>ODAK010003702.1_pt1 | contig 15788 bp, 15 predicted proteins | sample 1539591 | NCBI WGS metagenome assembly ODAK01 (sample SAMEA3539303, study PRJEB22396) | soil metagenome | biome: tundra; feature: field; material: soil | place: USA | collected 2010-05 | depth 0.15 m | reverse complement strand
ACATATCTCGTCTACCGGACACTGGACCGGAAGACGCGCGATGACGGCTGAGATCGACTGGGCCGCGCTCGCGGTCTTCGTCACATTGCTCGGCGTTGTCACGGCGATCGGTTTTGGCGCGGCGCGCTGGCGGCGTCCCAAAACCCTCTCGCATCTCGAGGAATGGGGCCTCGGCGGGCGCCAGTTCGGCACTTGGATCACCTGGTTCCTGATCGGGGGCGACATCTACACCGCCTACACCATGATCGCGGTGCCGGCGCTCGTCTATGCCACTGGCGCCTATGGCTTCTTCGCCATTCCCTACACGATCCTCGTGTATCCGTTCGTGTTCGCCGTCATGCCAATCTTGTGGCAGGCCGCCAAGAAGAACAATCACGTCACCGCCGCCGACATCGTTTATGGCCACTATGGCTATCGCCCGCTCGAGCTTGCCGTGGCGTTGACGGGAGTCATCGCGACGATGCCCTACATCGCGCTGCAACTGATCGGCATCGAGACGGTTTTTCACGCGCTCGGCATCAAGGGAGAACTTCCCCTTGTCGCGGCATTCCTGATCTTGGCGCTCAATACCTATTCGTCAGGTCTGCGGGCACCCGCGCTCATCGCAATCGTCAAGGATACATTGATCTACATCGTCGTCATCGTGGCGGTCTTGCTGGTGCCCTACAAGCTCGGCGGCTATGGCGCCGTGTTCGAGGCCGCTGGCGCGGCATTCAAGGCAAAAGGGTCGGGCGGCCTTTTGCTCGGCCCGGCGCAATTCGCGCCCTATGTGAGCCTCGCGCTCGGCTCGGCGCTTGCCCTCTTCATGTATCCGCACGCATTGACCGGGATTTTAGCGAGCGCCAGCGCCAATACGATCCGCAAGAACGCCATGCTGCTCCCGGCCTATTCGATGGTGCTGGCACTTGTCGCCCTCATGGGCTTGATGGGCCATGCGGCGGGCCTGAAGCTTTCGAACAACAATGATGTGGTGCCGCTTCTCTTCAAAATCTTGTTTCCGGGATGGTTCACCGGTTTCGCCTTCGCGGCGATCGCGATCGGCGCCCTGGTGCCCGCCGCGATCATGAGCATCGGCGCGGCCAATCTCTTCACCCGCAATTTCTGGAAAGCCTATATCAATCCGGGTGTCACCTCGGCGGGCGAGGCAAAAGTCGCCAAAATGACGTCACTCGCCTTGGTGGCGGGTGCGCTGCTCTTCATTTTGTTTTTACCAACCCAATTCGCGCTCGATCTGCAATTGCTTGGCGGTCTATGGATTCTGCAAATCTTTCCGGCGGTGATTTTCGGCCTCTTCACGGGCTGGTTCCGGGCGCATGGCCTGCTCGCCGGATGGGCGGTTGGCTTCCTGGGCGGCAGTTGGCTGGCTTGGCTGAACGGTTTCAAGCCCCTGCATACGCTGCATTTCGGCGCCTCCAGCATCACCCTTTATTCCGGCCTGCTGGCACTCGCGGCGAACATTCTCGTGGCAATTCTCGTGAGCGCGGTGCTCCGGCGGTCCCTGCCAGGGGATCGCGGCATCGCGCGGGCAAGCTGACGGCTCCACGCCGGATCAATACCCCGCAGCCAAGGTGCCGCGTTGCCTTGTATCGGCGGCGCCCATCAGGACGCCATTGGCGCGAAAAATGCTTTGCGCCGAGCCCCAGGCGTCATGCACAACGACCTTATGTCCCAGCGCCTCGAGCAGCCGGATCGTATCGGGGTTAAGTCCGCGCTCGACTTGCAATTCATCCGGGAACCCCTGGTGATGGATGCGCACCGCCTCGGTTGACTCGGCGAGGTTCATGCCGAAATCGATCACGTCGAGGATGATTTCGGTGACGATCGTGATGATCCGCGAACCGCCCGGCGAGCCGGTGACAAGTTCGAGTTCACCGTTGCGAAAAACCATGGTTGGCGCCATCGACGACAGCGGCCGCTTGCGCGGCCCTGGCGCATTGGCGGCGCCCCCGGTGAGGCCATAGGCATTCGGAGCCCCGGGCTTCGCGGCGAAATCGTCGAGCTCATTGTTGAGAAGGATGCCGGTTCCCTCGGCGACAAGACCAAGGCCATAGGAAAAATTCAAGGTGTAGGTGTTGGAAACCGCGTTGCCATCGCTATCCACGATCGAAAAATGGGTCGTCTGATCGCTCTCATAGGGCGCCGGATCGAGCGGTGTGATTTCGCTAGCAGGCCGCGCGCGCGCCGCCGAAATCCCGGCCCGCAATTTCTCCGCATAGGCTTTTGAAATCAGCCCACAGACGGGAATTGCGGTCTGATCGGGATCGCCAAGATATTCGGCGCGATCCGCATAGGCCAATTTCATCGCTTCAGCCAGCAATTGAATGGTCGCGGCCGAATTGGCGCCAAGGCTCGCGAGCGGAAACCCTTCAAGCATATTGAGGAGTTCGATGATATGGACCCCGCCCGACGAGGGCGGCGGCACCGCGGCGATCTCATGGCCGCGATAGGAGCCATGCAAGGGCGCCCGTTCGATCGCGTGGTAGGATTTGAGATCGTCCAACGTCATCCGGCCTCCGGCCGCGCGGACGCTGGCGGCGATTTTTTCCGCCACCGGTCCTTCGTAGAAGGCGCGCTCGCCATCGCGTCCGATCGCCTCCAGCACGGCGGCGAGATCGGATTGCACGAGCCTGTCTCCGCGTGAAAGCGCGCTGCCATCCGCATGCAGAAAAATCCGCGCCGCCGAGGGCCAGCGTTGCAGCCGGGACCGCACAAGGGGAAGTGAATCGGCAAGATCGTCCGCGACATCGATGCCGGAGCGGGCGAGCGCCACGGCGGGCGCGGCAAGCTCGGCCAGCGAGAATTTGCCGGAACCGTACTTGCGCAGCGCGAGGGATAAGCCAGCGACCGTTCCAGGCACGCCCACGGCAAGGCCGCTGGCGCGCGATCTCGCGGCCACCGCCTCGCCCACCTCGTTGAGAAAGACATCGCGTGGCGTATCGGCCGGGGCGGCTTCGCGGTAGTCGATGACGGTGGTTTTTTTCTCCTTGGCAAGGTAGATGAGCATGAAACCGCCGCCGCCAAGGTTGCCCGCGCGAGGCAATGTCACGGCAAGCGCAAGGCCGGTCGCGACTGCCGCGTCGACCGCATTGCCGCCCCGCCGCAGAATCTCGACCCCGATGTTCGCCGCCGTCCCTTCCTGCGCGACGACCATGCCGTGACTCGCCAGCACCGGCAAAACCCGCGCGCCCTGCGAGATGATCGGCGGCGGCAGCGGCGGTTCGGCTTGCGAGGCACAAGGAGCGGTGATGCAAAGCAGCGCCAGCAAGCTGGCACGCAGTGCCTTGCGCGGCGCACTCCACGGCTTTGCTTGCAACGATTGGGCGCTCATGAATCGTCACTATGATTGGCGATGAGGGCAAGGAAGATCGCGCCAAAACGCATCATCTTGTCAGGTCCAATGCCTGGAATGGCGAGCATATCCTCGCGCGTTTCCGGGCGCGCCCGCGCCATCTCGATCAAAACACTGTCGTGAAAAATGATGAAGGCGGGTTGCTTTTGCTCTCGCGCGACTTCGAGACGCTTGGCTTTGAGGGCGGCGAGCAGGCGATTTTGCCGGGCGGTCAGCGGCGCCGCAATCTCCCGTTTAACCGGCTCGAAAGCTTTGCGCGAAAGCGCCGGGTCCTTGGCTTGTGCGACCTCGATCGCGTCCAAGCTTCGCCGCACGGAAACCTTGCGCCCGCTCGACAATGTAATATCGCCACGCAGCGTCAAAGGCGCTTCGCCCGAAAGCACATCACGCCCTGCCCCGGTGATGATCCAACGGTCGCGATCCTCGGGGTCTTGCGCGATCAGCTCCGACGCGTGGAGCTGGTGGAAAATGCTTCGCCATTCGGCCAGATTGAACTCCTTGCCTACGCCGAATGTCGGCAGGAGATGATGGCCGTGCCGCCGGATTGCCTCGCTCGCTTGGCCAACGAGGAGATTGGCGAGATGGCCCGGAAAAAATCGCCCGGAGGTGCGGTGAATGGCGGACATCACTTTTTGCGCCGCGATGGCGCCATTGAAGAGCGCCCATTTGCCGTCGCAAATATCGCAATTGCCACACGGGTTCGAGGCCTCGCCGAAAGCGGCGAGCAAGGTCTGACGGCGGCAACGCGGCGTTTCGCACAGGGCGATCAAGGCATTGAGCTTGCGCTTCTCCATCCGTTTGCGGTCTTGCGGCGCGCCGCCATCATTGATTTGCCGCTCGCGCAAAAGAATGTCGGCGTCGCTGAACAAGGTCAGCGTTTCCGCCGGCAGACCATCGCGCCCCGCGCGGCCAATCTCCTGATAATAGGCCTCGATGCTTTGTGGTAAATCGGCGTGGCAGACGAAGCGGACATTGGGCTTGTCGATCCCCATGCCGAAAGCGACCGTGGCGACGATGACCACGCCGTCATGGCGCAGGAATTCATCCTGATGGGCAGACCGGATCGCCGCCTCCAGGCCCGCGTGATAGGGGAGAGCCGGAACACCTTTCTGGCTGAGTTGCTGGCCGAGCTTTTCGGCGCCCTTGCGCGAGTTGCAATAGACGATGCCGCTTTGGCCTTTGTGGCGGGCGACTATCGCTTCGATTTGCCGCGCGGGATCGGCCTTGCGCGCCATCGCGAGATGGAGGTTCGGCCGGTCGAAGGAGCGCACGAAGATTCGCGGCTCGGCGGCAAATAGTTTTTTGACGATATCGGCGCGGGTTGGCGCATCGGCCGTCGCCGTGACCGCGATAAGTTGAACATCACCGATGGCTTGCGCCGCCTGCGCGAGGCCGAGATACTCGGGCCGGAAATCATGCCCCCATTGCGAGACGCAATGGGCCTCGTCGATGGCGAACACATTGACTCCCGCCTCGCGCAAAAGTTGCGGCGTATCCGGACGCACGAGCCGTTCCGGCGCGACATAAAGGAGGCGATAACGGCGGCGCCGGAGACCCGCCTCGATCGCCGCATTATCCTCGCCGGTGTTCGATGAATTCAAGGCGGCGGCGGCAATTCCCCGCGCTTGCAATTGCTGCACCTGATCGCGCATGAGAGCGATCAGCGGCGAAACGACGATGGTCAGCCCCTTGCGCACGATCGAGGGCAATTGATAGAGAAGCGATTTGCCAGCTCCCGTCGGCATGACCGCGAGAATATTTTCCCCCGCGAACACGGCTTTTAGAATTTCCTCTTGACCCGGCCGGAAGGAGGTAAAGCCGAAAACGCGTTCCAGCGCGTCTTTCGCCTCGTGCATGTCCGCGTTCACGGCGTCCCCGTCTCAAATGTCTTCGCGCTAACGTCGTAACCAATCGCGGCCAAGGTTTCCAGCCTGTCCGGCTCACGAGCCGGAATTTGCAATGACCGACAAGATCTCATCCTTCATTTTGGCCGCGCGCGCTTCGGTCAGGGCGCCGCGCGGCGCCTCGATCGTCCGGCCGGCGATGAGGTGTCCCGGTGCCGCCGACAAAACGAGTATCCGGTCGGCGATCGCGATCGCCTCCTCGACATCATGAGTGACGATGAGGGTTGTCGCCTTGCGCTTGTTGACGAGCGCCAGCAGCTCCTCGCGCAGCCGCGAAGCGAGGGCGGCATCGAGCGAGACGAAAGGCTCGTCGAGGAGGAGAAGATCGGGCTTGACCGCGAAGGCCCGGGCGATCGCCACGCGGCGGGCAAGCCCAAGCGATAATTCGCCCGGAAAATGATCGAGATGCAGGGAAAGGCGCAAGGAAGCGACGATCTCGGCGAGATCGTCCTCGCTTGATATGCCAACGAGGCGCAGGTTTTGCGCGACGCTGCGCCACGGCAACAGCCGGGGCTCTTGAAATACCATGCCAATTTTGTGCTCTGCCGGCAAAACAACACGGCCTTCGAAATCGGCGTCGAGCCCCGCGATGATCCGGAGAAGCGTTGTCTTGCCGCAGCCGGATGGTCCAAGACAAGCGCAGACCTCCCCCTGGCGCAAGCTGAAGGCAACGTCGCGCAAAATCTCGCGCGTCTGCCCGGCGGCGGTCCGCAGCGTTTTTCGCGCGATGCAAACGTCAAGTTCCATGCGGCCGCCGCCAGCGCGAGATATGCCGTTCGAATGGTTGCACAAGGAAAGTTTCAATCGCCAGCATGAGCCCTACAAAGGGAAGCGCGTAGGCCAAGAGCCGCGTCACGTCGAACAGCTGGAAAGCGATGCCGATCTCGAAGCCGATCCCGTTCGAACGGCCGAGCAATTCGGCAACGAGCACGATCTTCCACACGAGCGACAGACCGGACCGCATCGCCGCCGCGAAATAAGGCGCAAGCTGCGGCAAAACAACATGCCTCACCTTCTCGCCAAGCGGCAGGCCGAACACGCGGGCCATCTCATCGAGGCTCTTGTCGAGCGCACGGGTGCCTTCGCGCAGAATGACCGCCGTGTTCGGCAATTTATTGAGAGTCACGGCGCCGATCGCCGCGGCCTCGTTCAGACCGATCCAAATATAGGCGAGCACGATGACGACAAGAGCGGGCAGGTTCAACAGCACGATCAGCAAGGGATCGCACAGGCGGTCGATCGTCTTGTTATAGCCCATGGCGACGCCGAGCAGCGTCCCCAAGACCATCGCGAGGGTAAAAGACGCCGCGACGCGGACAAGCGTGATCGCAAGGTTTAAAAACAGCGCGCCCGAGCGTGCCTCGGCGCCAAGGATCGACAAGACGGCAAGCGGCGACGGCAGCATGCCCGGCGAAGCCACCCGCGAACCCAATTGCCAAACCAGCAACAAAAGGACCAGCGGCGTCAGCTTGAACAAGCTTCCTTTAGTTTTTCCGGGGCGCCAAAACGGTGTCGGCTTTATAGTAAGTTTCCTCATCGAGTTCCTTTGCCGGGCCGGTGAGGTCCGGACCGCCCATCTTGGCAAGGGCGCGATAGAGCACCCGCGCGTCGGCGGCTTCCTCTTCGACCGGCCGCCGCGGGATGCCATCGATATAATTTTGCTTGTAAAGGGCGAGCTGTGCTTCGCCGCCAATTCCGGTTTGTTGGGCGATGGTCTCCCAATCCGCATCGGAATGCGCGAGAATATCCTTGGCTTGCGCCGCGATCTTGAAGAACCGCCCCAGCGCATCCGCGTGGGTTTCGGCAAAGCCCTCGCCGAAGACATAGCCGACCATGGCGACCGGTCCCTTGGCGCCGAGCCGCCTTTCCACTTCGTCCATGCCGATGAGCCGCCGGAAGCCGCGCGCTTCGAGCGCCACGCAGAAATTCCAATAGTTCAGAGTGGCATCGGCCTCGCCGTTCGCGGCTTTCTGATAGAGCAGCGCGGGCGCGCCATAGACGACATTCGCCTCCGACGCGATATCGAAATGCGACTCTCGCGCGAACGCCTGGAGAAGCAGCCAGCTCTTGTCCAGCGGGCCGCCGGCGACCGCGATTTTTTTGTCCTTCAACCCGGCAAGATCCTTGATGGGCGAGGCCGTTTTGACCATGACCGCGCCAAGCGCTGTCGAATAGGGCGAAAAGACGAGCCGGCCACCCAGGCTCCTTTGCCGCGCGACCCATAGCCAGTCGCCGAGGATGATGTCGGCCGCGCCGCCCAGAAGAGCGATCTTCGCGGCCTCGGGCGAGGCGAACTCGGTAATTTCAAGGTCGAGATCGGCTTTCTTGTCCAGCCCCCGCGCGCCGATGATCGCCAGCTCCCAGGCAAATGTTCCGGTTTTTTGCACCGCGAAACGGAGCTTGTCCGCGGCTTCCGCTTCGCGGCTGGAAAGGACCGCGAGGAAGAGGGCGGCGCAAAACGCCGCCCGGCCAAGACGGCCATGAAGGCGGCGGCGGACGCCAAGGCGCGGCGGCATGCTCGCCGCGAAGTCCGGGTTGTCATTTGCCATCTTCTCAGGATACATGTTTTATCGCGCCGGCCCAATGAGGATCGTTCGTTGGGTCATGGCCGTGGGCGATGGCGGGACCGTGATCGAATGCCCCTCGCGCTTATAGGGAAGGAAACCGGATATGAAGCTTAAATATGTCTGCCTTGTCGCCGCGGCCGCCTGGGCCGGTTCCGTTGCCGGGGCTTTGGCGGGGGACGCCGCCGCGGGCGAAACGATCTTCACGCAAAAATGCAAGGTCTGCCACCAGATGGGCGAAGGGGCCAAGAATTTCGTCGGACCCGAGCTGAACGGTCTGATCGGCCGCAAGACGGGCTCCGTCGCGGATTATAATTATTCCGATGCGAACAAGGATTCCGGGATCACCTGGGACGAGGCGAAGCTCAAGGAATATCTTGCCAATCCGAAGGGCGTGATTCCCGGCACGAAAATGATCTTTGCGGGACTTCCGAAGGAAGGCGATCGAGATAATCTTGTCGCTTATCTTGCTCAGTTCGACGCCGGCGGTAAGAAAAAATAACTTGCCCGCGAAATCTATGGTCCCTCGCGCCGCTTGAGCAGTCCGCGCGAGGGATCGTAAGCGGCGATCGCCGCCGCGAGAAAGACCATTGTCGCCCCAAGCACCACCGCCAAGGCGAGGAAATTGATCTGTTCATGGAAGGCGAAGCGGATCAGCTCGACCGCATGGGTGAACGGATTGAGTTCGCAGAAGAAGGCGAGCCATGGGCTGCCTTCCTTGACGCGCCACAGTGGGTAGAGCGCCGAAGAGGCGAAGAACATCGGGAAAATGACGAAATTCATGACCCCGGCGAAGTTTTCCAATTGCTTGATCAACGACGAGAGAAGCATGCCAAGCGCGCCCAGCATGAGACCCGCGAGGATGAGGGCCGGAAGCAAGGTCAGATAGCCCCAAGGCGAAGGCGGCTCGATCTCCCAGAAATAGGCGACGATAAGAAAAGCGTAGACTTGTACAACGGAAACGGCGGTGCCGGCGGCGAGCTTGGAGGTCAACAGAAACCAGCGCGGAAAAGGGCTGACTAGCAGGCTGCGCATATTCCCCATTTCGCGATCGTAGACCATCGAGAGAGACGATTGCATGCCGCTGAAAAGCGCGATCATCGCGATGAGCCCCGGCGTGATATAGACCTCGTAGAGCACATAGGTGTCGTAGGGCGGCATGATCGACACGCCGAGGACCGAGCGAAACCCCGCCGCGAAGATGAACAGCCAAACAAGCGGGCGCACCAGCGCCGAGACGAACCGCTCCCGCTGATGCCAGAACCGCAGAGCCTCGCGCCAGACGATGCCGTTGAAGCAGCGCGCATATTGGGCGAGGGAAAAACCCTCGCTTCGTGGCGGCGCTACGACGGCCGGCCGCATGATTCCCCTTCGCCGGCAATGCCGGTCAGTGTGTTGAAGGCGGCGCCAATGTCCGGGGCGCCAGCGCGAGCCGTGACGCCGGAAGCATTGCCGCGATCGAGAATCTTGCCTTCATGCAGCACGATGACGTCGTCGGCGGGTTCGATCTCATCGATCAGATGGGTTGCCCACAGAACGCCGATGCCTGCCTCGGCAACAAGGCCCCGCACATGCTTCAGAATATCCGCGCGGGCCTTGATATCGAGGCCGGCGGTTGCCTCGTCGAGCAGCAGCAGGCGCGGGCGATGCAGCAATGCGCGGGCGATTTCCACCCGCCGCATCTGGCCGCCCGAGAGATTGCGCGCCTTGTCACCGGCGCGGCCGGTCATCCCGGCTTGATCGAGGACAAGCCCCGCGCGCAGCTTTGTCTCCTTCGCCGACATTCCGTGCAGCGCCGCATGATAGGACAGGTTTTGCAGGACCGTCAGATCGAGATCGAGCGTCCGCGCTTGAAACACGACACCGAGCCTGCGCAGCGCCTCGCCGGGCTCGCGATTCACATCGAAACCGAAAATACGGATCGTGCCCTTTTGGGCCGCGTAGAGGCGTGTGATCAAGCTATAGAGCGTGCTTTTGCCCGCGCCATTGAGGCCGAGGAGAACGCAAAAGCTGGCGGGACCCACACGAAGGGAAACATCACTCAGAGCCTTGCGTTTGCCGTAGCTATGGCTCACGCTCGCGATGTCGAGCGCGGCGGCGATCGCGCCACTTTGCCGGCCACTCGCGGCGTCCGGACCGGGCGGGAGAAGGCTCATTGCGGCGAAATCGCCACGCCCCAAGGAAAAGAACCGGCCGCTATCGATTTCACCACCTTGAGGCTCGCCACATCGATCACCGAGACATCGTTCGAGACGCCATTGGTCGTGTAGAGATATTTGGCGTCCGGGGTAAAAGCCAGTTGCCAAACGCGCTGGCCGACGAGAAGATATTTTTCGACCTTTTTCGTCGCGGTGTCGATGACCGCGACGCGATTCGCCGGGCCGAGGGCGACGAACGCCCTCTTGCCGTCCGGCGTAAATCGCAATCCAACCGGCTGGATCGCTTCCTTCGAAAGGCCCGGGACTTCGAACCCAATCTTCTGTTTGACCTTGGGGTTGGCGGCATCGATCACGCTGACGGTGCCGCCAACCTCGGAGGTTACCCATAATTCCGAACCGTCCGGCGTATATTGGGCGGCGCGTGGCCTGGCATCGACGAGGACATTGGCGAAAATCTTGTGTGTTTGCGTGTCGATCAGATGCGCCATGTTCGTCGTTTCCGAGGTGTTGACGAGCACCTTGCCATCGGGGCTGAGCCCCATCCCCTCGGGTTCGACTCCAACCGGAATTTCGGCGGCGGCCTTGCGGGTGGCGACATCGATCGCGGTCACCAAATTGTCGTTCTCGTTCGAGATATAAAGGAGCTTGCCGTCCGGACTCAAGATCAGAAGCTCGGGATCTGGCCCCGACGGCAAAGTGCCAACGATCGCAAGCTTCCTAGTATCGAGAATCTGGATCAGATCGTCGTCCCCGGCGCAGATGTAAAGCTCGCTGCCCTCCTTGTTCAAGGCGATCCCGCGCGGACGATGGCCAACCGGCACGGTTTTCGTAACCTCCATTTTATCAGTGTCGATAATCGAGATCGAATTGCCTTTTTCATTCGAGACATAGGCGGTGAAAGCAAAGGCCTCCGAGGCCGTGGCGAAGGCCAGGACATGGAGCGAGAAGACATGGAGCGCGAAGACATGGGAGGCAATGGCGCCCATCCTTGATTTTATTGAAAAGGTCATTGCAATTTGCACTTTGTTTCTGGCTCGTCGAAGCCGAGCGTATCGAGTTCGGAAGTTTGGTGCAGAAAACCTTCTTGCGGCGAAACCGAGACGATCATCCGGCCATCGCCAAGCAGAATAGGCTGGCGCAATTGCTGATTCCAGTGGCGCAAGGTTAGTTTTTGTCCCTTGAAGGCGGCAATGGCGAAATCCGGTCCCGTCAGATAATCGCGGAGAATCCTTGGATCGTTCGAGCCGGTGCGCGTGGCCGCCTCGCCAATCATTCGCATCGCCACCCAGGCGTTGTTGTCGCGCGCGTTCATGCGCCGCGAGGCGAGCTTCATAAAGCGGTTCTGCAATTGGATGGCGCCCCATTGCTCATGGGTTCCGTCCCAGCTCACCGGCTCCAGCCCCGCCGAACCCGCGACCGGACGGGCGTCCCATGTGCGGAAGGGAAGATAGTTCGCGAAGACCTCGCTCTCGTCGGCGGCGACGAGGACATCGTAGGCCGGCGCGTTTTGTGTCGCCACCGGAATAAGCCTTTGCGTCTGCACACTGCCTGAATCCGAGCGGCGGCCGCCGCCTTTATCCTCGAAAATCCGCTCCTCGACGATCTTGGCGCCGAATTTTTTGGCCGAGCGGGCCAACGCTTCCGCGTAGAGTTCGTCTTGCGGGTGAGAGCCTTTTATCAGCAGCCAGCGTTTCCATTGCTTCCATACGAGATATTGCGCAAGACCGTCGGCGAGCATGGAGTAAGAAGGCGCGGCATGAAAGACATTGGCGCGGCAATTTTCCTCCCGCAGCGAATCCTCGGGAGCGCTGGTGTTGAAAATCAGGACCCCCTTGTCCTTCGCGGCATCGGCGAGTTCCAGAATCGCCGCCGCCGGCAGATCGGCGAGCACGAAGGAGATGCCGTGCGCGACAAGGCCGTTGAGCGCGGCAACCGGGTCGCCGTCCGGCCGCAGCCGGATGTCCTCGATCGTATAGGTCTGTCCGAGAAAACGCCCCGTTGTGTTATTGTCCCCGGTGGCGAGATTGGCGCCGGCGATGCCATCGTCAATGGCCGGAACGTCGAGGATCGAGACGGTCTCTTGCAAATGGGGGGCGCGAATGAAGCCAGCCTTGACCTCGAGGGTGGAGGCGGCGCCGGCCGGAGAGGCAATTGCCGCGAGCGCCATGCCAAGAAGGTTGGCAAGAATGCCATGCTTGAAGATCATGCGTGAATGATGGTCCGAAGCGGTGGTCTAATCAAGCCCGCGGTCATCAAGATCTTATTCCTTGCTCTTATTCCTTGCCTCGCCCGAGCGGCGGTTCGGGCAAGCCCGCCAAGGCTTTTATAATGGCAATCATCGCCTGCTCGTCTGGTGTTTTGGCAATGAGCACGCCATGGAGTCCGGCATCCAGAAGTGGCGCTGCCGCGTCATGCGAGATGCACACATGGTTGACCCGCGATAGGTCGAAACCGGCGCCGCGAGCGAGACGCAAGAAAATCTCCGTGCTCCGCCGCGAATAATGCAAAACCGCGCCGATTTCGCCTTTACCGGCAAGGGACAAGACGGCGTCGCTCAGGGATTCCGCTGGCTGCGCGGTATAGACTTCGATTGTCTCGATGGCATGTCCTGCCTCGGCGAGGCTTTCCTCGAGGTCCGGCTTACGGTCGCGTCCGGCAAGATAGACGAGGCGGCTAGGAAGAGGGAAGCGCGCGCCGATATCCGCCGCCAGGGTCTTGGCGTCCGGCGCGATGAGCGCCGGGCCTTCAAAGCCTCGCTCGCGCGCGGCGCTCTCCGTCCGCTTGCCGGCCAGGAGCAAGGGCAGCAGACGGCGCACCTCGGGCAAAGGCCAGTCGGGCGCCGCGGAAAACAAATCGAAGGCGCGCGCGCTCGTCGCGATGACGCCATCGACGACGCCCGCAAGCCATGTTGCCCCAGTCGGCTCCATCTCGATGACCGGAGATAGGACCGCCTCATGTCCATCGCGCGCCAGGCTCGCGGCCGTTCGCGTCGATTCGTCAAGAGCGCGTGTGAGCAGAACCAGCATGTCTCTAGCAATCCGTCACATACATTTGAAATAAGACTTTGGTGCGATCGCGCACAGGAAACGCGCGGCGCGGATGCGAAGTGTACGTGAGCGGAAGGCTTGCGAGCAATACCATCATGCGAGACGGCACGGCGATGGATATCATGAGCGGCCAAATTTGAACCGCTCATGGTCTCGCCGAAACCCTATTGCAGGCCGTTCGCTTGCACGTTGTGATCCTTTACCTGTCCGGAGACCTCGCCGAAATATTTGGCGTCGTCGCCGAGCTTCGCGGTTGGCAGACATTGCCGGCTTGGCGGCACGCAGGAATAGGATTGGCGTTCCATCCCGCGCTGCACAAGCAAGGCATTTCCGCCGCCGATAACGTGGATCAGCTTTTGCTCCAAGGACTTGCCCGCGGCATCGAGCGCGATGAAATTGGTTTCGCCAAAACCCTTGCCAGTGACAATCATCGCGGCGCCTTGCTTGAGCAAGGTGAGGTCGGCGACCGCGGCATTCCCGACAATCAGCGCCTCGGTCCCAGGGGGGACCGGGACGACGAGGGCGTGATCGATCGTCACGACCAGAGGGTCATCCATGGCGCGCGCGGGAGGAGAATAGCAGTAGACCGTCATGGCGGCGATCAGACCGAGCCAGTTAAACGTTCGGGCACCAGCGGGATAATCACGTGAACCGGTAACGTATGAAGCCATGATTTTCATTGTCTCGCCACTCCGCACGAAGGAAACGCTGGCCAGTTGATCCCCCTTGCGTAAAAGAAAACTAAAAGCCGGGAACGGAGCGATTGCCGGGTACCCGGCTTGCCGGCAACTCTCGTTAAGAATTGAGGCTTGCGGAAGGCGCGGGCCGCGGCATCGGCTTAGGGAATAATCTTAAAAAAATGCTGCTGACTTTTGAATAAGATCACGCGGTAAAACTAACTCACGGAGACCGTGAGCGGCCGGACTTGCGGCGATCGCGGTCTCGCATGTCGTGGCGCGGTCCCGCGCGAATATGTGAATAGCCGCGCAACAATCGTAACATCTGCCTTTGCTTTCGTTTAAGCACGCGCGGCAAGAAATTGATCAAAGTAACAATCAGCCGGATTTGAAATTCCGGCGTGATCCGTCCGGGCGAAGTTCGGCAAGCACCGTCTCTCCCGCGATTGCCTTCGACCCTATCGTCACCAAGGGTTTCGCCGCGCCGGGCATGTAGACATCGACTCTCGAACCGAAGCGGATCAAGCCAAACCGGTCGCCAGCGCCAATCGCCTCGCCCTGGCGAATGAAACAGACAATCCGCCGCGCGACAAATCCGGCGATCTGCACAACCCCGAAGCGGCCGCCGCCAGCCTCGATGACGAGGCCGTTACGCTCATTGTTTTCGCTCGCCTTGTCGAGGTCCGCGTTGAGAAAAAGACCGGGCTTATAAGCGATCTTGGTCACCCGTCCGGCGACGGGCGCGCGGTTCACATGGCAGTCGAAGACCGACATGAAAACCGATATCCGCTGCATCGGTTCGGACCCAAGGCCAAGCTCCGGCGGCGGCGCGAAATAGCCAACCGAGGAGACGACGCCGTCGGCGGGCGAGACCACAAGCGTTTCATCGAGCGGCGTAAAACGCACCGGATCGCGAAAAAAATAGGCGCACCAGGCGGTCGCGATCGCGCCGATCCAGCCGAGCGTCCCAAAGAACGAGCCAAGAACAAGGGTAGCAATGGCAAAGCCCGCGACAAAAATATAGCCCTCGGGGTGAATGGGCGTCATCTGCCTGCGGATCGAATCGATCATCGACATGAGGAAATCCTAACTCGCGTGGAATTTTAGCCCGGCATTCGGCCATTTAAAGTCGCCGCCAGACGATCTTGTCCAGCACCTCCACAACTATTTCAACGCTTTTCCGGCGCGGAGCGCGCCAATCTCACCCGCCTTGCCGTGCCGGAGCATCATCCCCCGGTCGCACCGTCACGGCGAGGGTCCGGTGTTGCCAATATACGTCGAAACTGGCAAGCTCCGCCGCGAAACCGGGGCTTCGCGGGTGTGTTGGCCGAGGATTCAAACCAACACTTCGAGGGATCTTCACTTTGGAGGGTCGCATGGGCATGTTCGACGGAATTTTGGGCGGGATCATCGGCGTCGAAGGAGCGACGCTTCTCAACAGCTTCATCGAAAAGCAAGGCGGCTTGCAAAACATCGTCAGCCAATTCGAGAAGAATGGCTTCGGCGATACCATGAAGTCATGGATTTCGCAGGGACAGAATTTGCCGATCACGACGGATGAAATTCGTCAGGCGCTCGGTTCCGAAAAGGTGAAGGAACTGGCCGCCAAGCTCGGCATCCCGGCCGACAAACTCGCCGGCTTGCTGGCGCAACATTTGCCGCAGGCTATCGACACGGCGACCCCCGACGGCAAACTCCCCGCATGACACCACGCCTTTGACGGTCATCCGGCGCGGCGCGTGTCATCGCGAGCACGCCGCCAACGGCAAGCGGGGACCGGCCGCCGGTTCTTCCCCCGCGCCGGCCCTCGCGAGAGAGCCTCAAGGTCTTGGCGTCAAGGTCTCGGCGTCAAGGTCTTGGCGTCAAGGCCGGCCCGCGTCTTCGATCCCGCGGCCAAGAAAACGCATGAACGCGAGGCGGCCGCGAAGCTGGTATTCGGCCTGATCGTCCGGAAGAGTGTAGAGCGGCCGCCGCGGCCGCGCCTTGAAGATCGCCACCTCGCCGGATGGCTTGCGCGGCGCCGGACTCTTGCCCGCCGCCGCGCTCGCGCGAAGCTCGCCATTGATCAGCGCCGCCCCCGGTTTGGGC
>ODAK010003701.1_pt1 | contig 15797 bp, 14 predicted proteins | sample 1539591 | NCBI WGS metagenome assembly ODAK01 (sample SAMEA3539303, study PRJEB22396) | soil metagenome | biome: tundra; feature: field; material: soil | place: USA | collected 2010-05 | depth 0.15 m | reverse complement strand
AGTTCAAGGTCATCAAGCTCGACCGCAAGCGCAACAACGTCGTGCTGTCGCGCCGTGCCGTGGTCGAAGCGTCGATGGGCGAAGAGCGCGCCAAGCTGATGGAAACGCTGCGCGAAGGCGCGATCGTGCACGGCGTGGTCAAGAACATCACCGAGTACGGCGCCTTCGTCGATCTCGGCGGCATCGACGGTCTCCTGCACATCACCGACATGGCCTGGCGCCGCGTCCGCCACCCGAGCGAGGTCGTCCAGGTCGGCCAGGAGCTCGACGCCAAGGTGCTGAAGTTCGACGCCGAGAAGAATCGCGTCTCGCTGGGAATCAAGCAGCTCGGCGACGACCCGTGGCACGGCGTTTCGCGCCGCTACCCGCAGGGCACGCGGTTGTTCGGCAAGGTCACGAACATCGCCGACTACGGCGCCTTCGTCGAGATCGAGCCGGGCATCGAAGGCCTGGTCCACGTTTCGGAAATGGACTGGACGAACAAGAACGTCGCCCCTTCGAAGACCGTCTCCCTAGGCGAGGAAGTCGAGGTCATGGTCCTCGAGATCGACGAAGACAAGCGCCGCATCAGCCTCGGCATGAAGCAGTGCAAGGCAAACCCGTGGGAAGAGTTCTCGGCCACCGTGCAGCGCGGCGACCGCGTCAAGGGACCGGTCAAGTCGATCACCGACTTCGGCGTGTTCGTGGGTCTGGCCGCCGGCATCGACGGCCTCGTGCATCTGTCCGACTTGTCGTGGCACGAGCCCGGCGAAGCGGCCGTACGCAACTACAAGAAGGGCCAGGAAGTCGAAGCCATCGTTCTCGCCGTCGACGTCGACCGCGAGCGCATCTCGCTCGGCATCAAGCAGCTCGATTCCGACCCGTTCACGAGCTACACCTCCGTCAACGACCGCGGTGCCGTCGTCAATGGCAAGGTGAAGACGGTCGATCCACGAGGTGCAGAAATCCAGCTCAACGACGACGTCACCGGCTACCTGCGTGCATCCGAGATCAGCCGCGACCGCGTCGAGGACGCGAGAAACGTGCTGAAGGAAGGCGACGAGGTGTCGGCCATGATCATCAACGTCGATCGCAAGGCACGCTCAATCCAGCTCTCGATCAAGGCCAAGGACAACGCCGACCAGCAGGAAGCGATGCAGCGCCTGTCGCAAACGAGCGAGCGCGAGAACGCCGGAACGACGAGCCTGGGCGCCCTGCTGCGCGCCAAGCTCGACAACCAGAACCCGAGTACCTGATCGGGCCGGCGGCGAGCACGAGCGTGACGCGATCCGACCTCGTCGTGCAGCTGGCCGAGCGCTTCGGCCAGCTGACGCATCGCGACACGGAGTTCGCGGTGAAGACGATTCTCGATGCGATGGCCTCGGCGCTGGCGCGCGGCCACCGCATCGAGATCCGCGGCTTCGGCAGCTTCTCGATCAACCGGCGGCCGCCGCGCGTCGGGCGCAACCCGCGCTCCGGCGAGCAGGTCGTCATCTCCGAGAAACTCGTGCCGCACTTCAAGCCCGGCAAGGCGCTTCGCGAGGCGGTGGACGCGCGCGTCGGGGCGATGCATGCCGAGCAGGACGCGGCCAGCGGCGCGGCGCACGCCGCTGCGGCGAAGTAGGACGCGGCGGCCACGCACGAAGCGATGCGCCTCCTCGTCTGGCTCGTCCGGGCCGCCGTCTTCTTCACGCTTTTCGCCTTCGCGCTGAACAATCAGCACGAGTCGAGCATCCACTGGTTCTTCGGCCAGGAATGGCGTGCGCCGATGGTCTTCATCGTGCTCGCCGCGTTCGGCCTCGGCTGCGCCTTCGGCATTTTCGCGATGGTACCGAGCTGGTGGCGGCACCGCCGCTTCGCGCGGCGCGAGGCGGCGCGCGCCCGGGCGCCGGCCCCGACGCCGCCGGCCGCTCCGATCGGCACCGAGCTGGCCCTGACGCATCCGCCGCGCGATGGACTTTGAGCCGCAGTGGCTGATCTGGGTGCCGGTCGCCTTCGGGGTCGGCTTCATCCTCGGGTGGGTCGCGTCACGGCTCGACGTGCGGCAAGGGCGGCGCGAGCAGAAGGACTCGCCCAAGGTCTACTACAAGGGATTGAACCTGCTGCTCAACGAGCAGCACGACAAGGCGATCGACGCCTTCATCGAGGCTGTCCAGCAGGATCCCGATACCTCCGATCTGCACTTCGCGCTCGGTAACCTGTTTCGCCGTCGCGGCGAATACGAGCGCGCTGTGCGCGTGCATCAGCACCTGCTCGGCCGCGCCGACCTGCCGAAAAGCGATCGCGACCGGGCCCAGCACGCCCTGGCCCAGGATTTCATGAAGGCCGGCCTGTTCGATCGGGCCGAAGATGCCTACAAGGCGCTCGCCGGAACCGCCTTCGACACCGAAGCGCGCCTGGCGCTGCTCGACCTGCACGAACGCGAACGCGACTGGCGAGCCGCGGTCGAGATCGGCCGGCAACTCGAGAAGAGCGGCACCGGCTCGTTCGCGTCGCGCATCGCGCATTACTGGTGCGAGATCGCGCTCGAAGCCGACGCCGCGCATCAAACCGCGGCCGCCGACGCCGCCCTCGCCGCGGCGCGCGACGCGGCGCCGCGCGACGCTCGCCCGCTTGTCCCCGCCGGCGAGCGCGCCGCCGCGCGCGGCGACCATGGCGAAGCGCTGCGCCTGTGGAACACGCTGATCACGGTGCATCCCGCATCCTTCAACCTCGTGGCACGGCGTTACGCGGCAAGCGCACGTGCAATCGGCAAGCAAGCGGCGGCACTCGAGCGCCTCGAATCGCTTTATGAGCACGCGCCGACGATGGACCTGCTCGAGACGATCGCCTCGCTGCAGCATGATCCGGCGGCCCGGCAGGCGCGACTGCTCGCGCACTTGCACGAGCATCCGACGATGGCAGCGGCGCAAGCGCTGCTGGCGCCAAAGACCGCGCCGACCGCGACCTCCGCTGACGCCACTGCACCGGCAGCGCCGGTGCTTGCTCCGGCAGCGACGAGCGCGCTCTACGATGCGGTTCGCCGTGCTGCCAGGCCGCTGCATCGCTACCGCTGCGCGGCCTGCGGCTTCGAGGCCGAGCACTATTTCTGGCAATGTCCTGGCTGCCTCGGCTGGGACACGTATCCGCCGCAACGTCTGGAGGACCTTTGAGCGACACGCGCCCTTCCCGCGAGCGCGTCGCCGCGGCGCGCGTCCTCGTCGTCGGCGATGCGATGCTCGATCGCTACTGGTTCGGCGCCGTCGACCGCATTTCGCCGGAAGCGCCGGTGCCCATCGTCCGCGTCAACCGCGAAGAAGAGCGCCTCGGCGGCGCCGCCAATGTCGCCCTCAACGTCAAGACGCTCGGCGCCCAGACGACGCTCGTCACGGTCGTCGGCACCGACGAGCCGGCGCGCCGTCTGCGCCAATTGCTCGAAGAGCGCGGCGTCGCCGCCCTGCTCGGCAGCGATACGCAGCTGCTCACCATCGTCAAGCTGCGCGTCATCGGCCGGGCCCAGCAGCTGCTGCGCGTCGACTTCGAGAACCAGCCCGATCACGAGGTGCTGGCGAGCATGGCAACCGAGTACGAGCACGCCCTGCCTGCGCACGACGCCGTGCTCTTCTCCGACTACGGCAAGGGCGGCCTGACGCACATCACGCGCATGATCGAGAAGGCACGCGAGCTCGGCAAGCCGGTGCTCGTCGATCCCAAGGGCAGCGACTATTCGCGCTACGCCGGAGCGACGGTCATCACGCCGAACCGGGCCGAGCTGGCGCAGGTGATCGGCGCGTGGTCGAGCCCGGCGGAGCTCGAAGCGCGGGCTGAAAACCTGCGCCGCAAACTCGGTATCGAAGGCCTGGTGCTGACGCGATCTGAAGAAGGCATGTCGCTCTTCGACGCCGCGGGTCACGCGCAGGTGCCGGCCGAGGCGCGCGAGGTCTTCGACGTGACCGGGGCCGGCGACACGGTCATCGCGACGCTCGCTGCGATGCTCGCCTGCGGCGTCGGCCTGCGCGCCGCTTTGAGCATCGCCAACCGCGCCGGCGGCATCGTCGTCGGCAAGTTCGGCACGGCGAGCGTCAGCTACGACGAGCTCTTTTCAGGGGAGCAGGCGTGAAGGTCGTCGTCACCGGCGCCGCCGGAATGATCGGCGCCAACCTCGTGCACGGCCTCAACGCGATCGGCGTCGACGACGTCATCGCGGTCGACGAGCTGACCGACGGCGACAAATACAGGAACCTGCTCGGCGCATCGATCAGCGACTACTTCGACCGGCGAGATTTCTACGCCCGCTTCGAGCGTGGCGAGTTCGGCCGCGTCGACACGGTGTTCCACGAAGGCGCCTGCTCCGACACGATGGAGCAGGACGGCCGGCTCATGCTCGAGCTGAACTACCGCGCCTCGAAAACGCTGCTCGACGCCTGCCAGGCGCAGAGCGTTCGCCTGCTCTACGCCTCTTCGGCGGCGACATACGGCGGCTCGGCGTCATTCCGCGAGGAGCCCGCGTTCGAACGGCCGCTCAACGTCTACGGCTGGTCGAAGCTGCTCTTCGACAACGTCGTCAGGCGCGCCCTGTCCGGCGCGAACGCGCAGATCGCGGGCTTTCGCTACTTCAACGTCTACGGCCCGCGCGAGCAGCACAAGGGGCGCATGGCGTCGGTTGCCTTTCATCACTTCGAGCAGTGGCAGGCGGCGGCCCGCGTCAAGCTGTTCGGCGAGTATGGCGGCTATGCGGCCGGCGAGCAGCGGCGCGACTTCGTCTTCGTCGACGATGTCGTTGCCGTCAACCTCTGGTTCCTGGAGCATCCGCAAGCCAGTGGCATCTTCAATCTCGGCAGTGGCCGGGCCCAGCCGTTCAACGATGTCGCGCTCGCCGTCGTCAATGCCGGTCGGGCCGCGCGCGGCGAAGCCGTGCTGCCGCTCACAGACCTCGTGCGCGCGGGCCAGGTCGAGTACGTCGACTTTCCGGCGGCCCTGGTCGGCAAGTACCAGTGCTTCACCGAGGCCGACCTCGCCCGCCTTCGCCGCGCTGGTTGCGACCATGCTTTCACCGACGTGGCGAGCGGCGTCGCCCGCTACGTCGACTGGCTGCACCGACAGCCCTGATCGCGTCGGCGTCAACCCCGGGAGGGCGACGGCCGTTATGGGTGGGCATCGCGCGGCACAAAAGCCGTGTGCTTGCCGGTGCTGCCTTTGAAACAGCCAGCCGCCGACTACCCCACCACCAGGAGCTCTCGCAATGTTCAAGAAATTCCTCGTCGCGCTCGCCGCGCTCATCGCGGCCACGGCCTTCGCTGCCGTCGATGCGAACAAGGCCAGCCAAGCCGAACTCGAATCCATCAAGGGCATCGGCCCGGCCATCTCGACGCTGATCATCACCGAGCGCAAGAAGGGCGATTTCAAGGACTGGAACGACATGGTCGTTCGCGTCAAGGGCGTCGGTGAAAAGAACGCGGCGAAGTTCTCCGAAGGCGGCCTGACGGTCAACGGCACGGCTTACGCCGGCGCTCCGGCCAAGACGCAAGCGTCGATGCCGTCGAAAGCCGCGTCGGCAACCAAGGGTGCCGTCGAAAAGGCCGCTTCTGCCACCAAGGCGACAGCCTCGAAGGCCGCCTCGGCGGTCAAGAGCGGTGCCGCCGTCGTCAAGGAAGACGTGAAGGAGCAGAAGGACGCCGTCAAGGAAAACGTCAAGGACGCCAAGGAAAAGCGCGCCGAGAAGAAGGCTGCGAAGGCTGCAACGGCGGCCAGCGCGGCGAGTGCGGCCAAGAAGTAAGGCGCGAACTCTCGCGACAAGGGGCTTCGGGACCGCAGGGCGCTGCGGCCCGAGGTCCTTTTTTCATTGCGGTGGCGAGGGGGTCTCGCTCCAGCCGAAGAAGGATCGCACTTCGTCGCGCCGCGCTAGCGTGTCACGAACGCCAAGCGCGATGAGTTCGCGGGTGTACGGTGCCTCGAAAAGCAGGTAGCTCGCGAGGGCCGCGCCCCGCGCATCGTCGCCCTGGCCCGAGACGCCGAGGCCACGCAGCATGGCGCGGATCGGCAACGGCAACTGCCCCAGATGCTTGGCCGCGATGTCGTCGAGCCGCTCGCTCGGCGCAATGAGCAGAACCTCGATCGGCTTCAGGCTGGTTTCGGCGCGCGAGCGCGGCGGCAGCAGGGCGAGCGTCGCGTTGATGCGTTGCAGCCGCTCGACGTCGACGGCAAGCGCGTCGAGAAAGATGTTCGAGAGCGCGTGGCCGGCGATCTGCGCGAGGTTCGGATAGTCGCGGCTGGGCGCGCGCTCGCCCGGCGGCTCGTGCATGCGGCCGGCGCCGACGACGAGGATGCGCTCGGCGCCGAGATGCACGGCCGGCGAAATCGGCGCGGCCTGCCGCATCGAGCCGTCGCCGCAGTATTCGAGATGACCGTCGATCTCGAGTGCCACCGCCGGAAAGACGAAAGGGATGGCCGACGAGGCGAGCAGATGCGCGACGGTGATCGGCGCCCTGACGGCGACGCGCTGCGATCGCGTCCACGGCAGGATGTCGCTCTGGGCGTCGTAGAACGTGACGTGCAGGCCCGAACCGTAGCTCGAGGCCGTGACGGCGAGCGCACGCAGATGGCCCTGCGCCATCATCTCTTGCAGCCGGGCCGGGCTGACGAGGCGATCGAGCAAGGTCTCGAGCGGCTTGTTGTCGAGCAGCGAGCGCGGCCGGGCGCGCCGCCAGCGGGCGATGACCCAGCCGATCGACATCATCGTCAACCACCGCGCGCCGGTGCGGATGACACCGAGCGAATCCGACCGGTAGACCTGCTCGGCGTGAAAGTTTTCCCAGACCTGGCAAATGCCGGCGACGGCGCCATCGAAATTGTCTGCACGGCAGGCCAGCGCCGCGGCATTGATGGCGCCGGCCGACGTTCCGGCGATCACCGGAAACGGGTTGCTGCCGCCGGCCGCGCCGGAGTCCTTCCGCACCTGTGCGATCGCTTTCAGGACGCCGACCTGATAGGCCGCCCGGGCGCCGCCGCCGGTGAGGACGAGGCCGGTGGGCGGGGCGTGGTCGGCCATCGGCGAACTCGGCCGCTTCAGTCGTAGACGACGGCGGCGCACCCGTGCGCCACGGCGGCGTTCCAGCGTGCCAGCGCCGCCTCGGAGGGATAGAAGCGCGCCGCATCGCCAAGGTCGATTTCGCCCGTCGCGCTGTCGCGCAAAAGAGCAAGGCGCACGCCCAGTCCCAGCGGCAGTTCGCCGCGCTCGGTCTCGACGCGCCTCGAAGGAAACTCGCGCAGCACTTCGGCAACCGGCGGGACGCTGCCGTTGACCTCGACGCGTAGGTACTTGCCGAAGCGGCAGCGCGCGCCCGCCAGATCCCAGACGCTTTGCACGTTGAGGCGGATGCCGCCCGAGAAACGATCGGGCTGGACCTTGCCCTGGACGATGACGAGCTCATCGTCCTTTAGCAGATCGCGATTGGTATTGAGAAGCTCCTCGTGGGCGACGGCTTCGATGAAATCGCTCGCGTCGTCGAGCTTGAAGATGGCAACGCGGCCGCGCTGGCCATTGACGACGCGCAGATCGCCGACGATGCCGGCGAGCAGCAGGGGCTCGCGGCTGTCGATCAGGTCGGCGATCCGCAGCCGGACGAAGCGCCTGACCTCGCCGACGCTCTGGTCGAAGAGATGCCCGGAGAGGTAGAAGCCGAGCGCCGACTTCTCGAGCGTGAGCCTTTCCTTGATGCTCCACTCAGTGGCCGCAACGAGCGCCGGCTCCTGCGTGCTTGCGCCGTGCGCCGCTTCGTCGGCGCCGAAGTCGAAGAGGCCACCCTGATCGGCGTGCGCCGCCTGCGTGTCGGCCCAGTCGAGGGCGAGGCCAACACTGGCGAGCAGGCTAGCGCGCGAGACATGCAAGGCATCGAAGCTGCCGGCCTTGACGAGCGCCTCGACGACGCGCCGATTGATGCGGCCGCGATCGACGCGGGCACAGAAGTCGAAGAGGCTCGTGAACGGGCCACCCGTCTCGCGCGCCACGACGATCGCCTCGATCGCGCCCTGCCCCGTGCCCTTGATCGCGCCGAGCCCGTAGCGCACGGAGCGCGGCGAGATCGGCTCGAAGCGATAGGTGCCGGCGTTGACGTCGGGCGTCTCGATCGCCACGCCGAAGGTCTTCGCATCGACGAGCAAGGCCTTCAGCTTGTCGCTGTTGTCGAGCTCGATCGTCATATTTGCGGCGAAGAATTCCGCCGGGAAATGGACCTTGATCCACGCCGTCTGGTAAGCAAGTAGCGAGTAGGCGGCGGCGTGCGACTTGTTGAAGCCGTAGCCGGCGAACTTCTCCATCAGGTCGAACACTTCATCGGCGACGGCCGCCGAGATCTGCTTTTTCGCCGCGCCCTCGCGGAAGATCGCGCGGTGCGTCGCCATCTCCTCGGGCTTTTTCTTGCCCATGGCGCGGCGCAGCAGATCGGCGCTACCGAGCGAATAGCCGCCAAGCACCTGCGCGGCCTGCATCACCTGCTCCTGGTAGACCATGATCCCGTAGGTTTCGCCGAGCACCGTCTCGAGCAGCGGGTGCGGATAGCTCACTTCCTCGCGGCCGTGCTTGCGGGCGCAAAAGCTCGGAATGTTTTCCATCGGCCCGGGCCTGAACATGGCGTTGAGCGCGATCAGGTCTTCGAGGCGGCTCGGCTTGGCGTCCCTCAGCATGCGCTGCATGCCGCCGCTTTCGAACTGGAACACCGATTCGGTCCGGCCTTCGGAAAAGAGCTGATAGACCTTCGCATCGTCGAGCGGCAGGTCGTCGTAGGAGAAGCCGGCGCGTTCGGGGTGCCGCTCGACGATGAAGTCTTTCGCTAGCTCGAGGATGGTCAGTGTGGCCAGGCCGAGGAAGTCGAACTTGACGAGGCCGATCGCCTCGACGTCGTCCTTGTCGAACTGGCTCACCGCGCTCTCGCTGCCCGGCTGCATGTAGAGCGGACAGAAATCGGTGATGCGGCCCGGCGCGATCAGCACGCCGCCGGCATGCATGCCGACGTTGCGCACGATGCCTTCGACGCGCTCGGCGAGCGCGAGCAGCTCGGCGACCTCTTCCTCGTTCCTCTCGCGCTGCTCGATCTCCGGCGCTTCGCGGCGCGCGTAGATGACACTCGAATCGGGCTTCGCGGGCGGCCGGCGCAAGGTGACGGTCTTGCCCGGCGGCGCCGGAACGAGCTTGGCCACCGAATCGACGTGGCCGTAGCTCATGCCAAGTACCCGGCCGATGTCGCGCAGCGCCGCCTTCGCCGCCATCGTGCCGAAGGTCGCGATCTGGCTCACCGCGTCGCGGCCGTACTTCTGCTTGACGTAGTCGATGACGCGATCGCGGTTGGCCTGGCAGAAATCGATGTCGAAATCCGGCATCGAGACGCGCTCTGGATTGAGGAAGCGCTCGAACAGCAGGTGATAGCGCAGCGGATCGAGTCCCGTGATGTTGAGCGAATAGGCGACGAGCGAGCCGGCACCCGAGCCGCGCCCCGGTCCGACCGGGCAACCGTTGGCACGGGCCCAGTTGATGAAGTCGGCGACGATCAGGAAGTAACCGGGAAAGCCCATTTTCAGGATCGTCTGGATCTCGAAATCGAGCCGCTCGACGTAACGCGGTCGCTCGCGCTCGCGCAGCGACCGGTCGGGGTAGAGCTGGGCGAGGCGAACCTCGAGCCCTTCGTGCGAAGCGATGCGGAAGTACTCGGCCATCGGCATGGAATGGCCGTCGACGAGCGGTGTCGCGAAGTCGGGCAGTTGGGGCTTGCCGAGCACGAGCGCGAGGCTGCAGCGCCTGGCGATCTCGACCGAGTTGGCGAGCGCGCTCGGCAAGTCGCTGAAGAGTGCCTCCATCTGCGCCTGGGTCTTGAAATACTGCTCGCGGCTGAAACGCCTGACGCGCTTCGGATTGGAGAGCATCTCGCCTTCGGCGACGCAGACGCGCGCGTCGTGCGCCTCATGATCGTCGGGGCCGAGAAACTGCACGCCGTGCGTCGCGACGATTGGCAGGCCGAGGCCGGCCGCAAGCTCGACCGCGGCCCGCAGATGCGCTTCGTTGCCCGGCATGCCATTGCGCTGCACTTCGATGTAGAAGCGGTTGCCGAAGAGGCTCGCCAGACGTGTGGCGACCGCGCCGGCCCGGGCGGCGTCGCCCGCAGCAAGGGCGTGACCGAGTGGGCCGCTCTCGGCACCCGAGAGGGCGACGAGACCGGCGCTGTGCTCGGCGAGCCACTCCCACTTGATCCAGGCGTGGCCGCGGTCGGCGTTGTGCAACCAGCCCCGCGACAGCAACTCGCTGAGGTTGAGATAGCCCTCGCGGTTCTGCACCAGGACGACGATCCGGCTGGCCTGCTTCTCGCCTCCTTCAGGCTCGAGGCAAAGCTCGGCGCCGATGATCGGCTTGACGCCGGCGCGGCGAGCCGCGCTGTAGAACTTGACGGCGCCGAACAGGTTGCCGAGGTCGGTGATCGCCAGCGCGGCCTGTTGATCGGCGGCCGCAGCCGCGACCGCATCGTCGATTCGCAGCGTGCCGTCGACGACCGAATATTCGGTGTGCACGCGCAAGTGAACGAAGGCCATGGCACGCATTCTAGAGAGCGGTCGCCCTGCACCGACCGGATACATTCGTGCTTGCGAGGACCATCGCACGTCGCGCGGCGCAATCCCGATCGCCCTCTCGCCGGCAATGGATCCGATCTTCCGCTAGGCTTTTCCTTCGGAAGAACGAAGGAGAGATCCGCATGAACGCAACTCCATGGCCGGGCGTCGCGGCCCGCCCGACACTCTTGTCGGCGAGCTACGCTGCGGTTCGCGAGGCTAGCGTGGCGCTGACCACGCCGCTCACGCCCGAGGACTGTCAGCTGCAGTCGATGCCCGATGCGAGCCCGACCAAGTGGCATCTTGCGCACATCACCTGGTTCTTCGAGACCTTCATTCTCGAGCGCTTCGAGCCGGGTTTCCGGCCTTTCGACCCGGCGTATCGAGTTCTATTCAACAGCTACTACCAGGGCGTCGGCGAGCGATACCCGCGGCCCCGGCGCGGCCTCGTCAGCCGGCCGACGCTGGCCGACGTGAAGCGCTATCGCACCGCTGTCGATGCGCGCATGCAGGCGCTGATCGCGGCGCGCGGCGACGATGCGGAGATCGCCCCGCTCGTCAGCCTCGGGCTGCAGCATGAGCAGCAGCACCAGGAGCTGATCCTCACCGATATCAAGCATGCGCTCGCCGCCAACCCGCTTGCGGCCGCATATGCGAAGCGCTGGCCGATGGCGGCGGTGCAGCCGCAGCCCCTGCGCTGGTTCGGCCATGAAGGCGGCCTCGTCGAGCTCGGCCACGATCCGGCGCGCGACGGCGCCTTCTGCTTCGACAACGAGACGCCGCGCCACGCGGCATTCGCGGCGCCCTTCGAGATCGCTTCGCGCCCGGCCACCTACGGCGACTTTCTCGCCTTCATCGACGATGCCGGCTATGCGCGGCCCGAGCTTTGGCTCTCGATGGGATGGGACTGGGTGCAATCGGACCGGCGCGACGCGCCGATGTACTGGATCCGCGATGGCGAGCGCTGGCTCAACCACACCTTGCAGGGTACGGTGGAGATCGATCCGCACACGCCGATCTGTCACCTCAGCTATTTCGAGGCCGACGCGTTCGCACGCTGGGCCGGCGCGCGCCTGCCGACCGAGCTCGAATGGGAGCACGCGGCGCGCGCCCTTCGCTCATCGACGGTCGGCAACTTCGCCGACCGCAGCGCCTTCCATCCCCTGCCGCAGACTGCGCCCGTTGGCGACGAGCCGGTGCAGATGTTCGGCGACGTCTGGGAGTGGACGCAATCGGCCTACCTCGCCTACCCCGGCTACCGGCCGCTCGCCGGCGCTGTCGGCGAATACAACGGCAAGTTCATGTGCAACCAGTTCGTGCTGCGCGGCGGCTCCTGCGCGACGCCGACGGGGCACGTGCGGGCGAGCTATCGCAACTTCTTCCCGCCCGACGCGCAATGGCAATTCAGCGGCGTGCGCCTCGCCCGCGACGCCTGAGCGACGCGCGACGAATGCCGCTCAGGCGGCGCGCCGCCGCGCGTCGAGGCTGATCGCGCCGGGGCCGAATGCGGCCAGCACGAGCATGCCGCCGGCAATCGACACGTTCTTCATGAAGTTCACGTACTGGGCGACGAACTGCGCCGGCGCAGCAGCCCAGAAGTTGTGAAAGATCAGGGCCGCGAGCAGCGTGAACGCGGCGAGTGCGAGCGCCGTCCAGCGTGTGAAGAAGCCGAAGATGAGCAGCAGGCCGCCGCCGAGCTCGATCAGGATCGTCAGCACCGCGACGATCTGCGGCATCGGCAGGCCTTTCGAGGCGATGTAGCCCACTGTCCCTTCGAAGCCGCCGATCTTTCCGAAGCCCGAGAACACGAAGAGGAGGCCGAGGAGGATACGGCCGACGAGTACGGTCTGGTTCTGGAGTCTGTTTTGCATGGTTGCCTTTGGGGCTGGAGTCGATCGAAAACCGATAAGCTCAGGCGAGGTCGAAGACCAGCACCTCGGCGTTCTCGCCATGGCCGAGACCGAGCTTCGACTCGCCCTCCAGGCCGAGCGCGTCGCCGGCTGCGAGGGTTCGCCCGTTGACTTCGAGGCGACCGCGAACGACATGGACCCAAGCCCTGCGCCTGGGATCGATGCTTCGTTCGGCATGCTCCTCGCCGTCGAAGAGGCCGGCAGAGATCGACGCGTCGGCGTGGATCGTCAGCGATCCGTCGCGCCCGTCGGGCGAGGCGACGAGGCGCAGCGTGCCGCGCTTGGCCGCATCGTCGAAGTGCTTCTGCTCGTATTCGGAAGGGATTCCGCGGACGTTGGGCTCAATCCAGATCTGCAGAAAATGCGTCGTCTCGTTCGGCGCGTGGTTGAACTCGCTGTGCTGCACGCCGCGCCCGGCGCTCATGCGCTGCACGTCGCCCGGCCTGATGATGCCGGTCGCCGCGCTCTTGCCGCCACCGGTGCCCATGCTGTCTTTGTGCGCCAGCTCGCCTTCGAGCACATAGCTGACGATTTCCATATCGCGATGGCCGTGCGTGCCGAAGCCGCTTCCGGGCGCGATGCGATCCTCGTTGATGACGCGCAGGTTGCCGAAGCCCATATGCTCCGGGTCGTGATAGTCGGCGAACGAAAAGCTGTGGCAGCTCTTCAGCCAGCCGTGGTCGGCATAGCCGCGGTCGGACGATTTGCGAAGCGTGATCATTCGGGCCCCTTTTCCTTCTCGAGGCATGACTGTAGGAAACCGGTGCCGTCCAGCGGCCATGCCGTGTTGAAGTTCGCATTCAAATAAGATGAATGCCCTTTGTCCGCCGGCCGCCCCCCATGAGCGATGCACGCAGCGCCCTTACCCCCGATGCCTTGACGATGGTCGATGCCATCGCGCGCAGCGGCAGCTTTGCCGCCGCTGCGCGCCAGCTCGGCAAGGTGCCTTCGGCCCTGACTTACAACGTGCGCCAGCTCGAGGACGCGCTCGACGTCCTCCTCTTCGACCGCCGTTCGCGCCAGGCCACGCTCACGGCCGCCGGCCATGAGCTGCTCGACGAAGGCCGGCGCCTGCTCGAGCAGATGGACGCCGTCGCCAACCGCGTCAAGCGGGTCGCGACCGGCTGGGAGACGCAGCTCAGCATCGCCGTCGACGACGTCATTTCGCTGACGACGATGCTCGAGCTCTGCGAGGCCTTCTATGCGTGCACGACGAAGCCGGTGCGGCCGGCGGCTGGCGCGCGCGTCGCGCCGGATGCGGGCGCGCCTCCGGCGACCCGGCTGCGTCTGCGTACCGAAGTGCTGGCCGGGACCTGGGAAGCGCTCGTCACCGGCCAGGCCGACCTGGCAATCGGCGTCGGCTCGGCGCGCGAGCTGCCGAGCGGCGTGACGATGAAAGATCTCGGCCCGCTGCCATTTGTCTTCGCGGTCGCGCCGCATCATCCGCTGGCCACGGCGAGCGAGCCGCTCGACGATGCCGAGCTGATCCGCTATCGCGCCGTCGCCGTCGCCGATTCGGCGCAGCGCCTCGCGCCGATGACCGTCAACCTGCTGCCCGGCCAGGATGTGCTCACGGTGAGCAACATGCAAGCGAAGATCGACGCGCAGCTGCGCTCGCTCGGCTGCGGCTTCGTTCCCGAGCCGATGGCGCGCGACCACATCGCCGCCGGCCGCCTGGTCGTCAAGAGCGTGCAGCGGGTGCGCCTCGCGGCGCGCCTCGGCTACGCGTGGCGAACGCCGGCAGCCGGCAGCCGCGGCGCGGCGCGCAAGCCGCAACCGGGGCTGGCGCTGCGCTGGTGGCTGGAGCAGCTCGAAAGCGCGGCGACGCGAAGCGCCCTGCTCGAGCGCCACGGCGGCCGCGTCGGCGACAGGTACGCGCCCGCCACGGGCCCGAAAAAGCGAGCCTGAGCGCGGCACGGTTCGGCAAGCGAAGGCACGGCGGTGACAGCGCACTACGTGGGCCGCTTCGCGCCCTCGCCGACCGGCCTGCTGCACGCCGGCTCGCTCGTCGCGGCGCTGGCTTCGTGGCTCGACGCCCGCGCGAACACGGGTCGCTGGCTCGTCCGCATCGAGGATCTCGACGCACCGCGAAATCTCGAAGGCGCGGCCGAGGCCATCCTCGGCCAGCTCGAGCGCTGCGGCCTCGTCGCCGATGCGGCGCCGCTGCGCCAGTCGACGCGAATCACCGCCTACCAGCAGGCGCTCGATCGCCTCGTCGCCACCCGCTGCGCCTATGCCTGCGGCTGCAGCCGGCGCGACCTCGAGCTGGCCGTCGCGCCGGCGCGCATGGAGCGCGCGCGCCACGCCGAGCGCATCTACCCCGGGACGTGCCGCGACGGGCTGCACGGCAAGCTGGCACGATCGTTTCGCCTGCGCACCGTGCCGCCCGATCCAAGCGATGGCGGGGCGCCGTCATCGACGATCGCATGGGTCGATCGGCGCCTGGGTGCACAGCAACAGGACGTCGCGACCAGCGTCGGCGACTTCGTGCTGAAGCGAGCCGACGGCGTCTGGGCCTATCAGCTCGCGGTCGTGGTCGACGACGCTGCGCAGGGAGTCACCGACGTCGTTCGCGGTGAGGACCTTGTCGGCAACACGGCTCGGCAGATCCTCTTGCAACGCCTGCTCGGGCTGCCGACGCCCCGCTATCTGCACGCGCCGCTCGTCCTTGCCGCGGGTGGCGAAAAGCTTTCGAAGCAGACCGGCGCCGAACCGCTCGAGCTTGCGTCGCCGCTGCTGGCTCTGCAAGCGGCCGGCGCGGTGCTCGGCCTCGACACCGGCGGTATGACGCTCGGCGACTGGCTTGCCGGCGCCGTCGCGCAATGGCGCCGGCGCTGGCCGCTGCCGTGATCGAGCCTGGCCTCGCCATGGATGGCATCATTCGACGTTTTCGCTGCGGCAGAAAGAATTCGACGATGCAAACGACCGCCTCCGGGCTGCAATACGACGACACCGTGTCCGGTACCGGCAAGCGCGCCGAGGCCGGGGCGCTGGTTCGCGTCCACTACACGGGCTGGCTTTACGACGGCGGCGCGAAAGGCGCCAAATTCGATTCGAGCAAGGATCGCAACGACCCCTTCGAATTCGATCTCGGCGCCGGTGGGGTCATCAAGGGCTGGGAAGAAGGCGTGCAGGGCATGCAGGAAGGCGGCACGCGCATCCTCGTCATCCCGCCCGAGCTCGGCTACGGTGCGCGCGGCGCCGGAGGCGTCATCCCGCCGAATGCGACGCTGCTGTTCGAAGTCGAACTGCTGCGCGCCTGAGCGAAGGTCGCGCCGCCGTGCCCGTCCGCTACGAGATCGTCCACACGACGGTCTACAACTATCGCCAGCCGGT
>ODAK010003699.1_pt1 | contig 15809 bp, 17 predicted proteins | sample 1539591 | NCBI WGS metagenome assembly ODAK01 (sample SAMEA3539303, study PRJEB22396) | soil metagenome | biome: tundra; feature: field; material: soil | place: USA | collected 2010-05 | depth 0.15 m | reverse complement strand
GCGCACCGGCAGCTTTGACTTCGTAACCATCCAGAACATGATTCAGGGCGGCCAGCTGCCCGGCTTTGAAAACGCGGCGCTCTGGCTGTTTCTCGGATTCTTTGTTGCCTTCGCGGTGAAGGTACCGCTGTTCCCGTTACACACCTGGCTGCCCGACGCGCACGTGGAAGCTCCCACCGCGGGTTCGGTGCTGCTGGCAGGCGTGCTGCTGAAGATGGGCACCTACGGTTTGTTGCGCTTCAATCTGGGACTCTTCCCCGACCAAGCCCGGCGCAACGCTCCCTGGATTATCGCGCTCGCCATCATTGGCATCATCTACGGCGCCCTGGTAGCGATGATTCAGCCCAACATCAAACGGCTGGTCGCCTACACTTCGGTCAGCCATCTCGGCTTCGTGGTGCTTGGCATCTTCAGCTTCACCCAGATTGGAATGGATGGCGCGGTGTACCAGATGCTGAGTCACGGCATCTCCACCGGTGCGCTGTTCATGTTGCTGGGCATGATCTACGACCGCCGTCACACCTACGACATCGGCGAATACGGCGGGCTGGCCACGCCCATGCCGGTGTACGCAACCTTCTTCGCGTTCATCATGCTGTCGTCGGTGGGCTTGCCTCTGCTGAATGGCTTTATCGGCGAGTTCATGGTGCTGAGCGGCGCCTTTCAGGCCAAGCAGCTTTACGGCATTCTGGCGGCAACCGGCGTTATCTGGAGCGCGTGCTACCTGCTGTGGATGTATCAGCGCGTGTTCTACGGAACCGTCACCAACCCGGCAAACAATTCGCTGCGCGACATCGACGCTCGCGAGCGCGTCTCCTTGTGGCCGCTGGCGATTGCGGCTCTGGTTATGGGAGTTGCGCCCATGCTGTGGCTGCACTCGATTGATCCGGCGGTCGCGGCGACGTTGAGGCAGTTCTCGAACGCTGTACAGGCGCACGCAGCCCACGCTCCGGGATCCCCATGGCACGCCGATTTTGCGCGCAATAGGGTGCAAGCCCTACTGCAGGTGATCGGGCGATGATACCTGCCGTCGATTACATTCGGATCCTTCCCGAGCTGGTGCTAAGTATCTTCGGCATCATCGTCATGATGGTGGACCCGGTGCTTCCCGAGCAGGGATCGAAAAAGCCGCTTGGCATCGTGGCACTGGTGGGTACACTTGCGGCGCTCGCCGCGACCGTCTATCAAACCGGCTTTTATGGCGAGGGCTTCTACCACATGGTCAGGGTCGACACCTTCAGTGTGTTCTTCCATGTGGTTGTGCTGATGATCGCGCTGGTCGTCATTCTGGCTTCGTATGATTACCTCGATGTGCAGAGCATTCGCGCGGGCGGCGAGTATTACGCTCTGATTCTGTTCGGCACGGTCGGCATGATGCTGATGTCTTCGGCCATTGAGCTGGTGCTGATCTTTATTGCGCTGGAAATTTCCTCCATCTCGACTTACATCCTGGCGGGCATGCGCCGCCGCGCCGCAGAAAGCGCCGAGGCCTCGCTGAAGTATTTCCTGCTGGGCTCCTTCGCCACTGCGTTCTTCCTCTACGGCGTAGCCATGATCTATGGGGCCACCGGGACCACCAACATTTACAACATCGCGAACGTCCTACGCACCCAGCAATCCACGCTGGCCTATCTTGCGGTGGGACTGATGTTCGTCGGGCTGGGTTTCAAAGTGGCCTCGGCTCCATTCCACGTGTGGACCCCCGACGTCTATGAAGGCTCGCCAGCGCCGGTAGTCGCACTGATGTCCACCGGTCCGAAAGCAGCGGCGTTCGCGGTCCTGCTGCGGGTGCTATTCGCCACCGGAGCGCCCGGCTGGTTTTGGATGGTCTGGGTGTCGGCAGCGCTCTCCATGACGCTGGGCAACATCGGCGCGCTGGTGCAGCAGAACGTCAAGCGCCTGCTGGCCTACTCGTCGATCGCCCACGCCGGATATCTGCTGGTCGCTTTCGCGGCCGGGCAGCAGGTCGGCATCTCCGCCGCCATGTTCTACGCCGCGTCCTATGCGGCGATGAACGTCGGCGCGTTTGCCGTGGTCAGCCATTTCGCTTCCGCCGGCGAAAAGTACGTCACCCTCGACGACTACGCCGGGCTGGGACGCCGCTCGCCCTTGCTGGCCGGCATCCTCACCATCTTTCTGCTTTCGCTGATTGGCATTCCCGTCACCGGCGGCTTCTTCGCCAAGTTCTACGTCTTCTCCGCCGCGCTGCAATCCGGTCTGGTTTGGCTGACCATCATCGGCGTCATCAACAGCGCGATTGCTGCTTACTATTACCTGCGCATCATCATTTACATGTATATGCGCGACGAACGCAGTGAAGCTCCCGTCGCTCGCATCCCGGTAGGGCTGGGGATTGGATTGGCAATAAGCCTGATCATGACCATCTATCTTGGCGTGTTGCCCGGACGAGTGCTCGAATACGCAATTCAGGGCGCGCAGGACTTGTTGAAGTAAGTTGTCGCGCAGGACATTCGCAAATCGACAGGGATTATCGGGCCGCGCGGGGAAACACTTCTCTGTGCTTCTGTGTCTCTGTGGTGAAGCTCTCTACTCCACAGGCACGGCGATGTCCCGGTAGGCAAACACCAGCACCGCCAATCTCCAGACCAACACGGTTTCGAGCAGTGTAATCATCACGGCGCCCCAGTCCATGGTCCATCCCGCGCGAAAGCGAAAGTGCAGAATGTCGAGCAATACCGGTAGGCCGGGAAACAGCCGGAGCCACGCCTGACGTTCAGGATGCAGCAGCCCGGGCGCGCCGAACATGGTCGCGGTGAGCGCAATCGCCAGATACGGATTCAGAAACGTCGAAAAGAATATGCTCACTGCGGCCGCTATGGCCGAGCCTGCTATTACTAACAGCGCCACACCCCACACTCCTCCAGTCGGCAACCCTGCGCGGCTCGCGAGCCATGTGCAACACACCCCGAAGAGAACCGCGTAGACAGCTGCCATAGTGAGAAATGCGATCAGTATGGCCAGCAGGTACTGGCCCCGGCTTACCGCCTTCGACAAAACCAGTAGAATGCGCCGCGATTTACGTTCGTTGTGGATGGCATAGGCAGCGAGAAAGGCGCTGAACCCGCAGATATACATGGCCTGCTGCTGCACGAAGAAAATCGCGTCGTAAAGGGACACGCGCGCTTGGCCGAATCCCGTGGTTATCAGGGTGGTGAAGACGATCCACACCGACAGGATCAAGATCGGCCAGCGGTTTTCACGCACGAAATTCTGCGCGATCAGCAAGACTGCCATTGAGCGTCCCGTCCTTCCCCTTCGGTCCATGAAACGAACACCTCTTCCAGGGTACGCCGCACCGGATTTACGCTGAGCACTTCCCCGCCCAGCGCCCACACCCGCTCCAAGGCCTCGCGTTGCGACGCAGCCGGAACGATAAACACAAGCTGCCCATCGCAAAGCTGCGAATGTTCGAAACTGTCAGCAGGTATTCCGCGCGCCGTTACCTCATAATGGTCACGCGATACCAGCAGTTCCGCCGTGCGCCCCACTTTCACCAGCCGACCCTTATTCAGGATGCCGACACGATGGCAGATCAATTCGATCTCCGACAACAAGTGCGAACTCAGAAAGATGGTTTTGCCGGCACGGTTGGCTTCCAGCAAAAGCTCTCGCATCGCGACCCGCGCCAGAGGGTCGAGCGCCGAAGTTGGCTCGTCAAGAATGAGCAGGTCGGGATCGTTGATCAGCGTCTGCGCAAGCCCGATGCGCTGCTGCATGCCGCGAGAAAACCTGCCTACGTTGCGATTGGCCTCCGGTTCGAGTTCTACTTCTCGCAAGACCTCGTGACACCGCTGCCGCAGTTGCGGTTCGCGCATGCGATTGAGAGCGCCGTAAAAGCGCAGCAGCTTGCCGGCGGGACGGTGATAGAGGGCGACGTTCTCCGCCAGAAATCCTACTCGCGCTCGAGCGCTGGCGTTGCCAAACGGCTGTGCCAGTAGTTGGCCCGTGCCCGAAGATGGGTGCATGAACCCCAGCGCGAGGTGAATGGCAGTTGTTTTCCCTGCCCCATTCGGCCCTAGGAAGCCGAAGATCTCTCCCGGCTCCAGCGAGAGGCTGAAGCCGTCGAGTGCGCGCACTCGCCGCCGCGACCATGGGGCGCCATAGTCTTTGGTCACGTTTTCGTAATCCAGCACCCCGGCCATGCGATTCCCCCAGGAAATCCTAGTGGTAGCGATTCTATGTCAGGCACGGACCATCCGTGCTGATCGAAAGGCGCCAAACAAAACGCCCCATCCGAAGACGGGGCGTTGCCGTTGATCGCGAAAACTAAACGACCTTGACGAAGATGATCACCAGGGTGAACAGCACCAGCGACTCGATAAAAGCGAGGCCCAGAATCAGGGCTAGCTGGACTGCCGGCCGGGCAGCAGGATTTCGCGCCATAGCTTCGCACGCGGCGCCACCCACTCGGCCCTGGCCAAGCGCGGCCAATCCGGCGGCAATGGCCATGCCGAACCCGGAGGCTATGGGGACCCAATTGGTCGCCGGAGCAGCGGCGCTTCCGCCCTGCGCGTACGCTGGCATGGCCATCAGCAGCATGGCTCCCAGCGAAAAGAATACAGTCATCAGTTTCTTCATTTCTTTCTCCTTATGAATCGCTGCCAGTGGGTGGTTGACGTTCACCGAGCTGACGCCCTCACGCTGACAGCAAACTTGAAAGTAGCACTTAGTAGTTGGCCGTTAGCACTCAGCTAAATGCTGATTGACGAAGGCCAATTGCTAAATGCTAATTGCCAACGGCTGCTCTTCTAATGCTCGTGCGCCACCGCTTCTCCGATGTAAACCGTCGCCAGCAGCACGAAAATATAGGTCTGAATAACTGACACGCCAATGTGCAGCAGGATGAACACGACCGGGAGAGCCAGTGGAACCAACGAGAAGAACACCAGGGTCACCAGGTCGCTGGCGAACATATTGGCGTAAAGACGTATGGTGAGGGAAAGAATTCGCGCCAGATGGCTGAACACTTCAATGGGAAACAACAGGATCGCCAGCCACGGTTCTGGACCCATAAAATTCTTCACGTAGGCGAAACCGTTCGAGCGCACGCCCTGGAAGTGATAATAGAACCAGGTGACCAGCGCACAACCCAGCGGCACCGATGGAATCGCGGTCGGCGATTCAAGCCCGGGTACCACACCCAGCATGCAGCTCAACAGAATGAAGATACCCAGGACGGTCAAATAGCCTACGTATCGCTCGTATCCGTGGCCAATCACCTCGTGGCTCTGCTTGCTGATGAACGAATCGATCTCCTCCATCAGGTGCTGCATCTTTCCCGGGTCGTCCACCGACAGGCGTGCTCGTACGATCACGAAAAACAGCAGGATCAGCACGAAGACCACAACCTGCATCGCCACGTAATTGGGGATGGGGGCTTGCGGATACTGCGCGTGCAGATGAAAGATACCCAGGATCGCATTCGCCACGCCGGCGAAGTACTTATTCAGAAGGGCCGTTATCCAAAGTTGCTCAGGCATGAATACTTACTCGTAGAAAGACCGGATCTAATACAGCGATGACTGCTGCTTGACACACCATCGGCGTCAGCCGGTACGCGTATCAAAGTTATTTAGGAAATCAAAGTCCACGCCGCAAGGTAACAAATATTTCCACTGCGACTTCGCAGGCCACAGCCACAATCGGGAGGCAAACGCCGCCAAGGAAGCCATAAAGACCCGCGAGAGAAACATTAAATATAACATAGGCCCCAACGGCGATGAAGGCATATCGCAACACCGCGCGCACTACGATTCCACCTCCCCGCTCCTTGCTCTCGCCGGTGGTAATGCGCTCTCCCAAAGCCTCCACCGCTCGCTCCAGCCAGCGATGGTTCACGTAGGAGACGATCGCCCCAATCAGGAATCCCGCCACCACCGGCCAACGAAAGAAAACCAGGCAGACCACGAGGCCGACGGCCGACACTGCGGCAAGGTACTTGCGGATGCGCTTCAGCGCTCCGCCATAAAATTCGTCCGCAGCCGAAGAAGTAGGTTCGGGCATCGTGGTGGGCACACACCAATGTACCCCGCAGACCGCTCCAGAGTTGCTGACGACCAGCAGTTATCGCAACTGCGGGACCAGCCGTCGCTATTCTTTCTGCGTGCTCACCATTCGAATCATCTGCACGAACCCTAAGATGGCCCCCACGATGACTCCGGCGATAAACAGCCAATGGGTGTGCAGCCAATGATCGAGCAGTTTGCCGATTAGTAATCCAACCACCACCGCGGCCGGAATGATGAAGGCGATCTCGGAATAGCGCGCCCATAGGATAGCCGCGCTTTGTACTTTGTCGTCCCGATCCTCATCAGCCATGAAGAGAGGCTACCATTTGTGGTCAAGCGCTGGAACCGTTTCCCTGCCGGCTCGCAAATGCGAGCACCTCGACGGCCGCATCGAGGAGATTGCCTGCTGGATTGAATTCCTGCCAGAAGGCGCTCCCGGCCTCAATAGACTCGAAGCGCAGAGGCCGTCCGCGCCGGGCGCGGGTCCCCGAATTTTGGAACCACCCAGTCAATTCTCTACGCTCGTTGTTTGACCGCAGATGCCGCAGACGCTATGATCGAAATGCGGGGTGGAGCAGTCTGGTAGCTCGTTGGGCTCATAACCCAAAGGTCGGTGGTTCAAATCCACCCCCCGCAACCATTAGATTCAAACAGTTGCGGACTTCGGGTCGAGAGACTCGGTACACAATCGGTACACTCAGCAGAGAAACCGCACAAAGCAGGCCGCCGTCGCACGGTGGCCTGTTTCATTTAGAGCGCCGCTGCTGTTTCATTTCCTACGGACAACAACTGCCCTACAACAACCGCGTTGGCTGCTCGCTTCTGCTCGCTCACCGCTTGCGTGTAAATCTGCAAGGTGGTCTGGACGTTCGAGTGCCGCAGCAATTCCTGTTGCACCTTGATGTCCGTACCGTTGGCTCGGAGCAGAGTCGAATATCCGTGGCGAAGTAAGTGCCAGCCAACCTGCTTGCTGATTCCGGCTCGCTTCGCGGCCGGCTGTACGACTCGCTTTAGCAGAGAGTCCAGCCAAACTGGTTGACTTCCGTTCTTGAGTTCGCTGGCGAATACCCAATCTGAGTCTGCGCAGTATGCAGTTCTCCCGCGCCAGTATTCCAACGCGGTCACGAGTTCGGGAGCCAGAGGCACTGGTTTCTGTCTTGCCAGCGTCTTTGTGTTCCCAACGTGGTTGTTGACGACTCCGCGTTGCACGGTCAATACAGCGTCCGTCCAATTGAAGTCCTCCCACTTCAGACCAGTAAGCTCGCTTCGGCTGAGTCCGAGGCATCCTGCCAAGATCACCATTGTCCGCACCCGGTCATCAGTGATCGCTTTCAGCAATGCTTGGAACTCTGCGGGACTGAGAATATTCGGGTCTGCTCGCCTGTTTCCGCCTTGCCTCACGCGAGTGATTGGATTGTTCTGAATCAGCTCCCATCGGCCAGCACACTCGAATAGAACGTGCATCACGTTGCGGATATGAACCTTCGTGCGCGGTGCCAATTGCAAATCGCGCAGCCATTGCTCAACCGCCATTGTCCGCACTTTCTCTAATCTGTGCGCGCCCCACTTGGGACGAATCCAGTTTCTCAAAAACGACGAATAGGACAGCTTCGTTGCAAACGCTAATCGCCCCATCTCGATTGCATCTTGGAGATAGCGGTCAATCAGCGTTCCAACGGTTATGGGAACCGCTTTTGGCGATTCCACGTTCACTTCTAAGCGAATGGCATCAACGGCCCTCTGTGCGTGCCTCTCTGTTGGGTATTCGTCCACGGTTCCGATGATTCGGCTCCGCTGTACGCGGTGCCCCGCATCGTCCGTAACCCACCAGCGAAACTGCCACACATCCAAACCGTTCATTCGCGCTCTTCGGGTCAAACATCCTGCTTGGTATCGTGTCCTTGTCAATTGGATTCTCCTAGTTGACAAGGCACGGACGGTGCGTTCAATTTACTGCACTCGAATCCGGTACACAACCCCCGTTGACCCAGCGGTTGAGTTCAGATGCGCGAAATTTCCAAAATCTACCAATCTTGTGAGCGGTCACCCGTCCAGATCGAGCCATACGTTGCAAAGCCTTTGGGTGCATGTCGCCCAACAACTTTGCTGCCTGCTTGTCACTCAATAACGGTTCGAAATACGTGTTGCTGTTAGTCTTCTCTGTGGACTGCTGTTGCATAGTCGGCATTTTGTTTTATGAGTTCCACCTTCCAATGGAAAATGCCACGCCTGTTACGGCATGGCCACATCTACTACGGCTAGGGCTTGACTTAAGCCCTCAGTCAATTCGGGGGATGGCCCTGAGCCTCACCTTTTCCCTTCGCGGGGCGTCCGCGGGGCCTAGCGCCTCCGCACGGGGCTTCCTAATCGACGGTTTCGAGTCACGGCTGACGCTCTGGATTACCCCAAGCTGGTTTGCCGGGGTAATCGCAGAGCGTGCAGCACGGTTCTCCCGCACGGAGTAAACAGTTAGATCACAAGATTCCTCTTTCGATGGCTACTATCCGCCACGCCTTATATTTGGCAGCATCATTGCGCCGAAGCTGTACAGCGAACTGCGAATCAGACGACCGTCCGAAGACTTTCTTCAGCTCGGAGTCCTTGACGCTCTCACTTCCTGCAACGCCAAGCAAAGCACAGCGAGCATCTGGACTCATCTGGTGCCATCGTGCATTGCCCATTTGTCCAATGAGCCTATGTCGCAAGGTGTCGGACTGTCCTAGATGCAGCTCCTCTACAGGCTTAGTCGCTGCTGCAACTGCGGCTTTAATGCGAAGATCGCTCAACCGCTCGTCTTGCTCTGCGCGTGCTGTCTTCAGTTCCGCCAGCTCAAGGCGCATCGCAGCAACTTCCTCTGCTGTTGGTACTGCTGGTGCTGGTGGTACTGGTGCAGTTGCGGGTGTGGCCTGAGTCGACATTCCTTGATTTGTGAGTGCTGAGTTAACGCGTTCATCGACATTTTCAAGCATGACTATATAAGTTCCTTTCAAGAATGTTGTTAAGAACGGATAGGGTTCTAACGGTTAGTTGGTGTCGGCGACATCGCTGTGTTGATGTCGTCCGCTGTTAAGAAATATTTGTTTCTTACCTTGCGACAAGGTACTTTGTTCCGGCGACAGAGCAACCTCAGCCCTTCGTGGGAGAGGTGCATCATCTCCGCCGCCTCGCGGGTCGAATACAGCTTTACTACTACTTCAGCCATAGGTTTACTTCCTTTCGACGTTCCAAGTTAATGCTTGCTGTGTTCAGGCTAAGGCCACTCTCGTTAGGACACCGAGCAAGAGCGGCCCTAGCCTCGTCCTTCGCTGCCCGCCGCACAGCTACACCGAGCAGCGAAACACTACGCTGCTATCAAAGCAGCAGACTCTGTCATGTAAGGCAATGCCGGGACACTGTATCGGAACGGCGACCCCTTAACCCCTGAACCAGACCGTATCAAGAGACCACCCTCACATATCTGGTCAAATACCTCTCTGCGCACTGCGCCGTTGCCGTGCACTGCACTTAGGATTTCCGCTTGCGTGCCGTTTGGGTGCTCTCGGATGTAAGCAAGCGTTTCATTCTCCATCCGCTCGCGAATGGCTGCCGTCGATTGCTGCTGATTCTCAGAGAGCGACCTTCCTAATGACATGCTGCGCGTCTCGGCGTCCCAACAGAGTTCGCTCTCCTCCATGTCACTGCCGTATCTTTGGATAGTGGTTAGTGTCCTAACTCCCCCTTTCCCAGACCGTATCAGCAGAACCGTGTCGACAGCGCCAGCAATAGCGGTCGAGCCAAGGATTCCATCTCGCAAGTCTTCCGACTCTCTTTTCTTGGCATGAGCTGCTGTCGCTACGTGAACATTGCAGTCTCGCGCCAGCGAGAGAAGTGGTTCTAACGCAAAGTTCACCTGTTGATATTCATTGACATCCTTGATTCCTTTCGTAAATTTCAGGAGCGTGTCGATAATGACGAGCTGCACATTTGGATGACTCTTAATATCTGCCTGAAGACCCGCAAGCGCGTCATGGCGGTCAACTGCACCGCATCGCACATCGATCGGATCATTGGCAGTAAACCCTAGTAGTTTTAGGTGGCTTTGCACCTCGGACGGTTTCTCTTCCAACGCAAGATATAGTACGCCCCCTTGTTCAACATCTCGCTCTAAGAACGTTTGTCCTTTGGCTACAGCAACGGCTAGCTGGCGCAGAATTGTGCTCTTTGCTACCTTTGGCTTACTTACCCACACCGACAGGCCGCACGATGGCAGCAAGCCCTCGACAGTGTAAGCAACGGCCTCAGGGGGCAGATTAAAGAAGTCTTCTGGTGACGAAAAACCGAGTATACTCATGGTCTCCTATGCATCAAGCCCAGACGTTGTCGAGGCGGAGATATACGCTCACTGGAGTAACCAGCCGTGGAGCGCGAGATTATCGTTGGGGATGGGCCGTATAGATCAGCCCATAATAGAAAAGGGCCGACACGGTGTCGGCTGCGATTCGGTCTACTATCTTAAACTGCGGCGTCTCTTTTTCGAGCTTTAGGTTAGAGTATACTCCAACCAAACGTGTTTGTCAACGTTTTTCTAGCGCATGGTCGCGTCCGTACCACGTGTCATTGGCGACTTAGTCTGGTTATTTACCATTTCAACCCCAGTATAACACACTTATTCTTGGTTGTCAACCTATGTGTAGCGCTTTTGCGTGTAATACCACGTGTTCATGGGCGATTTAGTCTTGTAATCTTTGCCAAAATGGTAAGCACGCTGTTGAAAGCGGCCTTCTGGCTCGTTAGGGAGCCACGGCCAGATTTCGGGGGAATTCTCTCACCAGCCGAGGGAAGCAATATGGGAATAGTAGTATTTGAATTAGAAAGCAACAAGTAGGGGTACGACTCTATATAGTATCTACTACTGCCTATTTCTTCTAGGATTCGTTTCCTACTATTCATATATTCCCACTCTCAGGAGATAGTCGAATCCGCCAGCCGCTTTACCCCCAACGTCCTCGCCGTTTAGGGTCACGTCCCAGCGAGAATGACACTCTCCCACGGGAATCGCCGGTGTACTCCAACCCTCTCCTTTACGGCTCAGACTTAAATGTTTCAGTCCCACGAGAATCGCCGGCGTACTCCAACAAACCAACATAGTAAAAGGTAGTGGAGGTAGTGAAAGGAAACCATGTTTGTTTCATTCCCACGGAAATCGTCGGTGTACTCCAACAGGACCCGCCGGACTATCTGGATGTGGTTAGTTTCAGTCCCACGGGAATCGACGGTGTACTCCAACACATACCAGCCAACTGCCTATAAGATGAAGTTTCAGTCCCACGGGAATCGACGGTGTACTCCAACCGATTGAGGGCAAACTGTTGACATCCAACGTCCTTTCCGCAGAACTGATAGCGAAATTCCCGTAATACAAGTGCATGGGCGAAGCCCAACCCGCGATTTTCAAGTCGCAGGTGACGCACTTTTCGTGGGTTTGCACCGCGAGCCGGTCGGGTACGCAGCCGCCGAAGCCGCTGTCATTCGCCAAGCTCGCAGAACTGGGCCGCTGAAACTACTGAGTGGCGGCTTTCGCCTCCAACCCGTCCCGGCCCAATACCGATAGTAACCACTCCTGAAATAAATGGAACCGCTGAAATCTTCCTCCATTGAGCTGTTGATGTAAAGCGCGAAGCGCAATCAGGTGGCTCGCGTTGTCGTCGGCATTCGCGCTGTAACCACACCGGACACACAGAAAACGATCTTGAAGTGTGTGACCGTGCTCATCCCGCTTAGGCCGATTTTCTTTGGCGACGTGTCCACAGTTGCCGCATGTCTGTGAGGTGTACGCTGCCGGAACCTCAATCGGGGCAGGCAGGCCAACTCTTTCGGCCTTGTAGCTGAGGGAACTCTTCAGTTTCCCGAACTGACTTTGCGTCAGAAACCTTGCCATTGACCGGGCGTCGATGCGCTCAATGGCGATTTGTGAACGCTGCTTTGCCGCCAACTCGACGATACGGTTTGCATATTCTCCGATGATGTTGTCAGCTTTGCGACCTCGCAGACGCAACACCCGGCCTATCTGGAGGCCCTTCCTTTGATGTTGGGCAATCCTCTCCCGCAACCGCGCCATCTCTGCGGAAAATGCAGCTCCTACCATGTCGATTCCGCTCGCAATCACCCTCGCCTGCTGGTCAATTACGGTGGCGGCCCCAATCTTGGCGGCCCCGCGATCTATTCCCAAGACTGAAATCGGCTGCACGGGATCGGGCTTGAACTCAAAGGCAATATGAACGTAAAACTCGAACCGGCCTTGGTCATCTTTCCTCGCCAGCAGCTTCGCACTTTGAGGGCTGCCGCTCTGGAAATATTCGTGATCGTGAAAATCGCGATCAAACTCCAGCGGCAAAATCACGCCCGGATACTTTCGGCCTCCGATTGACTCTCTCGTTCGCCAGTCCACAAAGTCTTCGTCAAGCGTCTTCTGCTCGCGATAGCGATGACCCTCCGAAAAGAGCCGTACCAGCAAATAGTAGTTATTTCCTCTGCGCCCCAGCAGTGCGCCACGTCCGAATTCTGTATGGGTAAATTCGATTGGCCTTGGCAGTGGGCCGTCAATTCTGCGAAGTATCTCCCCAGCCGCACGAGATGTCGCATAGTTCTGATAAGTTCGCTCCATGCGTTGGGCAACTCGCACTTTCCCTTTAGATAGTGCCTCTTCGATTTTCGCTTGATGCTGTTCTTTTATCGGAAAACTCAGTGTCTCAGTGAACTCACGATAGGCTGCGGTTGCCTGCTCGTCGCTCAATGGTGTCAGGCTGCATAACGTTGGCGGATTGGACTGATTCTTTCCTTTCTCCAACTTCTTGAAATGGCTCAGGAGCATCGCTGTCGCGTCGCCAATCAAATAATCACGCAAAGGCGCGAGTTCCCAATTCTTGGGCGTTTTTAGTCGCACGATGTGGCCAGCCGCAAATCTGTTGACGCGGGAGCGGCCCTTCCTATCAGGAATGCTGATCTGTTCGAGTAGGTCTGGTGTGGAAAGAACGGTTTCAAGAACGCTCTTCAGAGCGTTGTGATACTGCGTAAGCGCATACAGCAGCAACGTGGCTTTGTGCCGCGACGGGTTGTGAACCTTGAACCTTGCCGTTTTGAACATGGCCGATTGCCGCTTTCAGTGTCGGAACGAAACTAACGTCGCTGACTTGTGGCGGGCGAGAGACACCGCTTGCATGGTAATCCTGCGATTAGGGCCGCTCGCGTGACGAACGTCACCCTTTCGCGTTCGAGAACTCGAACCCCCGCGAGAGGAGCAGACCGAGCACCTTCACGCTTCTGCCAGTCTGCGAGTGACAGTCATCCGGCTGCAACCAAGCTGTGCGCCGATCTGCACAGCGCTGAGACCCTGAGCCGTCAACTTGCGCATCTTGCTCGTGCTCACGATCACCTTCGGCCTGCCACCCACGCGGCCCTCGCGTTTTGCTCTTGCAAGGCCAGCGACAACGCGTTCCGAAAGTCGGATGCGCTCTTGCCGTGCCAGCGCAGCGAGCAGGCTTATCACCACGTCGCGGAACGGCCCTAGCGAGTCGATGTAGCTCTCTGTGAACGAGCGGTAGGCGACTCCGTATGCCGTCAGTCGCTGAAGGTGCTGGAGTGTTTCGAGTACCCCTTCACGCGAGAACCGGTCGAGCGACCAGAACAGGAGGCAATCAAATTCGCGTCGGGATGCAGCGTCAAACATCTGTTGAAACTTCGGTCGGTCGCTGCGCTTGCCGCTGGCGTGGTCAACGTACTCGCAGGCTACCGTCCAGCCCTGCTTGTCGCAGAACTCCCGCAACTGCTGAAGCTGGTTCTGAGTGTCTTGTCTGCCGTTTTGGGTGGAAACCCTAGCGTAAAGTGCAACGCGCAACTGCTTTTCGTTTGTCATGCGCTCACCTTGCGCCCTGCTCGATTGAATGTCAAGAACAATCTGCACATAAACGGCTGTTTTTGTGCACACATTTCCACGACGGATAACTGCCTTTGTTTCGTGAGTTGCTGGTCTACAAATTCGTGGGGTTTTTGTGCAGGCGATGGTTATTTGCCGTCACAGCGAAACGCAGGCTGGGTAAGCCCTCGATTCAAGTGATGGTGGGTCGCCGTTGAATTTACGCCGCTCGCGGTGGTTGCGTGGACACTATGCGGTCTCCGTTGATTGTCTACAGGTTTTTCTTTCAACCATCTTCTACCCGTGTTAAAAACTCATTTGAGGTCGCTGGATGAAGGGAATATAGTCATTCTTATGCACCCACTACCACCGGGAAGTTGGTTCTCGATTCAAAACACGCCAGCATACGCATTCGTGTGTGGCTTTTGTGGCAACAGGATAGCGTCAGATAAGGGCTGGCCGTTTCATTTTGGAACTCCTCCCCAACCCGGCATTCACATCCACGTCTGTCCCCATTGCCGTCGCCCGACTTTTTTTGAAGATCGTTTGCAGGTTCCGGGTGTTCCATTCGGTGATCGAGTTCAGCATGTACCTCCTGAAGTAGGTGCGCTGTACGACGAGGCACGACGTTGCACAGCGGATAATGCCTTTACCGCTGCAGTGCTGGCGACACGCAAACTCCTCATGCACATCGCAGTCGATCAGGGTGCAAAACCGGGGGATACCTTCATGGCATATATCGAATACTTGGCCGCGAGTGGCTTCGTTCCACCACATGGCAAAGGATGGGTGGATCACATCAGAAAAAAAGGGAATGAAGCGAATCACGAAATCGTGCTTATGGGCCAAGCTGATGCCGTTGACTTAATCAACTTCACAGAGATGCTGCTGAGGTTTATCTACGAGTTTCCAAAGCGGGTGCCAGTTCTTCCGGCTGCCCCTACGTCTACAACGGGTTCATGAACCGTTTGTGACGTTGCGTTTCCAATAGGAGTTCCGAGGAAAGTGAATAATCTCAGCCTTACATTCTGGACACTGCCCTATTTTGCCCATCCCCGGCTTTCCAAAGGTTTCGACTAGGTGGAATAGGCGCTTCTGCTTGTCAAAACAGTGAATGCAGTAAGGGTTGTCATCGTTCGGAATCCACAACACGTGCGCCCAAATCTCAGCGCCGTCAGCGGACTTCTGGTCGCTGCGGATAGATTCCAAGGCGGCGGTCAAGGCTTGAATTTTTAACTGCTGGTCGTAGGTAGTGGCTTGCAACTCGGCAATTTTGCTGTAGGCGTCGAGTACGGCCTCATACTCTGGAATCTTGTCAGCCGCCCGTAGCACAGTCGCTGCGTTCTTGAGGGTATCTAGCATGGTTGTGATTATCGCCGATCTCTGCCTTGTGCGTACAAGAAAAAGCTCCGTCGGAACAACGGCCCACATCGTCACCACTCCATGCTTTGCTACGAATGCAGAGTATGCACTTTGTGGTTAACACCGTAAGTCCGGTGGGGCGCAGAACACCTCACCGCTACCGCGCAGGTGTCACGGAAGTTTTTTGTAGGTTGAGACACTGTCTACGCGTTTATCGATGGGATTACCTGTGATATGGGGACGATCTCATTAATGATTAGTTGTTTGTTCAAATTGTAAAAGACGATCAGATCGCGAATTCGCCGGAAGGATTCCAACAGGACGGGCTTTGCTGCGGCATGGTCGCTAAAATCAGAGATCGGCTTGACACGAATGCGGAAGGACGCGCTCTTACCTGTCTTCTTGGCAATGATTTCTGATGAATGAGGACATTTTGCCAGTGCCTTCTCCAACAAGTCCACTTTGGTATTTGGGCTCTGCACAACAATCTGACGAAGGGCGCATTTTAGGCGGCTTTCTGGAAAGCA
>ODAK010003698.1_pt1 | contig 15812 bp, 22 predicted proteins | sample 1539591 | NCBI WGS metagenome assembly ODAK01 (sample SAMEA3539303, study PRJEB22396) | soil metagenome | biome: tundra; feature: field; material: soil | place: USA | collected 2010-05 | depth 0.15 m | reverse complement strand
CAATCCTAAGTACCAGCGCATCGAGGCGGCGCCCGGACGTTACGTGAAGGAAAAGAACTCAGAAACGAGATAATCGATTGAGAGAAACGTTCACGCTGAGGTGGTGGGTGGCGATTGTTGGCATGCTGCGGCAGCAACGCGCCAGTGGCTGGTGATTCGATGATTGGGCGCAACAAGGAGGGGCCAATGGTCAAGCAAAGGGCCGATGAGGTCCTCAAGAATCCAGCTAAGGACACTGTGAGTTCCCCTTTTAGTAATTGGCGAAAACATGGAACAAAACAGCCTTCATTCATCGGCGCGAATGCCCGAACGCTGCCGATGATCTGAATCGCCGCACGAGTCGCGGCGCCGTTACGCGTTTTTGAGGCTGTATTCGGCCTCCCCGTGCGATCGATGTCGAATGTCCCGTTGAATTGGCAAATTTTGGCTATTTATAATATTGATTTTATTGGACGGATAGTTTGGACTGAACGCGGAAAATTGACCGTAGAAAACTCCAATGAAATCACTCGTCTATTTTGGGAAACCAATGACAGGAACTATTTGCGCGAAATGTACGAGGAGGCCAATTAAGCGAAACTCACAGCGGCGCCAGTTCTGAATGCCCCGAGCGTCTTTCAAAGGGCGCATACACCTCCTGCAGGATGCCCGATAACCTAGCAACCTTTCGAAGCCTTTGAGATGCCGTTAGCTGGCATGCAGCAGCACCGATTGCGGAGAGCGCGCCAGAACCACTCTAGCGGTTGCGCCAAGCGAAAGCCTTTCGCCGGGGCGCTGCGTTACGCCGAGGACGACCAAGCTATAGGCACCGCGATTAATCTCTTCCACTATGGCCTCAGCGGGCTGGCGTCCCGCTCGCAGAAGCGGTCGCAGTGGGGTCGCGTACTGTTGTGCGAGATCGGCTATCTCCCTCAGTATGGCCTCCTCTCCACCGCGCAAAGCACGCGTCAGACTCAAGTTTCGGCGCCATACCTTGGTTGATGGGAGCTTCGACACGTAAAGCGCCGTTACGGAACCGTGACAGGCCTGTGCGAGCGCTAGCGCGATCTCGGCCGCACGACGTGAATGGGCGGTACCGGTCACGGGAACTAAAATACTGGGTTGACTGGCCAGCGGATGCTTTGCGAGTGCGCCCCGTGCGAAGACGAGGGCGACATGCCCGTCGAAGCCCGATGCGACGTTAGAAACATTCGTGTGAATGACGCCACTCGCATCGGTACCCGGCTCCGTACCAACCCACAGCAAATCAAAGCCCTTCTTCGACACCTCAGCAATGGCCGCGTGGGTATCGCGGGGCCGAGGCGCTTGTGCAACCTGAATCGATCCTGCTAGCCGCTCCGTGTCAGCGCTCGGAAGCACGGCGGCCGCCATTGCGACCTCCACCGCGGCCGCCTCGGGACGTCCGCCGGCCATGACGGCCCCCTCCTCCCGCTGCAGCGGCACTACCGTGGTCGGCATTCCCCAGGCGCCGGCCAGAAGACCCACGAAGCGGGCCGCTAGGCTACCGCTCGGGCTCTGGTCAACGGCGGCGAGCAATCGTTCTAGGCTCGGCACATAGCCGCGTGCCTTAAAGGCAACCCGCTCGAGCCGCCGGGTCTCCTCAGGGGTAATCGGCACGCGCGCGAGCGCCCAGCGCAACATGGGTGGCATGGCCAGCGTTGTAACTAACGCCATCGTCACGATGAGCGTAAACAGTGTTGTGTTCAACGCACCCACGGCAAGGCCCAACGTGGCGAGAATCACTTCCGTGGAGCCGCGTGCGTTCATTCCACAGCCGAGCGCAAGGGATTCCCGGACGCTAAGTGTGCCTAGACGCCCGCCGAGGTAGCTTCCCGAAAACTTGCCCACGCTAGCGGTTACGATGAACGCCGCCGCCCAACCGAGCAGGGCGGGGTACTTCAGGATCGACAAATCGGCCGCTAACCCGGCGAGCCCGAAAAATACCGGCATGAAGAGCGCCACAATCAGGCCACGCAGTTGCTCCTCAATGTGACGAGTCAGGATCGGTGAGCGGCCGATCAGCATTCCTGCGACGAACGCACCCAGCACGGTGTTCACGCCCAACGCATAGGTCAACAGTGAGAACAGGCCCATAACGATGAGAATTACGCTGATGACCACCATCTCACTTCTGAGGTAATCGTTCGCGACGCGGATAAGGAACGACACGGCCCGCCGCCCCAGTGTGAAACTGAGGGCGAGAAACAGGAGCGTACCGACCACGGTCTGGACAACGGCTCGCCCGTCGATATGACCGCGCTGCGCCAGACCGAGAATTGCTGCGAGCATAATCCACCCAACCGTGTCGTCCAGAATCGCAGCGGCAAGCAGCACTTGGCCAACACGCCGATGCTCAAACGACATGTTGCGTACGATAACGGCTACAATTTTTACCGAAGAGATCGATAGGGCTATTCCGCAGAACAACGCGGTGATCAGCCGCGCGCCCGGGCTCGGTAAGAGCGCGCTCGGGAGAAATTCACCAAGGGCGAACCCCGCGACAAAAGGCACAACGATCCCGAAAATGGACACGGTAATGGCAGGTCGTCGTACTTTGCTGACGACCGCGAGGTCGGTCTCCATGCCGGTGAGCAGCAAGAGCATCAGTATGCCCAATTGGGCCACGGCCTCAATCATGCTGCTTTGGCCCGCGCCGCTCGGAAACAGGGCCTGCTGGGCGATCGGAAACAACGACCCAAAGACGGAGGGACCCAATAAAATGCCGGCCAGCAATTGGCCCATGACGGCCGGCTGTCCCATCCGCAGCATCAGCTCGCCCAACAAACGACCCACCAACAGCAACGCGATAAGCTGCGCTATGAAAAGCGCGCTGGAGTGGCTCCCTGATTCTGTCGCGGCGGCGGCAGCCATTGGGTACATAAGGGCGGCGCCGCATAGCAACGTAATTAGCGCATACCGCCCATCCTTACAAATACGCCGCGGCCGTTGGGGCTTGCCAGATTCGTTGTTAACAATATTGGTTGTTGTTGGCATCAGGGTCTCGCGACAAGTGCTTTTCAGCTTTCCGGCGTGCGGTGTGTGTGTGTTGCCAACTTTGGCATTTTGGCTTGCTGGGAGTTAGCCGTCACGCAGATCATGAATTGCCCGAATCCGCCTCGGAATGCCTTCGCGCACCCGGATTCAGTGCCGCGCTCCAAATCAGATCATTGAGTGTAGTCAGCGCCCGACGCGGGCGGGGCTGCGAGGGCTGGGTATTCGCGCCGCCTAAGGCCGACGTGCCCTCCATCCGCTCTGGACGGTCCTCTCCCACTCGGTGGCTCCGCTGGCAATCCCTTGATGCCCTGCATCATCTGAGCGTCCGCCTGGTCACGTGGAACCGGCCGAGGATCGAATCTCGGCGTTACCGGGACTCCCCTAGCTAGTCGCGGCGTCGGGCCAGTCCGGCAGCTGCCACCAATAAGTCACGCGCCATCCTTCTCATCCTCAAGCAGTGTCGACGGAATGCCGGAGAGCTCGCATTTGAATCCTGTTGCAACCATTCTGTTGGTCAGCGCCGTCGCACTCGGTGCGGCCGGGTGCACACCTCATGCTGGTGCCGCGGCCAGCATCGCGCCGCCGGACGCGGAGCTATCACGGAAAACTGCAGCACCAGCGAGGTCGCATCAAGACCTCTCGGGCCGCAAGCGCGTCGGCATGGCATCGTTCTACCCGCGGAAGTTTGCCGGCAGAGAAATGGCGCACGGCCACACAATGGACCCGCACGGCGACAACGCCGCGAGTAAGACGCTTCCTCTGGGTACCACAGCGAACGTGACCAACACTGAGACCGGCGAGAGCGCGATAGTGACCATCCAGGACCGCGGGCCGTATGTGACGGGCCGGATCGTGGATCTTTCGCCTACCACGGCAGAGAAAATCGGGATCACACAAGATAACGGTGTCGCCAAAGTCCAGGTTGCCCCGATCACCGTGCCGTTGCCCGACGGTAGCCTGAAACGTGGCGTTGCGGCGCCGGACGCGAAACGCTAGCAGGGCGGCAGGGAATCCTGTGGAATCCCATGGCTTCAACGCACCGTGCCGGGCACCTTTAGCGAATCGCTGTGGGCGCTCTCGCCCTGGAGCCCCGCATCTGGATGGCCGTATATTGGCTATTTGCCGGACCAGGCGGTTGAGAAATACTCTCGTACCTTCGCCGCAATCACGGCGTCGTAGTAGGTGTTGAGCTCTCCGGCGAGCGCCCTCTGGCGAACATTGTTCGGTGGCACCTGTGCAGATTCGTAGCGTCCCTTCAAAGGCGAATCCCCTGATCAGTCTGCGTGCTTGTCGACTTTCGAGATGAGGAGAGCGGTGTGCGCCCCGGTCGCGGTCACTGTGACGATAACGGCGTTCCGTTGATCAATCCAAACACCCGCTTTGCTTTTCATTGCCCTAAGCCGAATGCCGCGCGGCGATGCTCTATTCCCCCTCAGTCACTTTCTGGTTCCCACGCGGCTCGTAAGAAAACTTCTGTCCTTCGATCGTCGCGTTGTACATCAGCCCACCCTTCGCGATGGTGAAGACTGCCATACCGGCGTGATACTCGCCCTGGGTCGCGGCGACCTTCTTTTCCGCACTAGCTGCTGAATTCTCCCCGGTGGTCCCCGCGCTCGCCGAGGCCGATGCAGTGATCAGCGTCGCACCCACGTCACCGCTGAATTCAAAGTTACCTGAAGTGAACTCATTCAGAGCGCGCTTGTCCTCAAAGAAAATGATCTCACTGTAGGCCTCGCCGCCTGCCTGCCAACCGACACTAAGTTGGTTCATCGTCACGTGACCAATGAGTTTCCCGTGCTGATAAACATGCCCTGAGCCATGCGCCGCACCGACTCCGAGCCCACCCTTGCCAATGGTCGGGAATATGGCGTAACCATAACTCCTCTTGAAATACGCGCCGCTTTGACCGGCGTTGCTGAAGAGATTTATGGCGTCTGAGTCCTTGCCCGCCTGCGCAGCCCCAACCGGAATTCCGAGCGCCCCGACCAAAATGCACGCCCGCAGCATTGCCTTCATGACAGTCTCCTTGGAGCATTATCGCGGACCACAGCAGCCCTGAGACGAAAGATGCCAGCTTGAGTGCCTGAGTTCTGTTCGATAGCGTCCAGACAGGTTGAAGCCGCACATGGTTCAATTAAAACTCGGATGTGCTAATGAAGATTCATATGTATATCGGCGGTAGCCATATTGGCCCGTAATTGTAGCAACTTACAAGAGATAGGAACGTGGACAAAAATCGCATTGAAGGTTCGGTCAAGCAGGCAAAAGGCGCCGTCAAGGAAGCCACCGGCAAAGTGCTCGGCGACGCGAAGTTGACCGCTGAAGGCAAGGAAGACAAAGCTGACGGCAAAATCCAAAACGCCCTCGGGGGCCTGAAGGATACGCTCAAGAAATGGTGATAGCGTCCCACGGCACGTGCGAGCCAGGATCGACTCTCGCTCGCGACGCTGGCCGCGACACCGGGGTCGTATAATCGCTGCCAGACGCGCCGATTGCGCAGCGTGGGCGCGAATAGGATCGGTTAGCCGGGATACGGCGGTTATGTAGTTCTGACGCCGTACGCAATGGGCGCAACCAGCAATCCCGACACATTGATGTTCCGCCATTGCCCCGAACTCAGGCCTGTACGGCAGCGCAGGCAGCGCCATTGCCTCTCAGCGGCACCGCCTCATCGCCTCTTTACTTGCGACTCTTGGATTATACCTGCACCGCCATTTTCTTTGGTGGCATCGCCTCTTGCTTGGCTTCCTTTACTTCGAGCAGCTCATCGAACAGCGCGCGGTAATGCACCACGGCTTGGCGCAGCTCCTCGGTGTCGGCTACTGACTAAATCCGGCGCCGTAGACATGTAGTGTCGAGGCCGGATGCTGACGTAGCCAGGACGGCGCTGCCGACTACGACTGACGTGACGGTAAGACGCTACGATTGAGTCGTCTGCTCGCTAGCCCACAAAGGCGCCGAGCACAGCACGATTCTTTGCCACTCGTGTCACTCATTGACGTCTCCGCTGCGCGGCCCCTGGGGCAATCATCGCCGCTTACGGCCTTTTGGAAGAAAGACGCGTCAGAAAAGCCTCACGCGTTCGTGCTTCAGGAAGAGCTCGACTCAATTGTCCGTGATCTTGATGCGCAGCCTCTTGTACCGATGGCTGTGCGGCGCGCTGCAATAGTCGCGGCGCGAGACGCCAAAGCGCGCGTTACGCCGCGAAGCAGTACCTTTGCCGGCTCTGCTTATTACGGCCCGCGCCACTCGAGTATGAACCCTCTATCCGTATAGACAGATTGGCGCGACGCGCTCGTGTGCCCATGGCTCGGCCAGAGAGTGCCCGTATCTGACCATCCTCGCTAACCCGCCGCAATGCTGCCGTTGGTGACGGGCAATTCGGGGTTAGACAGAGAATGACGTGCACGATTCAGTGGGACCAGCAGCCGCTTTCCGTGGATATCGACCCTCCCCGAGGTTTCAGTCTGTCAGCAGATTCGCGAGGCCCGCTGCAGCCGCAGGCACCGCTGATACCGTTTCAGCGAGGCCTCTTCTAGCGCCAATCGTGATGATGATAGTAACCGCCCCCTCCCCCTCGAAACCCAAACCCAATGCATCCACTCAGCAAGCTACTGAGGATCAAGAGTGCAACAGCCCATTTACGCATCACTGGTCTCCATTATCTTGTCGTACACCCCCAACATGACAGCAGCTGTGGGGATGCGCAGCCTGAAAGGCGCACTGGTTAACACTATTTGGTCGACGGATGCGCATAATCCCATTCGAGAAAGCGGGCCGTCTGCGGGTCGGTGCGATCGGGCAGACAGCAGCGGGTAGAGGCGATCTTGTCCCCTCGCATCTCGCGAATCCCCCAGAGGATGATGCGGTCGACTCCAGTCTTCTGGATGGTAGCGCTGCGGGCTTCAAAGCGCGTGACCAGGACGTTGCCGGAGACATACGTGTTGAGCGGGGTGATGCGACGACTTTTGTCCGCCACGTAACGCTCGAGATCCTTCTGGATGGCGGCCTTGCCCACGCACGGAGCCCTCGCACAGAGTCCGCTTTCCGCATCGATTACCGCATCCTCCGTAAATAAGGCGAGCGCCCCCGCCACATCGCCCCGGGCGAGGGCGTCTAACAGCTGCTGCTGCACGGCCACGGGATTCCCCTGCGCGAGGGCTCCCGCAGCAGCCCCCAGCATCAGCAGCGCGGCGAACCACCTGACAGCGAAAGACTTAAGCATGGCGTGCCTCTCCATTGCATGCGAAAACACTTCTGCGATCGACGCGACAGACAACGTGAGCCTATGCGCAACGCAGGGATGACCTCCATACGGGGAGGGGGATTAGCGGCTCAGCCGTCACGGACACTCGCCGTCGCCGGCTCGCTGTCTCGAATTGTTAGGGTACAGACATCTTCCCTCTGTACGCTGTCGCACATAAACTTAGGAAGCCGGGACAACAGCTTCGCGCTGCTCATGCCCGCTTGGCCTTTGTCAGCAATTCACTTTTTGCGCCGATGCGTTCCATCAGATCACTCCATGATGTGGCAAATGCCGCTGCACCTTCGTGCTGAAGCGTCACCGCCAGGGTTTCATCGTTGATGCCCTCGCGGGCAAAGTCCGCGAGCATCGCTTCGGCATCGCCACCGTCGAACCGCATCACATCCTTCACTTTCCCATGGTCGGCGAAGGCGAGCAGCGTCTTCTCGGGCATCGTGTTGATCGTATCTGGAGCGGCCGGCGCTTCGACGTAAAGCACATCTGGGGCCCCGGGGTCCTTGGTACCGGTACTCGCCCACAGCAGGCGTTGCGGCCAGGCGCCGCTAGCAGCCAGTTTCTGCCAACGAGGCTTCGCAGCTGGTCGCGGTAGGCCTTGTGTGTACGCATGGCGACGGCAATGCCGAGACGGTTGCGGAACTCGTCTGAAACCTTGTCCTTGACCGCGACGTCCCATCGGCTGACGAAGATCGATGCCACGGAGGCTAACTTTGGATCAAGTCCGGCAGCGATGCGTCGCTCGATGCCGCGCATATACCCTTGGGCTGCCGCGATGTAGTGCTCGCGCTTTTGTACGAATGGCGCTGTCGTAGAAATTATTATTCTTAATGGCTTGATCGAAAATCGTGGGATTGGAGGTGAGCCCAGTCACGGCAAGTTCCCTGTTATAGCGGTTGAGGGTACCGCTCGTCAGAAGAGCGCGTGTAATGTTGTCGAGCCCAAAGGCTTTGGCCCAGATTATGAAGGCGCTGTGTGGCGCTCATGTCGTCTCCGGTTGCGCATTGATACCCGCGGTCGGGCTGAACCGAGCCGAAAATTGCAATCAAGCAGGTCACCGTCATTGGCGAGCAACGTGTCGCCCATGGCCGGCAGGAATACGACCTCGCCTAGGGCTTCATGCTTTTGCTCGGCCAAGTATGGGATTGTGCCAAGTGCCGTCGGCCGCGATGAGCGCATCAGCCTCCTTGGGCCCCCAGCTGCCGCGCCGGTAATGGATTGCCCGATGGTGGCTCTTGAGGACCCGGTCGACCACCGTCCAAGCAGCCTCCACAGCGTCCTCGCGGGCGAAGAGTGCTCCATTGCCGACCATGGGGTCGCCCAAAAGTCGCTCGTAAGGCGCCTCTTCTCCGGGCCGTTCATCAATCAGGTAGAGCTCTCGCTGCTCGCCAGCAAACTCCTGGCCCGCGCCCTTGACACGAGCGGCGAGCGCGACGCCGCAACTGGGGGACAGCCGAAAGCGAAGATAATTGCCCCTCCCGGCCGCGGGCGCTGAGTCGGCGAACAGCCGCTGCGGCGGCGGCCGGAGCTGGACGATCACCTCCGTTGCCGTTTCAGGCAGATACTTGCCGGAGCGCAGGTACCATGGCACTCCTTCCCAGCCAGTGTTCTGGCCAGCATCTACGAATACATCCGGCATAATTGAGCTTCTGGATCGGAAGTGGCAGAGAAGGGCCGAGCATGGCGAAAGTGACGAATGACTTACCTGCAATAGCCGACGGGCTGCCCAATATTTGCGGTGCGGAAAGCGTCATAGAGAACGCTATCAGGAGCGCAATCGACTGCCCAGTGGCTCTTGGCGCGAGCAAAACTGATCTTTCGCGTATCCGGAGCCCGTTCGCGATCGCGCTCCACATGCACCAACCGCTTATCCCGGCTGGCGGGGCGGATCCTCACAATGCCGAGCTCATCAGTAATCTGAGACAGATGATGGAAAGTGCAAGTGACGAGCAGCGCTACAACGCCGGTATCTTCCGCTGGTGCTACCAACGGATGGGAGAGTTTGTCCCGCAACTCGTCGGAGAGGGAAAACAGCCACGGGTGATGTTGGATTACTCGGGCACGCTACTTTGGGGCCTTCAGAAGATGGGGCTCGATGAGGTGCTCGGTAACCTGCGCACCATTACTTGTGAGCCGCGATACCGAGGCTGCGTCGAGTGGCTCGGTTCTGCCTGGGGCCATCCCGTGGCGCCGTCGACCCCGGTCCAAGATTACCGGTTGCACGTGCGCGCCTGGCAGCAGCATTTCGCCGCGCTCTTCGGTGTAGTCGCACTCACGCGTGTGCGCGGCTTCTCTCCCGCCGAGATGGCGCTTCCGAACCATCCGGACGTGGCCTATGAGTTCGTTAGGACGCTGAAAGAATGCGGCTACCGTTGGGTGCTTGTGCAGGAACATACGGTCGAAAGCCCGGATACCGGTGCCGAACCGGATCGGAAGCACCTACCACATCGGCTTTTGTGCCGTAACTCGCGCGGGGAGACGGCCGAAATCATTGCGATCATCAAGACTCAGGGCAGCGATACCAAGCTAGTGGCGCAGATGCAGCCTTATTATGAGGCGCGCGGCCTTTCACACCAGGATCTCGCAGGGAGACCAGTTCCACCCCTGGTGACGCAGATTGCCGATGGCGAGAACGGCGGTGTGATGATGAACGACTTTCCCGCGAAATATATCGATGTGGTACGAGAATGCTCCGACTCTGAGACGCCCTTGGTAAACGTCAGCGAGTATCTTGATCACCTCTTTGCGATGGGCGTTGGGGTAGCGGATATGCCGCTCCTACAACCGGTCTTACAATCGCGAATTTGGGACCGTTTCAACCCCGGAGATGGCGCCAAGAAGCTCGCCGATGTGATCCAGCAATTGCAGAAGGAGGACTCGCGCTTCCAGATAGAGGGGGCCAGTTGGACCAACAACATTTCGTGGGTGAGAGGCTATGAAAGGGTGGTGGGACCAATGGAGGAGCTGAGCTCGCTCTTCTACGAGAAGGTGCTCAAACCTGGTTTACCTACTGGCGAACCTCGCTACCGCAGAGCTCTGCTCCATCTGCTGGTTTCCCAAACCAGCTGCTACCGCTATTGGGGTCAAGGCATTTTCGTCGATTACGGGCGCGAGATCTGCCGCCGCGGTAGCGAGATCTTAATGCGTGACTTCTGAACTCGCCGATGTGCTGATCTGGAAAGTCGAAATCGCACGAAAGCGGCGTGCAGACTGCTGCGGATCGATTCACGCTGGCAGAGTTCAAACGGCAACTGGCACAAACTAGCCCCGCAAGGGCAAGTTTCTAAGGGCGAAACGAGTCGCAGAATGCCGGCGGGTGACAGGAATCGTTGGATCCATGGGGATGGCACGGGAGAGGCTGGCTCGCCGTGCAGCGATGCAAACGGGTAGCTACACCACGCTGAAGCCTATCAGTCACTGAGGCTCAGTAGAATCAACGATCGCCCGGTGATGCCATAGCTGTCGTTACTTTTATCCAGAGCAGCGCCGGCAAAGAATCGATTTCGGCGAGCCTACTGCGACACGCAGCAGCCCATTCACAATGTCCATCCTCGATCGGGTGCCCTGGAGTTCAGTGCGCCTTGTCGGAGTGATCGCTTATCCGTGTCTGCATAATTCGTCTGGGTCGAACGGCCATAGATTTCCATGGTGCCTCCTTAAGGCGTAGTAGCAACCGCGCTGTCACACGGCGGACTGGTTCAATTGTGCTAGCGTAAGAACATGCGAGCACGCCGATTCATTTCAATCCTGATGCGCCGGCAGGCCCACGACCTGCCGGCGTTCTTGGGATGTAGGTATCCTTTCTTTCTTGGTTTTCTGGAACTGAAACCCGGTGTAATCGTCAGCAGAATGGCCGCTGGGATAAAAGCCACCGAAGACGCTGCGAATGAGTCCATAATTTTCGTTCTACGGTATCGGTGAACGAAATCGCTGGCGGCCGATCACGGGCGCTCCAGAACATCGACGATCGGTCGGGCAAACCCCTCGGAATCCTCCAGCATTATCAGGTGCCCACAGTCATCGATAATCTCGAGTGAAACAGCCTTTCGCTCAGCCCATGCCGGTGTGTCCCATCCTGAGCGCGAGCGCGAGCCGGCGACGAGCGAGAAGCACTCCGACGACACCGCCAACAGAATGCCCGATGACATCGACGGCACGTCCTGGGAATGCGGCGTGCATGCAGGCGCGAACATGCTCGACCTGCGCTGCGATCGATAGGGCGTCCGGGGCCACGTGACTGTTTGTGCCGTATCCAAGTAGATCCGGCGCGAACGTTGATCGCGAGACGAGGGACCGTGCGGCCGCACACCCTTCTAAGCCTCCGAGCAGCCCATGAATAAAGACCAGCGGAGGCGCGGACGTGATACTTGCCTTGTTGTGATGGCTCATTATTCTTGATCCAACTCGGCAGGGAGTTCGTCGATCTCCAGTACATGGGTCTGATCGTGTTCGTGAATTTCCACGACCAAATCCTCCACAGAGACGCGCCGAAGTCCGTCGCGCAGGCCGCACCGGCGGCGTTGTCTCTTTGAGAATGATCGGAGGGTGGTCAGTTCGCCGCGAGAACGTCTAAACGCGATCAGCGCTGCGGCGAGAAACTGAAGGTTGGCTTGGCCACAACAGCCGGCCACGGCCGATAAAAAACCATTGAAAGGAAAATCACAATTGAGCATCACGGACTATAGCTACACGTCAGCGGGTAACGCGACGTCGGAACCAACGTACCCCGCGGAACACGGCCTGCTGGATGCCGCGCAGGTCAACCCCTTACCCGAGAGTGCCTTCGCGTTGCCGCGATCGCGCAAGGAGCCGATGACGGATGCGTCGCATGTTCGCAACGCCGTCGCGAGATTTGATCAGGTAGAGGATGTCAGCGATGCGGGGCGCGAACTCGCATTCGCTAACATTCAAAAGAGCCGCCAGATACTATGGCGTAGAGATGCGCGGACAGACTGGCGCCAACTAGGCTCCCGCCTATAACGCATCTTGGAAGACCGGAAGGCTGAGTTCGAAAATGTCCGATATTATTCGCTACTTTTGGCAGAAAAGGTACACGCGCTCCGAATGGTCATAAGGGCAATCCTGGCAGAATCGCATTCACATGCCGCCCGTTCGCCTCGAGGTCTACATACAACCGCGCGCCTCCAAGACGGAGCTTGCCGGAATGCACGACGGTGTGATCAAGATCCGTATCGCGGCGCCTGCGGTCGAGAATGCCGCCAATCGCGCCTTGATCGATTTCATTGCGCAGCATCTCGGCATCGCGAAACGCTGTGTGCGAGTCGTGTCCGGAGGTGCCAGTCGCAGGAAGGTACTGGAAATCGACGGCGTGACCGCTAACGTGATCGCGGCAACGCTGGGACCGAGATCTTGATCTCGTTGAACTGGATGATGGGCGCAACGTCGGTGTACCTCAGAATGTCGGTACCCAGTTCTGCCCCGGCGGAAGCCCAGACCGCAAGGAAGGGGCTTTACGGGTTTCGACCAAAAGTAACAATTGGCGGTACAGCGCGATTGCGCATGTGACTGATTCTGCAAGGTTGAATTGTTACAGCCGCTACTGTTGGCACAAAACGTACTCGCACCCCTACTCTTCGTCAAAAGTCGCCATCACCCTTTATGCTGCGGCGACTTGATGCGCGCCAGTCAGCATGCTAACCCTCGTTTCTTAAAGTCTGGAGGTTACGCCGACGTCGGTCCATGATATCCAGCCTGGGACGGATGTGGGCATGCCAGAGTCGGCTTTGGGCGAGCCCGTTGGGCACAGCAGCCCAAGCACCGGGAGCAATTGTGAACAGCAAAACGCCGAGATTGGACAAGGCCTTTATTCAGAGACAACGCCATCAGCTGACGAAGCTCCGCGAGGAGCTACTGCGTACGACGCAGGCCGAGGAGACCGAAGAGACTGAGATCCGCTCGCAATCGGTCGGCGAAGCGCACGAATCCGAGGACGACGCGCAGAAACTTGCGATGCTGGAAATCAACGGGACGGTGGTCGACCGTAACATGCAGCGTCTGACGCGCATCGAGCGCGCCCTGCAGAAAATCGAGGATGGAACGTACGGCTTTTCAGACGCGAGCGGTGAGCCCATACCACGCGAAAGACTCGAAGCCATGCCGGAAGCAATCTATACCCTGTCGGAGCTCAGGGCACGCGAACCCACCGACGACCCGCACGCCAGTGTCAACAAAAAGCTATAGGCCCTCCTCGTTTACCGTCGACCCGGATATTGGACGTCCACGGTCGCGACACGCGAGCCGGCCCCCGGTAGGTGGCGGACTGTTTTATTCTGACATTTCGCGCGATTGCCCGAGCCTCGAAATTCGATTGGAGCGATCTGAGCTGCCGGGTGGAAGGGATATTGGAGCGCGTCGAGGGTGTCTCGCAGTTTACTCGGTATACCACGTACGCCACGCTGACCATTCCAGCGGCGGGTGACGCGGAAAGCGCCCTTACACTGCTCGAGAAGGCCGAGCATGGATGCTTGGTCGCCAATTCGCTGAAGGGTGAGATGCCGTGTTCCTCGCCGAGCAGGGCTATGCCGTCGTGGCCGTCGATCAATCCCAAGCCGGTCTTAAGAAAACGGAGCGCCTCGCCGCCCTGGACCACCGGCGGAATCGTTGGGATCAATCTGGCAGTGAGGATATTCGAACTGACTACGAACGATGGGTGACCACGCGTTGGCTGCTCAGCCGCCCAACAATTCATTCGAAGCCCGCTTGGCGCGCGTGAATGACTCCAATAGGTAATTACCGCAGTCCCGTGAGTAGAAGTGATTACAGACACCGAATCCTGCGTGCCTAAGCTTTGACAGGAAAATTGTCTGAGGTGAGTTATGCAAAACAACATGGGAACGGCGGATAAAATCATCCGCATCGTGATCGGGATTGCGCTACTGGCCTATGCTTATTTGGGACAAGGTCAGGCGCGGTGGATCGGACTGATTGGGATCGTGCCGATATTGACGGCGGTGATCAGTTTTTGTCCGCTGTACTCAATGCTTGGACTGAAAACCAGCCCGACGACCGCCAAGCGCTAAATCGCTAATTGTGTCTAAGACATCGAGAGTCCCGTGGCCGCGGGTTTCGGCGGGGCGGCCGTGCGCGCACGGGGCCGGTAGAACGGCCTGCCGATGAGGCACGGCTTGCTCGTTGCTTTGCGCGGCGCGCAAAGGCCTGCCGGAATGTCGGTGTCCCTGATCGATGTCAATTTGTACCCTGATTAATGTCAATTGACCCTGCCGAGCATGACGCTAACGCAAGAATGGCTTCAGTCGCGATGGAAAGAGGTGCGCAACATCCGCATGTCGCGATGAGGACACGACACTCACGGACTTGACTGCGAGCCATCTGTACTGTCTGTGCGTCGGCACTCGACGGCGCCAGCGGTACTCTGGATTCGATAGTACGATCGATCGGTGTGCCTGCAAAGCATTATAACAGTGGGCTCACGCGTCATGGCAGTCAGTCACCGATGCCTTACTCATGCGCGAACCGGCGTCTGCTGCGCCGTTCACTTCAGTGATTGTCGTTGAGTCTAGGTTCCGCAGATTGGCAGCCGTGCTACTGTGGTCTTTGCTCGGCGTGAGATCCGGCATGCACACTATCCGTTAAAGAGATACGCATCAATCTGAAGGAGATCCGTCTCAGAGGCAGAGTACTGACACGCATCAGGAGACAAATTGACACTAAATGCAAATGTCTGGAAGAAATGTGCGGACATTCTATGTGCTCGACAATGCGCTTAGAGATGATCGGTTGTCGGCGGTATTGAAATTATTCGACCTCGCGGGCATTTCGACTATTACACCGAGGCGTGACGGAAGGGAATGGACATTTCTCGCCACGCGCATTCGACAGTGAGTGGAGATGATTGGGCATGTTGTCTATATAGAACCAGACGGCGAGGTCAATTATTTGGAAGAGGCCAAGAGCCTATAACGCGACTTGGGATGTGTCGCCACGTTTAGAAATCGCGCGTCAGAGGACCAGCAGTTTCAACTGGTCAATGTTCCCACTCCAGTAGTTGGCCTCACCGTACATTTCACGCAAAAAGTCGTTTTGGTGACGCGGCGCAGGATATCTGCCGTGCTTAATTAGTCTTTGTAATTCAGCGGGTTACGCGATACACGATGCATAATAGGTAGTATGTGATATAGTTCGTATCCTTATCGATATGATGAACGTACTATATCGCGGCTCATCCTGAGTGAGCCTGTCTCAATGAGGTTGAGACAGTTGGGACTCATGGAATCAGCAATATACAAGTCCAGTCTCTTTAATACTGAGATTCGACAGGACATCAATGCGGCGCTCCACCACAGCGCGCGGCATCTCAAGCCCGGATGAAATGACGATGCCAACGTGCAGACCGTCGGGCTTCTGCGACAAATGAGATATGACGTAATTATCAATCATCTGACACGTGTCGTCGATTGCTTGGCCGTAACGTCGGAGCTGTTATGGTACCGACACTTAGGAGATCGCAAGTTATGATCACAAGAGATCCCAAACATTACCTACTGGCTTCGGACTTCGATCAAACTCTGAGTTTCAATGA
>ODAK010003697.1_pt1 | contig 15815 bp, 16 predicted proteins | sample 1539591 | NCBI WGS metagenome assembly ODAK01 (sample SAMEA3539303, study PRJEB22396) | soil metagenome | biome: tundra; feature: field; material: soil | place: USA | collected 2010-05 | depth 0.15 m | reverse complement strand
ATCGGTGCGCCTCAGGCGTGAATGTCGCGTGGGTCGCCGCCACCTCGATGCGAGTTGCCCCCGCTCGACGGCAGGCATCCACCGCTCGCAGGATGGTCGTGCCCGAACTTATCAAATCGTCGATGAGAATGACGTGCTTGCCCCGAATAGGGCCGACCAACGTGTCGCCGCTGACGACGTCCTCGCTGCGCTTCTTGTCCATGAAGCCGATCCCGATAGGGCGGCTCATGGCACGTTCGAGGAATTCCTGGAAATGCCGTGCGCGCTTGATCCCTCCGATATCGGGGGAAACGACTACGCGGTCGGTATCGCCGCGATCGGCTGCAAAGCGCCTGGCAAAAATATCCGTCGCTTCCAAATGCACGGATTCGCAGCGGAAGGCATTGTCGAACGCCGCAAGATTGTGGACATCTGCGGTAATCACCCTATCCGTCCCGACGGCTTCCAAGATTTGTGCGACGTAGCGCGAAGTGACCGGATCGCGGGCCTTGGTTCGCCGGTCCTTACGTGCGTAGGCGAGATAGGGTAAACAGGCGGTAACGCGCAATGCGCCGGCATCCTTCAGTGCGCCGATGAAGAATAGCAAGCGGCAGAGACGATCATTCGCCGATCCGGCCCCATCTCCGCACAAGGACTGAATGACATAAACAGAACGCCCCCGGACGCTTTCCAGGGAGCGCATTTTATGCTCGCCGCCGGCGAATTCACGCTCTTCATGCGCACTCAGGGGTTTTCCCACCACGGCAGCAACGCGGGCACCGAATGCAGCCGTAGCCGACGGCGCAAACAGAGCCGTCATGGCGGTCAATGCCGGGGTTGCCGAGCCGCCTACCGTCGTCATGAGCCTACCGCTGTCATGATGCGGTCAATGCAGCATGAAAACCGGCAATTCGGCGCTTTCGAGGAGGGATCGAGTCACGCCGCCGAACAAGAGTTCACGAAGCGGACCACGCCCGAAGCCGCCGACCACCAGCAAGTCGGCTTGCAGATCCGCCGCCGCGATCGGCAGTTGGGCCGCGGCGCCCGCCGCCTTTTCCGCGATCACGCGTGATTCCGCGGCGATGCCATGCCATGCGAGTTGGCCCGCAAGATGATCGAGTGTCTGCGGCATCGCGCAGCCATCTTCCGCAACTCCGACCAGCACGACTCTGTGCGCCAGCTTGAGGAGCGGCAGTGCGGCAGCCAGCGCGCGCGCCGCCTCCGGCGTTTCCTTCCATCCGACGACAATGGTGCCGGTCATTTTCCGCGAGGCCGATTCTGGGGCGATCACGATGGGGCGGCCGCAGCCGGTCAATAAATCCTCGATCAGCATCTTCGGCATGAAGTCGACATGATGCGGACGTCCGAGTACGACGAGATCGCTGTGTCGGGCATGGAAGACCAAACGGCTTGCGGCGTGGTCGATTTCCTCGCACCAGCTCGCGGTAACGGCGTCGTAATTGCCGGGCTCGTTGCGGATTGCTACGCCGTTCGACTCGCAGAACTGCTTGACATGCAGTCGTGCACTGGAGGAGAGACTTCTTTCCTCATCACTCAAATGCTGGAGCGCATCGCCCAGCGCGGGGCCCATGCAAAAATCCACATGCGGCGCCCGCGCTGCGGCTTCGCCCGGAGTTACACGCAAATGATAGAATTCGAGGTGCGCCGCTAACGGCCGAGCTAACGCGAGTGCGCTGGCGAACACCCTGTCGTCGGTCGGACTTCCGCTCGTCGGCACCAATATGGTCTTGATCATGTCGGTTTATTGCGCGCGGGGGCATCGGACGCCCTCATTGCGTCGTCTACGCAGCACTCTGGTTTTGCACCTTGTTCGCAGGAGCAGCCGCGCTCCGCACAAACAACACCGGTATGGTGGTCGAGCGCAACACTTCCTCCGCATCGCTGCCGAGCGCCAAGCGGCGAATCCCGCGCCGTCCGTGCGTGCCCATCACGATCAAATCGGCCCCGCATTTATTGGCTTGTTCGATGATGAGATTGCCCGCCGAGCCGCCGATCGACTCCACGAGTACGCATTCCGGCTGTAAACCCTGTTGCCGTGCGAGAGCCGCCATCTGGTCCAAAGTCTCCTTGCCCCGAAGACGCAATGAATCGAGCACTCGATCCGAGTACAAATCGGGACTCAGGGTGTAATCGAACACAAACTCATTCACGATGTGGAAAAGACACAACTGACTGCCATGAGCTTTGGCGATTTTGATCGCCTCGTTGAGGCCGAGAACCGATGTATCGCTCCCGTCAACCGGAACCAGAATCTTTGCATACATGCAAGTCTCCTTGTGCAGGCCGGCGGCTCGAGAAACCAGCGGTTCAGGAGCCACCGACGCGCCACCACCATCGTATCGACGTCTCGTTGCGCTAATACTGAACCTGAAGCTTGTTCTCGACCTTAGTTACGCCCGGAGCAGCCCACGCCGCTCGAGCTGCATCGTCTTTCTCACGCCATGAATGCACGCAGCCTTTCAGCGTTATCTGGTTGTCGTCCACGTCGACATCGATTTCCTTCGAATCCAGCCTCGCTTGGCGCTGGAAGGCCGCCTCGATCTTCTGTTTAACGTCAATCATCTTGATGCTTGGCTTGACGGTAATGTCGTTGATGATCCCCTTGACACCCAACAAATATCGAACGGTGGTTTCCGCGGCGCTCTTTTGATACCCGAATTTTACCTGGCCGCTCAACGTGATCCATCCATGCCTTACAACCGTCTTGATATCGGCCGAAAGAAGCGAGACATTCCATTTCAGAGCATTGACGGCGGCACTGGCAATGTCGGTATCGCTTCGCTCGCCCACGGCGGGAATTTTCACCTCAATGTCATTGGCAACCGCGCGAACTCCGCTCACACGTTTCGCAATGTCTTCCGCGGTCCAACGGTCCGCATAATGCGAAACACCCCCCACCAGCGTTACTACGCCGTCCTGCACTTTCACGCCTATTGCGCTCTCATCGAGGCTGGGGTCCCACTGCATCTCGTTTTGTACGTCGCGTTGAATTTCTGTGTCGGATTTCATATATATCTCCTCATTGTGACCATAATTACGTTCACCCGCAGTGGGCGAACACCATCGCCCGACGCATTGCGGGCGACTTAAGGACCGTGCTTGCAACGGAGACTGCCTCAAGCCGGATTGGGCAAATCCCAGCTCGGATGCGGTTCGATGAGTCCGCATACGGCATTGATGTCATGCTCCGCCGCCAACCAGTCGTCCAACTCGAGGCCGGGCGCGAAACCGCGCCGCTGAGATCGATAATAGGCGGCACGAGCGATCATTTCATGACGTTCGCTGGGTGTGCATACCTGCTCGACCATCGCCTTGGATATCGGCATGTACTCGGCAACAGTGTAAGGGTCCGGGCTGAAGGATCCTGTCGAGGGTCCAACATCGGGCGAAAGCATGGGTGCGTTCATATTAGCCCCCTGACTCGATACGCAAAAAAATCCTGATGCAATGTCGCATAAATGCGCACGAAACAACAATGCGTAAATGCCTCATGGTTTCTAGGGGATTCCCGTTCGCAGCGACGCTGAATTAGAATGGCAAGTCGCCGAAATTCGGCGATTTGACCACTAGAGCGTCACAAGGGAGACGGTCGAGGACGCGTTCGGCGGTACTACCGATCAGCGCTTGCTTCAGGTGGCTACGGGAGATCGCACCCATCACCATGACATCGACGTTGCACTCCTGGGCGATGCGCGGCAGATATTCGGCGGGTGTTCCCATATCAATGTGTACACATTGGCTCGGGACGGCAAACTGGGCGGCCAGTGATGCAATCCGGGGGGCGTCAGCTGCCTTTTCGGCGGTCGTTGCCGGGAAGTAGGCATGAACCGCATGGACCTCCGCATTCATGATTTTGGCCAGCGCAAGCGCGCAATCCAGGATGCGTTCGTCGAGCAACGCCGAGCTCTGAGGATGGTCAATCGGATCGATCGCCGCTGCGACGACCAGATGTTTGCCCCAGGGCCTCGGTTTGCAGAGTAACAGCGGCAACGGGCATTCCCGTATCAAGTGCCAGTCGGTACTCGTAAGAAATGTACGCTTGGCGACTGAATGGTGATGGGTGTCCTTGAGCACGAGGTCCACCGTTGAATTGTGCAAAAAATTGAGCACGCTCAGGTGCAGCGGATCGCCGGAGGCGATGTGTGTCGCAACATCGAGCCCCTGGGCGCGCAGCGGCGCTGCGACGCGATCAAGCATGGGTTGCAAACCTATCGTGCTGTCGTTCGCACCGTCCGATAGGCCACTATCGCATGCCAATAACTCGATGCTGGCGTGCAGGTGAGAAGCCAGGATGGCGGCCTTGTCGACCGCCGGTTGCTTCGCAACGGTCGGATCCACGATGGCCAAGATGTTTGCTATTCGGTCCACGTTATTGTCTCGAATGCGGGCCAGGATTCCCCGAACCCCGAAGCCGGGACAAGTAGTCAGCGACTCCATCGATATCGGGACCGCCAAAGCCTTGTAGAAACCGCACAAGTTCCTTATCGACGTTGTGACGGTGACCTTCGGCAATACGAACGATCTGATTGACCAGATAAGAATAGTGCTGATTCCGCAATGAAGGGATGAAGTCTTGGTCATCGCCTCGCGCGTCTTGACCGTGGCATGCAACACACTGTTCACGGAATATTCGACGGCCCTGTGCGGTTCGCGCGCCTGTGCCGATCTGCGTTTCGCGGGGCAAAGGCAATTCGGTCAAGTATGTCGCGACGTCCACCCAGGCCTGCGGGCGCTGCAATGACGCATGTGCTATCACCCGGTGCATCGCCGTACTGTCGCGCCGGTCATCTGAAAAGTCCGCGAGTTGCAGCACGAGGTACCTGAAGCGCTGTCCAGCCAGGGTTGGGATGCCAAGATCCCCGTCGCCGAACCCATTCGAACCGTGGCATCGAAAACAATTGGCTTTGTAAAGCGACTTGCCTTCGTCGGTATTCGCCGGCAGCGGAAGGGCCAAGCGCGCTGCATGGTCGGCCTCGTCGGATGCCCAGGCTTTCACATTGCCCAGAAACAGCGCGACGGAAGCGAGCCCAACCAGGAACGGAACGTGCAGCGGAGCCTTCACCATGCAGGAAGTGTCTCTTGCATCGCACATTGCGCCTATACGCGTTTTCTCTTACCGATCGGCGACGACCGGCAGCATCCAATCTCGGGATATCCGCGTAGTCGGCCGTGTTCATTGCCATGGCTGAATGCTCAAGGCTCATTTAGTATGGTGCTTATCGCCATTGTCGGGAGTGCGAAGTGAGAGAGCGGCTGGCGTTTTCGGTCTGGGTATTGAAGGCAATTGGGTTCGAGGCCGGAGGAGCGCTGCCGTGCGGATAAAAACGGTCAGCGCGATCGATGCATTGCTGCCCACTGACGTCAGTGGCGTCGAGCCGCTCATAGAACTTGCTTTGGATGTCAGATGGTCCTGGAATCATGCGGCGGACGAGATTTGGAAACAGTTGGATCCCGAGTTCTGGGATCTGACGCATAGCCCCTGGGCCGTTTTGCAAAGCGTCTCGCGAAACCGCATTGAACGCCTTCTGGCCGATCCGACATTCCGCGGCAACGTTGATGCACTGCTCGAGGCCAGAAAAATGGCCGTGCAATCCGCGGCATGGTTCCAAGAGACTTATCCGAAGTCGGATTTGACCAATGTCGCTTACTTCAGCATGGAGTTCATGTTGAGCGAAGCGCTGCCGATCTATTCAGGCGGCTTGGGCAATGTTGCGGGAGATCAACTCAAGGCGGCCGGCGATCTGGGTGTCCCGGTGGTAGGCGTCGGGCTACTGTATGCGCAGGGCTATTTTCGTCAGGTGATCGATCAGCATGGCGCGCAGCAGGCGGTGTATCCATTCAACGATCCCGGTCAGTTGCCGATCACCCCGCTGCACGGTCCCGACGGTGAATGGCTGCGCTTTCAATTGGATTTGCCCGGCCACTCGATCTGGTTGCGCGCCTGGCAGGTCCAGGTCGGTCGCTTGAACCTGTATCTGCTCGATAGCAACGATACGGCGAATTATCCGGTTGATCGAGGAATTACCGGCGAACTGTATGGCGGCGGCCCGGAAACCCGCCTGCAGCAAGAACTGGTATTGGGCATCGGCGGCTGGCGGCTGTTGGACTTGCTTGGCATCCACCCGGAAGTGTGTCATCTGAACGAAGGTCATGCGGCTTTCGCGGTTCTGGAGCGTGCTCGCTGTTTCATGCGTGATACCGGGCAGCCGTTCGACGTCGCGTTGACCGTGACCCGTGCCGGGAACCTGTTCACGACACATACGGCCGTGGCGGCCGGCTTCGATCGTTTCGATCCGCAGTTGATCCAACGCTACCTCGGTGAGTACGCGGACTCGAAGCTGGCTATTTCGCGAAGCGCGCTTTTGGCGCTTGGCCGCTTGAATCCCAATGACTCTGCCGAGGCCTTCAGCATGGCAAACCTGGCAATGCGCGGCAGCGGCGCCATCAACGGCGTCAGTCGCCTACACGGAGAAGTAAGTCGGCGTATTTTCGCGCCGCAATTTCCTCGTTGGCCGCTGGATGAAATTCCCGTGGGACATGTCACGAACGGTGTTCACGTTCCGAGCTGGGACTCTGCACTCGCGGACGCCCTTTGGACCGAGAATTGCGGCAAGGAGCGCTGGGTACGTCCGGCCGACGACATGTTGCGAAACATCCGTCATGCCGGCGATAGCGAGCTTTGGAGTTTCCGAAACGCCGCTCGCGCAACCTTGGTCGATTACTCACGAGCACGATTGTCGCAGGAGCTGACGGCTTCGGGCGCCGCACCCGAATCGATCAAAGTTGCACAGCACGTACTAGATCCCAGAGTCTTGACGCTGGGCTTCGCGCGGCGCTTTGCGACGTACAAGCGCCCCAACTTATTGCTGCACGATTGCGAGCGTTTGTTGCGGCTTCTGACTCATCCTGAAAGGCCTATTCAGTTGATCATTGCCGGCAAGGCGCATCCCGCCGACGCGGTAGGACAATCGCTGATAAGACAGTGGACACACTTTATCCGCAACACGGAAGCCCGTCAGCATGCGGTGTTTTTGGCCGACTACGACATGCTGCTGACGGAGCGTTTGGTGCAAGGCGTCGACCTTTGGATCAATACGCCGCGACGTCCTTGGGAAGCGAGCGGCACCAGCGGCATGAAGGTGCTGGTCAATGGCGGCATCAATTTATCGGAATTGGACGGCTGGTGGGCGGAGGCGTACTCCGCCGAAGTCGGCTGGGCGTTGGGCGATGGCCTTGAACACGGCGACGATCGCGCATGGGATGCGAAAGAGGCCGATGCATTATATGCGTTGATGGAACAGGAAATCGTCCCACAATTCTACAGCCGCGATGCGAACGGAGTGCCCGCCGCGTGGGTGGCGCGAATGCGGCACAGTATGGCGCAGTTGACTCCACAGTATTCGAGTGCACGCACCGTCCGTGAATATGTCGAGCAGCGGTATGTGCCAGCTGCGACACGCTATCGCGACAGGGCGGCTCAGCATTGCGCAGAGGCAGAGAAAATCGCCGCTTGGCAACTCGCTCTGCAGCAGCATTGGCCTGAACTTTCGCTTGGCGAGCCGGAGATAAAGACGGCGGCGGGTCAGCATCGGTTCGAAATTCCGGTGAATTTAGGCCTACTGGACGTCGACGCGGTACGCGTAGAGCTCTATGCAGAGAGTCTCGACGGTGGAGTTCCGGAGCGACATCGTGCAGTCCATGTGCGCGAGCGTGCCGATCGGGCCGGCAGTCACGTTTATAGCGTTGCCGTGCCGACCGCGCGGCCGGCCTCGGACTATACGGCTAGAGTGCTTCCTGATTTCAACGGTGTATCGGTGCCCCTGGAAGCGAATCAAATCGCTTGGCAGCGTTGAGCGCTGCCGCACCGCCGCGTCATCGACCTGTAGTATAAGAGAATGTGCCTACCCGTACTGCGAGATGCCGCTGTTACGTACATTTGCGGATCGCCTGAATCGTCTGCGGGTATCAAGATCGAAGCTGCATTGATACAACTTCGCATGAGATGCAAACATGATTAAGATATTAGTTGCGAATCGGGGGCAAGCGGATTTGTACGCGACGAGCGCGCTTGGCGCGCAGATGATGCGTGTTCGAACCTTTACCAACGAAAGTGCGCATTGGCATGAAAGCGAACTCGTCAGCGATGGAGCGGGGCGTGTTTATAATCGCGTCGCCGGGATCCATCAATCCTACGGGCAGCGGCACTCGATACGCGACAAGGCCACCGAGAAATTTACCCGCGACATAGCGGGGTCGATGACCGGAGAGATCGGCGGCGGCTGCTCAGGCTTGGTGCTGATCGGTGCGCCCAGGCTGATAAATCGATTGCAGCATGTATTGCCGAGTTCGGTGCGGGCCAAACTCATCGGCGTCATTGCGAAAGATCTGGCGCACCAGACGCCGCTGGAGATCAGCCGATGTCTGCGTACCGCGAGCCGCAACGGTTTCCTAGGCGCTACATAGCGGGCCGTCCGCGCAGATTGGTAGCCGTCACCGTCGAAGTCGTTGCTCTAGGTCCCGTTCGCGACCCACAATCTCGACGAGCGCATTAATATCGGCAGCGACCAACTTGAGTATGTCATCCAGCGTTATGACACCTGCCAACTTCCCTTCGCTGCCCACGATGGGCAATCGGCGAATGCCGTGGGTTCGCATGCGCTCGAGTGCCTCGGAAGCATCCTCGTCCTCATGCGCAATGACGATCGGCGTTCGCAGCAGCGACCTCACCGCCGTTGTTGCCGGATTTAGACCGTTGGCGAGCACTTCGACGACGATATCCCGATCCGTAATGACTCCGAGCGGAATCCGATCCTCTTCCGGGTCGTCAACGACGACCAGATCGCCTGTGTGCTTCAACCGCATGAGAGACGCCGCTGCCTGGACGCTCGTTGCCGGGCCACAGCAGATGACATCGGGCGTACAGATCGCTTTCAATAACATCATGAGTTCTCCAGTGGTGGTTCCTACTTTGCCAGGAGGGATGCAAGGTCGAGCAAAGGTGCGTCCAGAGGCTTTTTCCCTTGGAGTACAGCCGGTAGGGCAGTGGAGCTGACTTTCCCATCGATGATTCCCAGCAGAACGCCGTGCAGATCCTGCTCGATATGTTCGACGGCGGCCGCTCCGAGCCTGGTTGCAATCATCCGATCAAACACGCCGGGTGTTCCGCCCCGCTGGATGTGTCCGAGCGTCGTCACCCGGAGTTCGAAACCCAGACGCTGCGAATGTTCGAGGAAATAATTCCTCAAGCCTTCGGCGTTGTACTTTGCACCTTCGGCCACGACGACGATGGCGTGGCTCTTGCCCCGCTCGTAAGCCGCGCGGATCTCATCGGCAATGTTTTCTGGGTGGACTTCGACTTCTGGGATAACGATCGCTTCCGCGCCGCCGGCGATTCCGGCGAGCAAGGCAAGATGGCCGCTGCCGCGCCCCATCACTTCGACCAGAAACACGCGTTTGTGGGACGCGGCCGTCACTCGAAGGCGGTCGATCGCTTCCAGTGCGACGTCCAGTGCCGCCGTAGCGCCGATGGTGACGTCGGAGCCAACGAGATCGTTGTCGATCGTCGATGCAACCCCGACGACGCGCAGTCCTCGGCGGGAGAGTGCGCAAGCCCCCGCCTGGGAGCCGTTGCCGCCAATGACGATGAGACCATTGATGTCGTGGGCACGCATCTGCTCGATCGCTGCGGCCTGTCCCGCATCCGTCTTGAGTTGTTGGCATCGGGTGCTCCCGAGCACGGTTCCACCCCGGCCGATGATGCCGCCCACGTCGCGAGGCCCTAGGCGAGAAAACTCGCCGGCAATGAGGCCCGTATAACCGCCTCGGACCCCGAATACTTCGAGTCCATGGGCCACTCCTGTGCGCACGACTGCGCGGATTGCCGCGTTCATTCCCGGGGCGTCACCGCCGCTCGTCAATACTGCAACGCGGCTCACGGCTGCTTGGCCGTGGCCACGCCGCCGGCCGGTTCGCGGCCGGGGGATGATCCGCGGAACGCGATCAGGGGGGCATCAGGATGGGAAATCCGGCCGAGCTGCCTCTCGATCTCGAGGACATGCACGGTGGTTTTTACGATCGTGTCCGGGTTGAGACTGATCGAGTCGATACCGAGGCGAACCAGGTATTCTGCGATTTCCGGAAAGTCGGAAGCGGCCTGTCCGCACAGGCCCGAGTGGCGATGGTTGCGCCGACAGCCTTCCACGGCCAGGCGAATCATTTGCTTGACTCCGGCGTCGCGCTCGTCGAAATCGAACGCCACGATGGCCGAGTCGCGATCCACGCCCAGGGTAAGCTGCGTCAAATCGTTCGATCCGATGGAAAAGCCGTCGAAAATCTTGCTGAATTCGTCGATCAAGAGGACGTTGTTCGGGATTTCACACATCACGTAGATTTCCAAATCACCCTTCCCGCGTTCTAAACCGAGTTCACGCATGCGCTCGACGACGCGAACTCCCTCCTCGACACGCCGGCAGAAGGGAATCATCAGTTTGATATTGGTGAGGCCCATCACCTCGCGCGCCCGCTTCATGGCCGCACATTCCAGTGCGAATCCCTCGGCATACGCCGGATGGGTGTAGCGCGAAGCACCGCGGAAGCCGAGCATGGGATTGGATTCCGTGACCTCGAACCAACGGCCGCCGAGTAGGCCAGCATATTCGTTGGTCTTGAAGTCGGACATTCTCACGATCACGGGCTTTGGATAGAAGGCCGCCGCGATCGTGCCGATTCCTTCGGCGAGGCGCTGTACGAAGAAATCGGCGGGCGTTGGGGAATTTCGCGTCAGATCCAACAGATCTCGACGCTCTTTCTCGTCCTGGACCCTGTCAGGGTGCAGCAGCGCCATTGGATGCGCCTTGATGTACTCGGCGATCACGAATTCCATACGGGCGAGGCCCACCCCGTCATTGGGCAAGAAACTGCTCTGAAATGCGATTTCGGGATTTCCGAGTATGAGCATGATTTTAGTTGCCGGCCGCGCCAGGTTTGCAAGCTCGGTGCGCTGCGCCGCAAATGGAATCTTTCCTTCGTACACCTTGCCGACATCGCCTTCGGCGCAGGACACGGTCACCGCGTCACCGGTGGCAAGCTTCTCCGTCGCGTTTTCGCAGCCAATAACCGCCGGGATTCCAAATTCGCGCGCGACGATCGCCGCGTGACAAGTGCGCCCGCCGCGGTTCGTGACGATTGCGGCCGCCTGCTTCATGATCGGCTCCCAGTCAGGCGTGGTGCTGTCGGTAACCAGGACCTCGCCGGGCTTGAACTGTGCGATCTGGGTCGCGCTCGGAATGCAATTCACGCTGCCGCTGCCGATGCGCGTGCCGACAGAGCGCCCGGTGACCAAAGTCTTGCCGCTTCCTTGCAGCGTAAACTCTTCCAAAAAATTGCCGCTCCGGTTGGACGCCACGGTCTCGGGACGCGCTTGCACCACGTAGAGTTGCTGGTCAATCCCGTCCTTCGCCCACTCTATATCCATGGGTTCCGGCCGACCCGCTTTGTCGCTATAGTGCCGCTCGATCTTCACGGCATAATCCGTGAGCGTCAGAACATCATCATCCCTGATGCAAAAGCGGTCGCGGTCGACTACCGGAGTGGGTAGGTTGCGGGTGGCTTCCCGCGTGCCGCCCTCCACGTACACCATCTTGAGCTTCTTGCTGCCAAGAGTTCGGCGCAGCACGGCGCGATGTCCACGCGCGAAGGTGGGTTTGAAGACCATGAACTCGTCCGGGTCGACCGAACCTTGGACGACATTTTCCCCCAGACCGTAAGCGGCGCTGATGAGCACGACATCCCGAAAACCCGTCTCCGTGTCGAGCGAGAACATGATTCCGCTGGCGGCGAGATCGGCGCGCACCATCTTCATGACGCCGATCGACAGATAGACCTTGAAGTGGTCGAAATCGTGATCGACCCGGTAGTGAATGGAACGATCGGTGAAGAGGCTGGCGAAACAGCGTTTGCACGCATCCAGCAATTTCTCTTCGCCGTGAACGTTCAGATACGTATCCTGCTGGCCCGCGAAGCTCGCCGTAGGCAGATCCTCCGCCGTGGCCGAACTTCGCACAGCGAGGCTCATGTCCTCCCCATACTGCGCGCGCAGCGCGCGGTACCCATCGAGGATCTGTGCCTTGAGGTCCTCCGGCAGCGGGGCGCCATAGACGATTTCGCGGGCACGGCGGCCGCGGCGTGTCAGGTCATCCATGTCATTGGGTTGCAGCCCGTCCAGCGCTTCATGCAGCCGGCCCCACGCATTGGCCTTTTCCAGAACGTATTGATAGGCTTCCGCGGTGATCGCGAAGCCGTTTGGAACCTTCACGCCTTGCGCGGAGAGATTTCGATACATCTCCCCCAATGACGCATTCTTTCCGCCGACGATGGGCACGTCGTCGATTCCGATTTCGCTGAATGAGCGGACGTAGTGCTTTATCGGCATCACCGGTACCCCTTCACAGTGATTCGGACGCCGCGGGCAGGTCGTGCTTCTCGCGCGCCTGTGAGCGGAACAGTACTTGTTTCGAGCTCATGTCAACGCATCCTTCGTACACCTGTTGGAGGCGTATGATCGTCGTTCTTCGTGAAATGGAGCGCCATAGGTACATATACGCATCGTCATTGGGAGTGAGTCGCCGTGGCAAGCACCTAAGTGAGCCGGGACATCGCGGATGTTCTCTTGCGAGCGGCTGTGGCACGCTTCATTCGCCGAGTGGGGGACATCATGACACGTCAGCCCGTCGTCGTCGGTGAGGGGAAATCGATCGCATCGGCGCTGACGGAGATGCGCCGTACGGCGTTCCGGCGACTGCCGGTTGTCGGCAGCGCGGGGCAGCTCATCGGTGTCTTGTCGCTTGATGATGTGCTCGATTCGCTTGCGGGCGAGCTGCTCGACGTCGCCGGGTCCAACGGCCTCCATCCGGCGAGAGGTAGGTCCGGCCAGAGGTAGGTTTGGTGACAAGGAAACCGAGCATCGACAGCAAGCAATTGCGGTGGAATGTCTTCTACCTCGTCGGGACGATGATTGTTCTCGTCATGCTCAACTCCATGTGGCGCGAGGCGCAACTCGTGCAGGTCGTGCCCTACAGTGAGCTCGAGCAGGCGCTCGCGGCCGGACATATCGAGCGCGTGGTGGTATCCGACCGGGAACTCCAGGCGTATCTGAAGACGCCGACGGCAGATGGCAAGCGCATACTGGCGGCCAATCGCGTCGAGCCGGATGTGGCCGAATGGCTCTCCCGCTACAAGGTTCCGTTCACTCGCGAATATTCGAGCGGTTGGCCGCAACAACTGCTGGGGTGGGTGCTGCCTGCCTTGATGTTCTTCGCGGTATGGTACTTCGTGATCCGCGGCATCGCGGAGAAGCAAGGCATGCCTGGTTTGACGTCGATCGGCAAGACCCGTGCCAAGGTCATGATGGAAAAGAGTACGGGCGTCACGTTCGCCGACGTAGCCGGCGTCGACGAAGCCAAGGAGGAACTCAGAGAAGTAGTCGATTTCCTCAAGGATCCCGGGCACTATGCGCGCCTCGGCGCGCGCATTCCCAAGGGGGTGCTGTTGGTAGGGCCGCCCGGCACCGGTAAGACCCTTCTCGCGCGGGCACTCGCGGGCGAGGCGGGCGTCACGTTTCTATCGACGAACGGTGCGGAGTTCGTCAAGCTGTTCGTCGGCGTCGGAGCCGCGCGAGTGCGCGATTTGTTCGACCCCGCGCGCCAAAGCGCGCCGGCCATCATCTTCATCGACGAGTTGGATGCCTTGGGCCGCGCACGCGGCGCGTATGGGTACGGGGGCCACGACGAGAAGGAACAGACACTGAACCAGCTGCTCGCCGAGATGGACGGGTTTGATCCCTCAGTGGGCGTCATCATTCTCGCAGCGACCAACCGACCCGAAATTCTCGATCCCGCGCTGTTGCGCGCCGGCCGATTCGATCGTCAGGTGCTCGTTGACCGCCCGGACCTCAAGGGGCGCCTCGACGTTCTGCGGGTCCATGCGCGAAAGGTGAAGTTGGGACCAGATGCCGATTTGGCGAAGGTCGCGGCTATGACACCGGGATTTGCCGGCGCGGATCTCGCCAATCTCATCAACGAAGCAGCGTTGCTTGCGACTCGCCGCAACGCCGACGCAGTCGGCCTCGCCGATCTTACGGCTGCCATCGAGCGCATCGTAGCTGGCCTGGAGAAGAAGAATCGGATTCTCAACCCGCATGAGCGGGAGACGGTTGCCAATCATGAGATGGGACATGCGCTCGTAGCGATGGCGCTGCCGGGAACCGATCCAGTCCAGAAGATTTCGGTCATTCCGCGCGGCATCAGCGCGCTCGGCTACACGATTCAGCGCCCGACCGAAGATCGATTTCTGATGAGCAAGGAAGAAATGCAGAGCCGGATGGCCGTGATGCTCGGCGGCCGCGCCGCGGAGCTGCTCGTGTTCGGCACTCCCTCGACCGGTGCGGCCGATGACCTGGCGAAGGCGACCGACATGGCGCGTGCGGTCGTCATGCGCTATGGCATGGATGAGAAATTGGGTCTCGTTGCATACGAGACGGAACGAGCTCCTCTGTTGCCCGGCGTACCCGAGCCCCGCGGCGAACGCCGATATAGTGAGCGCACGGCGTGGGAAATCGACTGCGCCGTCCGGGAAATGGTTCTTGCGGCCTTTCATACGGCAACCGCGGTGCTCACGCGCGCCCGGTGTGTTCTCGATCGGGGCGCACGGTCTTTGTTGGAGAAGGAAAGCCTCGGGGAGGCGGACCTAGCGCAGCTCAAGGAGGAGCTTACCGAACAGCTACGCGGGTCGTCCGGCGAAGTCGTGGTCTACGGCGCGATCCGTGCAGGTGCCTAGGCACTCTTCCCGATCATGGCGAAATGCTTGGATCGAGCGGCGCAGACGCACGCGCTGAAGGCGCTTAGGACGGTGCTTATACAGCGAACCGACGAGGACGCCCTCATGAATCCGGCTGGCGCGCTGACCGCGGCTACTTCACGGCATATCAACTCCCTCGGCGGGGCAGCGGCAGACGTTCGGTGCGCGCCTTACTTAGCGCACCAATTGCGGGTACAGCTTGACCGCAATCGCAAGGAAGACTGCGAAGGCGAAGCAAAGCACGATGCAGTCGGTGCCGAAACCATAAAGGCTTTGTTCGCCGTGGACCATGAGACCGCGAAGAGCGTCAACGACGTAGGTTAGAGGGTTGAGCGTAGCAACGATTCGCAGCCAGCGGGGCATGATATCGAGCGGATAGATTGCGTTGCTGGCGAAGAACAAGGGCATGGTGAGTACCTGGCCTATCCCCATGAAGCGTTCGCGCGTCTTCACGATGCACGCCATTGACAATGAAAACGTCGCAAAGATGGCCGAGCCTAGCGCGACAATCAACAGCACGCCGAGGATCGCAGCGAGTTCCCACCGTATCGGCACATGCAAGGCACATGCGATGCCGTAAATGACGGCAGTCTGAACACTTCGGGGGCTTGCGACACGATGTCAAAACCGGCAACGCTGGCCGAGCCGGCACTGGGCTTCAACAAGGTGGTGAGCATCTTAATGACTGTGCTCTTACCCGCCCCATTGGCTCCTAGTAGGCCAAAGATATCTCCCTCAGCGACGGTCAAATCAATGTGGTCGACTGCTATAGTCTGCGCGAAGCGACGGGTGAGGCCGCGGACATTTATCTCCGGGTTCTTCAACGAAGGTCTCACAGACCGAAGGGATAGGTGTCCGGGAGCCCCTCGAGTTCCTTCGTCCCAAATGGCGTGACCGCGGTAGACCGATCGAACCAGATGTATTCGTCGAATTGATTTGGCAGATGCGCCTCAAAGTAATGA
>ODAK010003694.1_pt1 | contig 15819 bp, 19 predicted proteins | sample 1539591 | NCBI WGS metagenome assembly ODAK01 (sample SAMEA3539303, study PRJEB22396) | soil metagenome | biome: tundra; feature: field; material: soil | place: USA | collected 2010-05 | depth 0.15 m | reverse complement strand
CCCTTGACGGTGTCGTAGAAGTGATAGTGCCAGTTGTCCTCGCTCATGTTGCCGAGCGAGGCGCCGATGCCGCCCTGCGCCGCGACGGTGTGCGAGCGCGTCGGAAAGACCTTCGACAGCACGGCGACGTTGAGGCCGGCGCGCGCCAGCTGCAGCGAAGCTCGCATGCCGGAGCCGCCGGCGCCGACGATGACGCCGGCCCCGACGATGACGACATCGAAGCGGCGCGTCGGCACCGTGGAAGTCATCACGGCCGGCGCGGCCATCAAAGCCTCCACAGAACCTGGATCGCCCAGCCGGCGCAGCCGACCAGCCACGCAATGGTGAGAACGTCGAGCGCGAGGCGAACGCCGACGGGCTGGACGTAGTCCATCCAGATATCGCGCATGCCGACCCATACGTGCCAGAGCAGCGAGACGATGGTGACGAAGGTGAGCACCTTCATCCATTGGTGCGCGAACATCGCCGACCATCTGTAGTAGTCGAGCGGCCCCGGCATCAGCACCTGGACGATCACGGCGAGGGTGAAGATCGCCATCACGATGGCCGTCACGCGTTGCGAGAGCCAGTCGCGCAGACCGTAGTGCGCACCGACGACGAGACGCCGGGAACCGAAGGTGGTGGCCATCGTGCGCCTCAGTAAAGAGAGAAGAGCTTGGCGCCGAGAGCCAGCGCCAGGAGGGTGCTGAGACCGATCGCCACCCAGGCCGACATGCGGCCGAACTCGAGGTCGACCGCGTGCGTCGCGTCCATCCACAGGTGGCGCAGGCCGGCGCAGAAATGCAGCAGGTAGGCCCAGATCAGAGCGAAGGCGACGAGCTTGAAGAACCAGGCTGGCACCTTGCCGGCGCCGACCGCAAACACGTTCGTGAACTGCTCGAACGAAACCTCGGAGGTCAGGCTCGTATCGAACATCCAGATCGCGAAGGGCAGGAGAAGAAACATCAGCGCGCCGCTGAAGCGATGCAGGATCGAGACCCACCCGGCGGCCGGCAGGCGATACGATGCGAGCTGGGCGATGGCGAGGTTGCGATAGACCGGCGGCTTGCTGACCATTTGTTCTTTGAGCGACGTGACCATGTCCGACCTTTTCTCACCGAGCGCGAAGCCGCGCAGTCTGTTGATTTTATTGCAACGCAACAGACTTTAACCGCGCTCGCCCACTCACGCGCGGCAGCCTTCCTTTCAACTTCACAGTCTTCGGAGATTTCATGAGCAAGTCCCCCGTTCGTGTCGCCGTGACCGGCGCCGCCGGCCAGATCGGTTATGCCCTTCTGTTTCGCATCGCTTCCGGCGAGATGCTCGGCAAGGACCAACCCGTCGTCCTGCAACTCCTCGAGATCCCGGACGAAAAAGCGCAAAAGGCGCTCAGGGGCGTGATGATGGAGCTCGACGACTGCGCCTTCCCGCTGCTCGCCGGCATGACGGCGCACGGCGATCCGATGACGGCGTTCAAGGACGCCGACTACGCCCTGCTCGTCGGCGCCCGGCCGCGCGGCCCCGGCATGGAGCGCAAAGACCTGCTCTCCGCCAACGCCCAGATCTTCACCGCGCAAGGCAAGGCGCTCGACGCGGTGGCCAGCCGCAAGGTCAAGGTGCTGGTCGTCGGCAACCCGGCGAACACCAACGCCTACATCGCGATGAAGAGCGCGCCGAACCTGCCGCGCCGAAACTTCACGGCGATGCTGCGCCTCGACCACAACCGCGCCGCGAGCCAGATCGCGGCCAAGACGGGCAAGCCCGTCGCCTCGATCGAGAAGCTCGCCGTCTGGGGCAACCATTCACCGACGATGTACGCCGACTACCGCTTTGCGACCATCGACGGCCAGTCGGTGAAGGCGATGATCAACGACGACGCCTGGAACCGGAATGTCTTCCTGCCGACCGTCGGCAAGCGTGGCGCCGCCGTCATCGAGGCGCGCGGCCTGTCTTCGGCAGCCTCGGCGGCGAACGCAGCCATCGACCACATGCGCGACTGGGCGCTCGGCACCAACGGCAAGTGGGTGACGATGGGTATCGCTTCGGAGGGCCAGTACGGCATTCCGAAGGACATGATGTTCGGCTTTCCGGTGACGACGGCGAACGGTGACTACAAGCTCGTCGAAGGGCTCGACATCGACGCCTTCAGCCAGGAACGCATCAACCTCACGTTGAAGGAACTGCAGGAGGAGCAAGAAGGCGTCAAGCACCTGCTGTAAAGACTGAAGACGCGCGCGATGGCCGACTGGAATCCCGGGCTCTATCGTCGCTTCGAGGCGGAGCGCACTCGCCCGGCGCGCGAGTTGCTGGCGCGCGTCGACCTCGAGGCGCCGCGGCTTGCGTTCGACCTCGGATGCGGGCCCGGCAATTCGACCGAGCTGCTCGTCACGCGTTGGCCCCAGGCAGAAGTCGTCGGCACCGACAACTCCGAGGCGATGCTGGCCAGCGCGCGCGAACGCCTGCCGGAATCGCGCTTCGAGCTGTCCGACATCGCCACGTGGCAGCCCGAACACGTGCCAGACCTCGTGTATGCGAACGCCGCACTGCAGTGGGTCGGCGATCACGCAACCCTCTTCCCGCGTCTCTTCGCGTCGCCCGCGCCGGGCGGCGTGCTCGCCGTGCAGATGCCGGATAACCTCGGCGAGCCGAGCCACGACGCGATGCGCGAGGTGGCGTCGCTGCCGGCCTATACGTCGGCGATCGGCGACGCGACGAGCGCCCGCAGCCGGATTCTTTCTCCGACCGCCTACTACGATCTTCTGGCGTGCGAAGCGGCGGTCGTCGATGTGTGGCAAACGACTTACCACCATCCGATGCAGTCGCCGAAATCCATCGTCGACTGGCTTCGTGGCACCGGGCTCAGTCCCTTTCTCGAAACATTGAGCGAGGATCATCGCGCCGGCTTCTTGGCCGAGTACGGGCAACGCATGGCCGCCGCCTATCCGGCGCGCAGCGACGGCATTCGGCTGCTCACGTTCCCGCGCCTGTTCATCGTCGCGACGCGGCGGAGTTGACCTGCGGACCACACGAGGCACGGCTTGATGACCGAACCCGCAACCGTCGACCCGAACTCGCTGCTCTTCGACGCCGAAAGTGCTGCCGACAGGCTGCCAGTGTGCGACCACTATGCGGGTATCGAGACGCGCATGACGAAGAGCCTCGCCCTGCAGGGCGAGCTCGGGCCGATCTTCGACGTGACGCTCGACTGCGAAGACGGTGCTCCTGTCGGCGGCGAGGCCGAGCACGCGCATCTCGTCGCCGAAATGGTCATGTCGGCGCGCAATGTCCACGGCCGCTGCGGCGTGCGCCTGCATCCCGTCGACCACGCGTCGTTCGCCGACGACGCGGCGACCATCGTCGGCGCCGCCGCGAGCCGGCTCGCCTACGTCATGCTGCCCAAGGTCGAAAGCGTCGCCGATGTCGATCGCGCCGCAGCGGCGATCGACGCCGTTTCGCACGGCCGCAGAATCCCCCTGCATGCACTCGTCGAGACGCACGGCGGCTTGCGCGAAGTCACTGCGATCGCCGCGCACCCGCGCATCGAGTCGCTCTCGTTCGGGCTCATGGATTTCGTCTCGGCGCATCGCGGCGCCATTCCAGCCTCGGCGATGACGGCCGACGGCCAGTTCGCGCATCCGCTCGTCGTCCGCGCCAAGCTCGAGATCGCAGCGGCCTGCCACGGCTACGGCAAGACGCCGTCGCATAGCGTCGTCACCGAGTTCGCCGATGCAGCGGTCGTCGGCGTGGCGGCGCGGCGCGCGGCACGCGAGTTCGGCTACACGCGGATGTGGAGCATCCACCCCAGCCAGATCCGGCCCATCGTCGCCGCGTTCGCCCCCGATGTGCGCGAGGTCGACGAAGCCGTCTCCATCATCGACGCCGCCGCCTCGGCCGGCTGGGCCCCGATTCGCCGCGGTGACGTTCTTCACGACCGCGCCAGCTACCGCTACTGGTGGCGCATCGCCGCCCGCGCGCGGCGCACAGGAGTAGCGTTGCCGGCAGATTTCGAACGACGCTTTTTCGCCGAACCCGGAGATTCGACCTGAGCGCCGGTGCGCCGGCGTGACACAAGTCCCGTCGTGTCGGTAACCGAGGGTAAGACGAGAGGTTCGAGAAGGGACGCTGAACCACAATCAGGGCCGCGCGTTTCAGCGCAGAGAGGCTGACCGATGTCCACACGCAAACTCTTTCCTCCCGCACTCGCTGCCCTGGCCCTCGTCGTCATGGGCGCCTGCGCCCTTCCCGCCATCGCGCAGACGGCGCCGCCCGCGAAGGCCGCGAAGGCGCCACACAAGGCCGTCAAGAAGGCCGCTCCTGTCGAAGCCCCCATTTCCGACGCCAGCCCCGAGCAGGTGAAGGCGGCCGAGCTCGTCTACTACGGCAAGTACGACTGCGAGTTCAACCAGAACATCGACATCGTGCAGAGCGTCAAGCACTCGGCGTACGTCGATGTCAAGGACGGGAAGTCGGGCTGGCTGATGAAGCCTGTGCTTTCGTCGACGGGCGCGATCCGTCTCGAGGACGTGAAGGGCGAAACGCTGATGGTGCAGATCGCGGCCAAGTCGATGCTGCTCAACGTCAAGACAGGGCATCGCATCGTCGACGACTGCATCAGCCCGAAGCAGCGCGAGCTCATCGAAGCGGCCAAGGCCTCGAAAGCGGCGGCGGCAGCGTCGGCAGCGTCCTGAGGCGGCATTCCCACACCCGCACGACGCGCCCTTCGGGGCGCGTTTTCATTGGCGCGGCGAGCAACGCCGCAGGTGTGGCTCGATAATGCGAACCATGACACGCCCGTTCAATTTCAGCCCGGGCCCGGCGGCCCTGCCCGAACCCGTCTTGCGCCAGGCAGCCGAAGAGATGCTGGACTGGAACGGGTCGGGGATGTCAGTGATGGAGATGAGCCATCGCGGCAAGGAGTTCATGTCCATCCAGGCCGAAGCCGAGGCCCACCTGCGCGAGCTGCTCGCCATCCCGGGCAACTACAAGGTGCTCTTCCTGCAAGGCGGCGCGATCGGCCAGAACGCGATCGTCCCGATGAACCTGCTGCGCGGCCATGCGAAGGCCGACTACGTCAACACCGGCGAGTGGTCGAAGCGTTCGATCGCCGAGGCGGCGCACTACTGCCGCGTCGAAATCGCGGCGAGCGCGGAAGCGAATGGCTTCACCGCGATTCCGGCGCAAAGCCAGTGGCATCTCGACCCCGAAGCCGCGTACGTCCACATCTGCTCGAACGAGACGATCGGGGGGCTCGAGTTTCACTGGACGCCGGACACGGGCGCCGTGCCGCTGGTCGCCGACATGTCATCGAACATCCTGTCGAGGCCGATCGAGGTCGCCCGCTATGGCCTCGTCTACGGCGGCGCACAGAAAAACATCGGGCCGGCCGGCCTTACCTTCGTCATCGTCCGCGACGATCTGCTCGGCGGCGCCCTGCCGACGACGCCCCAGGCCTTCGACTACACGATCCAGGCAGCCAACAATTCGATGATCAATACGCCGCCGACGTATGCGATCTACGTCGCCGGGCTCGTCTTTCGCTGGCTAAAGGGCGAAGGCGGTCTTGTGGCGATGGAAGCGAGGAACCGGGCCAAAGCAGGCCTCCTCTATGGCGCGATCGACGCCAGCGATTTCTACGCCAACCGCATCGCCCGCGAAGACCGGTCGATCATGAACGTGCCGTTCCACCTCGCCAACCCGGCGCTCGACACCGCCTTCCTCGAAGGCGCAAAAGCCGCAGGGCTGCTCAACCTCAAGGGGCATCGCATCGTCGGCGGCATGCGCGCCTCGATCTACAACGCGATGCCGATCGAGGGCGTGCGCGCCCTGGTCGCCTACATGAAGGACTTCGAAGCCCGGCACGGCTGAAATTGCCTTGAATATGTATTGACGAGTATGTATGATTTATACATACCGACTCGCGGACCCACCATCATGGAAGCGACCGTTGCCGAGCGAGGCCAGATCACCCTTCCCAAGGCCGTCCGCGACGCCCTGGGCCTCACCAAGGGCAGCCAGCTCAAGGTCGAGCTCGACGGCAGCACCATCATCCTGCGCAAGAACGTCGAAGACGCCATTTCTCGCTTGCGCGGGCGGTTCAAGCTGCCGCCGGGCGTGAGCACCGACGACGTCATGCGCGAGCTGCGCGGACGCGCACCGGGCGACCCGGTCGATCCCTGAACCACCAGGGCCCTTCTCGATGATCGCTGTCGATTCATCCGTGCTGATCGACCTTCTTGGTGGCGACGTGCGCGCCGAGGCGTCCGAGGACAGTCTGCGCCAAGCACTGGCCCGGGGCCCCGTCGTGGTCTGCGACGTCGTCGTCAGCGAGGTCGTCGCGGGTCTCGGCTTCGGCGCCGAGCTGTTCGACGTGCTCGAAGAAGCCGGCATCGGCTACCTGGCCACCGAAGCGCGCGCCGCGGTGCGGGCCGGCGAGATGCAGCGACGCTACAGGCAGCGGCTGAAGGCAGAAGGGCGCGGGCTTGCGTCGACGCGCGCCGTGCCCGATTTCCTCGTCGGCGCCCACGCCCTGCTTCAATGCAAGGGCCTGATTACCCGCGACGCGAGCTTTTTTCGCGACTACTTCAAAGGCCTCAAGGTCATCGTGCCGAAGGCCGCCTGAGACAAAACCGACCCCAAACGCACCGTTCACACGAGGTTTCGCCATGCCCCACGCTTTCGCTTCCACCCTGCAGTCGTTCGAGACGGCCTCCGGCAAGGAGGGCAAGTTCTACTCGTTGCCGGCGCTCGCGAAACAGTACCCGAACGTCTCGCGCCTGCCGGTCTCGATCCGGATCGTGCTGGAGTCGGTGCTGCGCAACTGCGACGGCAGGAAGGTCCTGCCCGAGCACGTCGTCGAGTTGGCCGGCTGGAAGCCCAATGCGCCGCGCCTCGACGAAGTACCCTTCGTCGTCGCCCGCGTCGTCCTGCAGGATTTCACCGGCGTGCCGCTGCTCGCCGACCTCGCCGCGATGCGCAACGTCGCCGACGAGATGGGCAAGGACGCGAAGACGATTGAGCCGCTGGTGCCGGTCGATCTCGTCGTCGACCACTCGATCATGATCGACTACTTCGGCACGAAGAAGGCGCTCGATCTCAACATGAAGCTCGAGTTCACGCGCAACCTCGAGCGCTACCAGTTCATGAAGTGGGGCATGCAGGCCTTCGACACCTTCGGCGTCGTGCCGCCCGGCTTCGGCATCGTCCATCAGGTCAATCTCGAATACCTGGCGCGCGGCGTCCACAAGAAAGAGGCCAGGCGCGGCGAAGTACCGCTCTACTACCCCGACTCGCTCGTCGGCACCGACAGCCACACGACGATGATCAACGGCATCGGCGTCGTCGGCTGGGGCGTCGGCGGCATCGAGGCCGAGGCGGCCATGCTCGGCCAGCCGGTCTATATCCTGATGCCCGACGTCGTCGGCTTCGAGCTCACCGGCCGGCTGCGCGAAGGCGTGACGGCGACCGATCTCGTGCTCGCCGTGACCGAGATCCTGCGCAAGGAAAAGGTCGTCGGCAAGTTCGTCGAGTTCTTCGGCGAAGGCACGCAAAGCCTCTCGGTACCCGACCGCGCGACGATGGCCAACATGGCGCCCGAGTACGGCGCGACGATGGGTTTCTTTCCGGTCGACGACAAGACGATCGAGTACTTCGAAGGCACGGGCCGGACCAGGCAGGAGATCGAAGCCTTCCAGGCCTACTTCAAGGCGCAGGGCCTGTACGGCGTGCCGCGCGCCGGGCAGATCGATTTCACGCACGTCGTCAAGCTCGACCTCGGCAGCGTCACACCGAGCCTCGCCGGCCCGAAGCGGCCGCAGGACCGCATCGAGATCGGCAAGGTGAAAGCGCAGTTCGCGTCGCTCTTCAGCAAGCCGCCGGCCGAGAACGGCTTCAACCAGGCGGCCGAACGCCTGCACACGCGCCACCTGGTGCGCGCCCACGATGTGCGCAGCGTCGAAGCGGAGGCGAAGGTGCCGCACACGCCTTCGGTGCAGCCCGGCGCGCCGCGCTTCGTCGAGGAGATGAACGCCAACAAGCCGACGCTCGCGTCCGCGCTGCACGAAGCCGAGCCCAAGCAGCCGGCCGCGCCCGACATGACCGTCGGCAACGGCGACGTGCTGATCGCCGCCATCACGTCGTGCACGAACACGTCGAATCCGAGCGTCATGATGGCCGCCGGCCTGCTCGCGAAGAAAGCCGTCGAGGCGGGGCTCAAGGTCAAGCCGCACATCAAGACTTCGCTGGCGCCGGGCTCGCGCATCGTCACGGAATACCTAACCAAGGCCGGGCTGTTGCCCTATCTCGAAAAGCTCGGCTTCAACGTCGCGGCCTACGGCTGCACGACCTGCATCGGCAACGCCGGCGACCTGACGCCCGAGCTCAACGACGCGATCACGAAGAACGACCTCGTCTGCGCCGCCGTGCTCTCGGGCAATCGCAACTTCGAGGCGCGCATCCACCCGAACCTGAAGGCTAACTTCCTCGCCAGCCCGCCGCTGGTCGTCGCCTACGCAATCGCCGGCACGGTACTGAAGGACCTGATGACCGAGCCGGTCGGCAAGGGCAAGGGCGGCAAGGACGTCTACCTCGGCGACATCTGGCCGACCAGCGACGAGATCGCCGCGCTCATGAAGTACGCGATGAACGGCAAGGCCTTCAAGGCGAACTACGACAAGGTGGCAAGCGAGCCGGGGCCGCTCTGGCAGAAGATCAAGGGCGTGCAAGGGCAGGTCTACACGTGGCCCGAGTCGACCTACATCGCGCGGCCGCCGTTCTTCGCCGGCTTCGAGATGGAGCCGCATGCGGCCGAAATCGGCGTCAAGGGCGCGCGCGCAATGGCGCTGTTCGGCGACTCGATCACGACCGACCACATCTCGCCCGCCGGCGCGATCAAGGAATCGTCACCCGCCGGCCAATGGCTGAAGGAAAACGGCGTCGTCAAGGCCGACTTCAACTCCTACGGCTCGCGCCGCGGCAACCACGACGTGATGATGCGCGGCACCTTTGCCAACGTGCGCATCAAGAACCTGATGATTCCGCCCGACGCGAGCGGCTCGCGCGAGGAAGGCGGCGTCACGCTGTTCCAGCCGGGCGGCGAAAAGATGTTCATCTACGACGCGGCGATGAAGTACATGGCCGAGGGAACGCCGACCATCGTCTTCGGCGGCGAGGAGTACGGCACCGGCTCGAGCCGCGACTGGGCCGCCAAAGGCACGCAGCTGCTCGGCATCAAGGCCGTGATCGCGAAGAGCTTCGAGCGCATCCACCGCTCGAATCTCGTCGGCATGGGCGTGCTGCCGCTGCAGTTCAAGTCGGGCGCCTCGTGGGAATCGCTCGGTATCAAGGGCGGCGAGACCTTCGACATCGACATTGCCACCGACCTGCGCCCGCAACAGGACGCGACGCTCGTCATCCACTCGACCGACGGCACGAACCGCTCGGTGCTGCTGACGCTGCGCATCGATACGGCCATCGAGGTCGACTACTACCGACACGGCGGCATTCTTCCGTTCGTGTTGAGGCAGTTGCTCGCGGCATAGACCGCGCCACGGCTCACTTCTCCCTGGACGGTGCGTCGCAGGCCGGGTCCATTCCCTGCCCGACGTCCGACACCAGGCCGGTCGAATTGCTGATGGAAACCTGGAACAGCACGCAATCGCCTTCGATGCCGCCGAAGCGGTAGTTCCAGACCTGGAGTTTCTGCCATCCGACCGGGAACACCCCGACGGGATGGCCGATGCGCAAGAGCACGTCGGCGCGTGTCATGCCCGGCTTGATCGTCGCGAAAGTCGCCAGCGTCAGCACCTGCTGCTTCGAGACGAGGCGGCCGCCGGCGTCGAAGTCGAGCATGTATGTCTGCTTGTGCTGCCTGAATTCCAGCCGGGTGCCACCGCCGGGCAAGGGGTATTCGCCGCTCGGGCCGCCGAAGGCGTGGCGCGCCTCGTCGATCGGCGCCCCGAGCGGCAGAGCACCGGGCGGAGTCAGCACCCCGCACGAGCTCACCGCGAGCGCGATCGACGCGAGCATCAACCAACCGAACATTCGTCTCGCGATCGATTTCATCATCGCTCCTTGAGGGCCCGCGCACCGCAGCGCCCCGGTCATTCTGGAGCCGCCGCTGAACCCGCGTTCGCGACGTGCTCTCTAGAATCCTGGCGATGCGCGTAGAAAATCCTGTCGCCGGCCTCCCGGATTTCGTCGACGCGCTCGATGGCGGCATCCACGTCGTCGATACCGGTTTTCACCGGCCACGCTTCGATGCAGCCTACCTGATCGTCGAAAAAGGACGCGCCGCCTTCGTCGATACGGGCACGAATCACTCGGTGCCGCGCCTGCTTGCGGCGCTCGGCGCAGTGGGGCTCGAGCCCGACACCGTCGACCTCGTCATCGCGACCCATGTGCACCTCGACCACGCAGGCGGCGTCGGCCTGCTCATGCGGCACTTGCCACGGGCTCGGCTCATCGTGCATCCACGGGGTGCACGGCACCTGATCGATCCTGTCCGCCTCGTCAAGAGCGCGACGACGGTCTATGGTGCCGAAGAGGTCGAGCGCTCCTACGGCAGGATCTTCGGCGTCGCCGCCGAGCGCGTGCTGCGGACCACCGACGGCATGACGATCGCGCTTGCCGGCCGGCCGCTCGTCTTCCTCGACACGCCCGGCCACGCGATGCATCACCACTGCATCTGGGACGCGGCGAGTCGAAGCTTTTTCACCGGCGATACCTTCGGCCTCTCGTACCGCGAATTCGATACCGCCCGAGGCGCCTGGATCATGCCGACGACGACGCCCGTGCAGTTCCAGCCCGACGCCCTGCGCCATTCGATCGCACGAATTCTCGCCTTCGAGCCCAACCATCTGCAGGTGACGCACTTCGGCCGCGTCGGCGAGGTGCCGCGACTCGCGACGCTCTTTCTCGACCAGCTCGACGAGATGGTCGCGCTCGCGAAATCGCTGCCCACAGACAAGGCGCGGCACGAAGCCTTGAAGCGCGGCCTCGAGGCGATCCATCTGCAGAGCCTGCGGGCCCACGGGGTGATGCTTTCCGACGCGCGCATCGGCGAGCTGCTGGCGCTCGACTTCGAGTTGAACGCGCAAGGCATCGGCATCTGGCTCGATCGCACCGCGGCATGAGCTCGACACGCTTCGATTTCAGCGGCAAGGTCGCCGTCATCACCGGCGCGGCCAACGGCATCGGCGCGGCCTGCGCGCAGCTCTTGGCGGCAAGCGCCGCGAAGGTCGCGCTGTGGGACGTCGACGAAGGCGCGGCCGAGACGCTGGCGCAAGCCATCGGCGGCGAAAGAAACGCCCTCGCCCTGCGCTGCGACGTCTCACGCCGCGTCGACGTCGAAACGGCGACCGCGGCGACGATCGCCAGCTTCGGCCGCATCGACATCCTCATCAACAACGCGGGCATCTTTCGCGCCGTCGATTTTCTCGACATCAGCGAAGAAGACTGGGACGCCGTGCTCGGCGTCAATCTCAAGGGCGCCTTCCTCGTCGGCCAGGCCGTGGCCCGCGAGATGGCGAAGACGGGCGGCGGCGCCATCGTCAACATGAGCTCGGTCAACGGCGTCATGGCGATCCCGACGATCGCCAGCTACAACGTCAGCAAAGGCGGCATCAACCAGCTGACGCGGGCGATGGCGGTGTCGCTGGCCGATCAGGGCATCCGCGTCAACGCCGTCGCACCGGGAACGATCGCGACCGAGCTCGCGCGCCAGGCCGTCCTCGGCAGCGCCGACGCGGCTGCGCGCATCATGAGCCGCACACCCTTGCGCCGGCTCGGCGAGCCGGCCGAGGTTGCCGCCGTCTGCGCGTTCCTGGCCAGCGACGCGGCGAGCTACATGACGGGCGAGATCGTCGCCGTCGACGGCGGCCGTCTCGCCCTCAACTACACCATGCCGCCGGTTGCCTGAAAAAAGGACTCATCATGAGATTTCTGCACACCATGCTGCGGGTCGGCGACCTGCAGCGCTCGATCGACTTCTACACCAATGTCATGGGCATGAAGCTGCTGCGCACGACCGAGCGGCCGGAGCAGAAATATTCGCTCGCTTTCGTCGGCTACGGCTCGAACCCGGAGCAAGCCGAGATCGAGCTCACCTACAACCACGGCGTCTCGAGCTACGACATGGGCAGTGCCTACGGGCACATCGCGATCGGCGTCGCCGACGTCAAGGCGGCTTGCGAGAAGATTCGCGTGGGCGGCGGCACGGTGACGCGGGAGCCCGGCCCGGTGAAGGGCGGATCGACGGTGATCGCCTTCGTCGCCGATCCCGACGGCTACAAGATCGAGCTCATCGAGCGAGACGTGTGAACAGGCCCTAGCTTAGCTAAGCTAGGGTCGCAAGGCACTCGCCTCGCGGGCCAGGCGGGTCAGGCGCGGCCAGTCGCGCGCGGCCAGCGCATCGGCCGGCGTCAGCCACGAGCCACCGACGACCTCGACGTTGGGCAACGCCAGCCAGGCCGGCGCGTTGTCGATGCCGATGCCGCCGGTCGGGCAGAACACGATGTCGGCGAACGGACTCGCCCATGCCCTGAGCAACGCCGGGCCGCCCGCTGCCGACGCGGGAAAAAACTTGAGAAAGCGAAAGCCGTCGTCGGCCGCGCGCATGACTTCGCTCGCCGTCGCGACGCCGGGGAGCAGCGGCAAGGCCATCGTGCGACAGGCGGAAACGACCGCGCTGCTGTACCCCGGGCTCACTGCGAAGCGCGCCCCCGCGGCGTGCGCCGAGCGAACATCGGCGGCATGGCGCAGCGTTCCTGCACCGACGATGGTTTCCGGCACGGCCCGGGCGATGGCCTCGATCGAGGCGAGCGCCGCCGGCGTGCGCAACGTCACCTCGATCACGCTGACGCCGCCTTCGAGGAGGGCACGTGCCATCGGCACCGCGTGCTCGACGTGATCGATGACGACGACGGGGATGACCGGGCCGCGGTCGGCCAGATCGAGCGGCTCGAGCGGCGCGCCCGCGTCGCCCTGGTCGACTCCGGTTTGTTTCACGGCCGGGTGCTCGCGCCGAACGCCGGGAACCTTCAGCGCAGAGTCAGGTCGACCCGATTGCTGTCGGGCTCGCTCAGGCTGCCGGCCGGCATCTCGACCAGCTCGACCTGCATCTTTTCGGCGGCGATGCCATCGGCTTGGAGCGCCTGGCGAACCGCACCGGTGCGCGCCTTGGCCAGTTCGAGGTCGCGCGCCTTGTTTTCGCCGGTCAGGAAGCGCGCCGAGATTCGAACGCCGCCGCCGCCGCTGGTCGCGGCCTCCGCGAATCGGGCGATCGAAGCCGCGGCCGAGGCCGGCAGCTTTTCGGAGCCGCCGGCGAAGACGACTTCGTTCGGATTGATCGCTGTCGGCGCAGAAGCGCCCGTGGGCGTTGAAGCAGGTGCAGCAGTCGACGCTGGCGCCGCTTCCGGGGCTGCGGGCGGACTGCGGCCGGCGAGCACGATTCCTGCAATGGCAACGACGAGCAACAAGACGATGGCGGCAATGACGACGGTGCGTGAAGAATTACCTTGGCGCCGCTTTTGTTCGCTCATGAATCCCTCGTGTCGTTCGAATTGTCTTGCGATGATCGATTCTAGTTGGCGATGAACGGCCCCCACCCGCTCCTGCACGGCAGCCGCGACCCCGAGCAGCTGTTCGACACGGCGCTGCGTCACTGGGGTGGCCACGACGACGCCTGGATCTTCGGCTATGCCTCGCTCATCTGGCGGCCCGAGTTCGAGTCGATCGAGGATCGGGGCGCGACCGTCTACGGCTGGCACCGCGCCCTGGCGATGCGCTCGCGCATCAACCGCGGCACGCCGGAATGCCCCGGCCTCGTCTTCGCGCTCGTGGCCGGCGGCTCGTGCCGCGGCCGGGCCTACCGCGTCGAGCGCTCGCGCGTCGAAAGTGAGATGCGCCGCCTCTGGTGCCGCGAGATGCTGACCGGCGTCTACGATCCGAAATGGCTGCCTTGCCGGACGCCGCAAGGCGTCGTCCGCGCCCTTGCATTTACCCTCAGCCGCAGAAGCCCAAGCCATACCGGCGCGCTGCCGGACGAGAAGATGGTCGAGATCCTGCGCACCGCCAACGGCCGCTACGGAAGCACGCTCTCCTATCTCGTCGAGACGGCGACGACGCTGCGCAATTGCGGCATCCGTGACCGCGACATCGAGCGTCTGGTCGCTCTCGCCCGCCGCCACGCCCTCACGGCCTGAGGCTTCCGGCAGCGGCGCGTGCAGCCTCCTGCGACGGTCCGCCGCGGCGAGCCGATTCGAGGTCGTCGGCGGTATCGATGTCGATCAGGATGCCCGGGTCGTCGAGCTCGATGCCGAACGCCGGGTACTGCGCGATCAGGCGCCTCGCCCCTTCGTCGCCGGTCAAGCCCACCAGCTCCGAGTACAGCTCGGCCGCGAACCCGACCGGATGCCCGCGCCTGCCGCCATGCTGCGCGTAGACGACTGGGTGGTGATCGAGCTCGCGGGCGACCGCCTGCAGGGTGGCGGGCTGGACCAGCGGCATGTCGCCGGGCAGGACCAGCCAGCCGCCCGCATGCGGCCGGGCGCTGACGCCGGCCGCGATCGAATGGCCCATGCCGAGGCCGGTCTGCGGGTCGCTGCCGACCTCGGGAAGCACGACGACGTCGCGTGCCGCGACGCTGCTGCGCGCCAGCTCCGCGAAGGCCGGCGTCGTCACGACGACGACGTGCAGCTGGCTCGCGATGGCGTGGCGCAAGGTCGTCGCCAGGACGCCGGATTCGCCCAAGGATGCGGCGAGTTTGTGCGATCCGGCCGAGAAGCGTGACCCTTTGCCCGCTGCAAGCACGATGACGGTGAATTCGGTGGCCATGGTTCGAGAATGGAAGAGTGGCGACGAAACGGTAAGTGGGAGGTCTACGTAAGGCCTTCCCCGTAAGCGGGATCGCCAGCGGCACCTGCGCGGGGTCCAGGCAAGGCGCGGGCCCGCAGCTTCGCCCGGGCTTTTCTATACTCGCGCGGTGATCGATATCGCCACGCTGCGCAAGAGCTACGAACGGGCGGAACTGGACGAAGCCGCATCCGATCCCGACCCGATGCATCAGTTCGCGGCCTGGCTGGAGCAGGCGATCGCCGCACGCCTGCCCGAGCCGAGCTCGATGACGCTCGCCACCGTCGGCAGCGACCGAAGGCCTTCGACGCGAATCGTTCTCGTCAAGGCCTACGACGCGCGCGGCATCGTCTGGTACACGAACTACGAGAGCCGCAAGGGGCGCGAGCTGGCGGCGCATCCGGTCGCGGCGCTGCAATTCCACTGGGTCGAGCTCGAACGCGTCGTTCGCATCGAAGGCGCGGTCGAGAAGGTCACGGAGGCCGAGTCCGATGCCTATTTCGCGACGCGGCCGCTTGATTCGCGCATCGGCGCCTGGGCTTCGCCGCAGAGCCAGGTCATCGCCTCGCGCGCCGTGCTCGTCGCCAACGCCGCGCGCTATGGCGCCCGGTTCATGCTGAAACCGCCGCGGCCGCCGCATTGGGGCGGCTTTCGCCTGCGCCCGGACGTTTGGGAATTCTGGCAAGGGCGCAAGTCGCGCCTGCACGATCGCCTGCGCTACCGCCTCGAGGCAGGCGGATGGCTGCGCGAGCGTCTCGCGCCCTGAAGTCCGTATGATCCGGCGGCGATGCGAACGCTTGCGCTGCTTGCCGATCCGAGTGGCGTCCTGCGTCGGCTGAAGCGCTGGCGCGGCGGGCTCGGCTCGGCGGCCCTGGCCCTCGCCCTGCTGGCCGGACAGAGCGGCGCCCTTCTCCACGAGTTCAGCCACTATGCGTCGGCGCTCGCCGCAGCGAGCGAATCGAAGGCGCCGAAGTCCGATCACGACGGAAAGCT
>ODAK010003693.1_pt1 | contig 15826 bp, 16 predicted proteins | sample 1539591 | NCBI WGS metagenome assembly ODAK01 (sample SAMEA3539303, study PRJEB22396) | soil metagenome | biome: tundra; feature: field; material: soil | place: USA | collected 2010-05 | depth 0.15 m | reverse complement strand
GGAGCCCCCGTCGCACCACGAGCGCGCCGACGCCGAGGGGTGCGCCGATGGTCTCGGCGCACAGCGTGGTGAAGTCCGCATCGAGCGCGGTGACGTCAAGGTCCACGTGCCCGACGGCGACCGAGGCGTCGAGGTGCACGCGTGCGCCGGCAGCGTGGGCGAGCTCGATGAGCGGCGCGACGTCGAGCAGCGTGCCGGTCTCATGGTTCGCAAGCTGCAGGCAGACGAGGGCTGTCGGGGCGTCGTCGAGCGCTTCGGCGAGCGCCGCTGGCGCCACGCGCCCGTCGCCGTCGACCTCGAGCGGCTCGATCGCGCCCCAGCGAGCGGCCGACTCGAGGACGCTCGCGCGCTCGACGGGCGCGACGAGGGCGCGCCCGCCTTCGCCGAGCGCCGAGGCGACCGCGGTCGTGACCGACTCGGCGATCGACGAGGTGAAGACGACCTGGCGGGGTGTCACGTGCACCAGGGCGGCGACCTCGTCGCGCGACGACTCGATCGCGCGCCGCACGATGAGGGCCTCCTCGTAGCCGCGGCCGGGGTCAGCCTGGGGGAGCGCCAGCCATTCGGTGATGGTGGCGGTGACCTCGGGGCGCAGCGGCGCGGCCGACGCGCAGTCGAGGAACGCCCGGGGCATCAGGCAGTGGCGCGGCAGGCATCGTCCCCGCGAGCGCGCGACGACATCGTCACGGGCGAGCTCCCGAGTGCTCCCAGGCCCTCGAGCATCCCGAGCACGAGCCCGCGGTCGACCGCGCACAGCACGGGGTGGTGCGCCGCCGCCTCGCCGAAGGGGCACGCGCTGGCCACGACCGAGAGCGAGCCGGCGTGCATCTCGGTGCGTGCCGCGAAGCCGTGGGCGGTGAACGCCGCGGCGACCGCGGACATCGCCGTGCGGACGGACTGGCGTGGGTCGCCCGAGGCGCGCTCGGCAGCGAGCCGACGCCCATAGGACTCGCCCACATCGAGCGCCATCGTCTCGGCACGTTCTGGGCCGAGCAGCTCGACGGCGCGCTCGAGCAGGGCGACCAGCAGCTCGTCTCGGCGCGAGGCGCCGGTCGCAGGGAGCGCCTCGTCGACCGCCGCATAGATCTTCGCGGGGCGTCCGACACCGCGCTTCGCGGTGGACGTCACGACGTGCCCGGCCGTGACGAGCCGGTCGAGGTGGTGCCGAGCGACATTCGGGTGGATCGCGTGCGCGCTCGCGACCTCGCTCACCGTCGAGCCGTCGTGCTGGCGGACGAAGAGGTAGATGGCCCGTCGCGTCGGGTCGCCAAAGGAGCTCGAGAGCTCTGCGACGACCGCAGTGAACGCGCCCGGGTCGTCGGTCACGCCACGCGTCGCGACGGCCTCACCGGGCACATTCGCGAGCATCATCGGTAGTCTACGCCCGAGCCCGAACGCGCCCACGGGCGACCGAGAGGTGAGTCGACACGTGGACAGTGAGCTGCGCGACGCGCTCGCGTCGATCGAGGACCCCCAGCTCGATCTCACCCTCGGCGATGTCGGGATGCTCGGCGACGTGACCGACGGTGAGCACCCGAGCGTCGAGCTGGTCGTGCCCATCGACTCGTGGCCGACGGTCGACGCGCTTCGCGAGGCGATCCGTCGGGTGGCCGCCGAGCGCGGCGCGGCCCCGCCGGACGTCGTCGTGCGCTCGATGGACGAGGCGGGCATCCGCGCGCTTCGCGCGACGCTCCGAGCCAAGATGGGCGCGGAGGCACCCACCGGGGACGGCCACGCGCACGGCGGTCACCCCGCCGAGTCCACGCCCCCGTTCCTCGAGCGCGGCACGTCCACGCGGGTCCTCGGCATCAGCTCGGGCAAGGGCGGTGTCGGCAAGTCGTCGGTCACGGTCAACCTCGCGGTCAGCCTCGCGGCGCTCGGCCGCCGCGTCGGCGTCCTCGATGCCGACGTCTACGGCTTTTCCGTCCCGAAGATGGTGGCCGCTGCGGCAGAGCCCGTGATCCTTGGCGACACGGTCGTCCCCACGTACGCCCACGGCGTGCGGTGGCTGTCGATGGGCTGGTTCGTGAGCGACGACCAGCCAGTCATCTGGCGAGGGCCGCTGCTGCACAAGGCGATCACCCAGTTCGTGACTGAGGCGTGGTGGGGCGAGCCGGACTTCCTCATCGTCGACATGCCCCCGGGCACCGGCGACGTCGCGCTCACGTTGAGCCAGGTCGTGCCTGCCGTCGAGATGTACGTCGTGACCACGCCGCAGCCCGCGGCCCAGCGCGTCGCCCAGCGCAGCGCGCTGGCGGCAAGGAAGCTGCGCCTCTCGGTGCGGGGCGTGATCGAGAACATGAGCTACTTCGTCGGCGACGACGCGACGCGCTACGAGCTGTTCGGGGAGGGCGGCGGCGAGTCACTCGCGGCCGACCTCGGGATCCCGCTGCTCGGCCAGCTCGCGTTCGTGCCGGCCGTGCGCGAGGGCGGCGACACGGGTCGTCCCGTGACCGTCAGTGCGCCCGAGAGCGACATCGCCTTAGCGTTCGCTGCGCTCGCAGCGAGGATCGATGCGCAGGGTCCTGCTCGGGTCTACCGCCAAGAGCTTCGTCTCGGCTGAACCTGCCATGCTCTCCTCGTCAAGGAGGCAGACATGGACGTGTCGGGCAAGACCGCGGTGATCACGGGCGGCGCGAGCGGGATCGGCCTTGCAACGGCCACGCGCTTGGCGAGCGCCGGAGCGAAGCTCGTCCTCGCCGACATCGAGCAAGAGCCCCTCGACCAGGCGGTGAAGGAGCTACAGGCAACGGGCGCCGAGGTGCTCGGTGTCACCTGCGACGTCGCGAAGCTGGGCGACGTCGAGCTCCTGCGCGACGCCGCGATAGGCGAGTTCGGCGCGGCGCATATCGTGTTCAACAACGCCGGCGTCGGTGGCGGCCCGACCATCGGGGCCCCGATCGAGATGTGGCGATGGGTCTCCTCGGTCAACCTGGACGGCGTCGTCCACGGCGTGCACGTGTTCTTGCCCTTGCTCTTGGAGCAAGACGAGGGCCACATCGTCAACACCGCGTCGCTCGCGGGTCTGGGGGGCGTGCCCGGCATGGGGCCGTACTGCGCGACGAAGTTCGCGGTGGTCGGGCTCACCGAGTCCCTCTTCTACGACCTCGCCCTGCGCCGCAGCAAGGTCGCGGCGTCGGTCCTGTGCCCTGGCTTCGTCCGCACGAGGATCGCCGAGTCGGCGCGCAACATGCCCGACGAGCTGAAGGGCCTGGCGCCGAGCGGCGACTCGGCCTCGCTCGAGAACGCCGCGTCCGCGGCCGTGGCGGCGGGCATCGACCCCGCGGTCGTGGCCGAGCACGTCGCCGGCGCCATCGAGCGGGCGGAGTTCTGGATCCTGCCGCACCACCACGTCGCGGTGCGAACCACCGAGCAGCGCCTCGCGTGGATGCAGGGCGGCACGCCCGCGACGATCGACCTCGACAAGGCGACCAGGGGCGGCTGACCGCTCCTAGCGGTCGACGCCCTTCGGGAGGTCGTTGGCGTCGAAGCCGAGATCGCTCACCGCGGTGCGGAACGCGAACCGGTCGGTCATGCCCGCGACGTAGCGCACGGCCTCGAAGACAGGGTCACCGTCGCGACGGTCCTCGGCGCCATGGGAGTCAGCGCGCTCGGGGATCTCGTTCCGATGAGCGGTGAAGTACTCCACGAGCGCGCGCAGCACGGTGACCACGGCCTCGCCCTGGGCGACCGATTCGTCGCGCAGGTAGATCCGTTCGTAGTTGAACTCGCGGAACGCAGCGAGTGCCTCTGCGAACTCGGCGTCCATCCCGATGACGCCCGTCGCGAGCACGGTGGCGACCATCGCGTCGATGAACGCGCCCAGCTGCTCGCCGCGCCGCGTGCCGCACCGCTCGACGACGACGGCGGGCAGCTGGTCCGGGGTCACGATCCTCGCGCTGACCGCGTCCTCGAAGTCGTGGCACACGTACCCGATGCGGTCCGCCCAGCTCACGACCTCGCCTTCGGGGGTCGTCGGCGCGGTGCGCGACCAGGAGTGGTTGGCGATGCCGTCGAGCGTCTCGACGCACAAGTTGAGCGACGCGAGCGAGACGTCGGCCCCCCATGGCGCGTGGTCGAAGCCACCCTCGACATACGGATCTAGGGCGTCCTCGCTCGCGTGACCCCCGGGGCCGTGCCCGCAGTCGTGCCCGAGCGCGATCGCCTCGGCGAGCGCCACGTTGAGCCCCACCGCCCGGGCGATCCCGCCTGCGATCTGGGCGACCTCGAGCGCATGGGAGAGCCTCGTGCGCTGGTGGTCCTCGGGGAAGATGAACACCTGTGTCTTGCCTGCGAGCCTGCGGAACGAGCTCGAGTGCAGGATCCGATCGCGGTCCCGCTCGAAGCAGGTCCGCCACGGGTCCGGCTCCTCGTCGACGCGTCGCGCGCCGGCACCGATGGCCCTCGTCGCGCCGACCGCGAGCGTCGTGGCCTCTCGCTCCTCGCGTCGCGCTCGATCGATCCCGAGCGAGCCGTCGGTGCCGTCGTGCGCCGGCTCGATCCGCGCGCTCGAGGTCGCGTGGGCGAGCGTCACGTGGCTGCCCGCCCGGAACCCGCGCATGGTCGAGGCCCACCGCCGGCTGCGCGACGACTCTTGAGGCGTGGGCACGGCGGCCATTGTGCCAAAGCCACCTAGCATGCGGTCGAGCCTCGAGGTCCAGGGAGTCGCGACTGTGGAAGTGCGCATCGGAATCGTCCAGACGATGAAGGAGCTCGAGATCGAGCTGCCTGAGGACGCCGATCGCGAGGCCGTGATCGCCCAGGTGGAGGCCGCACTCACAAAGGAGGCGGTGCTGTGGCTCACGGACCGCCGCGGACGGCGAGTCGGCGTGCCCAGCTCCCGGGTTGCCTACGTCGAGGTGGGTGCGCCCGCGGGGGAGCGCCGCGTCGGGTTCGGCACGCCGTAGCGGGGCGGCGGGTGCTCGTCGTGGTCCCGGCGCGCCGCGCGTGAGCACCATGCTCGATCGCCGACTTCTGTTCGTGACCGGCAAGGGCGGCACGGGCAAGACCACGATCGCCGCAGGGCTCGCGTGGCTGCTCGCGGCGTCGGGGCGGCGCGTGCTTGCCTGCGAGGTCGACGCCAAGGGCGACCTCGCGGACGCCTTCGAGGCGGGCAAGGTCGGCTTCGAGCCGGTCAAGGTCCCAGGTGGGCCCTCGGTCATGTCCATGGACACCGAGGCGTCGCTTCGCGAGTACCTGAAGCTGCACCTCAAGATCCCCGTCGTCGGGCGCATCGGACCGCTGGCGGCGGCGTTCGACTTCGTCGCGACCGCGGCCCCAGGGGTGCGCGAGATCCTGACCGTCGGCAAGCTCTGCTACGAGGTCCGTGAGCGCACCTACGACGCCGTCGTCGTCGACGCCGCCGCGACCGGGCACGTGCTCGGGCAATTGACCGCACCCGAGGCGATCAACGGCCTCGTGAAGGTCGGCCTCATTCGCTCCCAGACCGGTTGGATGCTCGACATCCTGAACGACCCCGCGACGACGGGGGTCGTGGTCGTGACCACCCCCGAAGAGATGCCCGTCGTCGAGACCCTGGAGCTCGTCGACAAGATTCGCGAGACCACCTCCATCGACGTGGCGGGCGTCGTCGTGAACCGCACCCTGCCCGAGCTGTTCGGCGTCCGCGACGAGGCGGCGTTCGCGTCGATCGCCTCGGCTCGACCGGGGCGGCTCTCTGAGCCCGGCTTCGACGGGGTGCTCGACGCCACGAGGCACGCGACCTCGCGGCGCCGGCTGGGTGCCGAGCACGTCGCCACGCTGCGCCGCGGGCTGCCCGAGGGGCTGCCCGTCGCGTTCCAGCCCTACCTGTTCACGCGCGCAGAGGGGTTGCGCGCCACGCGCCAGGTCGCCTCGTCGCTCGCAGGCGAGCTCACGTGACGACCTCGTCGGTGCGAGGGCTCACCGAGACGAGGGAGATCATCCTGTGCTGCGGGCCTGGCGGCGTGGGCAAGACGACGATCGCCGCCTCAGTTGCGATGCTGGCAGCCATCTCGTCGCCCGGAAGGGTCCTCGTGCTCACGATCGACCCGGCCCGGCGGCTGGCCGACGCGCTCGGGCTGAAGGGGATTGGCAACGACGTGACCCGGATCGACGACGCGACCCTCGCCGCTGCAGGCGCGACGCCGAGGGGCGAGCTGCACTGCGCGATGCTCGACATGAAGCAGTCCTGGGACGACCTCATCGTCCGCCACGCCCCTGACGAGCGCACCGCCTCGAGGATCCTGTCGAACCCCCTGTACCAGAACATCACGGGGCGCTTCGTCCAATCCCACGACTACATCGCGATGGAGCGGCTCTTGGAGCTGCACGCGACAGGGGAGTGGGACCTGATCGTCGTCGACACCCCGCCGACGCGCAATGCGCTGGACTTCCTGGACGGCCCCGCGCGGATGGCGGACTTCTTCTCCTCGAGGCTCCTGCGCTGGCTCATCGTGCCGGCCAAAGGCGGGCTGCTGGGGTTCGCCGCGCGGCCGTTCACCCAGGTCGCCGACCGCATCCTCGGCACCCAGTTCCTTGCCGACATCACCGAGTTCTTCCTCTCGCTGCAGTCGATGTACGGCGGCTTCGTGGAGCGCGCGCGGGCGGTGTCACGCCTGCTCTCCGACGAGCGCACGTCGTTCCTCGTCGTCTCGACCCCCGAGCCTGCGCCGCTGCGCGAGGCGGAGTTCTTCTTGCGCGAACTCGCCTCGCGCCGCTACGAGATCGGCGCGCTCGTGCTGAATCGGGCCCTCCCGTCCACGCTCTCGCTCGCCGCAACAGAGGTCGCGTCCGACGAGCTCGGACGCGACACCGCCTCGTTCGCAGCCGCGGCGGCAGACGCGCTCGGACTCGACGTCGCCACCGCCGAGCGCGTTTTGGGGGTGGCGGCGCACGCCACGCGGGAGTGGGCGGTGGTCGCTCGGCGCGAGGCAGCCGCGCGTGACCGCGTCGCGCACGAGGCGCCCGTCGTCGTCACGGTCCCGAGCCTCGACGACGAGGTAGGCAGCCTCGCGGGCATCTTCACGCTGGCGGGCATCCTGGGCGACGCGGCCTAGCATCGCGGCGAGAACCTCGATGCTCGACTACCACCTCCACCTCTGGCCGCACTCAGAGGCCACGACGTGGCTCAGCGTGGACCAGGTCGCCGAGTACTGCGAGACCGCCGCCGCCCACGGCGTCACCCAGATCGCCCTCACCGAGCACTTCCACCGGTTCACCCAGGCGACCGACGTGGTCGGCCGGTTCTGGGAGCGCACGGGGGACGCGCCCGCGGTGCGTGCCGAGATCGCGGGGTACTTCGAGCACCATGCGCGCAGCGACCTCGACGCCTACGTGGCGCTGTGCGAGTCAGCGAAGGAGGCGGGCCTGCCCGTCGTCACCGGCCTCGAGGTCGACTACTACGCGGGCCAGATGGACGAGGTCGCAGCGCTCCTCGACGGCTACCCCTTCGACGTGCTGCTGGGCAGCGTCCACTGGATCGGGGCGTGGCAGTTCGACGACTACACGAACCCCGTGCACCTCGCCGAGTGGGACGCGCGCGACGTCGACGCGTGCTGGGAGGCCTACACGAGGTGCATGGAAGAGCTCGCCGCGACACGCACCTGCGACGTGCTCGCGCACCCCGACCTGATCAAGGTCGCGGGCCGCATCCCCGACGCGCCCGCGGAGTGGTGGGACCGCATCGCCGAGGCCGCAGCCGCCTCGGGGATGAGCGCCGAGGTCTCTTCAGCGGGGTGGGACAAGCCCGTGGGCGAGCAGTACCCGGCGATGGGCCTCCTCGAGCGCTTCGCTTCGAGGGGCGTGTCGTTCACGACTGCCTCGGACGCGCACCACAACGAGCGCGTCGCGGACCGCTGCAGTGAGCTGGCCGGAATGCTCGGCGACGTCGGCGTGAGCTCGCTCTCGTCCTACGTCGCTCGCAAGCGAGTCGAGGTGCCCTTGGAGATCACGCTGCCCGCACGGCACGCCCCGACGTGAGCGCCGCGGCGCGCCTGGACGCCGCGAGCGGCGGTCAGGCTGGGGTCGGTGCCTGCTGGGAGCGGCGACGCGCGGCGAGCCACTGCTTGCGAAGCTTGCGACGCTCGTCCTCGGACGTGCCGCCCCAGACGCCGGACTCCTGGTTGGTGGCGAGGGCGAAGTCGAGGCACGCCGACATCGCCTCGCACGACGCGCAGACGCGCTTCGCGGCCGCGATCTGGTCGAGCGCCCCTCCGGTCGAGCCGATCGGGAAGAACATGTCAGGCTCGGTGCTGCGGCACGCCGCCACCGTCCTCCAGTCGTCCATGTCCCAATCGAAGGTGCGGTTCCACGTCAGTGCCATGCTTCGTCCCTGCTCCCCTGAATCGTGAAACCTTTCACGACCCACCCTCTGCGATCACCCTTTGGCGGGGAGATCGGCCGAGTCATGGTACAAGTCGGCCGAAGCCGTATCAAGGGGGGACTGGGGCCACCGAGTCGAGCACGCCGCCGGCACGCTCGAGGCCGGCGTCGGTAACCAGCGGTGCGGGTCTTCGCGCACCGCGGCGACACCTCGAGCGCCCCCGAGAACACGATCGGGGCCTTCCTGGCGGCGATCCGGGCAGGCGCCCACGGCGTCGAGCTCGACGTCCGCCGCAGCGCTGACGGCGCACTGGTCGTCCACCACGACGCGACGGTGCCCGGCATGGGCCCGGTCAGCGACCTAGACGTCCGGGACCTGCCCCGAAGCGTCGCGCTCCTCGACGAGGCGCTGACGGCCCTCGAGCCGATCGCGGTCAACGTCGAGATCAAGAACGAGCCGACCGAGCCCGGCTTCGACCCGACCGGGTCGATCAGCCACGACGTGGTCGCCCTGCTCGAAGAGCGCGGCGACCTCGAGCGGGTCATCGTCTCGTCGTTCGACCTCGCCACGCTCGACGCGGTCCGCCAGGCGAACCCGTCGGTCGCCACGGGCTGGCTGCTCGGCTACGAAGTGGCGCCCCTCGCGGCCCTCTCGACGGCCCTCGAGCACGGGTTCGGCGCGATCCATCCGTTCGTGCTCGCGCTCGACGCCACGGCCGTCGAGGCAGCGCACGCCGCGGGGCTCGACGTGAACACCTGGACGGTCAACGCGCGGCACGATCTCGAGCGGATGGCAGCCATCGGCGTCGACGTCGTGATCACCGACGCCGTCGCGCTCGCGCTCGACGTCGCCAGAACGACGCCCACGGCTCGAAATGGCGTGTCGGCCCTCCCTCCGCTTGAATGAGCGCCATGAACGTCGTCGTCTGTGTGAAGCAGATCCCGGATCCCGCCGCGCCACCCTCCCTCGACCCTGCAACCCACACGCTTGATCGGTCCGGGAAGCTAATCCTCGACGACTCTGACGCCTACGGCGTCGAGATGGCCCTGCAGCTCGTCGACGCCGCGGGCGGCGGCGACGTCACGCTCGTGTCGATGGCGCCCAACTCCGAGACCGGTGGGCTCCGCACCGCGCTCGCCATGGGCGCGGCCAAGGCCATCTTGATCAGCGACCCCTCCCTCAAGGGCACCGATGCCCTCGGCACCGCCAAGGTCCTCGCAGCGGCGATCCGACGGACGCCATTCGACCTCGTGCTGGCCGCGACCGAGTCGACCGACGGGTACACCGGCACGACGCCGGTGCAGCTCGCCGAGCTCCTGGGCGTGCCATCGATCACCTTCGCCAAGTCCGTCGCCGTCGACGGCTCGACCGTCCGCGTCGAGCGTCAGACCGAAGCAGGCTTCGACGAGGTCAGCTCCCCGCTGCCCGCCGTCGTGACGGTGACTGCCGGCGTGGTCGAGCCGCGCTATCCCTCGTTCAAGGGGATCATGGCGGCCAAGTCCAAGCCCGTCGACGAGGTGACGGTCGCGGACCTCGGCTTGGACGGCCAGGTCGGCTTCACCGGCGCGCGCCAGGAGATCCTCGACGTGGTCGCTACCGAGTCGAGGTCCCACGGCGAGATCGTCGTGGACGAAGGTGATGGGGCGGCGCGGATCATCGCGTTCCTCGAATCACAGAAAGCACTCTGAGGAGGCGTCGATGTCCGTCAACACGATCTGGGTCGTGGCCGAGCCGTCGTCGGGCGGGATCACAACGCCGAGCCTCGAGCTCCTCACCGCCGCGCGCGGCCTCGCCGGGGCGGTCGAGGCGATCAGCTGGGGCCCGGACACGGCGTCGAACGCCCAGGTCCTCGGCGACTACGGCGCGAGCACCGTGCACGACCTCGGCGAGCTGGGCGGCGCGCTGCCCGGCGTGCCCGTGGCCGCCGGGATCGCGGGCCTCGTAGCCAGCGCCGGCGCGCCCGACGCGATCCTGATCCCTGCCAGCTACGACGGGCGCGACGTCGCGGGGCGCCTCTCGGCTCGCCTCGACCGCTCGGTGCTCACGAACGTCACCGGCCTCGAAGAGCAGGGCTCGCTCGTCTCGGAGCACGCCGTCTTCGGCGGATCCCTCACCCTAAAGTCGAGGTTCACCGCTGAGGGCCCCGGCATCTTCGTGATCAGGGCGAAGAGCTTCGCCGCGGAGCCTGCGGGCGGGGCAGCGGCCGCGGTCGCACCACTCGCGATCCCCGACACGGGCGCGACAGGCACGGCCACGATCACCGCGAGCCACGCCGAGGAGCGCACGGGGCCGTCGCTCGACGAGGCGTCGATCGTCGTCTCGGGCGGACGAGGGCTGGGCGAGGCGTCGGCGTACTCGATGATCGAAGAGCTCGCGTCGTTGCTGCACGGTGCCGCGGGCGCGAGCCGCGCGATCGTCGACGCAGGCTGGGTGCCCTACTCGCACCAGGTCGGCCAGACGGGCAAGACGGTCAAGCCCGCGGTGTACCTCGCGTTCGGGATCTCCGGTGCGACCCAGCACCTCGTCGGGATGAAGGGGTCGAGAACGATTGTCGCGGTCAACAAAGACCGCGACGCACCGATCTTCTCGATCGCGGACCTTGGCATCGTGGGTGACGTGCACAAGGTGCTGCCCGCGCTCATCGACGCGCTGAAGAACCGGTAGCGACTCGTCGCCGGCGGTGCCGGCGACCAGTTCGGTCACGTGAGCAAACCCCGACGAACGCGACGCGCAGGGGTAGTGTCGCGACCGATCCAACCATGCTCTTTTACACATTCGACTTCGCCATCTTCTTCGGAGTTGTCTATGCGGGAGCGTGGCTGCTCAACCGTCGCGCGGCCGCCTGGAAGCTCTGGATGCTGGCCGCGTCGTACTACTTCTACGCCTACTGGGACTGGCGGTTCTGCTTCCTGCTCGCCGCGTCCACGCTGATCGCGCACGTCGGTGCGACCGGCGTCAGCCTCGCGGGCTCCGAGCGAGCCCGACGCATCTGGCTCACGGCATCGATCGCGGGACTCCTCGTGCTGCTCGGGTACTTCAAGTACTACAGCTTCTTCGCGGTGAGCGTCGACAACGCGCTTCGCGGCGTGGGGCTCGGCGGCGCGGTGCCGCTGCTCACCCCGACGCTGCCCATCGCGATCTCGTTCTTCACGTTCATGGCGGTGAGCTACGTCGTCGACGTGTACCGCGGCCAGCTGAAGCCCGCGACGCCGATCGACCTCGCGGTGTACTTGTCGTTCTTCCCGCACCTCGTCGCCGGGCCGATCGTTCGAGGCACCGAGCTGCTGCCGCAGCTGCGACGTCCGCGGAGCGCGCAAAGCATCGACTTCGCTCGCGCGTCGACGCTCATCATGAGCGGGCTGTTCAAGAAGCTCGTCATCAGCTCGTACATGAACAACAACATCGTGACGCCCGTCTTCGGTTCACCGAGCGCGCACAGCGCGCTCGAGGTGCTGTTTGCCGTGTGGGGCTATGCCGTCGAGATCTACTGCGACTTCTCGGGCTACACGGACATCGCGATCGGGATCGCGCTGCTGTTGGGGATCAAGTTCCCCGTCAACTTCGACAGCCCGTACACGGCGAGGAACCTCCAGGACTTCTGGCGGCGCTGGCACATCACCCTGTCGCGATGGCTGCGTGACTACCTGTACATCCCCCTCGGGGGCAACCGCGGCTCGACGCTGCTGACCGCGAGGAACATCATGTGCACGATGGTGCTCGGCGGCCTCTGGCACGGCGCCAACTGGACCTTCCTTGCCTGGGGTGCTCTCCACGGGGCGGGCCAGGTCACCGGCCATCTCCGGCGCACCTACCGCGAGCGCCAGGGCTTCACTCCCGAGGACGACGCCACGTTCGCCATGGTCCGCCAGCGGTTCCTGACCTTCCAGTACGTCTCGCTCGGCTGGCTGTTCTTCAACGCGTCGTCGATGTCGAACGCCTTCGACATGCTCGGTCGGCTCTTCACCGGCTGGGGGCAGCCATCGCCCCTCGTCACGCCGCTTCTCATCGTCACGATCGGCGCGGTCATCGCCGTGCAGTACGTCCCGAGACGCCTGGTCGACAACGCGGTCACGGCGTTCGGCCGCGCCTGGACGCCGGTACAGGTCGCCGCACTCGGCCTCGGGCTGCTGTGCACGACGACGCTGATGCCGGCGGGCATACCGTCGTTCATCTACTACAAGTTCTGAGGGGGCCATGAGCGAGTTCACGAGCGCGACGCGACAGGGACCGAGGCGGCATCCCGACGGTCCGGTCTCGGCGCTCCGCGCCGGCGTCGTGATCCTGTGCGCGTTCCTCCTTTGGCTGGTGATGGACGCCACCGTGTTGCAGCACAACGCCACGGTGCAGGCGCCCATCGGCGCGCGTCGTACGGCCGCTCTCGACTTCCTCGACCCGCTATCGCAGCTTTCCCGGGCCATCGGCCTCGACCTGCCCGTCGGGTGGTCGAACGTCGCGCTCGGCCGCACGGCTGACGGTGGCTTCGTCATCCCGACTGTCCCCACGACGACGCGACCAAAGGAGCCGACCACGACGACGACGATCGAGCGCAACCCCACTCGATCGCACCCGCTGCGGGTCCTGCTCGTGGGTGACTCGATCGGCGAGGACCTGGACGCTCCGCTGCTCACCGACCTCACGAACACCGGGGTCGTGACCGTCTTCACGGACGGGAAGATCTCGACGGGGCTCACCCGGCTCGACTACTTCAACTGGATCGCCGAGCTCGAGTACGACATGTACCACTACAAGCCCGACATCGTGATCGGGATGATGGGCGCGAACGACTCCCAGAGCTTCCTCGACCCGGTCATGAAGTTCGGCACGCCCCCGTGGCGCGCGCGGTACCTGCGCAACGTCGGACAGTTCTTCTCCATTGGCAAGGCGGCGGGTCGCAAGATGTTCTGGGTCTCGGTGCCGGTGATCGCCGACAAGGGCCTGAACGCCGAGTGGCAGCTCGTCCGGCACCTCCAGCAGAAGGCCGCCAGCCAGCACCACGTGTACTTCATCGACTCGGACCTGACCCTCGCGCCGCACGGCCACTACGCCGCCTACCTGACGGTGGGCGGCCAGCTCGCCTTGGTCCGAACCCCAAGCGACGGGATCCACCTCACGCCTGCGGGCGGCGCGCTGCTCGCACAGGCCGTCATGATCGACCTCAAGCGGGACCTGCACTTGCACCTGCACTGGTAGCGGCGCGCGGCAGGGGCCGTCGGGGCTCACCGGTAGGGTCGGGCGATTACGTGAATCGAGGAACGATGGACGCTGCCGCCCCGCCCCGCCCACACGACCAGCATCACGCGAATCGCTGGATCATCCTTGCCTTTCTCGGGCTCGCCCAGCTCATGGTCGTGCTCGACGCGACGATCGTGAACGTCGCACTTCCCTCCGCACAGCGGTCGCTCGGCTTCTCGATCGTTGACGAGCAGTGGCTGATCACCGCCTACTCGCTCGCCTTTGGCAGCGTTCTTTTCTTCGGGGGGCGGCTGAGCGACGTGATCGGGCGAAAGACGACGCTGCAGATCGGATTGCTCGGCTTCGCGCTCGCGTCAGCCCTCGGCGGCGCCTCGACGAGCTTCGGCATGCTGGTGGTCGCCCGCGCGATCCAGGGGACGTTCGGCGCGATCCTCGCCCCCGCCTCGCTCGCGCTGCTCACGACGACGTTCACGAACCCCGACGAGCGCGGCAAGGCGTTCAGCATCTACGGGTCGATCGCGGGCGCCGGTGCCGCCGTCGGGCTGCTGCTGGGTGGCGTGCTCACTCAGTACCTCGACTGGCGCTGGACGCTCTACGTCAACCTCTTCTTCGCGGGGATCGCGATCGTCGGGACTCAGATGCTCTTGGTGCGTGAGCGGGGCATCGCCACGAGCGGCCTTGATATCCCGAGCACGCTGCTGATCTCGGGCGGCCTCTTCGGCATCGTCTACGGGCTCAGCCACGCCGCGAACGTTGCGGCGAGCGCCCAGGCGACGGGGGCCAGCGTCACGCTCGCCGCGGCGTTCTCCAACGCGACGACGATCGCCTGCATCGTGGTCGGCGTCGCGCTCGTCGCGCTCTTCGTGTTGCGTCAGGCTCGCACCGAGCGCCCGATGCTGCCGCTGGCAGTGGTCACCGACCGAGCGCGGGGCGGCTCGTTCCTCGCCATCTTCGTCGCCGCGTGCTCGATGTTCGCGGTCTTCCTGTTCCTCACCTTCTACCTCCAGAACGTCCTGCACTACCTGCCCATGAAGACGGGACTGTCGTTCCTGCCGATGGTCTTCGCCCTGGTCATCGCCTCGGTGACCTCGCAGGTCGTCCTCCTGCCCCGCGTCGGACCACGTCCGCTCGTGCCGGTCGGCATGGCCTTCGGTGCAGTCGGGATGTTCCTGTTCACGCACATCACCGTGGCAGGCGACTACGCGACCCAGGTCCTCCCAGCGCTGCTCATGGCGGGCGTCGGCATGGGCATGATCTTCGCGACATCGATGAACACCGCGACGGCGCGGGTCCGACCCGAGTTCGCGGGGGCTACCTCCGCAACGGTCAACGTGGTCCAGCAGGTCGGCGGCTCGCTCGGCACCGCCCTGCTGTCCACGGTCGCCGCATCGGCGACGCTGGCCGTCCTGCCCGCGAGCGCGCGCGTCTCGGTGGGCCTGCGGGGCCCGCCGGCGGTGCAGCACGCGGTGAGTGTCGCCACGGTGCACGGCTACAAGGTCGGCTTCACTTGGGCCATGGCGATGTTCGCCGCTGGTGCCGTGGCCACGTTCCTCGTCCTTCCGAGCGGGAGGCCGCAGCAGTCCCCGAGTGACCAGGGCCACGAGCGCGAGCTCGTCGCCGTCTGAGGAGGTCCTATGACAGTCCGCCGTCTCAATCACGCAGTGCTCTATGTGCGCGACGTCGCGACGTCGGTCGCGTTCTACAAGCGTGCACTCGGCTTCGAGGTGGTTATGCAGTTGCCGGGGGCGGCGTTCCTGCGCGCTTCAGGCTCGACCAACGACCACGACCTCGGGCTGTTCGAGATCGGGGCAGCGGCGGGTCCGAGTGGGGCAGGGACCTCGTCTGTCGGCCTCTACCACCTTGCGTGGGAAGTCGAGACCCTCGCCCAGCTCCGAGACGTCCGTGCGACCCTGGCGTCGATGAGCGCGCTCGTGGGGGAGTCCGACCACTCGACGACCAAGTCGCTCTACGCGCACGACCCTGACGGCCTGGAGTTCGAGGTGTGCTGGATCGTCCCGGCGGACCGGCTGGATGACGTGACGAAGGAGGGTGCAGCCTCAGTCCGGCACCTCGACCTCGACGCCGAGCTCGCACGCTTCGGCGCCGACACGGTCGGCGGCCTCGGCGTCAGCTGGCCAGTCGGCTGACGCGGAGGGCACTCAGACGATCGGCCACGGCCACGGCGGGTAGTTGCCACGCGCCTCGGGTTCGGGCAGCGTGCCGGCCGCGCACAGGCTCGCGGCCCGACGCTGGGTCGCCGCCACCTCTTCGGGGGCGAGCAGCCCGCGGAGCACCGCCACGTCGCCGTGTGCCACTGCGTCCAGTCGCTCG
>ODAK010003692.1_pt1 | contig 15827 bp, 18 predicted proteins | sample 1539591 | NCBI WGS metagenome assembly ODAK01 (sample SAMEA3539303, study PRJEB22396) | soil metagenome | biome: tundra; feature: field; material: soil | place: USA | collected 2010-05 | depth 0.15 m | reverse complement strand
TCGCGCTGACATGGCTGTTCGTGGGCGGCTCCGTCCACTGGTAGGCCCGGCTCGATTGACGAATCTGCCCGATGAAGGCGGCATGCTCTGAGACGCAGACCCGATCAGCCACGAGGAGGTCGCCCTCGGGGAGAGTGAGGTCGCAACGCCCTGAGATCGATCGCCGCGGTCGCGTGCCAGTAGAGGTCCGGCGGCGTTAGCGAGGCAGTCCGCCAGGTACGTGCTCGGCACAAGGAGCGACCCCGGCCGGACTGACCGGCTTGGGGTCGCCTCGCTGTGGGTGGACTAGCTGCCTGCCTCGGAGCTTACCTCGCGCCCGCGCCCGAGCCGCATGACGAAACGGATGAAGAGGTAAGCCGCGGTCAGGCCGAACAGGACCAGGCTGACGTCGAGGATCGGCCAGGCCAGCGGATTGACGGTGATCCCGTCGCTGCCGATCGCGCTCAGGGCGCCCGAGAGCCCGCCGAGGCCGATGCCCTTCAGGGCGTCAGCCTGGTCGGCCGACTCCAGACCGTAGATCTGGGGGACGATATAGAGGACCGAGGCGATGACCAGGAGCACGCTCACGATCTGGAACGTGTGCTGGTCATCGTCCGCGTCGTGGGTCAGCTTGACCACCATCGCCCACAGCAGGACGACCGTGGCCAGCGGCGCGGTGAGCGGCAGGCCCAGTCCGATATACAGGTTGGGCATGAGGAAGATCACGCTGAGGGTCAGAGTGATCGTCAGCAGCGCGTCGCGAATCAGCACGTACGACAGCCACCAGACATCGCCGCCGAAGCGGAGAGTGAGACCGCCCAGGAAGCGCAGGATGTACGGTCGGGCGAAGTGCATGATCATCGCGAAGGCCCACAGGATCGGCAGGATAGCCGCGAGCGACAGGACCAGCCAGCCCGAGCCGCCGCTCGTCAGGGCGGTGGCCAAGGCATCGGCGTTGAGCGGCGATGGGCTCGGCATCAGGACACCTCCCCGGTGTGGCGAGCGCCGGTCTGGCGCAGGTTGTAGATGACGGCCACCAGCGCCAGGATCCCGACGAGGGCTCCCGACAGGTAGCACAGCGGCAGGGCCAGCGCGTGGTTCTGCGAACTGACGAGGAACGCCGCGAGCTGGTTCGTCGTGGCACTGCCGATCTGGGTGACCTGGACGCCCAGGAGGTAGGGGACGATATAGAGCGTCGCGCCGAGTCCAAGCAGGAGGACCTGGATGCGATACCAGCGCAAGTCCGCGTCGCCCTTGGTCACCAGCTTGATCAGCAGGACCGAGAAGGCGCAGACCGCAGCCAGGCCGCCGGTGATCGGCAGGTCCTGCCGGCCCACGACATCCGGGTAGAAGAAGATGAAGCTGCCCAGGAAGACCTGGACAATCAGGATGTCGCGCAGGGCCACGTAGACGATCCACCACAGATCGGCCCCGAGACGCAGCGAGAACTTGCCGACGTTGGCGGCCATGTACGGCCGGGCGAGATAGAGCGCAACGGCGAGCAGCCAGAGGGCCACCAGCGCCGCGGCGATCGTGCCCTCGACGAACGACTCACCTGCGTTGAACAGGCCCGCTACCTGATCCGTGGTCATGAATCTCCTCCTGCTGGGGTCATGGCGACGAGAGAGGCTCGATCAGCCGGACCACGTCCGGCCAGCACCTCGACTGTGGGGCAGCCCGCCAGCGCATCGCAGCGGAAGCAGCGACTGGCCTCGGCAATGGCCACGGCCGGGGGGAAGCCCTCCTGAGTGGCCTGGAACGAGCGCGTTCCGTCCACGGGATGGACCTGGCTGGCTCGGTCGCGGTAGGCGAGGTCAAGCCGGAGTACCCGCTCCGGCGCCGTCGCGTAGCGCACCGCAGCCAGGATCTCGGCTTCTCCATTGCGGCTGCCGGCGAGGTATTCGTGGATTGCTCCGGCGGCCCGTCGACCGGCGGCGACGGCATCGATGATCGTCTTCGGACCGGACACGACGTCGCCTCCGGCGAACACCCCGGGATGACCGGTTGCCAGGGTCCGTGGGTCGGCGACGATCCCGAGGGTTGCCCCGACCTCGATTCCGGCACCGGCCGGCAGGATCGACGGATCGGGTTCTTCGCCGATGGCGACGAGGATGGTATCGGCGGGCAATTCCGCGGCACTGCCCGGGATCGGAGCCCAGACCGGGCGTCGGTCTTCGATCTCGCCGCTCGGTGCCTGGCCAACCACGCGGACGCCGACTACAGACCCGCCCTGGCCGACCACTTCGGTGACGGCGGTGCCTGTCCGAACCTGGATCCCCTCGTTCTTGGCGGCCTCGACCTCTTCGGGCTGGGCCGGCATCTCGGCGGGCCCGCGCCGGTACAGGACCGTGACTGAGGCCGCGCCGCAACGCCACGCGGATCGAGCGGCGTCCATCGCCGTGCTGCCGCCACCCACGACCACGACAGCGCCGGTCAGGTGGGGTGCAGGGCCCAGATTGACGTCCTTCAGGAAGCGCGTTGCCGGGATCACGCCCTTGAGCGTGTCACCGGCGACGCCGAGTGGCCGGCTCTTCGGGGCGCCCGTCGCCAGGAAGATGGCCTGGTACTCGTGTTCGAGATCATCCAGCGAATAATCACGGCCCATGACGGCGTCGAGCCGGAGTTCCACGCCCAGGCTCAGGATTCGAGCGATCTCGGCTTGAAGCGTCTCGCGCGGCAGTCGATAGGCCGGGATGCCGATTGCCATCATTCCGCCCGGCACGGGCATCGCCTCGAATACCGTGACCCCGTAGCCCAGCCTCGCCAGGTAGTACGCCGCTGACATCCCGGCCGGACCGCCGCCCACGATCGCCACACGCTCGGAGCGCCGCTTGGAAGGGGCGCTGATCGGCGGCAGCGTGCCGTGCTCGGCTGCGAAGCGCTTCAGACCTCGGATGGCGATCGGCTCATCGAGCTCACCCCGGCGGCACGATTGCTCGCACGGAGCCGTGCAGATCCAGCCGCAGACCGACGGAAACGGGTTGACCTCGGCCGCCACCGCGTAGGCATCGTCGTAGCGGCCGGCGGCCACCAGGCCGACGTAGCGCCCGGCGTCGGTGCGCGCGGGACAGGCCACCTGGCAGGGCGCCTTCCCGGAGTCGCGCTCGACCGCCGTACCGCCGCGCGGTCCAGTCCCATGGGCCCCGGTCCGCCAGCTCAAGACGTCATCGAACGGCGACACCTTGGTCCGCTTGAGGGCTTCGCGAGTGACCGATGAGAGTGGGATCCAGGCGTTCGCGGGGGCAGATTCGACGGGTCGGTGGATCGGTCCCTGGCGGGGCGCCAGGGCGGTCGGACCGGCGACGGTCGCCAGGGTCATCACCGAGACGGGGCACTCACGAATACAGATCGAACAACCGACGCATTCGCCCACCTGGATGGGCCGCTCCATCAGCCACGGGATCGGACCCTGGCCCGGGCCGGCCTCGACTCCCGGCGATTGCGGACGGGACATGTCGAGCGCCTCGACCGGACAGACGTCCATGCAGATCCCGCAGTTGATGCAGTTCTTGTGGTCGATGTCGATCCGATAGCCCATGAGCCGCCTCCACTAATTGCGACCCACATTGACGATCGACAGGTCCTGGGCCATGTGCCGTTCCGGCCCTAATAGCAGGGCCATTCGGCCCCATCTCGGATCAGCTCGTGGCGTCGCGCCAGAGGGCCTCGCCATCCGCCCATTCGCTCGGGTGGCTCGTTTGGAGGCGGCGCTCCTCGGCCTGCAGCAGTGTCCACAACTCGGGCTGCTCGTCGCGCAGGCGCGGGCTCGCCCGATAGCGGGCCAGCCCATCGGCGAGGAACGCCACATAGCGGGCGAGTGGATCGGCCCGGGCCACCCGACCCTCGAACCCGGGCGCATAGTCGACGGCCAGCAGGAAGCGGCTGAAGAAGGCTCCCACGCTATCGGCACCCTGGTCCCAGCCCTGCGAATGGCCGCCCCGCCTCAGGAGCGGCGCCGGCGACGTGAAAACGGCAACGACGACGCCATCGATGACGTCGGCTGACAACCGGCCGCCGAACGCGAGGTACGCGTTCGTCACATGCAGCCGATCGACGATCCTGATGGGTCCCCACGAGAAGTCGGTTTCGATCGGCAGGCGCGTCTTGCGAGTCAGCGTCCGGGCCACGCCACGGCCAGCTTCGCTGACCCAGTACTCGACTGTCTCCGGATCATAGTGATGCAGCGTTGGCGCCTCCCGAATCGCCACCAGCAGGTAGGCCGGGCCGGGTGGATCAGGCGGATCCGAACTGGCCTTGAACCCGAGATCCGCCAGCAGCGCAGCCGCGCTGGCGGGAGCGAGGTGGATTGGGTCCGGACTGATGACGGTCATGCTGGCTAACGCCGCCTCAGTCCAACGTCCCGACCGGCACGCTGCGCTCGTCTGCCCGGAGCGTTGCGCGCTCGTCTTCGAGCAGTGGGATGAGGAACCGTTCCTCGCGCTCGATGTGAGCCCGGAGGAGCGCCTCGAGGCCGAACAGATGACAGCGGGCTTCAGCTTGCTGGTCGCCTCCCCCGCCGCTGCTCAGCAGCGCCTGGTCGGCGCGAAGCCTGGCCGCCATCTCGCGGACCTGCTGATGATCGAAGCGTGCCGCCCGGGTTGCCCATGGCGTGCCGGTCCGCGCCTCGATCTCGGGATAGAGCCACGCTTCTTCCCACCCGATGTGCGGCTCGAGGGTGCCATCCAGCCAGCGCAGGACGTCGAGCACGTCCACGGATAGCTCGGGCGTCGGCCGCCGGCCAATCTCGCAGGCAACATCGTGAATCCGGTTGATCCCGCGCACGAGGTCGCGATGCTCGTGTTCCTCGAACGCCCAGATCGCCTGTGTTCCGGCGGCCGTCGTCGTCATCGCTCGAGTCCTCCCTGCAGACCTCTCATGAGCCTTCGCCTGCCATCACGATCGCCCTGTTCGGCCCGCTGGCCCAGAGCCGTCGGTCACGTTCTTCCGGTCGTGATGGCCCGGGGCACAGGCGGTCCTAGGGGCTCAGATCGTCAGGTTGGCGACGGCGATCTCGCGCGTCGTCCAGGTCACCAGGCCCGCCAGCTGCTCCGTCGACAGCCGGTCACATGCCCACGACCAGTGGATGGCGATGATGTCGCCGGGCAGAACATCCTCCACGAACGCGACCCCATCGCGCCATGCCTGGACCCGTTCGGGACGCGCCGGACCAAGCTCCAGCCGGCCGCCGGCCAGCACCAGCGGGACGACATTGACGACCAGCCAGTCGCCGTCGCGCTCCAGGACGCGACCCCACCGAATCCGGCACGAGTCCATCACCTCGAGGGCTCGATCGACCGCGCCGGAGCGGAGCAGCCCGATCCGCGGGAAGACGTCGAGGACGTGGAAGGCATGGACCGGAACGGCGCCCGCGGCGGGCTTGTCGGCCAACCAGTGCCACCCTTCGGGCCGAAGGCGCGGCCGGAATCGACTCGCCAGGGACGCTCCGAAATAGGCCGGTCGAACGGCCTTGAGCAGAGCGTTGCCCAGCCAGTACGCTTCAACCACCCGCCGATCGAGCGGGTCAGCCCGGCCGTTCGCCTGTGCGATCAGCTCCAGGTACGGCCAGGCGCCCTCGAACGATCGGGCCAGCTCACCCAAGGCGCGATCATCGCCGCCGACCGTCCCTTGGCCAAATAGCTCCTCGACTGCATCGGGGCCACAGTAGCCCAGCCGATTCGGGCCGAAGGCATAGCGGGCGAAGAGCACCGACCCTGATGTCGGCACGGCCGGCCCGGACGCCGTCTCAGTCGGCGTGGGCATCGATGACCGCCCGTCCTCGACCGGGGTCCGCCAATTGGCGTGCGGCGCGCACCGACCACGCCGCGATCATCCCCGCCGCTGCGACGATCAGGATGTACCCACCGATGATGGTTGGGCTTGGTGGGGCTCCCGCGGAGATCGCGGTCAAGGCGCCGGTGACCACCGCTCCCAGGACCAGCACGCTTGCCACCACCGACGCCGGAGCGCGCTTGAGGGCGGCAAACCACGTGCCCACGTAGCCGGCGAGCACGAGACCGGTGAGCACGACCCAGGCCCACTGGGTTGCACCCAGCCCGGCGACGACTCCAAGCTTGCCGGTCAAGGCGAGGTATCCGGCGAGAACCACCAGGCCGATGCCCATCCGGAGCACCGCCATGACATTGCTCGGGATCGAGCCCAGGAGTCGCTTGACGAGGATCGTCTCGGCCGCCCAGAACAGGGTCGCCCCGAGGATCAATGTCTCGCCCATCCCCCAGCGGATGCCAGCGGGCGGCAGGACGAGTGCCTGGCCAACGAGGAGGATGCCGAGGCCGATGACCGACGCGACTCCCAGCCGCTCGCCGAGGAACGGCACGGCCAGCAGGGCCACCCACACGAACAACGTCTTCTGGATGAATGCGGCGCTGGGAGCGCTGGCCTGGGCGAGGCCCGTGAAGAACAGGATGAACGGCACGCTGCCGCCGATCACGCCAACGGCCAGGATGGCCGGCCAGTGCCGACGGTCGATCGCTCGGACGTCCCGGACAGCCCCGAGTCCCACAGCGGCGGTCATCAGGACGAACGCGGCAATCGCATTCTTGAGGGTGGTGTAGACGGCGGCGTCCGGCAGCTGCTTGACCGCAAACGCGTTGAGGTAGATGGCCAACCCGCTGATCAGTGCCGCGCCAGTTGCGAGGACGACGCCCCAGCCGACTCCATCGGGGATGGCGATTGCGCGCCTCGCCACTCGATCAGAACGAGGGGACATCGGACGCTCCTCCTGCCTGATCGGTAGCTCCAGCCGCTGACCGGTCGCCCATCTCCAGGGCGATCGCCGTGCGCAGAGCCGCCTGGATCTCCGCCGCATGTTCCGGCTCGAGCCGTTCGACGATCGTGCCGGCAGCGACGGTCACCCAGTCGCCGACGGCGATATCGGGCAGGAACAAGGTGGACGCTCGACGGCGGCGACCCTCCGTCTCGACGACCGCCCCAAATGAGTCGACAGCCACGACCAGGCCGGGAAACGCGATACACATCTCGCTCAGAACCTCTCCTCAATAGGAACCATGCCCGCGACCTGTTCGATGACTCCACGAATGGCCTGGATCAGCGCCGGCATCGCCGCTGCGACGGGCCGGCTGAGACCAGCGCCGAGACCGAATTCGACGGCGCCGATGGCGACGATCCGACCGCAAACGGGCCGACCCCGGATCAGCTCCGCGAGCCCAAGAACCTCCGCAAAGGCGAGGGCGTGGGACGACCGTGGGCGCACGCGGCCCTGGCCACCGATGACTCCGGTCAAGGGCAGGTCGACGACCTGACCCGGCCGGAGGCCAGTCGCAGCATCGACGATGACGACGGCGGCGCCTGCCGGGATGGCCAGCAGGTCGTCGATGTCCAGCTGGCCGACGATCCGCACCCGAGCGTCGCCGGACAGGTGGTCGCCAATCATCCGGGCAGCGACGGACGGCGCTCCGTCGTCAGCGCGATCCGGCGAGCCACACACGAGGACTTCGACCACGACGCGTTGGGGTCCGGCCCCGGATTGGCCGATTGCCGCCCGCTCGTCGACAGGAACGGCTGGCGGGTGCGGGGTCATCCCACGTTCTCCACGGTAAGGTCCAGAAAGTGCGTGGCACAGCTGATGCACGGGTCGTAGCTCCTGATGAGCTGTTCGATCCGCAGGGTGGCCTCACGCTGCGGCAGGTCAAGGACCCGCGGGGCAAAGGCGGCCAGGTCCGCCTCGATCGCGGCCTGGTTCTGGCTCGTTGGCGGCACGATCTGGGCACGAGCCACGAGGCCTTGATCGTCGAGCTCGTAGGCATGGAAGATCAGGCCGCGCGGAGCCTCCGTCGCCCACGCCGCGGAGCATGGCCCCGGGCGCCAGCGGGCCGCCGCCTCATGGGGCGGCTCGTACGCCTCGATCAGGTCGAGCGCTTCAGCGGTCGCGTCGACGAGCTCAACGGCCCGGGCGACGATGCTGCGGTATGGGTTGACCGCGATCTCGGCGGCGAGTCCCGTCCGGGCCAGGGCCGCAGCCGCCATGGGATGGAGCCGGTCGCCGGCGAGGGTGATCCTGGCTGCCGGGCCGAGCAGGTATGGCCGTCCGTCGCGACCGCGCGCCTGCAAGGCGTTGGACCAGGCCACCTGCTGCTCACTGAACTCCGAACGCCAGTCGGTCGCGGCCAGGTCGAGACCATCGCTCGACACGATCCGGCCTTCGTTCATCGGATACTCGCTCGGATGCCTGAGGGCGACGAGGCGACCGTCGCGCTCGAACTGGGGTGTATCCAATCCGGCCACCAGGTCGACGGTTTGCAGGGCAACTTCGAGAGCCGCCGTGAGCGGCTGCCGGAGGGCGGCGATCTCGGTCCGCCGGAAGGACCGCGAGAAGCCGCCGACGCGGACGGACACGGGGTGGATCGCGCGCCCGCCGATGAGCTCGACGATCCTGTTGCCCGTTCGCTTGAGGGCCAGCCCGGCCTCGACCGCTGCGCGCCGGTCATGTGCCATCTCCAGGGCGCTGGGATAGCCCAGGAAGTCGGGCAAGTGGAGCAGGTACACGTGCAGGGCGTGGCTTTCGATCCACTCGCCGCAATAGAGCAGCCGGCGTAGCGCCCGCACGGCGGGGTCGATCTCGATCCCCAGGCCGTGCTCGAAGGCATGCACGGCGGTCATCTGGTAGGCGACCGGACAGATGCCACAGATCCGGGCAACGATGTCGATGACTTCGTCCGGGGTCCGACCGACGACGAGGCGCTCGAAGTACCGGGGCGCCTCGAAGATCTCGAGGTGAGCCTGCTCCACGACGCCGTTCCTGACCTGGAGGCGCAGGGAGCCCTCGCCCTCAACCCGGGTCAGCCCCGCGATATCGACGCTGAGGTCGCCGCTCGACTCGGCCAGCGTGTCGGTGTCATGCATCGTCGGTTTCCTTGGCTGGAAGCACCTGGCCGGGCGGACCGCCGTACGCGTCGATCGTGGCCCGGAAGGGGACCGACCAGGCGGTGAACCCGGCGAACAGGCGGCCCACGTCGGCGGCCGAGCGGTCGTCCGACAGCCACCTCGCCAGGGAGGTCGTATTGGCAGATTCTCGCGGCCCGAAACAGCCGTAGCAACCGCGGCCGTACGCCGGGCAGATGGCACCGCAGCCAGTCCGGGTCACCGGGCCCAGGCAGGGGATGCCCTGGGCGACCGCCACGCACACGACACCGCGACGCTTGCACTCCAGGCAAACCGCTTCGTCGGGCAACTGGGGTCGGCGCCCGGTGACGAGCGCGACGAGGAATTCACGGAGCTGGCCCGGCGAGATCGGGCAACCACGGAGCTCCCCGTCGACCGCCACGAAGTCCGCCACGGGTCGGGCCTGGGCGAGCGACTCGACGTAGGTGGGCTCGGGATAGACCGCCGCCCGGACTTCGTCGGGATCGAACCAATTGCGGATGGCCTGGATTCCCCCGGCCGTGGCGCACGCCCCGATGGTCACCAGGCGGTGCGACACGGCGCGCAGGCGGGCGATCTCCTGGACCTGCTCGGCCGTGCTGATCGAGCCTTCGACGAACAGCACGTCGAACGGGCCGGCCGACCGGCGCGAGGTTGCCTCCGCGAACTCAACCAGGTCGACCCGATCGGCGATCGTCAGCAGCTCGTCCTCGAGATCGAGGAGGGTCAACTGGCAGCCGTCGCACGAGGCGAACTTGACGATCCCGATCCGGGGGCGCTGGGGCGTCCCCGAGCGCGGGCCTCGCCGGCCGGGCGTGATCAGCTCCGGCGGCTCCATCACAGACCCGCCCGACCGAAGGCCGTGCCGAGCTCCGCGACCGAGAACACCGGGCCGTCCCGGCAGACGAAGAACGGCCCGAGCTGGCAATGCCCGCAGGTGCCGACCCCACAGGCCATGTTGCGCTCGAGCGTGAGCCAGATGGCCGCCGGGTTGACTCCCCGTTCCGCCAGCGTGACGGCAGTCGCCTGCATCATTCGCTCCGGGCCGCACACGAACGCCGTCGCCCGCGACCCGTCCCAGCCGGCCTGGTCGAACAACTGGGTGACGATCCCGACCTGACCCAGCCATTCCGGTCCAGCCCGGTCCACGATCTCGGCGACCTCGACATCGGCCCGGCCCGCCAGCGCATTCATCTCGGCGACGAACAGCCGGTCGCGGGGGGTCCGGGCGCCGAGGTACAGCCGAACGGCACCGAATCGTGGCCGCTCGCTGAGGATGGCCTCGATCACCGGACGGAGCGGCGCCAGGCCGATGCCGCCCGCGACGATGACGACATCCCGGCCGATGGCCGCATCGATCGGCCAGCCTCGGCCGAGTGGACCACGCAGGGCAACCTGGGCGCCGGCGACGAGGCCGGTCAATGCAGCCGTTGCGGGCCCCGCGGATCGGATCGTCAGGTCCAGGCCGTCCGGGCGAATTCGCGAGATGGAGATTGGCGGAGTCGCGAATGCCGGCAGCTCGACCATCACGAACTGACCCGGGCGCGCGTCCAGCACGGCCTCGTCGTTGGTGGCCAGACGGAGGGTGACCGAGTCCGCGGTCTCGGGCACGACGGACCGGACGGTCGCGATCACATGACGGGCAGGCGTGATCGTCGCAAGGGCCGCCGGCGCGCGTCCTTCCGGCGGCGAGAGCGGCCACGGGATCGGCCCCGTCGGCGCGCCCACCGGAGCGATCGCAGCAAGCTCCTCGCGGACGTCGATGCCCACCGGACACCAGGCGATGCAGCGGCCGCAGCCGACGCAACCACTCGAGCCGAACTGGTCCCACCAGGTCGAGAACTTGTGGGTCAGCCACTGGCGGTAGCGGTCCCGGACCTTGGGCCGGAAATTCGCGTCTCCGGCCACTCGCCCGAAGCCGAGGCTGAAGCAGCTGTCCCAGCTTCGCTCGGTCGACGCGTCGGCGCCATCCAGGTCGGAGGCCACGCCGACGCTGGTACAGAAGCAGGTCGGGCAGACGAGCGTGCAATTGGCACACGCCAGGCAGCGCTCGGCGACCTCGGACCAGCGCGGATGATCGAGCGCGGTCCGCAGCCGCGCCGCCAGGCCGTCCGCTGCCACCGGGTCCCCGATCACCTCACGGACCGCCGCTACCTGGGCAGTGGCGCGCTCGACCTCATCCGGCGCGGCCGCCCGCAGGCCGAGTGAGGCCACGACCGGGACCCCCGTATCGCTCTCAACCCGGACCACGAATCCGTCGTCGAGCTCGGACAACACGAGGTCCGCGCCGTGATCGACCTCTGGGCCGCTGGCCATCGACGTGCAAAAGCACGTGCTCGTGGCCATCGCGCACTCGACCGCCACGATCAGGGCGGCGTCCCGGCGGGCGGCGTGGTCCGGGTCGCCCGCGGGACCGGCGCGCATCGCCCGCTCCTGAATCCCCAGGGCGGCGAGCTCGCAGGCCCGGACCCCGACAAAGGCGAGCTTCGGAGGCTCCTCGAGGACCGACTCGACGACGATCCGATCGGCGTCCCGGTGCGCCCGCGTCAGCGGAATCAGCGAGGGATGGGTAAAGCGCTTCCACGACGTGAGGGCGACACCGTAGTCGAAGGCGCGCCGGTCGCCCGTGGTGCGCAGCCGGTAGCTGCCTGGGGCCGTGTCGGCCGTCCGGCCATAGGGCAGCTCAGCCGAGCTGTTGAGCTCGTCATAGACGACCGCGCCATCGGCGATCGTGGGGCCGACGATGCGCCGGCCGTCCGCGACCAGTGCCCCGAACAGTCGGTCAAGCTCGTCCCGTGGCAGGAAGTAGGCGGCCGGCATCACCACGGCTCATTTCCGGGGCGGTACAGATCCAGCAGCTGCACACGGGTCGCCGTGAGGCGGCGCGCGACGCTCACGAGCAGCCGGCCGTAGATCGCGGCCGCCAGGTCGCAGTCGGCCGCGAGCGCAAGCTTCAACCGGTTTCCGTCGAACAGCACCGCCGTCGTCGGCATGACCGCTACCCCGGTGGAGGTGGCGATGGGCTGCGGCAGCACGGCGGACCAGCCGAAGACATCGCCCGGATGGACCGTCAGGATCGTCCGGTCCTGGCCGCCCGGTAGGCGCAGCCGGAGCGCGATCCGCCCGCTGACCACCACACCCAGCGACTCGCACACCTCTCCTTCCCGAACGACGATCGTGCCCTCCGCGAAATCAGCCAGGCTGCCGAGCGCGGCAAGACGGCCTGTGGCCCCAGTTGTGAGGTCGGCGGCGAACCACGTCGCGTCGAGGACGGTAGTCAGGTCTCGCATCGCCATGGCCCAATCCTGCTCGGCTCGGAGGTGGCCCCGCGAGGGCCATAGGTCACGCCTGGACGTGACCGTCGGCCGTCGTCGCGCAACCGCCCGAGGGCCATGCTTGCGCTGAGGTTCAGCCCATTCCGGGCTCGCCCGAACGTGGCGAAAGGAACACGAAGATGAAGAAGATTCTCGTCGCCTATGACGGTGGTGAGCCGGCCCATCGCGCGCTCGAGCTGGCGGCCGACCTGGCCCAGCGGTTCGAGGCGAAGGTCGGGGTCGTGAGCGTCATTCCTGTCCGTCCAAGCCGTGTGCCGGTCAATCCGTGGGACGACCGGGCCGTCCACACGACTGAGCTGGCCGAAGCGAAGGCGATCCTCGCCAAGCACGGCATCGAGCCGCTGCTTTACGAGCCTGCTGGGGATCCGGCCGTCACCATCGAGAAGATCGCCGACGAGGGCGGCTACGACATGGTCGTCGTCGGCTCGCGCGGTCTCGGACTCCTGTCGCGCGCCCTGCAGGGCAGCGTCTCGGAGCACGTCGTGACCCATTCCACGGCGACGGTGGTGGTCGCTCGCTGACGACTGCTCCGATCGCTCTCACAGCCTGGGCCGTTGGTGCGACGCGGGTCGTCGCCGTCGGCTCAGCCGCCTGGCTCAGCCGGTTGGCTGAGCCGGTTCTCAGATGACCCCGAGCCGATGCGCCTCGGACCCCAGCCGATCGCGATGGTCAGGATGAGCGATGGCGATCAGGGCAGCTGCCCGTTCGCGCAAGCTCCGACCAAACAGCTCGGCGACTCCCCACTCGGTTACGATCGTCCGAACGTGGGCGCGGGTCGTCACGACCCCGCCGCCAGAGGTCAGGGCTGACACGATCCGCGACACGGATCCGCCGGCGGCGGTCGCCGGCAGCGCGATGATCGCGCGGCCGTCGGACGCGAGCGCGGCCCCCCGGACGAAATCCATCTGGCCGCCGACGCCGCTGTAGATCCGCGGGCCGATCGAGTCGGCGACGACCTGGCCGCTCAGATCGACCTCGATCGCCGAGTTGATCGCGGTCATCGTGCGGAACGAGCGGATCACGTGAGTATCGTTGGTGAATTCGACCGAGCGCATCTCGACCATCGGATTGTCGTTCACGAAGTCGTACAGCCGGCGCGTGCCCATCACGAACGCCGCCACGATCTTGCCGCGATTGCGCTCCTTGCGGGCGCCGGTGACCACGCCCGCCTCGACCAGGTCCACCACCGCGTCGGTGAACATCTCGGTGTGGACCCCCAGGTCGCGATGGCCGCGGAGCACGAGCGCCGTCGCCGCCGGGATGGCCCCGATCCCGAACTGGATGGTTGCGCCATTTGGGACAAGCTCGGCGACGCGCTCGCCGATCCGTCGGTCGACCTCGCTGATTGGGCCGTTCGCGACCTCATAGGGCGGCACGTCCACCTCGATCGCGAGGTCGATCTCGTCGACATGGATGAAGCTCTCGCCCAGGGTCCGCGGCATCGCCCGATTGAGCTGAACGATGACGGTGCTGGCCGCGCGGACGGCAGCGTGCATCGCCTCGACCGACACGCCCAGGGAGCAAAACCCGTGGGCGTCCGGCGGCGTTGCGTTGACGAATACTGCATCGAGCGGCAGCGCCCGGCGGTTGAACAGGTGGGGAACCTCGGACAGGAAGACGGGCACGTAGTCGGCCCGGCCCTCGTTGACCGCAACCCGCGCGTTGGGCCCCACGAACAGCGCCCGGTGGCGGAAATGGGGCGCCATCTCCGGGGCGAGATGCGGCCCCGGGCCCTCCGTGTGGAGATGGATCATCCCGACGTTGCGCAGCTCGGGCGCCCGGGCCACGAGTGCGTCGAGCAGGACCGACGGGGTCGCGGCAGCGCACTGCAGGTACACCTGCTGGCCGCTCCGGATGCCGGCGACGGCCTCGGCCGGTGACACGATGCGCATGGCCAAACGATAGTCCAGGCGGTTGGCGCCGGCCCTACCCGGTCCGACGAGCGTTGCGCGGGCCAGGCGCGGACGGCTCGACGTCGACTAGGCGGTCGGGTCGATGGGTCACGGCGACGTAGGCGCGATCGAACTGCGTGCGGACATCAGCCGGACCGGAAACCACGACACGCTCCTCGTCCACGACGGCGTCAACCGTTCTGGCCTCAAATCGTGCCTCGCTTTCGGCCGGCTTGCGGCCGAGCATCTGGACCTCGTCAGCGCCATCGGCATCTCGGCCGACGATGATCGCCTGGTTCTGGTCGATCCATACCGTTGCCTCGTGCCCGGAACGCTTCGTCTTACCTCGCTCGCGTCGTCCCAACATCAACACACCTCTCCTTGGCCGAGCATGCACCAGCCAGGGCAAGCTGGGCAGGGTCGAATGGCATCATCCGCAGTCCAATCGGCCCATCCACGGTGAACCGGCCGCATTTGGATCCTGATCGCCCACAACGGGCCATTCGGCACTCGCGCCGTCGACGTTTCCGGGGCTAGGGTCCGCCGAAGAGCCGAGATAGGCAGGAGGGCCGGATGATGGGAGCATCGGAGCAGGCTCGTTGCCGGTTCATCGCCCGGCAGGTGGTTACTGAGTACGCGCGGGACAAGGTCGCGAAGGCACTCTACGAGGCCATTCTCGAGGGCCTTGAGTTCGGACCTCGCGACCTGCCCTTGGCCGAGGATCGAGAGTGGATCCGCCGAGCGATCGGCGTGCCCTTGCAGGAGGCGACCGACGCCGCCTTGGAGGTTCTCAGCCAGTCCGTCGGTCGCACCCTCGAGCGGGCGCCGAATGGCCTGCTCGAACGCTTCGCACGGAGCCATCAGCTCGAGGCGCTGGCATTCGACTAGGCGGCGGCGCAGCTATGGCTCAGTCGCTCACAGCCGAAAACCGGATTCCAGCAAGGCCATGCCGGCGTCGATTCGCTCGATGAAGCGGGCCGTCCAGTCGTCTCCGTCACTGGCGAACCAGGCCGCGATGGACAGACCGATCACAGCTCCCGCGAGCGCCAGCACGGCGTCATCGTCGGCCGGTCGGCCGGTGCGATCGGCCACGAGATCGGCGATCTCACGGATCGTTCGGGCGAGCTCTCCGAGCATCGCCTCGCGTAGCTCGGGCACGCTGCGCATCAGCAGCTCGCGCTCGCGTTGCAAGGCCAGCTCCTCGCCGGCCAGGCCGCCAAAGGCGGACCGGACCGTGGCGCGCAGGGCCTGGAGGGCGCTGAGACCAGGGGGCTGGGCGCGGAATGCCTCGATCATCCTGTCATCCAGGTCGTCGTAGATCACGAGATCCGGTTTGGTGGGGAAGTAGCGGAAGACGGTGGAAGGCGAGACCTCGGCCGCCGCGGCGATCTGCTCGACGGAGGTTGTCTCGTAGCCCTGCTCGTGGAAGAGGCGCAGAGCGTGCTCCTGGATCAGGGCCCGCGTCCTGGCCTTCTTGCGCTGGCGCAGGCCGGCCAGCGGTGGATCTTCGGTTCGTAGCGAGTTCATCGTTCACCTCCGACAACTGGTCGGTCAGCGCTCACGGTCCTAGCTCGCCGACGCCGGGCCCGTCCGGGCCTGCCCGGCCTCGGTCTTCCCAGCGGCCCGCAGCCGTTCGGGCAGGAAGAGGATGGCAAGGACCACGGCCACAATGGCTACGGCGGCGGCAAGGCGCAGAGCATCGTCCATGCCGGCCACGAAGGCC
>ODAK010003691.1_pt1 | contig 15828 bp, 8 predicted proteins | sample 1539591 | NCBI WGS metagenome assembly ODAK01 (sample SAMEA3539303, study PRJEB22396) | soil metagenome | biome: tundra; feature: field; material: soil | place: USA | collected 2010-05 | depth 0.15 m | reverse complement strand
CCCGCCGCCCGCATACACCAGCGGCCGCTCGGCTTCCCAGATCAACTGCGCCGCGCGCCGGATTTGGCCCGCATGGCCTTCGGTGAACACTTTATAGCCCGGCAGATGAATCGTGGTGACCGGCACATAGTGCCCGCGCGCCTGGAAAACATCCTTCGGGATATCCACGAGTACCGGACCAGGCCGGCCTGTGGACGCGATGTAAAACGCCTCGTGCAGAATCTGCGGCAGTTCCTGCAGGTTCTTCACCATGAAGTTGTGCTTGGTAGCGGGACGAGTGATGCCAAAGGTGTCGGCTTCCTGGAAGGCGTCGCTGCCGATGAGCTTGGAGTGCACCTGACCGGTGATCGCGACGATGGGAATGGAATCCATCATGGCATCCACCAGACCTGTCACCAGGTTGGTGGCGCCGGGTCCGGAGGTGGCGCAGCAGACACCCGTTTTACCCGTCGCCCGGGCATAGCCTTCGGCGGCGAAGATGGCGTTTTCCTCATGCCGGACCAGAATGTGTTTGATGTGGTGGTCGTAGACCGCATCGTAAAAAGGGAGGGTGACACCGCCCGGGTAGCCGAAGAAGACATCGACGCCTTCGCGCGCGAGACACTCGAGCAGGACTTCCGCACCGTTCATGAGTTTGCCGGTTTCAGTCTGCATAGCTTTTAAAAGACTCCTGAAAAAACAAAAAAGGCCATCAGTTGGGCTGTTTCACCCCGCTGATGGCCTCGGTACTTTTGGGCTGCCCGATGCCTCAGACGGGGACGGATACAACGACGCTAATACCTGCTACAGGTACTTTCGTTGCAATTCGGCCTGTGAAGCTGACGAGCATTGCCGGAAATATAAGTGTATCGGCAAAGTTTTGGAAATGCAAGTCGACATTTCCATAAATTTAATTTATGAACGGATTGCCGACGAGGAGCGCCTGGAAATGTCGGAACGCAGGGTTCCTCCGTGGTGCTCCGGTCGTAATTTTTTCCATGTCGAAGGAATACGTGCGCCGCGCATTCCGGTTTCGGTCAGAACTACATTCGCCACCCGGATATTACTGCCAGGGAGTATACCGATCTTGGTAAACTTGTGTGTTTATGAACATCCTGGTGGCCAACGAACGGTTCCTTTTTCGCTTCGGTGCCGACCGGGTCATGATGATCATAGCCAAGGGGCTTCAGGAGGCAGGTCATCGCGTTACCATGATGGCCAACCGATTCGACCGGGAATTCCTGGAGCCATTTGCCGCGCAGATTATCACCGTGCCGGCGGATCAGTGTCCTTACTTCGACTCGAATGAGTTCGTGGCCGAATGGCTGAGGAGCACCTGGGAGCAGCACTTCACTCCGGAGACCAGTCCCGACGTTGTACTGATCGGCGGATGGCCGTTTCTGCAGGCGATCCCGGTATTTCGGGAAATGGGGACAGCCGTTGTGTTCATAGACTGTGGAGTCGTTCCGCGGGAGGGCTACGGTGAGGGCACGCGTCTCACTTTGGAAAAACTGATTCGTCTGCGGCAGGAAAACCTCCCCGCGAGTTCTCTCATCGTCGGCATCAGCGACTTTATCTCCCGTTCGCAAAGCATTCCCGACTCTTCCGGCAGCGCGGAAGTGAAGACGGTGCTGCTGGGGGCGGACCACATGGAGATGGGTATCTGGCCGGCCACGGAATCGGGCGCCACCAGCAACGATCACTACGGGCTGGATCTTTTGGATTCGCTTCAGCGACAAGGTCGGCCGCTCGTTCTTTGTCTGGGCCGCTGGGAAGCCGGATGTTACAAGAATTCAGATTGCCTGTTTGAGCTGATGCGGTTGGTTCGGACGACCGTTAAGGACTGTGCCCTGCTCGTTCTCGCAGAACCCGCGCAGATTGACATTCCTGCGGACCTGCACTCCACTGTTTATCCGATTTCATTTCCGAGCGACGAAGCATTGGCGAAGATCATGCGCGGTGTCGACCTGGGCGTCTCGGTGTCTCTCTGGGAAGGATTCAACCTGTTTCTGGCTGAAATGCAGTGGCTGGGCAAACGGGCGCTGGTTTTCGATATTGGCGCTCATCCCGAAGTTGTGGCTCATCCATGGTACTTGTGCCAGGATAACGCGGAAATGGCGCGAAAGATCAGCGAGTCGCTCCGCGGCCTCGGGCCCGACCAGGCGACGCACGAAGAAGCGTTGCAGCGATTCCGCACCAACTTCACATGGGATCGGGCCGTGCGCGAATACCAGAAAATTGTGCGGGGGCTGGAACAGCCGAAGCCTGAGGCGGTCGTCCGGCTGCGGGATAAATCCGACCATCGGGTTCACGTGATCCTCGACGTTACCAATTCCACGAAAGACCCGGCTAACTCCGGCGTGATTCGAGTTACGCGAAGAACCGGGCGCACCTTGCAGAACTACGAAGATCCGCTGTTCGTGATCTGGGAATCCGATAAAAGGCGTTATGTTCTCCCGACACGCGAAGAGGCAGACCAACTCGGTCAGTTTAATGGTCCTCTTGTAAGCCGAGAACGATTGTCGGCGGCGCACTATCAAAGGACGGGGCTGGACGAGATTCTGGCAAAACCGGGAACGGATCAGCCTTGGCTGCTGTGTACGGAGCTCATGATGGAGGAGCGCTTCCGCCACATCCGCCAGTTTGCCCGCATTCGCGGCCTGCGGCTGGCGGCCGTGTTCTATGACGCCATTCCGATTCTCCGGCCGGACCTCTGCAATGAGGAAATGCGCAATAACCATGGCGCCTATATGCGCGGACTGGCGGAATGCGATGTGGTGCTGCCGATTTCCAACTATTCCGCCACTTGTCTGCGCGATTTCTGGCGGGACAGCGGTATCGCGGGTTGCGAGGTAGTCACCGACCTGCTGCCGGGCGAGTTCGGGGGAGTCCCGCGGAATCTGCGGGTGGAAAGTTCGGCCGAAGACGAAATCCGTATCCTTTGCGTATCCACGCTGGAGCCGCGCAAGAATCACCGGCGCCTGATCAATGCCTGCCTGCATATGCAGGAAAAGCACCCCGAACTGAACTGGTCGCTGACTCTGGTGGGCAATCGGTATGCCGGCGCTCTGGATCTGGCGGACTGGGTGGAGAGTATCTGTCGTGAGAACCCCCGCATCCGGTGGATGGGGATCGTGAGCGACGCTACGCTCTATCGGCTCTATCGGGAAGCTACGTTTACGATCTACGCCTCTACTATTGAAGGCTACGGAATGCCTGTCGTGGAAAGTGTCTGGCACGGGCGGCCGTGTCTGTGCGCGGACCATGGGGTAATGGCGGAAGCGGCTGCCGGCGGCGGGTGTTTAACCGCGGATGTAGATCACGAAGGCCGGCTGTCGGAAGCTATCTACAAAATGGCGACCGATCCCGATTTGTTGCTCCGTCTGACTCGCGAGACGGTCGCCAGACCGATGAAGACATGGGCGGAATATGGAATCACGATTCTGGATACGCTGCGCAACCAGACGCCCGCCTGGGTACGCGCCCGTTCCCTGCCGCAGGCCAAAAATCTGGTGGCTCCCGACTGGCGTGAGATCCTCTATCCCAACTGCATCTTTGACCGCTGGCAGATGAACGAGTCCGAAAAGCTGGCGCTCACGGGCCTGGTGGCGCGGCTGAAGCCACAATGCAGTATCGAGGTCGGCACATACTACGGCGGGAGCCTGTCCTTAATTAGTCAGTTTTCCAAAATGACTTACTCGATCGATATCGATCCTACTGTTCCGGAGCGGCTGAAAAATATTACCAGCGTTCGTTTCCTGACGGGATCTTCGGACGTGATTGTGCCCCGGTTGCTTGCTGAGCTCAACAAAGAAGGAATACCGGTTGAATTTATTCTGATCGACGGGGAACATTCCGCCGCCGGGATCAAGCGGGATGTGGCGTGGCTTAGCCATTATGTTCCGATGAAACCCCTGTTTGTCGCCCTGCACGACAGTTTCAATCCCGATTGCCGGCGCGGAATGCTGGAGGCTGCATGGGATCGTTCGCCTTATTGCCAGTGGGTGGACCTTGATTTCGTACCGGGACGACTGATCGAACACGGAGGAGGCGGGAGCGGGGAAATGTGGGGCGGACTGGCTTTGGCCTACTTCCTGCCCGTTCCGCGAAACGGGCCCCTGGCGATCGGCCGTTCTGCCGAGAAGATGTTTCAAGCCATCCAGGCTGTATCTGTGTCGGCGATGGCCGCGGCGTAGCAGGTATGCGACCCCGAGTCCTGTTTTGCGCCAACGCCTACCCGCCGAATTTTATTGGCGGCGCAGAACTGATCACGCATTATCATGCAAGCTGCCTGAAGCGTCTTGGCCACCCGGTGATGGTTTTCGCGGGCGAACCCGGCGGCCCGCACCATACCCCGCGCCAGGATACTTACGAAGATGTTCCCGTGCTGCGGTATGGTCTGCACCATCCGGACTATTACTATGAGTTTGTCAATTTTCAGCACAATGCGGTGGATGAACTGTTTGAGCGCACTTTAGACCAGTTCCGTCCGGACGTGGTGCATATGCATAACCTCATCGGGCTGTCGGTGGGAATGATCCACCGGGCCAAGCGGAGGGGCATCAAAACCGTCCTGACGCTGCACGATTTGTGGGGCTTCTGTTTTAAAAACACGCTCATCAAGAGGCCGGGCGAGATTTGCGATGATTTCAGCGCATGCGAAGAGTGCTTGCCGCGAATTAGTGACGGCGAGGACAGAAATCTTCCGATACGCATGCGCCACGACTACATTGGCTCCCAGTTTCGGGAAGTGGATGCGTTCATCTCGCCGAGTCTCTATCTGGCCCGCCAGTACGTTCGCGCGGGGGTTCCGGTGGGCCGAATGTGGCCGATCTGGAACGGAGTGGACGTCGGGCAATTCTCCGCCGTTCGCAAGACACCGGCCCAGGGTAAGACGCGTTTTACTTTCGCAGGTCATTTCGGACACCACAAAGGCATCCCGGTCCTGCTTGATGCGGTGGCTCAACTGGGGCACCGCGACGATTATCAGGTGAACATGGTGGGCAGCGGCGACTTACTCGAGCCATCGCGGGCCTTTGTCGAAGAGCGGCAACTGGGTTCGATCGTGCGGTTCCGGGGAAAAATCGAAAACAGCCGAATGCGCGATGTCCTGGCGGAAACGGATGTCTTCGTGCTGCCGTCCGTCTGGCCTGAAAACCAGCCTGTTACTCTCACGGAGGCGATGGCGACAAGCACCGCAATTATCGCGTCGGATATGGGCGGGGTGCCGGAGATGGTAACGCACGGTGTGTCCGGTTATCTGTTTAAGTCCGGCTCCGTGGAGGAACTGGCGGCTCGTATGTCGGATATGATCGGTCAACCGGAGCGCGCGCGCGCCTTCGGGGAGGCCGGCTTCGAGCGAATTCGGCACAAGACCTACGAAAATCAGGTGGAAAGAATTCTGGAGGTTTATCGTGACTAGCTCCATTCGGGTGATGGCGCTGGACCAAATGGTGGTCTGTGCGGGACGGCGCGTCGATGCGGGCTGCGCGGATGTAATCCAAAAGTATGTCCCGCAGCAGGAGAGCAGCCGATGCCGGTTTGTCATGCGGGAATGGCTGGCCGACGACCAGTTCCCCTCCACAGCGTTGTTTTGGGTGACGGACGCAACGGCCTCCGCCGAATGCGTGGAAGACGCGCTGCAGGCCGGGATTGCACTGCTGGTTCCTGCGGTAAATGCGGACCTGAAGAAGCTTTGCCAGACAGCAGCCTGCGGACTTTATTATCACGACGGAAGGGAAGCGCTGCGATGTCTGGAGTATCTGTTGCGGGAAGAAGCTATTCGCTGCCGAATGGCTGCTAACGGGTATCAATACTGGCGGGCGCTTCGCGAACAACCTGCGGCGAAGGCCGTTGGGGCGTAACTGCACGGACGTGGATCTAACAGCCACGGCGAAATGTTTATTGGCGTATCAGCATAACTTCCGATGAAACCGAACCGGGACTGGCGGCAATATGCACCACACGGCTTCGGTATAACCGAAGACAATGCTATACAGTTGCTAATCCATTGGGAAAGGGCAGTTCGCGGTCTATGGTCACGATCATTTGGCGACCACGTAAAGATACGATATCCAATCGGGGTCCGAATCGGTCGATTCGGAAACGTGGAGTAATCGACCGCCAGCGATACTAATAACTTGCTCCACTTCTGAGCGCGGAACGTTGTAACTTCCGATGTGAAAGCTCTTATTTTCGTCAGCCGGCAGACTTCCAGGTGTCGCCGCTGGCTTTACTAAAATGTTTTGTCGCGCAGTTCCAGAACCTACATCAGAGAACCAGAGCATTTGCTCATGTACGAGATCAAGTTCCAGAAGGAATGAATCAAGGCGTTGAGGCGCGCGCACCCTTAGGATCAACTGCACCTCGGCCCCTGGATCCAGATCGTGAGGCAAAGCGGTTCGCCCGTCGTCACGAGTTTCTCCTTTTCCGGCAGCATCGAGCCAATGATTGCCCAACTGAATGAGGTTTCCCTCTGCCAGGCGTTGCTTTCCGGGCCACCGCACCGGGCTTGCGTTACGCACAATGGCGCGGACGTCGAAACTTTGGCCGGGCCCTGCTTCCGCCGGCGCCGACAGGAATTGGATCTGCGCATTGTAAGCAGCGGGTTCCATCCGAACGGCTGCCCCCCGGGGCCTCACGCGGTCCGGTACGTCAAAGACAAGAACGCCGCCAGGCCTGAGGACGCGGAGAAACTCTGCAATGTATTTCGTACTGTGGCGCGGCTCGAGGTACTGCAGCACCCTGTTGGTGTATATAAAATCGAAGAAATCAGGCGGAAAAATACGCAGGTCGTCCCGGCTGTTCATCATATAATGGCACCGCTCCGACCGGCCCAGGCGTTTTGCCTGATCGATCATGGATGGTGCAATATCAACGCCATACACGGATTGGAACCGGCGCCCGAGGGCCTGAGTCAAACGACCGGCACCACAGCCGAAATCGAGCGCAATTCCCGCATTGACGCCCAAGCCGAGGGCGCGGAGTGTCTCCAGAATCGCCGAAATTTCCCGTTCCCCTGACGCAAACATTTCATCCGGACTTCGCTGGCCGCAGAACCCCGCTAAATCTGTTGCGATCGACCCGAATGGGTCAGTGGCGCCGAGCGCATCCCATTCCCGCTGTAATTCCCTGAGTTCCATTTCCCGTTAAGCCCCGACGATTCATTGAACCCGCGCCGAGCGCTATGGTCTCTTTCCAATAACCGCATAATCCTGCGGACCGTAGAGGTGTTCGTTGACGCGGTGAGCCACTCCGTTGCCGTTCTCGGACAGCCGGACAGCCTCCGGAAACGGATGAAGTTCCTCGATTCGGACGTCACAGAAGCCGCGCGCTTCCACGAAAAATCTCAGCATGCCGCTGGGCAGTGGGCGCACATGCCTTGGGTCGAAATAGAAGGTAAACGCGCCGACCTGAAGGTTCCGGGGGTTTGGCGTCTCTAAAACCAGCAGGCCGCCGGGCTTCAGCACCCGGAGCGCCTCGTCCACCAGTTCGAGCACCTCTTCGAAAGGTAAGTGCTCAATCATGTGAAATGAAGTGATGGCACCCACGCTGGAGTCCGGAAGCCCGCGCAAGTGGCACAAAGCATCTCCCTGCGTGACACTCAGGCCGGAGAGAGCGCATTGTTCGGCCATGGCAAGATTGGAATCCACACCGCGTGCCTGCATCCCGTTGTCGCGCAATAGTTCCAGCCACGCTCCACGCCCGCTGCCTAGATCGAGGACAGGCATTCTCCGGCTTCCAATGTCTGCCTGCTTCAAAACAGGCAGGTAAAAACTCTGCCTGTATTTGATGTCGTCCTGCGTCCCGCGGAAGATGTCTTCAAATGCCAGATACAGCGCGTCATATTTGTGGCTGTCAGAGAGGGCGAGAACCCCGGACGCAGATTCGTGAGAGGGCGCTGACAGCGACTTTCGGGCCTGCTCCAGCAGTAGGGAAATCCGGCGAGCCTGCAGTGTGAGTTCCGTTCGCGTTTGATAAGTGAATTGCCCGAGATCGGCCAGACGCACACTGAGTTCCTCCCGCCGGCCGGCCTCGGCTTCAAGCCGCTGGCAAAGAATCTGTTCGAGCCTTGCCGTGATGCCCGCTGCCGGCGCGGTATGCAGAGCCACATCGGTACTGACTCCTGCTTCGGCGGAAAGCCAGGCGCGCAGGTCCTCTATAGCCGACATCCGGGCTTTCACTTCCGCGGCGAGTTCCGTGTGCAATTCGTCGATGCGTCGTTCGCTCGTTTCTGCTTTGGCGGCTGCGGTCGAGTGGATCTGTTCCCCGATAGCGGCGAGCTTAGCGCCCGGCTGCTCCAACCCCTTCCCAACGCCCTGTTTCTCAACTGCGGCCTCTTTTGCCAATCTCGCTAATGCCGCCTCATGTGAGGTGGACGACCTGGCAATGGTGCTTATCTCGCGCCGAATCACGTTGAGTTCGTTATTTGTCGACGCCTGATGTGAGGATAGAGACTCCTTCATATCGCTGGCGATCCGGTCGACTCGCGCCATGCTGTTTACCACGGATTGCTCGATTTGCCGGGCCTGAAGCTTTACCTGCGCGGCCTCCATTTCGCCGCACCGCGAATTCAGAACCTGGATCGTCCTTGTGCAGTCCTTAAGCCCTTGACCAAGCTCCTGGATGGATGCTTGTAATTCCCTGACGGAGCCCTGTACGGAGTTCCGTATTGCCTCTGCCTCGTGGTAAGCAGCCTTTACTCCGGCAACGACCGCGTTATGCGAGTCAGTCACCGATTCGAGCACTCGTGATTCTTCCTGATGGTGGCGCTGAGCATCGTAAAAAGCAGCCTGGATTTCATGCGTATACCACCACATGATGCGGCCAATCCACCGCATGAGTGTGGAACCGAGCCGACTCCGCATCGTTGAAGGACCCGGCGTAGGCTGGCCGATTGCCGCGGCGGATTTCTGCATGCTGTCCTGAATCGAGCGCAAGCCGCCCAGCATATTGGGTGGCACCGGGTTGACAGTCGGCCAAACAGGAATCACGGTCTCACTCCGAGACTGCGCGGCGGCCCGGCTCCCGTCATTGATTTGCCGCATGATCTCGTTTATGTCGGGTGTTGTTGGAGTGAGCTTGGATGACAACATCGTCTTTGTTTTCTGTATTTAAGCCGCAATCGTGGAACGGGACATAGAAACGACCGTGCGCCCGGGAAATTTTATACCGTCTCTGGATTTTAGCGCATCACCAACGTAGTATTTTTGTCAGAAAGATCGAATAACCACAGACGTCGGTCTTCCGGAGTTCAGGCTTAGGCATCTATCGCTCCAGCTGACATTTTCCCGCCGCCGCGCCCGTCGGTTCGCTGGCTAATTACGGAACCGCCGCCCCAAAACCGCCCGCAGAGGAGCTGTCATACGCCAGCTTGGAGAATCCAGCAAGGCCTCGATTCGGCGATCGCCGTCATCAGCCCGCAGCAAAACGCCGGACAACTTCTCGCCCAACTCCTTGAGTCGCCGCTCCGAGCCGGCAAGACTTTGTTCCAATTCCCTGGTGCGCTGCTGGGAACCGGCGAGAGTCAGTTCCAACTCCCTGGCGCGCTTCTGCGACTCGCCGACGACTGCTTCCAGCTCCTTCGTACGCCGCTGCGAGCCGGCCAAGGCATCTTCCGATTCCCCGGTGCGCCGCTGTGCATCCCGAAGGCTTTCTTCCAACTCCTTCGCGCGCCACTGCGAGTCTCCAAGGGCTTCCGACAACTCTTTGGTGCGCTTGTGCGACTCACCGACGATTGCTTCCAACTCCCCCGTCCGCTGCTGCGACCCGGCAAGGGTTTCCTCTACCTCATGCGTGCGTCGTTGCGAGTCGGTAAGGGTTTCTTCCAACTCCCGAACCTGACGCTGAGACCCGGTCAGGCTCTCTTCCAGCTCGTGCGCCCGCTGCTGCAGGCCGGTAAAAACGTTTTCGCGCTCCTGCGCGAGGCGGTGTGAATCCTGAAGGATATCTTCCAGTTCCCGGGTGCGCTGCCGGGAGGCGCCAAGTGCCTCTTCGAGGTCCTTCAGGCGCTGTTGCGAGTCCGCAAGAATCTCTTCCCCCTCGCTCGTGCGACGCTGAGAAACCGCGAAACTGGCTTCCCTCTCCTGCGCGCCCTGCTGTGAGTCGGCAAGGGCCTGCTCCAACTCTTTGCCCCGCTGCAATGAGCCAGCAAGATTGCCTTCCAGCTCGGTCGCCCGGCTCTGCGAAGCGCTGAGGGTTTCCGCCGACTCCGTCAGGCGCCGCTGTGACTCGACGCGGCTCTCCTCCAATTCCTGCGTCAGCTGCTGAGATGCGGCGAGGGCGGCTTCCAGTTCCCTGGTGCGCGGCTCCGACGCGGCCAGTCTACTCTCGAGCTCCGCTAAGCGCCGCTGTGAGTCGGCACGCTCCTCTTCGAGCTCTTTCGTGCGACGGTGCCCGTCGGCGAGGCTGCCCTCAAGCTCTGACAAACGCCGCTGTGCGCCGGCGAACTCCCGGCCGAGGACTTCGGCGCGGGTTGTCATGGTCTCCGCAGTCATAGTCGACTCGTGCGCCAGCTCAATTCGTGCATTCAGCCGTTCACTCAGATCGCCGATGATCTTCTCATGCTGACGCCGTAAAACCTCTATCCGCGCAAGGGCCTTTTCCAGTTCCGCCTTTGTGGCATCCACCGCCCTGGCAGCAGCGTCCTTACTCGCGCGTCGTTCTTCCACAAGCGCGGCTTCAGCTGCCTCACAGCGGGTTGACAGCTCACGAATTGCAATAGTGAGCGACTGCCTGAGTTCGCTCTCCGCATGCAGATCCGGCTCTTGCCTGCCGGACGCATCCGCCCTGGCATACTTCGCCTGAAGCTGATCGAATTCAGCCCTCAGCCGCTGGTGTTCATCGGAAACAGGATTCTGGGTCAGCATTTTGCGCAACAAGGCGTGCGTGTCATTGCGGCTCTCCTCTATGGCAGCTCTCAGCGCAGCGCTTTGCCGGTCCGCCTTATCCGTGAGATTTCGCTGCAGCGCGGCGATCTCATCCCGAAGAAGGTCGGCGCTGGCAGAATCCGGTTGCTGGTACGCTTCGCGGGCGACGGTCAATTCTGCCCTGCCATGCTGGATTCCCTGCTGGATGGCGGAGCGGGCCCAGGACTCCCGTCTACCGGTCAGCCCGTGAAACTCCTGACGCAGAGCCGCAATCTGGCCGGCGATGAGTTCCTGCGTTAACGCAACATGCTGATCCAGGTTGAACAACGAGTTCTGAATCTGGTCCTGGCGCAGGTCCAGCCGGGTGAAAAGCATGGACCATTCGCCGCGCATCACCTCCGAAAGCATCGCCACCACTGCGTCCTTGTCGGCCTCGTTCGGCACGACCCCTGCCCGCTCGTACGGCGAAATTTTTACTTCCGTTCCCATGTTCGTATCTGCCGCGATCATTTTGTTCCCGTTGGTCCCGTTGTTCGCAGAGGCAGCCGGGGCCGCCTCGCGCGATTGCTCTTTCAGCTGATCGATCTCCTGCTGCAGGTCCCGCAATGCTGCCGGCACGAACATGTCGCTCCAGTTGACCGGCACATCAAAACATGACCTCAGGTGCAGGTAATCCTCCCGCACGTAGTAGCGATTCAGTCCGTCGTAATAGGCAAACGCGTAACCCTCCGCCAGGATGCGCGGCTCCCACTTAGCCCAGTCCGGGATCGTGGTGGACGGCAATGTCGCTTCTACAAGGAGTACGATCGGCCGAAACCTCTTCCAGTCGGCGCCTTCAATAACTTCCTTTTCAAACCCCTCTACATCGATCTTCAGGAAGTGGATCGTGCGATTGACAAAAGAGCGGCAGACGTCTGCCAGGGTCGATACGCGGATGGGATCGTCGCGCAAAGGAACCACATTGAAGCGCTTCAGGTGTTCCCGCGTCGCATCCGAAAGGGTGGATACCTGCGATTCGGTGAACTCGTGAAAAACCGCCTCCCCGGCCTCCGCTCCGAGTGCAACGCGAAGATTGAGATCCCGGGGCCTGTCCTTGCACAAGCGCAGGAAATACTCCTCGCAGGGCTCAATGTTGATTCCGCTCCAGCCCTTTTCGTAAAAATGCTTCGTGATCGAACTTTTGACCGGATCCCAGGCTCCGACGTCAATGTAGAAACCATCATCGACGTCTTTAAAACAACGCTCGAGCAGGACGTCCTCATAGTTCGGAGCGTAAGAAATCCATGACATAGAGATCTCCAATGACAGAATCGGCTTTTGTGAGACTACTCCCCGGGACGATAGCCTCTGTCAAGTCGCGTGTGAGCGTGCCGGATGACGCGACGCATGCCGGCTTCCATCGTAACGACCGGCTTCCAGCCCAGCACTTTCGCGCAGTGTTCGGTGCCACCGTATCTTCTGGCCACACCCACCGGCCTGTTGTCGGTTCCCGCGACAGGGGCGTCGTAACCTTCGAGGGAAATCATCAGCGCGGCCAACTGGCGGAAACTGGTGAGCACCCCGGTTGACAGATTAATCGCGGAGCCATCTTCGATTCCGCGGCAAGCGCCGACCAGCCCCGTCACGCAATCCGAGATATGTACAAAGTCCCGCCCCTGGTTGCCGCTCCCCCAGACATGCACGGGCGATTGGCGGGCCGCCACCCGCAGAGCGATGCTCGGCACCGGATACGCCGGGTCCTGATCCTCGCCGTAGCCCGAAAACGGACGCACTACCGCAACTTTCAACCCGTGCCTGGCAACCGCGAGACGCGCGAGGTATTCGCCGGTGAGCTTACTCCAGCCGTAGGTCAAATCCGGAGCGAGCACGCCGCGCTCAAAATCGATCATATCCTCGGTCAAGCATATCGCGTCATCGGCAGACTGCAAATTTACCGGGTATGCGGCGCTGGAAGAGGCGTACAGGATGCGGGCACATTTCCCGCTAGCGGCGGCCCAGAGGAAGAACAGCGAATCGATCGCAAGGTCGGTCCCGACGAGGAGGGGATTGCCCTCGATCACCTTCCGGCCGCCCACGATTGACGCCAGATGGTAGACCTCGTCAAAATGCGGAAGCGCGGGAAAATCGCCGACGACGCGCATCAGGCCGAGTTCGGAGGCAAGAACCGCGAGCAGGTTGGCCCGGATCAGGCGAAGATGTTTCGTCGGTTCCGCGCTGCGGCGCCAGGTGGAAAAGGCTGACGTGTGTTCCACCAGTTCAAAGTCATCCAGTTCCCATTCGCCGGGATCTTTGCCTGTGCTGAAGTCGTCAATCACCCATAATTCATGGTGATCCTCATCCAGCAGGAACTTCAGTAAATGCCGTCCGACGAAGCCGGCACCGCCGGTGACCAGTATTCTTTTACCCACGCTTCTGATCGCCCTTCAACTTCAGGAGCAGTAGACCATGTGCAGCGAAGGATTCATGAAGCTTGCCGCGGTCGCAACATTGCTGGTGGTGTGCAAAAGACTGTTGCACCGCGCCAGCAGCATGGTATCCACCAGCACCTCTTCGGCGTACCGTACACTGCTTTTACTCTGATCTGCCGCAATCCGGTGCTGCAGCTCAAAACCCTCTTTTGGTCTTTGTTCCGGCGCGAACGCCTCGAACTCGGCATCCTGTTCCGGGGTGGTTCTCGCCACGTCTGACACAAGAATGACCCGGTCGCCAAGCGCATCCCGGAAATATTGAACCGCTTTCTGCTGATCGGTCGCCAGAAACACCCGCCACTCGCGAAATCCGCTGCAGGCATCGGCAGTCGCATGGATTAAGTGAAGGATATTTTCAAAAAAAGGCATCTTGCCGTCAGGCTGCTCAACCGCATGGCCGGGGTGGCGCGCGTGAACGCCGATGCAGTAAAAGCCTTTCATCGACGTCAGATAAACCTCGTCGACCTTTTGCTGGATCGACGGCTTGACCCTCGTGTATTTTGAGTAGTAATAGTTATACCACTGCCGCCACTCGGGGAACCACGGCTGCTGGTAAAGCCGGTAGGCATCGATCCAGGTCAACAGCGGCTCGTTTTCAATATTGTAGCTGTGAAAAGGGGCGCAGTTCTGATACAGAAGATCGTCCCGTTGATAGATCTCCGGATCGAGATCGTCGTAAACAGGCTCAAAAAGCCTCAGCCAGATATTGCCGTCAGCCTCTGTGCCGTAACAGAAGCTCACAAAGTTGTCACGGCCCCAAAACTCCTTCATCTTTTTTACGCGCCAATCCGGCAGGACATAGCGAATTCCGTCTTTACCGAGGTTCCATACGAGATTGGAAAGGAAAGTATTGAAAACGGAAAAAAAGCCGCCGTCATGCGCGATAAAGACTTTGTACTTTGCATCCGCACCGGGACCGGCACAGATACGGGAAGTGTTGCGGCGGTATTTCGCAACCAGGTGCGGGTCAGTAGTCAGAAGGCTGTTGGCCTTTATGTCGTCGTTTGCCGAGAGGATCACTTCGGCGGGCCGAAACAAGCTGATGCACTTGTCTTCCAGACGGGCGGCTGAAAACTGCTGAACCCATTCGTGCCGCTCGTTGGCGCCGGAGAGCGGATCTCGGCCGCGGCAGGCTCGCAGTGCGTTCGCTACCTCATCGCGGGCAGGACTGAATTGGCATCCCCCGGCAAACCCGCTGATCTCGTCGTAAATGGCGACGTCCATCTCAGTCGATGGAAGAGCACATACGAGACCGGATTCAGCAATCGATTGATGAGCGGTATTGTCGGAAATAATGCAGGGTTTACCCAGTGACATCGCTTCCCGCACAGGCAGAGAGTACCCTTCGCCGCGGGAAACCTGCACGAACACGTCGATACCTTTCAGATACCCGATATATTCAGCGCGGCTGAGGTTGTAGCAGGAAAGCCGGATGTTGGCAGCCCGAAGGGCTTCAACCTGCCGCTGTAGTTCTTCGAACTCTCCGGGAAAAGCCAGATTGCTGTGAATTCTCAATTCGACGCTCTTGTCGGCCGGCCCGAATGCGTCGATAAAAGCAGAGACGAGCAGCGTATGATTCTTACGTTTGTGGTACCCCGCCACACAGCCAAAAACAAACGGCTCGCCCAGCGCGGGCTCACGTGACTGCAGCGGGAAGCAATCCAGATCCATTGGAACCGGCAGGACGAAGATCGGCTTCCACACTCCCGATGACCGATAAGCTTCCGCTACGGCTTTCACCGGGACGACAACTGCGTCGAACGACTGATTGCAGATGTCCACCCAGCGGCGGGGCAGACGGGAGGAATCGAACATCGTGTAAGCGAGATTTACACCTCCCCGAGGCAGGTGTTCGATTGTCGTATCGTCGAAGCCATTCCACAGGACGTCCGTATAGAACGTTGCCCGGGCGATTTCGGGTGCCGGGAACTCTGTCAGCCGGTCGACATTCGCAGGAAAATCGGCATAATCGCTCCAGCATGGCTTAGTGTCGTAGAAGGCGCATTTCAGACGTCCGCCGACGGTCCGCATGAACGCCGCAGAAATCGCACCAATACCTTGCGCCGTATTATACCGGCCTACAAACAGGACGTCGTAAGACATAGCATTTTAAGCAATTTTGGCATATTTTGCCCAAATGCCTGAAGCCGGGCTGCACCTGGTGCAGAAGGTTTCGGGCAAACTCCGAGACTTCGCAAAAAGAACTGTAACAGATCCGTTCCAGGCCCGCAACAAACCGATCGGTTCTCTACCGGACTGGCGCCGCGCCTTCCGCCAGGCAGCTCGATTTTGGAGCCCTGCTGAAACTTTCCCGGGCTGACGGTGACGTGGTATTATTCACATTCAGCCTCAATTAATAACTAAAATGACGCCTTCTTTTTTACGGGAAGCCGCAGACGGCGTGAAGGCCCGTAGAGCACTCATCACGGGGATAACAGGCCAGGACGGATCTTACCTCGCGGAACTGCTTTTGGCGAAGGGATACGAGGTCCACGGGCTGGTACGCCGTGTGG
>ODAK010003690.1_pt1 | contig 15830 bp, 11 predicted proteins | sample 1539591 | NCBI WGS metagenome assembly ODAK01 (sample SAMEA3539303, study PRJEB22396) | soil metagenome | biome: tundra; feature: field; material: soil | place: USA | collected 2010-05 | depth 0.15 m | reverse complement strand
TGTTTTTTATTTTAAATACAAAACACCTATTCTGCATTTTGCAAAACAGGTGTTTTTAAAATTTAATAATAATTTCAATACTTCACACCATCAATTATCATTTTCGATAAAATTTCTTTCATAATCTCTGAAGTTCCACCGTAAATAGGGTTTACACGTTGGTCTCTGTAAATTCTGGCAATCGGAAAATCTTCCATAAAACCATAACCTCCAAAAAATTGCAAACATTCATCCGTTACTGTTTTTAGTAATTCCGGAATTTTATATTTTAACATGGTCGCTTCTTTCACAGTGTTTTCGCCATTCGAGAAGCGTTGAGTAGCAAGGTACATAAATGCTCTGAAGCCTTCAATCTCCGTTTGTAATTCAACTAATTTATGTCTGATTACTTGTAATTTAGCGATAGGTTTACCAAACGCTTCACGCTCCTGAATGTATTTTAATGTTAAATCCATAACGCCCAAACAGCCGCCCATACAAGCCCAGGCGATAGTGAATCGTTCTATTTCCAAACTTTTCATCATATAATAAAAACCCTGACCTTCTTCACCAATTAAATTTGCAACAGGCACTTTCACATTAATCATCGCTATTTCAGCGGTGTCGGATGAGCGCACTCCTAACTTATCTAATTTAGAAGTTGAATATCCTTCAGACTTCGCATCAATCACCAATAAACTCACTCCGGCTCTTTTATTTGCAGGGTCAGTTTTTACTGCAGTAACCATATAATCGGCATACACACCGTTAGTGATAAAAGTTTTTGAACCGTTCACAATATAATAATCTCCTTCTCTCACAGCCGTAGAGCGCAATGCAGCCAAGTCGGAACCGGCAGATGGTTCTGTCATACCCAAACATCCTACAATTTTACCTTCCACACTTGGTATTAAATATTTTTGCTTTAATTCTTCCGAAGCATGTTTATGCAAATACTGCATCGGCAAATAGGAATGTGTTGTCAAGCTAAGTATTGCGCCTGCAACATTATGTCTGTTCATTTGTTCAAGCATCACCATCGAAAACATATCACTCAAGCCCATTCCGCCGTATTCAGTTTTTATATTGATACCTAATAAGCCAAGTTCGGCGGCTTGTTTAAAAAGTTCTCTGTCTATTTTTCCTTCTTTTTCCCATTTATTAAAATGAGGTTCGATGTTCGCTTTAACGAAATCATCAATGCTTGTGCGGAACATATTCAGTTCCTCTGTCATAAAATAAGAAATGCTCATATTGAAATAATTTTTATTGGTTTATATTAATTGAATTAAATGTACTAAATGAAGGATGCAAATATATTAATCTTTTTGTAAAAACGGATACCGATAATCTGTTGGCGGCACAAATGTTTCTCTGATAGTACGTGGAGAAACCCAGCGCAATAAATTAATCATCGCGCCGGCTTTATCATTGGTGCCCGATGCGCGCGCGCCACCAAAGGGTTGCTGACCTACCACAGCGCCGGTTGGTTTATCATTAATATAAAAATTGCCTGCCGCATTTTTTAACTTATTTATGGCAAGTTCAATTGCATAGCGGTCTTGAGCAATGATTGAACCTGTTAAAGCATAGATAGAAGTTGTGTCAACCACATTTAATATTTCTTCAAATTTTTCTGAATCATAAATATAAATTGTCAATACAGGTCCGAATAATTCTTCGCACATTGTAATATAATTAGGGTCTTTGGTAACAATAATAGTTGGCTCAATAAAATATCCTTTTGACTTATCGGATTTTCCACCTGCAATTATTTCCACATTTTTATCATTTTTAGCGGCATCAATATATTTTGATAATTTGTCAAAAGATTTTTCGTCAATCACTGCATTAATGAAATTGGTGAAATCTTCGGGAACGCCGATTTTAAAGGATTTTAAATCAGCAATGATTAATTGTTTTACATCTTCCCAAATAGTATTTGGAATATATGCGCGTGATGCTGCCGAACATTTTTGTCCTTGAAACTCAAATGCACCGCGACTTATAGCTGTTGCCAATATTTTAATATCCGCCGATTTATGCGCTACAATAAAATCTTTACCACCCGTTTCACCAACAATACGCGGATAGGTTTTGTACATATGAATATTGTTGCCAATGGTTTTCCAGATGTTTCTGAATACCTCTGTAGAGCCTGTAAAATGGATGCCTGCAAAGTCAGGATGTGAAAATATTATTTCAGCCGCATCGGGTCCCGAAGGATAAATTAAATTAATAACACCATCAGGAATTCCCGCTTTCATAAATATTTCCATCAACACATTGGCTGCGTAAACCTGTGTGTTGGCTGGTTTCCAAACTACTACATTTCCCATCATAGCGCAAGCGGTTGGTAAATTTCCTGCAATGGCTGTAAAATTAAATGGCGTTAAAGCGTAAATAAAACCTTCAAGAGGACGCTGTTCAACGCGGTTCCAAACACCAAAGCCGGTGCCGGCAACAGGAGGTTGTTGTTTGTAAATCTCTGTCATATACAATACATTGAATCGTAAAAAATCAATGATTTCGCAAGCGGAATCAATCTCTGCCTGATACACATTTTTTGATTGTCCAAGCATAGTCGCGGCATTCAACTTTGCACGGTATGGACCTGCAATTAAGTCGGCAGCTTTTAAAAAAATACTTGCACGATGTTCCCAATCCAATGTTTCCCATTTTTCTTTCGCCGCCAAAGCCGCATCAATAGCTTGTTTAATGTGATCTTGTGTTGATTTATGAAAATAACCTAAAGTATGTTTATGATCGTGTGGCGGAGCAAGACGAACTTTATCATTGCTGCGAACTTCTTTGCCTGCAATATACATAGGGATGTCTATTTCTTTTGAACGCAGTTCCGCAAGCATTGCTTTTACCGCAATTCGTTCAGCGCTTCCCGGGGCATAACTTTTTACAGGTTCGTTTACGGGTACCGGCACAGTATAAAATCCATTTGACATAGCTATAAGAATTACGATTTACGATTTACGAATTTGGAATTATCAAAGATAATAACATTAAGTTCTAAAACTTATAACTCATAACTCATAACTATTTTTACCCTATTCTTTTCTGAACAAAAAGTTCTACCTTCTCAAACAATGCTTGTGGAGTAGAGGTGCGCCAAGTAATATCATTTAGTTTACCGCCCGAAACAATATAATAATCAATGTTCGCGCTTTGAAATTCATCTAAAACATGTTTCCTGAAATTTAAAAAAGCAATCCAACCATCTTCCACTTCTTCAAACCATTCCTGATAATAACAATCATCTGAAGCATGGAAATTCAATACATTTTCTCCAATTAAAATAAATTTATTTACTCCATACGCCATTATTTTTTCAATGATATCACGCTTCAATAACATAATATCATTGTTGATGCAATCGTTCCATTCGCCAATCAATTCAATGATTGCATAACCTTGGTCATAATCAACAAACAAAATTTTTATATATAATGTTGGGGAGTCAATATCATCCCACTGCGGATGAATAAGGTAATTATAAATAGCATTGGTGTATTCAAATTCGCTATACTCGCGCTCGTAAAAAGGCGACCGTTCATCCTCTGAAGCGATGTATAAATGCCGCCAATTATAAAAAGGTTCGATGTCTTGCATGAGTGAATTAATTAATTGGAAGATTGCAAAATTGAAAAATTTTTGAAAGTTGTTTATTAATTTTACTATTCGTTAATTGCACTTCTCAATTTTCCAATTTTAAATATTTTTAAAAGATTCCACCGCTTTTCTGACACTTCCATATTTCAATAAAAGTTCGTTTGCTTTTTTGTAAGGAATTTTCAATTCAGCCATTACCATATTCGTTCCTCGCTCAAGAAGCTTGTTATTACTGAGTTTCATATCCACCATTTTATTTCCTTTTATTTTTCCGAGTTGTATCATCACGGAAGTGGAAATCATATTCAATGTTAATTTTTGTGCTGTGCCTGATTTCATTCGTGTACTTCCGGTAACAAATTCGGGACCTACCACAACTTCAATTTTATGTTTCGCTACTTTCGCGACATTACTTTTTTTATTACATACGATACAAGCAGTTGTAATTCCATTTTTATTACAAGCCTCTAAAGCGCCAATTACATAAGGTGTTGAGCCGGACGCGGCAATACCTATCACTACATCTTTATTAGTAATTTTATGTTTCAATAAATCTTTCCAACCTTGTTGCGTATCATCTTCGGCAAATTCAACCGCTTTGCGAATCGCTTTATCACCACCGGCAATTAATCCAATTATTAAACCATGCGGAACGCCATACGTTGGTGGGCATTCAGACGCATCAACAATTCCTAACCGTCCGCTGGTGCCCGCGCCGATATAAAATAATCGTCCGCCAAGTTTCATTTGCTTCACAATTACATTCACCAATTTTTCAATTTTTGGAATTATTTTTTCTATTGCAAAAGGAACAGTTTTATCTTCATTGTTAATATTGATAAGCAATTCACGCACACTCATTTTTTCGAGCGCATTGTATTTAGAATCGGATTCAGTAGTTTTTTTCATGTTTGTTGATGGTAAGCAATTTAAGAAATATCTATCTGATTTATTTTTTTATTTATAAATGCAACCTTTTACCTTACAATTGCATCTATCTCATGCGCAGTTGTATAAATCCGGTTTTAAACATATCATTTTTTTAAAACTCTTTATTATCAAGCATTTCAAAAAATATAACTTTGTAAAATGTGAATTTTTGGAACTGCCCTTAAATTTTTGGTTGAACAAAAGAATCAATTTTTAGTGAACCTAAATCACAAGGAAGATTTTTTTTATTATTTACTTTTAAACACTTATCTTTGGAACTGCATAATTTTAATAAAATTATGCGAATTTGAAAATGGTTTAGTTATATTTTTCGTTGAAATAACTTAATTGGTCGTAAATTTAAAATGAAAAAAAACACAACATCTTTTTTTATATTTCTGATTTCAAGTTTGTTATATAGCTTGTCTTCTTTCGGGCAATGCGTAAATGCCAATTTTGAAAATTGTGATTTTACCGGTTGGACAGGTTCTACTTCTAAAGGACCATCAGGTAAGACACCTTCTTACTCTTATCCTTTTAGATATCCCGGCTTAGTCATAGGTCCAGTCAATGAGCCAGCCAACGGTAACCCGGAAACAAGCCAAGTTATTATGACTTCCGGAAACGATGTTATTGTGGGAGCCGCTATTCCTGTTCTTTTTCCGGACGGTGGCACTTGTTCCGCCAGACTGGGCAACCAACAGCACGATGGCGGTGGGGAAGTGCTCTCTTATAAAATGCTTGTTTCAGCATCCAATAGCCTCTTCACATACAATTATGCGGTAGTGTTAGACAACAGTAGTAATCATGATCAATGGAAAACACCCTATTTTAGAATAAGATTATGGGTGTATAGTGGCGCTAATAATAAAGACAGCACTCTTGTTGATTGTGCAACATACGATGTAAATCCTTTGACCGCTCCAAGCATTGGGGGCTTTGTTGTTGTAGGTAAACAGGGGTCAAATGGGGCTTATGAATACAAACCCTGGACTTCTGTTACTATTCCACTACAGCCATACATAGGGTCAACAGTAGCAATTCAATTTATTACAAGGGATTGTTCTCCACAAGCAACATTTGAAGGTGACCCCAATGGCGGTACCGGAGGTCATTATGCTTATGCCTATATTGATGCCACTTGCGGACCTCCTACCATTTCTTCTGTACCTAATTGTACGAATGCTACGCTAACTGCTCCGGCAGGTGCAGTATCCTATAAATGGGCAGGACCCGGTATTGTTTCCGGTGGCAATACTCGCGTTGCAACTGTGAACGTAGCGGGAGCATACACCGCAACAATGACTACTTCTGCGACAGGCAACTGCACTTATACAGTAAGTATTAATGCAGTTATTAATCCCGGATTAACAGTTACTGTTAACTCGCTTAGTGTTTGCTCGGGGCAAGCTGCTACTTTAACTGCAAGTGGCGCAAGTTCCTATTCTTGGTCTAATGGCGCTACTACTAATTCAATAACAATTAATCCTACTTCAACTAAATCCTATACTGTTACCGGCAGTTCCTTAGGTTGCACAGGAACCGGAATTGGGACTGTTTATATGCTTTCTGCACCAACGGTTGTTGTTGACCCAAGGAGTATTTGCCCGGGAGATTCAGCAACACTAACGGCTTCCGAGGCAACAGGATATTCTTGGTCAACTGGTTCTACAGCTAACTCAATAACGGTTACGCCTGCTTCAACCAGCACCTATACTGTTTCTGGAACAGGTTGTCCAAATAAAGCAACACCAATAGTTACTGTTAATCCTCTCCCTGTTATTACTGCTAATTCTCCTACTATTTGTGTAGGAGCAACAACCACATTAACGGCAAGTGGTGCCGGCACAGGTGGCGATATTTATTCGTGGTCTACAGGTTCTGTTATGGATACAACAACGGTTAGCCCTACATCCACCACTTCCTATACTGTTACCGGAATTAGTAGTTTAGGGTGTACCGGCTCCGGAATAGGAACTGTTACTGTGAACCCAATACCTGTTGTTACTGTTAATTCAACTACTATTTGTGCAGGACAAATAACTGCTTTAACGGCGAGTGGTGCGAACACTTATTCATGGTCTACAGGCACTGCTACTAATCCGATATCGGTTAGTCCTGCTTCAACCACTTCATACACTGTTACAGGTAGTAGTTTAGGTTGCTCCGGCACTGCACTTAGTACAGTTACTGTTAATATTTCTCCGAATGTTGCTGTTAATTCACCTACTATTTGTATAGGTGAAACTGCAACGTTAACAGCAAGTGGTAATTCCAGTACTTATTCATGGTCAACCGGGGCTACTACTAATTCGATAACAGTTAGCCCAACATCTACTACTTCTTACTCTGTTACCGGCTATAATTTGGGTTGCTTCAGAACTGTTACTTCCACTATAACTGTTAACCCTATACCTATTGTTACTGTTAACACCGCAACCATTTGTAACGGACAAGGTGGACCCGGAACACTAACTGCAAGCGGAGCTAACACGTATGCTTGGTCTACAGGAGCTATTACTAATTCAATATCAGATAGTCCTACATCAGCTACCACCTATACCGTTACCGGCAATAATTTGGGATGTACCGGTACAGGAACAGGAATTATTTATGTTAACCCGATACCTATCGTTACTGTTAATTCAACTACTATTTGTGCAGGACAAATAACTACTTTGACGGCAACTGGTGCGAATACTTATTCATGGTCTACAGGAGCTACTATTAATCCGATATCGGTTAGTCCTGCTTCAACCACTTCATACACTGTTACAGGTATTAGTTTAGGTTGCTCCGGCACTGCACTTAGTACAGTTACTGTTAATATTTCTCCGAATGTTGCTGTTAATTCACCTACTATTTGTATAGGTGAAACTGCAACGTTAACAGCAAGTGGTAATTCCAGTACTTATTCATGGTCAACCGGGGCTACTACTAATTCGATAACAGTTAGCCCAACATCTACTACTTCTTACTCTGTTACCGGCTATAATTTGGGTTGCTTCAGAACTGTTACTTCCACTATAACTGTTAACCCTATACCTATTGTTACTGTTAACACCGCAACCATTTGTAACGGACAAGGTGGACCCGGAACACTAACTGCAAGCGGAGCTAACACGTATGCTTGGTCTACAGGAGCTATTACTAATTCAATATCAGACAGTCCTACATCAACAACTACTTATACTGTTACAGGCAATAGTTTGGGATGTACCGGCACAGGAACAGGAACTATTTATGTTAATCCGATACCTATTGTTACTGTTAATTCAACTACTATTTGTGCAGGTGAAACTACAACATTAACAGCAAGCGGTAATTCCAGTACTTATTTATGGTCAACAGGCGCTGCTACTAATTCAATATCGGTTAGTCCTGCTTCAACTACTGTATATACCGTAACCGGAAGTAGTTTAGGTTGTACCCAAACGGCAATAGGTTCAGTTACCGTTATTCCTTTGCCCACAGCGCAATTTGAGCCTACGCCCAACCCTGCTAAAATTTTAGATCCCGTTATCACTTTTAATAATCAATCTTCTTCCGATGTAATTTATTGGTTTTGGAATTTTGGTGATGGTGATACCTTAGCGCCAAATACGCCTAATCCCGTTCATACCTATCCTGGTAAGGAAGCCAAATACCTTGTTACTTTAGTGGTTCACAATAGTCTTTGTTATGGTACAGTTAGTCATGAAGTTTTGATTATTCCTGAATTTTCTTTTTATATTCCTAATTGCTTTACTCCGGATGGAAATGGAATCAATGATAGTTTTAATGGGAAAGGGGTAGGGATTATTAAATATCATTTAATGATTTTTGACCGTTGGGGTAATTTTATTTGGGAAACTCATAGTCTTAACGAGGATTGGGATGGTAGCGCGAATACTGTTGCGGACGCGGATACATTCGGTATCGCAATGAATAAAGATATATCACAACAAGATACCTATGTTTGGAAAGTGGATCTGACTGATATATTTAATAAGACACATCACTACATTGGAATAGTTTCGCTTGTTAAAGGCGACAGATAAGGAACCTGGGTAGAATAAAAGGATGCATAAATGCACAGACATCTTACTCCATGTCCAATTGTTAATAAATTATTTTTCTACACACCGTGCTACAGTTGTTTTTACCGCCATTATAGAATTTAATTAGATTAGATTCTTAAAATAACTCCTTATTCAAAATAGTCGCTTCACCAATCAAACAAGGTTTACCCGTAGCTTTTTCTAAAATATTGGTAGTTAAGGTTGCGATGTGTTTCTCAGTATTTATTTCTTTCACAGTAACAACAGCTTCGTAAGTATTATCAACATACATCGGACGTCTGAAACTAAGATTTTGACTCATATAAATAGAACCTACCATTCGTGTTCCGATGATGCTTGATATTGCTCCTGCGCCAATCATTCCATGCATAATAGGTTTTTTAAATATGGTGGTGGCAGCATAAACCGGGTCTATATGAATAGGATTGTTATCACCGGATATGCGAGCAAATTCGTTTACCATTGCTTGACTATAATTAAACTCCTTTTTATACTCTTGTCCGATATTTAACTTTTCAGGCTGAGTTGTTTTTTCTTGTATTTCCATGATTTGTGTGTATTAAAAATGTTGGTTTAATATATGTTAGGGAATTTTTTCGGATTTGATTCATGCATCAATTCATATACTGCATCAAACATATCATCAACGCTTGGTTTTGACGCATAATCTCCATCACTTGTATATGCAGGGCGATGTTCTGTGGCAGATAATGTTTTGGGTTCTGAATCTAAATATTTATAAGCATCTTGCTCTACTAATATTTTTTGTAAAATATAAGCGCTCGCGCCACCCGGAACATCTTCATCAACAATTAATAAACGATTTGTTTTCTTTACTGATTCTACAATTTGTTTATTAAAATCGAATGGCAATAATGTTTGAACATCTATTACTTCCACCGAAATACCAATATCGGCAAGCTGTTTAGCGGCTTCCAATGCAATTCTGCAACAACTTCCATACGTTACTAATGTTACATCGCTGCCTTCGTTAATTATTTCCACAACACCTAAAGGTACTTTAAAATCGCCAATGTTGGAAGGTATTTGCTCTTTTATGCGATATCCGTTTAACGATTCGATAACCAATGCAGGCTCATCGGAAGCTAAAAGAGTATTGTACATTCCGGCAGCTTGCGTCATATTACGAGGCACACAAACGTAAATGCCTCTGATCGCATTTATTATCATTCCCATCGGAGAACCGCTATGGAAGATGCCTTCCAAGCGATGACCGCGTGTACGAATAATTATCGGCGCTTTTTGTCCTCCTTTAGTTCGGTATTGAAGTGTAGCTAAATCATCGCTCATTATTTGTATGGCGTACAGCAAATAATCTAAATATTGAATTTCAGCGATTGGGCGAAATCCTCTGAGAGAAAGCCCTATCGCCTGACCTATAATTGTCGCTTCACGAATACCGGTATCAAAAACTCTTACTTCGCCATACTTTTCCTGCAAGTCTTCTAAGCCCTGATTTACTCCGCCAATCTTTCCTGAATCCTCACCAAATATTAGCACTTCAGGATATTTAGCAAGAATAGCGTCAAAGTTTTCGCGCAATAAAACACGAGCATCCGCTATCTTTGGCTCACCTTCATATTCCGCTTTTACAGGTTTTATTTTTAAAGCATTTTGTTCTGATTCGCTATGCAGATGCGAACTGTAGCGTTCATAATTTGCTTTTTTCGATTCGTTCAACCAATTAATTAATTGCTCTTTCGCTAAAATATTTTCAGTGCGAATTATTCGTAAAATACGTTTGCTCGCTTCCAAAATATCTTTACGAATCGGTTCCTTTATTTTATTTAATTCATCTTTTATTTGATTAATAAGTTCTGCGTTTGCTGATTCCTGACCAATTGCATCCATCATATCGGTTACCTCTTTTCGCTCCTTTAATATGGGTGTGATGTATGCAATCCATGCTAAATTTTTAGCATCGTTGACAGTATTTTTAGCGTTTACTTCAATTTCTTTTACCTGTTCGGGAGTAGCTAATTCGTTTTCTAAAATCCACTCCCGCATTTTTTTTATAGGGTCGAAATCTTTTTCCCATTGCAATCGTTCTTTTGATTTATATCGTTCGTGCGAGCCTGATGTACTATGTCCTTGCGGTTGATTTACTTCCTCCACATGTATGAGTACAGGCACATGTTCTTCTCTGCATATTTTTACGGCTTTCTCGTAAGTAGCGCATAAATGCGGGTAATCCCAGCCTTTTGTTTTAAAAATTTCATATCCTTTTTGTTTTTCATTTCTTTGAAAACCACTTAAAATTTCAGAGATACTTTCTTTTGTTGTTTGATATTTTTTGGGTACAGAAATTCCATGATCATCATCCCAAACAGAGATTAACATTGGTACTTGCATCACTCCTGCTGCATTAATAGTTTCAAAAAATACCCCTTCCGAAGTGCTTGCGTCTCCTATTGTTCCGAAAGCTATTTCATTTCCTTTATTTGAAAATTTATGGAAAGGTTCTTTTTGTAATTCCAGATTTTCTTTATAATATTTTGATGCCATCGCTAAGCCAAGCAGGCGTGGCATTTGAGCGCCGGTACAAGAAATATCGGCGGATGAATTTTTTATTTTTGTCAAATCTTTCCAACTTCCATCCATCTCAAGGCTGCGTGTACCAAAGTGTCCGCCCATTTGTCTTCCGGCTGTCATTGGTTCAGCATCCAAATCGGTATGACCATACAAACCTGCAAACCATTGTTGTAGCGTTAAGTTGCCGGTAGCAAACATAAAAGTTTGGTCGCGATAATAACCTGCTCTGAAATCACCGTCTCTGAAATATTTTGCCATCGCCATTTGCGCAACTTCTTTTCCATCACCAAAAATTCCGAATTTCGCTTTTCCTGAAAGTACTTCACGTCTTCCTAAGAAGCTGGCTTCGCGGCTTTCGCTGGCAATACGAAAATCATTTAAAACAATCTTGATAAATTCTTCTTTTGAAAAATTTTGTTTTTCTTGCACTAAATTTTCTACTTCTGATTTTGACATATCATTTGCATTAAAAATCTATTCATACAAATATAGTATTTGTATTCTCAGATTTTTAGGATATTTTTTGTAAAAATATTTTTTAAGATGAATAGAGTTTATACCGAATAAAAAATAATGTAAAATCAGCACATATTTCTCATTTCGACCGCAGGGAGAAATCTCGTTTATGGATTAATTTTATTGAGATTTCTCCCTGCGGTCGAAATGACATCATACATAAGAAACTTATTCGGTATAAACTCTAATGAGGATATTTAAACGATGTAGAAAAAATCTACGTACTTTCGCTAAAAAATAATTGTATGCATTTAACGCAGGATTTCAACGAACTTTTTTCAATCGCTTCCTTAATCAGTTTACTGACATTGACAGTTTTGGAAATTGTACTTGGCATTGATAACATCATATTTATTTCGATAACAGCGAATAAATTACCTCGCGCAAAGCAAGGCAGAGCGCGCTCTATGGGCTTAATGCTTGCTTTAATAATGCGTATTGCATTATTGTTTAGCATTTCATTTATAGTAGGTTTAAAAGACGCTTTATTTTATATAAGTGATTTTGGCGTTACTGGTCGCGATATAATTTTATTTTCGGGAGGCCTTTTTTTACTTTATAAAACTACCATTGAATTACACAATAAAGTACAAGGCAATGAGGATGCGGAGTTGAAGATAAAGAAGATTAGTTTTAATGCTATTGTATTCCAAATTGTATTGATTGATATTATATTTTCTTTCGATTCAATACTAACAGCAGTAGGTTTAGTAACTAATTTATTGATTATGATTTTCGCTGTAATTATTGCCATGATTATTATGATTGTATTTTCTGAAAAAGTAAGTGATTTTATAAATTTGAATCCAACCATTAAAGTATTGGCATTATCATTTCTATTGATGATTGGCATAGTACTTATTTTAGAATCGCTTCATCAACATGTGGACAAAACGGTTATCTATATATCCATTGCATTTTCATTGTTTGTAGAAATGTTGAACATCAGAATGAGAAGAAAATCAGAAAAGAAAAACCCTCGTGATAACAATCATGATGCAAGAGATGTGATATAATAATTTTGGTTTTCAAATCCATCAAATTTTTTAGACTAATACCTTTTAAATCGGGGTTGCGTTAATTTATTTTTTTATTGAATCTTTAAGATAAAGTTCGTATTCTGAAATGACCCAACCATAGCCATAATTTTTAAAAGCAACGAAAGCTGCGGAATTGCTAAGTGGGATATTCTTGTTGTTATTGACGGTATCCGTTTCCAATTCAAAATCACCATGAACAAACAAACGCCTGAACTTGAAATTGGGAAATGTATCTATATTAGCAATAGCTACCTGTACCTTTAGAGATGCAACATCATAATTTGTTTTTTTTGAAATCTTGATAATGTAAGTATAATTATGTAGTTCATTAAAGTCATACCAAGTTAGATGTTCTATTTTTCGAGAGTACAAAGTTTTATTTTCTTTATAATAAGTAAAATCTGATGAATACCAATAATCCTTATCTTCAACAATAAAAGTATCTGCAAATGTTTGAGGGGGGCTTGCAATTTTAAACCCGCGAACAGATATTGAAGAGAAGAGAATATTAATTCTGCGTTCACTTTTGTTTTCATACGTAAGGCTTGCCTTAAGCCAATAGCAGGAGTCCGACTCACCAACTTTTTCAAGTTTGCATTGTGCATTTAAAACAGGTGGTAGTTTAGCTTTGTCTTGTTGTATCTTTTCTTCATTGTGTTTCTTTTCTTGTTGTGTCTTTTCTTCATCGTGTTTCTTTAGTACCAATTCATCATATCCAACAATAGCTCCAACTATAACAGTAGCTATACCTACTGCTAAATGAATATTTTCTAAAAGTTCATTTTTCTCATCATACTTTCTTTTAGTAATAAAAAACAAAATTACTAGAACAAACAATATTATAATTCCAATCATAAAGGTTGTGTTTTATTTTTTAGTAATACTCATTATAAATTTAAGCCGTTGGCTGTGAATCAATCCAAGTTGCATTTGATAAATGGCTATTGTTTGCAGCTGTGTCGCCAAATGCAGTTACCAATGTTCCTCTTTTTGTAATCGGGTCAATTAAATCTTTTTGAAACCAGTTGGATAGTCGTTGATTCATTGGTAAGTTTGTTTCAGTTGGCGGACATATAAATTGTGCAACAGCTTCGCCTAAAGTTTTCATCAATGAAAATTTAGATACGTCTGCCATATCAATGTTTGCAAGGTCTTCATTCGTAAGTTGATGAAGCCAGTCAGTTTCAACATGAGGAATATGGGCTATTTTTAAATCCGGTATTTGGCGAACCGCTTGTTCATCAAGTGATAATTGATAACGTCTGAAATCAATGCCTTTGATTAATCCGCTGCGAAGCATATCCACTTGCATTTCACTTGCATCTTTACTCGATTCGTCCATCACATAATTTAACCAGAAGATTGTATCCAATCCTTTTGGGTTTACAACATCTTCAGGTTTAATAAATCTTAAAACATTCGCAGTCCCAAAACTAAAAACGGTAAGTTCATCCGCTTTGTATTTTCCTTGACCATCATACGTTAATGCCTCCATAACGGCTGCTCCTACAGGATTATTAAAAGTAGTTGTGCCGCCATCTACAAACCTCTCAAATGGAGAAAAATAAGTGGGTGCAGACATAGTAGCCTCCAACACTCCTCTTAGCATTACATCTTTGTAAGTCCCTTTTGTTGTACCATTCACATTAAAACAGGTGAAAAATGTTTCTTCTCCCGCTGCCAAATCTTTTGAAGTAAAGAGCATATCTAATTTTGTTTCTTCATTTAATTGCGTCAGCGTTTTTTCTCCCACTATGTTTCCGAGTAATTTTCTAAAATTCTTTTTGTCAAATGCAGGAGGATTATAATATCTATTGGCAAGCATACCTCTTGATGTAAAAACTCTTGAAACAAGTTGTATGTATAAATCCTCTATTTCAGAGGCAGATTTTTTATTTGTAATTAAGCCTGCAATAATTGCTCCTGTTGATGTTCCAGCCACCATATCCACCCAATTATAGATTGGGCTTCCAGCTAATTCTTCTAATTTTTTTAATAATTGAAGAGTGAATATTCCTCGCATTCCTCCTCCGTCAATGCTTAAGATTATTTTATTTCCTGACTTAATACCTAAATTGTTAAGCGCTATTTCTTTTGCTGTTGCCATTTTTTCTATTCAAAAATTTTCGCCTACTCTTCTTGCTTCGGTTTGGGTTTGCTATATTTATTTTAAAATACAGATGCTCATACTGAATATAAGCATCTGCATTTATATTTAGCTTGCTACATCAGCCAAATCGGCTTGCAACTGACTAAAATTAAATCCGGCGTCGAAGTCAGATTTTTTTGCCTGTGGCGGAAGAATTGCATACGCTTCATCCACACATTCGTTCCACCAATCCCACGTTGCTTGTTGTGTATTTCCCCATGTAAGCACGGTTACGCCTTTTTGGTCATATCCGGTAGCATACACAGCATGTCCGTCATTCGTTAGTTTTCCGGGTGTCCAAGGTTTTCTTGCATCAAAATCTTTAATGGCATTTTCCTGTACCTGAAAACCGAGGTAAACACCTCCGAACAATTGAATGGCTTGTTTGACATGAGTCAGATTTTTTTTATCTATTTTAACATAAGCCATAATTTTTTCTCCCGCTGCCGAATGGGATTGCCAATAGTTTAATACATCCAATTCATTCATGCCCGAATCCGCTCCACCGGTGAGATGGAAATACAATTTCGTTACATCATTTTGCGCCGGTATTTTCTTTTTTCCGATTAACCCATTATAAACAGTAGAGGCATGTGCCAAAGCAGCAATGGTACAATCGCCATACCGGTCGTTGCCATCCATTGGGAATAGTTGGGTAGGGTCGCTGATTTTTAATTTACTGTACACCTGTGCCAACACATCGTGAGATGCAGCCGGAGCGGGCAATTTAGCAGTGAGATAGTTTTTTAATTGCAACGTGCGGTAATCATTTTTGGTGGCATGTTTGCCAAATCTTAATTGAGACATAATTTTTTGTATTAATTTTTTTGCCTACTCTTTAGCGGATTTTCAGCTTGCTCCGTTATTATTTTTATTTTAAAAATCAAAAATATTTTCGCGAATAATATTTTTTCAAAGGTGAAATAATTTTCAGATCGGAAGAGCGTCGTGTAGGGAAAGAGTGTAGATCTCGGTGGT
>ODAK010003689.1_pt1 | contig 15837 bp, 12 predicted proteins | sample 1539591 | NCBI WGS metagenome assembly ODAK01 (sample SAMEA3539303, study PRJEB22396) | soil metagenome | biome: tundra; feature: field; material: soil | place: USA | collected 2010-05 | depth 0.15 m | reverse complement strand
GTAACATCGAGCTTCGCCACGGTCCGGGACCTCTGCGAACGGGACGATCCCGCCGCCGCGCTGGCGAAAGCGAAAGGCGAATCGCTCGGCTCGATCCACGCCATTCTTCTCAATAGCGACGCCGCCGAACGCGACGCGCAGCGGCCATGGCTGCTGGCGCCGGTCGACCTCCAGGCCATCAAGGCCGCTGGCGTTACCTTCGTCGCTTCAATGCTCGAGCGGGTGATCGAGGAGCGCACACGCGGCGTGCCTGAACTCGCCGCCAAGGCGCGCGCGGAAGTCCTCGAACTCGTCGGGGGCGACCTGGCGCGTCTCAAGCCCGGTTCGGCGGAGGCGGCGAAGCTGAAGGATTGGCTCATCGTCAAGAACGCATGGAGCCAATATCTCGAAGTCGGGATCGGTCCCGACGCCGAGATATTCACCAAGTCGCAGCCAATGTCGGCGGTGGGAACCGGGGCGGCCGCGGGCATCCATCCGGCCTCGCGGTGGAACAATCCCGAGCCGGAGGTAGTCCTGGCTGTGGCCTCGTCGGGACGCATCGTCGGCGCCACACTGGGGAACGACGTCAACTTGCGTGACGTCGAAGGCCGCTCGGCACTTCTGCTCGCTAAGGCCAAAGACAACAACGCGAGCTGCGCGATCGGACCGTTTCTCCGGCTGTTCGACGGCGGCTTCACGCTCGACGACGTGCGTCAAACCGACATCGAACTGGTCGTCGTCGGCGAAGACAACTTCCGTCTTGAAGGCATGTCGTCGCTCAGGCTCATCAGCCGAGATCCAGCCGACATCGCCGCTCAGGCGATCGGCGCCAACCACCAGTATCCCGATGGCCTCGTTCTTTTCCTCGGCACGATGTTCGCGCCCGTACAGGACCGCGACGCCCTGGGCCAGGGCTTTACGCACAAGATCGGAGACATCGTAACGATTTCCGCGCCACGCCTGGGCACCCTCGCGAACCGTATCGCGACGTCCGACCAAGCGCCACCTTGGCGGTTCGGGGTGAGCCACCTCTTTCGGAATCTGGCCAAACGCGGCCTTCTCAATCAAACGGGCGGAGACACCCGATGACCGAAACGCGCAAGAACCTGATTAGGGACGAGTCGAAGGACGCGAACGCGGCCACCCCGCCTTTGCACTGTCATGCTTTCGGCACGCTTTCGTATACACTTGGCTGATCGTCGAGATGTCCTGTCCGTAGGCGAGATACCGCATTCACATCGATGAACGAGATTCTACCGCTCGCGCTGAAAAGCGTGCAATTCGTCGGATCAAGACTCGCACGACCCGAGTGCGTCTTGTGTACGCGCGCAGGAGACGTATTCGCGTCCGATCGGCGCGGCGGGGTTTCGCATATCACGCCGGACGGTGGACATCGAATCTATGCAGGTGCCACGCTCGATCTTTCGGGACCGCTGCATCCGAACGGTATTGCCCTCGACCGCGACGGCAGCTTTCTCATCGCGCACCTCGTCGACGGCGAAGGCGGTCTTTTCCGACTGTACCGCGATGGTCGGCTAATTCCGGTCTTGCGCCAAGTGGACGGGGTCGATCTCCACGTCACCAATTTCGTACTGCTTGATGCGCAAGGCAGGATCTGGGTGACAATCTCCACCCGGCAGTGTCCACGCATCAAGGCCTTCCGCCCGGGCGTTGCGGATGGTTACATCGTGCTGATCGATGATCGTGGTGCGCGCATCGTCGCTGACGGGCTAGGCTTTGCCAACGAGTGCCGGATCGATCCCTCCGGGCAGTGGTTGTATGTCAACGAGACGTATGCACGTTGCCTGACGCGGTTTCGCCTGGCCGACGATGGTACGTTGGCGCAGCGGGAACTCGTCACGGAGTTCGGGCCCGGTGAATTTCCCGACGGCTTGGCGTTCGATATCCAAGGTGGCCTGTGGGTCACCTGCATCCTCTCTAACCGCCTGATCCGCGTCGACGCGGACGGCACGCCTGTTAGGCTGCTCGACGACAACGATCCAGCTCACATCCAGGAGGTCGAGCTTGCGTACCAGGCCGGAAAATTGAGTCGTGCACTACTGGACCGCAAGTCGTGGAGCAAGTTGGCTCACATCTCCAGCATAGCCTTCGCTGGGCCGCAGCTTGACATGGCATACTTCGGAGTACTGCTGGCAGACCGTCTGCCACTCATTGCCATGCCGGTTCGTGGTGTTCCGTTGGTGCATTGGGAATGGCGTTAGCCCTTCGCCAATCGCCGGCGCGGCTCGGGTTGGACGCACAGCCTCGCTGCCAGATAAGCGACGCTTGCGTGGACCCAGTCTTCGGCCCAGCGATGGCTTTGGCCGCGATCGGTTCACGTTTGACAGAACGGTTGCTGTGGGGGTAGGCGCGTGCCAAGGTGTGGCGATCACGCCGACGCAACTAGCATGGCCATCTAGTGGGGCAGAAACCAGCGATGACGGCGATTCCGTTTTCCGGCCGCGTGCTCTATCTCTGCGACGACCCAGGAAAGTTGGGCGCTCAGCTGGCCGGCCAAGACTTGGCGGTGGACGAGGTGGGATTGCTGCGTCATGATGTATCGACCGACGAGATCACGCCCAATCCCGCCCTGACTTTCCACGACGAGCGCCTTGGCCAATACGTCTACACCGGGTTCAGGGCCGGCGAGTCGACGCCCATTAAGGCCGGTGCCATCCGCAACGGCGATTTCTGCGTTGTCGTTGCAGGCAGGCGCTATGGAAAGGGATCTTCGCGCGAACACAGCCCAGCAGCCGAACTCTACGCTGGCATACGCCTCATCATCGCCGAAAGCTTCGAGCGCATTTACCGACAGAACGCCGACAACCTGGGCTTGTTTACATCGACCGACTTTGGGCTGATCGAACGCATTCGACGGGGTGAGGCGATCGATGTCGAAGACCTCGCAGCGCCGCGCGATAAACTCGCCGGCACCATCCTTCGCTCCGGCGGCCTCTTGAGGTATGGCGCGTTGCGCATGCAAGCACTGTCGGCGTGCGACGTGCGTTCTGCCAGGCCGATGACTCTTGCCGAGAAAATCCTCGCTCGCAATCTCGTGAAGACGGGCGATAGCGCTGCAAGCATCGTTCCAGGTGAGGGCGCATTCGTACGGGCGCACTGGCGCTTCACCATTGAAGTCTATACCGGGATGGCGGTCAGCATGATCCAAACCGTGTTTGGTCAAGTGCCCAAGCTGGTCGATCCGGACTCCATCATCGCCTTTGCCGAGCATTTCTCTTACACGCATAAGAGTCCTGCCCACATCAAAGGAAACCTTCTGCCTGGCATTCGCCTCCTTCACCAGGAACACGAGCAATTCGCGCGCGAACATGGCCTCCGTTCGCACGGTTACCAGAAAGACATGGAAGGTTCCGAAGGCATTTGCCACCCCATGATGGCGGAACGCTACGTCTTGCCCGGGCAGGTCGTCGTCGGTACCGATTCGCACACCCCGCATTCGGGAGCCCTCGGCTGCCTCGCGTTCGGCGTCGGCACGACCGATATGGCGAACGCGATGCTGACCGGCGCTGTGCGGCTCACGATTCCGGAAAGTGTTTGTGTGGAGTTGTGCGGGGCGGTGCCTGCCGGGGTGACGGCAAAGGACGTCGTGCTTCATCTCCTGGCGCACCCGAAGATCAAAAGCGGCTCTGGTGTAGGCAAGGTCTTTGAGTTCATTGGTTCGGGGATTTCACTCCTTTCTCTTGACGAGCGCGCCACGCTCACAAATATGGCCGCGGAATTGGGGGGATTGACCGGCATTGTCGCGCCCGACGACGAGACGCTACGTTTCCTAAAGGAAAGGCGTGGCATCGACTTCAGGCTGGAGCCTTGGATGGCGAGCGACAGGGGAGCGCAATACGCCGACGTCATCGCGATCGACTGCGCTCAGTTGTCGCCCATGGTCGCCGCGCCTGGCGATCCAGGCAATGCCGTGCCACTCAACACCTTACGCGACAGAGCCAAGATCGACATTGCGTTCGCCGGCTCTTGTACTGGGGGCAAGCGGTCGGATTTCGACGCGTATTACTCGGTTCTGTCGTGGGCAGCGAAGCACGGCCTCAAGCTGCCCGAGGGGGTGAAGCTGTTCATTCAGTTCGGCTCCATCGCAGTCCGCGAATACTGCGTCGAGCGGGGTTATGTCGAAGCATTCGACGAGGTCGGGGCCACTGTACTTCAGCCGGCCTGCGGCGCCTGCGCCAATCTCGGCCCCGGCTCTTCGACTGATCGGGATCAGGTCACCGTGAGTGCGCAAAACCGAAACTTTCCTGGCCGCAGCGGGCCGGGCCAGATTTGGCTGGCGAGTCCGCCGACGGTTGCGGCCAGTGCGATCGCCGGCGAGCTGGTTTCGTTCGACGAGTTGCGCGGCCGGATCGCGACAAGATGAGCTCTGCGCAAGCGTTGGTCTCCGCGCGCGCGAGGGACCAGGAATGACAGGGGCTACTTGCAAATAGCCGCCGGTGGCGGGAAAGTGATGAATGCGATCGCCATTGTGGCGATGACGACTCGTTTCAGGCTGCGCGCAAGACACGCGTAGACGGGGGCGGATAGTTCGAGGCCGGGGCGACGTGTGGATCTACAACTGCAAGGGAAAGTTGCCCTGGTCACAGGCGGGGCGCGAGGTATTGGCCGCGGCATCGCCCTTGCGTTGGCCGCGGAAGGCGCGCGGGTCGCGGTGAACTACGTGAATAATCCCGATGCGGCGGAAGCCGTCGTCCGGGAAATCGGAAAGCAAGGTGGCGAAGCGGAGGCGATTGCTGCAGACGTTGGCGTGTACCTGCAGGCGGAGCGGCTTGTCGCCGCCACGCTGGAACGGTTCGGCCGCATCGATGTCCTGGTGAACAACGCCGGAATCGTGAGCCGCCAGTCCATTCTCGATGTATCGCTGGAGGACTGGGACCGGGTAGTGCACACGAACTTTTACGGTTGCTTCCACTGCTCGCGTCTCACGGGTCGGCACATGGTAGCGCGGGGCGGTGGCGGAAAGATCGTCAACATCTCGTCCATCCACGGCCGCGTCGCCAAGGCGAATATGGGTCCGTATTGCTCCACGAAGGCAGCTATCGACATGTTCAGCAAGCAACTTGCCGTCGAATTGGCGCCGCACAAGATCAACGTCAATGTGGTCGCCTCGGGCACCATCACTACCGACATCAATATTTCACTGTACAAGAGCACCGAGCCAGCGGATATCGCCCTGCGCCAAGCGGTCCTTGCGCGCATCCCCTGGGGCGTCATCGGGGAGCCGGAAGACATCGGGCGGGCCGTTGCTTTCTTGGCGTCCGATGCCGCCCGGTATGTCACCGGCGCCGTGCTCTATGTCGATGGAGGCTATACGGCCGAAGGAACACCGCGTGTCACATCCGGCGAGCAGGTTCCATAGGCATGCATGCAGCACGGAACATTACGAGCGGCCACTTAAACGCGCAGTTCAGGGGCTTTTTTCATCGTAGACTGGGACGCCTCACGACCTATAACATGCGTGATCGGTCGCGTTGATGTGGATGAAGTGTGCTCGTGGTTGGAATGAGTATACGTGTTGGTGTTTTCTTCAATAATAGAAGGAGGACGCTCATGAGGAAAGGAATAATAGGCATTGCGATAGCCCTAGTCGTCTCGATGGGGGTCACGTCAGGGAGTGCTCTGGCCGCCGACAAGATCATCATGAATATCGCGACCGGCACCGCCCCGGATCATCCCGAAAACGTCGGGGCGAACAAGTTCAAGGAGCTCGTCGAGAAGAAAAGCAACGGCAGAGTGGAAGTAGTGGTGCATCCGGCCGGCCAGCTCGGATCGCAGCGTGATTTCGTCGAGGCACTGCGCTCCGGCACCTTGGAAATCACCATGGTAACGATCGGATTTTTTTCCTCCTATGATCCGCTGCTGAATATTTTCGAATTGCCGTATCTCTTCCGCGATCGCGATCACGCGTATCGCGTCGTCGACGGCCCGATTGGTGTCCAGATCAAGGATCGTGTCGACAAAAAGGGCGTGCATGTACTGACGTTCTGGGAGGCGGGTTTGCGCTACATCACCAACAACGTGCGCCCCATCTACAAGCCCGATGACTTGAAAGGGCTGAAGATTCGGGTGCCGGAATCCAAGGTCAGCATCGACGGATTCAAAGCATTTGGCGCCAATGCGGCACCGCTGGCGTTCACCGAACTCTACATGGCATTGAAGCAGGGTGTGTTCGATGGCCAGGAGAACCCACCGTCAAACATCTACCACTCGAAGTTGTATGAGGCCCAAAAATACCTGTCGCTCACCGGACACCAGTTCCTGGTGCACATGTTCATGTATAGCGGCCAGTTGTGGGATAAGCTCCCGGCCGACATCAAGCAGATCGTGCAGGAGTCGGCGGTCGAGGCCGGGAAGTTTCAGCGCAACTATGCATGGCAGGAAGATACCAAATTGGTCGGCGCGCTGAAGGATGCCGGCATGCAAGTCAATGATGAAGTTGACAAGCAGGCCTTCATCGACAAGGCAAAGCCGCTATACGCGGAATACGGCAAGCTGTACGGGAATGATGCAATCAAGTTTATCGAGCAAATTCAGGCGACCAAGTAGTCGCCCGATCCCGGATAGGCGAGTGCCATGCAACTTGGCGTCATCGCAGACGATTTTACCGGTGCGAGTGATATCGCAAACACACTGGCCAAGGGCGGCCTTTGTACTACCCAGTTCCTCGGGACGCCCTTGGACAACTCGCCGGTTCATTGTGAGGCGGGGGTCGTCGCGCTCAAGACTCGCTCAATTGCCGCGCGTGTGGCCATAGCTTTATCTCTTGAAGCGCTCGACTGGCTCAAGCGCCAGGGCTGCTTGCAATTCGTCTTCAAATATTGCTCGACATTTGATTCGACGCCGGAGGGTAATATCGGTCCGGTCGGCGAAGCGCTCGCGAAAGCGCTGAATGTGCGCGGTGTGCCGGTTTGTCCTGCATTTCCTACGATGGGTCGCACTGTCTATCAAGGCTATCTCTTTGTCGGCGACCGGCTGCTCAACGAATCCGGGATGGAGAACCATCCACTCAATCCGATGACCGACGCGAATATCCGCCGGTGGCTCGCGAAGCAATCTAAGGATCCCGTCGGACTTGTGCCTTGCGCGATCGTGCGTCGGGGCGGCGAGGCGATCGCCAACGCACTTGAGCAGGCGGCAGGCCGCGGCGAACGCCTCGTGATCGTCGATGCGGTGTCGGACGACGATCTCCTCTCCATCGGCGACGCGTGCGCTCAAGCTGCCCTGCTGACCGGCGGGTCTGGTATCGCGCTCGGTTTGCCGCAAAATTTCATTCGCCGCGGGCTCGCGAACGGAAAGAGCAAAGCGTTTTTTGGCGTCACGGGTCCCGAAGCGATTATCGCCGGCTCATGCTCGAGGGCAACGCTCAGCCAGATCGAATTGCACCGAAAAAATCATCCTGCGCGTGCTATCGACGTAAAGGCAGTGATGTCCGGTGCCGTAAGCGTCAGGGATCTAGTAAAATTCGTGCAAGACAATCGAGGAAAGGCGCCGTTGATATTTTCCTCCGACACGCCAGACGGGGTCCGCAGCGCACAGGATACCTTCGGCCGCGAACAGATATCGCAACGACTTGAGCGACTATTTGCTGACACGGCGCGGGAACTTGTCGATCAGGGTTTGCGTCGGCTTGTGGTCGCAGGCGGAGAAACCTCAGGCGCGGTGGTTTTGGCGCTCGGTCTGAAGGCTTTGTCGATTGGTCCCGAGATCGATCCCGGCGTTCCCGCACTTGCCGCTGCAGACGGCCGCCCGCTAGCATTGGCATTGAAATCCGGCAACTTTGGCGCGCCTGATTTCTTCGCGAAGGCGCTGCGCCTGCTCGGAGACGCCGCGTGAGCGAAGTCAAAATCCGGGAAACGATCGTGCGTCTTGCGCAATCGCTGTTTGCGCGCGGTTACACTGTCGGCTCGTCTGGCAATATCAGCGCGCGCATCGACGATGGGTTGCTGATCACGCCGACAAATTCCTGTTTCGGATTTCTTGATCCAGCACGCCTGAGCAAGCTCGACGCGTCGGGCAAGCACGTCGCTGGCGATCTGCCCTCGAAGGAAATATTTCTGCATCAGGCTTTCTACGAGACGCGCAAAGAGACCGGCGCAGTGGTGCATTTGCATTCGACGCATGCGACCGCTTTATCGTGCCTTCCGGATATCGATCCCGATGACGTTATACCGCCGCTCACGCCTTACGTCGTCATGCGCGTCGGTCGAGTGAAACTCGTTCCCTATATTCGCCCCGGCGATCCGAAGATGGGGGATCTTATTCGTGCCCTGCAGGGCCGTTATTCCGCTGTGCTGCTCGCCAATCATGGCCCGGTGGTTTCGGCAAAGGACGCGGAATCCGCAGTCTATGCTTCCGAGGAATTGGAGGAGACCGCGAAACTCGTTTTGCTTTTACGTGGGCAGAATGCCCGACAATTGACCAAAGATCAGATCGAAGAACTTGTGCGGGTGTTTCAGGCGGCGCGGTAAAAAAATGCGAAAATACACAGCCAATATCTCCTTCATGTTCGCCGATCGTCCGTTTCTCGATCGCATCGATGCGGCGGGGAAATGCGGGCTGGCGCATGTCGAATGCCATTTCCCGTACCAATTTCCAATCGAGGTGCTGAAGGCGCGGCTCGCGAATGCGGGCGTGAAATTGACGGGGCTCAATACAGCGCCCGGCGATATCAAGGCTGGCGAATGGGGAATGGCTGCACTGCCAGGCCGTGAGGCCGAATTCCGTCGTGATTTTGATCAGGCCCTGAGCTATGCGATAGCACTTGGTGCGTCCGTCATTCACGTCATGGCTGGGGTTATTTCCGGCAATCGCAATCAGGCACTCAAGACTTATATTTCCAATTTGCGCATGGCGGCACGGCTTTCGGCGCCAAAGGGCATCACGCTTTTGCTTGAGCCGCTTAACACACGCGACATGCCGCGTTACCTCGTGTCGCGATCCGATGACATCGTTTCTATTCTCAAGGATATTAGCGAACCGAACATTAAGCTTTTGTTTGACGTTTATCATGTGCAGATCATGGAAGGTGATTTGACCAAGCGATTGGAAAAGCATCGTGATGCGATTGGTCATGTCCAGATCGCGGCGGTGCCATCTCGCGCCGAGCCGGACGAGGGTGAGGTAAATTTCTCCGCGATTTTTCGTGCGCTCGATGCGATCGATTATCGCGGCCTTATCGGTCTGGAATACAAGCCGCGCGGCCGCACCGAGGACGGCCTTAGCTGGATGAAAACGATCCAGTAACGCTCAGCCGCTTCTGCTGCGCACTCAACTGCCTCGACGCAACGAAAGCCGACAATGGAAACTATACGCTCTGGTATGATTGGCTGCCGGGACGTTGCCGAAATCAAGAGCGGGCCAGGCTTTTACAAAGCCAGGAATTCGACGCTTGTGGCCGTGATGCGGCGAAACGGCGATCATATCATGCCGGGTAAACCGGATGAGAACGGTTTTACGGAAAGGCTAAATGGAAGAAGACGTGACGAATACTTCAACGAACGCTGGTTCAGCACATTGGCGGAGGCGCGACAACTGGCTGAAGAGTCGCGGCAGGATTACAATAACGTCCGCCTGCACAGCAGTCTGAATTGCCTGACACCGGCTGAGTTCAAGCAGCAGCAAGGGGCGGACTGCGTCGGACTCGTGGTGGTCACTTCGCCCGCTCCTTTCTGCCCTCAAACACCTGCTCTAAAAAGGGGGAAGACTCTACTTCCCCTTGGAACATAAAGGGGGAGCAGGTCGGTTGGTGTCGCATCCACCCGCTTGCGATGAAACTGAACGCGTGGCCCGCCATACGTCTGAGGTCGCGCCCTGCAGCTATCGCTTTCTGGTCAGGAGCAACACATGCCCAATGCCACACCTGAGACCTCTATTCATCTCGGATCCGCTGCCGCAATGACCACCGCGACAACGGTGAATGGGTGTGTGGTGCAGCGGGCCGTCATTCTGCTGATGGACGTGCTGCTGGCGATTGCGCTTCTTGGACAGCTCGGGATCATGTTCACGAATGTGGTCACAAGGTACGTGTTCGACTACCAGAACACGTGGGGCCAGGAAATCTCCATGATTACGTTAACAATAATCGTTTTCATCGGAGGGGCAGTTGCCTACGCGCGGGACAGGCACATGGCTGTCGAGGTGATCACGTGCCTGCTTCCAGGTACCTGGCAGCGTTTCCTTGCTGCCGCCGTTGACTGGCTAATTTTCTTCCTCACCGTCATGATCGGATGGCTTTCGCTTCCTCTCGTGTCCTCGCGGTTCGAGATGATGTCGCCGATCATCGGCATGCCGGAGGGGTGGTTCATGATCCCCTTGCCGGTTGGCATGACACTGATGGCGCTCATTGCCGTCCAGCGGACGTGGAATCGGCCAAGGGGGAGCGCGGTTGCGGCAGGCCTCGCTATCGCAGCCTTGATCGCCGTGCTCGTTGTCGCCCACAACTTGTGGGGGCCATGGGGCGTGAATGCGCCAGTGCTGTGGCTGACATTCGGCGCATTCGTGGTCTTGCTCGTCATTGGTGTGCCGATCGGGTTCGTGCTCGCCATGACGGCCATGCTGTTTCTCTACGTGGCAGGTCAGGCACCGATCAAATCGGTGCCACAGACCATGTATGGCGGCATCTTGGCCTATGTACTGCTGAGCATTCCATTCTTCGTCTACGCCGGATTCATCATGACGGAAGGCGGGTTAAGCCGCCGGCTGGCGGAGTGGGTCATCGCCATGGTCGGCCGGCTGCCTGGTGGCTTGTTGCAGGTCATCGTCGTAGCCATGTACGTCGTTTCGGGAATCTCCGGCTCCAAGGTTGCGGACGTGGCCGCCGTCGGCTCATCGATGAAAGGCATGTTGCGAAGGGGCGGCTACGACATGGGTGAGGCCGGCGCCGTTCTGGCCGCTTCGGCCATCATGGGCGAAACCATTCCGCCGAGCTTTCCCATGCTGGTGTTGGGGTCGATCACCACGCTGTCCGTGGGCGCATTGTTTATGGCTGGGCTGATGCCGGCCGCCTTCATGGCGGTGTGCTTGATGTTGCTCATCCATGTACGCGCGCGTAAGTACGCAATGCCCGCCGGTATCGCCGTGCCGGGCAGGGAAGCCGCGCGCGCCACGCTCGTCGCGATGCCATCGTTCATGGTGCCGCTGTTCCTGGTCGGCGGCATCATGGCCGGTGTGGCGACACCCACGGAGATCTCCTCCGTCGCTGTGGTCTACGCTCTCGTTTTGGCCGTCATCTTCTATCGGGAGATGGGACGGCGGTCGTTCTGGAACACCGTCGTCCAGGCATGCACGACTTCCGGGATGATCCTGTTCATCATCAGCGCTGCGTTTGCGTTCTCGTGGTCGCTTTCCATCGTCAACTTGCCAGACAAGATTGGTGCCGCTCTTCTATCCATGGGCGGCTCGACGTGGCTCTTCTTGCTGGGCACCGTGATCACGCTGATCATCACGGGAGCGGTGCTCGAGGGCCTCCCGGCACTCCTGATTTTCGGGCCGATGCTGATGCCAATTGCCGTCAAGCTGGGCGTCGATCCGCTGCAATACGGCATCATCCTCATCATCTCCATGGGCTTCGGGACGTTCTTACCGCCGATAGGCATCGGGATCTACGTCACTTGCTCAATGGTCGAAACGAGCATGGAACGGATCACCCGCAAGCTCGGCCCGTACCTGATCGTGCTGTTCCTGGGCATCCTTGCGGTCACTTTCGTTCCGTGGTTCAGCTTGGTAATACCCAGGATGCTGCACATGGCGAAGTAGTGACGCTGTTTGGTCAACCGTTACTGACGCCAATCATGGGAACAAATTGTATGGGAGACCACCGTACGATCAGTCGCCGGGACGAAAACTGCCCGTCGGCATGTTGGAATGCGGCAAGCGTCGCGGGAACAGTGAGGGAATCGATTGATGAACAGCACGTTTCACATAGCGACGTTTGAAGGTGACGGCATAGGTCACGAGATCATGCCGGCCTGCCTGCATGTGCTCCAGGTTCTGCAACGCAGGATCGGCGGTTTCAAGCTGGAGCACGAGAACCTGGATGGCGGGGCGGAACTCTACCGTGATAAGGGCACGGATATCACCGACGACGCCTTCGAAGCGGCGCGACGGGCCGACGCCATCCTGTTCGGAGCCATGGGCCTGCCGGACGTACGATTTCCGGACGGGACTGAGATTGCCCCGCACTTGCGGATGCGCCGGGAGTTTGGGCTTTTCGCCGGCTTGCGGCCGGCGCGGAGCTTCCCAAACGCGCCGGGTCCCCTCAAGGATCCGAGAGCCGAGAAGATCGACCTGTTGGTGATCCGCGAGTCGACCGAAGGCCTGTTCGCATCGCGCGGCAAGGGTGTGATGATCGAAGACCGCGAGGCACGCGATACAATGGTCATCACCCGCGCAACTTGCGAGAAGCTTTTCGACAAGGCATTCGAGCTCGCACGGTCCCGTAAGCAGGCGGGGCGACCCGGCATCGTGACCTGCGTTGACAAGTCGAACGTCTTCGTGTCGATGGCTTTTTTCCGCAAGGTCTTCGACGAACGCGCGCTACGCTTTCCGGACATTACCGCACGACATCATTATATCGATGCAACGGCGCTGGATCTCGTGCGTCGACCGTGGGATTTCGATGTGTTGGTCATGGAAAATATGTTCGGCGATATCATCTCCGACCTGGTCGGCGGCCTGATCGGCGGCATGGGAATGGCGCCGTGCGCCGAGATCGGCGAGGCGCATGGGCTGTTCCAGCCAGCGCACGGTACTGCGCCTGACATCGCCGGTAAGGGGGCCGCAAATCCGACGGCGATGATTCTTTCGGCGGCCATGATGCTCGACTGGCTAGGTACGCAGCACAAGGTACCTGCCTGCCAAACGGCGGCCGCGATGCTTGATGCTGCAGTTGTGAAGGTATTCAGCGAGGGCCGTCACCTGCCGCGTGAGTTCGGCGGAATGGCTAAGACGAATGACATCGCGCGGGCGGTCGGCGACGCTATCGCGGCGGTCGATGTCCGCTAGAGATTGGGCGGCTAACGAGCTACACCAGCCCCGGTTTCGCTTTGATCGCAAAGGAGCATATCGTGACCAACGCCGCGTCCCAGACTTATCGGCCGATGGGCGATGAACTTAATGTCGAAGTCACCGAAGTCGGTACCCGCGATGGCCTGCAGATCGAGAGCAAGCTCATTCCTGCGGCGCAGAAGATCGAGCTTATAAATCGCGTGATCGACGCCGGCATCCGGAGTATTGAGGTGACGTCGTTCGTCTCGCCCAAAGCGGTGCCGCAACTCGCGGATGCGGAACAGGTCATCGACGGTATTGCCCGCCGATCCGACACTTTCCTCTCAGCACTGGTTCCGAACCTGCGCGCCGCGGAACGCGCTTGTGACACTTCGCTCGATGCCGGCGTCCTCTTGTGTTCCGCCTCCGACACGCACAATCGCAAGAATCTGAACCGCAGCATTGACGAATCCATTGCCGGTTTTCCGGCAGTAGCCGAGAAATTGCGGAGTAAAGGCATTCAATTGATCGGCGCCATCGCAACTACCTTCGGCTGTCCATTCGAGGGCGAAGTTGCCTTTGCCGATGTCTTGCGGATTGGCCGAGCATACGCGGATTTGGGTGTGCGTTACATCACGCTGAGTGACACCACAGGAATGGCAACTCCGCGCAATATTCGTGGCGTGGTGCAGGCGATGCGGATAGAATTGCCCAACGCCGAATTTGCACTCCACCTACATAACACGCGTGGAGCCGGCCTCGCCAATGTCATGGTTGGACTCGACGAAGGCATTCGGCGCTTTGATTCATCGGTCGGCGGGCTCGGCGGCTGTCCCTTCGCGGCGGGGGCGACCGGAAACATTTGCACCGAGGACTTGGTGTATCTGCTCGAAGAAAGCGGCTACCGTACGGGGATCGACCTCAGCAAGGCCATCGCAGTCGCTTTGCGCATGGAAGAACTTCTCGGCAAGCCGCTGGTAGGCCAGGTCATGCGGGCAGGGCCTCGGCTCAGGCTCCATTCTGCGGCCGACGTACGAACCGCAGCGGGCTGATTGGCAATGCAACTGCCGCTTTCGGGAATCAAGGTCGTCGATCTCACCCGCATCTTGGCGGGCCCATTCTGCACCATGTTGCTCGCCGACATGGGCGCCGATGTGGTCAAGATCGAGGGCCCGGACGCCGGCGACCCGATTCGAAACATCGGCGCCATGGTCGATGGCCTGAGCTGGTATTTCGCATCGTTCAATCGCAACAAGCGCTCCCTAACGATCGATCTGAAGTCCGACAGCGGCAAGGCGACCTTGGCGGCTTTGCTCGAGCGCGCCGATGTCGTAGTCGAAAATTTTCGACCGGGCGTGATGGGCAAGATGGGTTTCGACGAACAGACGCTGAACCGCATCAATCCGCGGCTCATTGTTGCAAGTGTCAATGGCTATGGGTCGACCGGCCCCTACGCACAACGGCCCGCATTCGATTTCGTGATCCAAGCGATGAGTGGTTTCATGAGTCTCAATGGCGGTCAGAATGATCCGCCGTTGCGTACCGGTCCACCATTGACCGATCTGATCGCGGGCCTGTATGCGGCTTTTGGGATAGTGAACGCATTACGGGCGCGCGATCTCAATGGCACCGGCCAGCGCGTCGAGGCATCCATGATGGATTCCGTCGTGAGCATGTTTGCTTACCTCGCGGCAAATCACCTGGCCACCGGCGAGCTGCCGCAGAGAACCGGCAACGATCACCCCATAGCGTCTCCCTACGGCCTATTCGAAGCGAAGGATGGTGAGATTGCGGTGGCGCCTAGCACTGAGGCGGTTCTGGAGAAATTCCTGGCAACGCTTCAACTCAGCCATCTCCTTGCGGACCCTCGGTTCGCAACCAACGGTCTCCGGATGAGTAACCGTGCGGAAATGAACGCGCTCATCAACGAGCGCCTGCGGTCGGACACCCAGGCCAATTGGATGCGAAGGCTCAATGCCGAAGGCGTTCCGTGCGGCGTGGTGCAGACTATCGGGCAAGCGCTCAGTGATCCCCAAACATGGCATCGGGAAATGGTCATCGAGGTCGAGCACCCGGGTCACGGTATGGTGAAGATGCTCGGGTTTCCGGTTAAGCTGTCGGGCACTCCTTGCATGGTGCGTCATCCGGCGCCGGAGCAGGGCGCACACACACAGGCAATTCTCGAGGAGTGGGGCGTGCGCGTCGGTAGCCAAAAATAAGTCGTCGGTAATACCCGCGGCAAGCGGAAAAACAATGTTGGTAATGTCGCTCGAGACAAGAACCGTATTCCCTATGACGGCGGCCGAATTTCGCCGTGGGCCGCAACTCTCGATACGCTGGCCCGCGAGCTTGACCTCGTGATCGACGTCTCGGCCGGCAATTCCGCAAGCGCCGACCGAGCGCCTTGGGGGCCGCAGGCCGAGCACATTACTCGGACCTATCATAACTATCTCGTCTCGGCTGCCAACCGCATCATTGAGCCCGCAACCGCAGCCATCGCGCTAATGGTGGGCAGCTTGGCGCACGCGAACGGCTTGCCGGCCGAGAATGTAGCTGGCGCTGAATTGCGGGCGATCAACATAACCGGGAATTATTTGCTGCGGAAGAACGTCTGTTGTTGGGTGCAAGCCAGGCATCGCGCAGACTTCACGCCGTGTCTGCTAATGATGACCCAAAGCGACCATGGGAACGAAGAGCGCGTCCTATTAAGTCCTCACCGCAACGCTGGTGCCGTCGCGGGTGACGCCGACGGAATCCTTGAAGCGCAAGAACGAGCCGATCACAAAACATCGGCCGGCGGGTAAAGTGTCACCACCGCCGCGGCGTCAAGTTCGCTCTTTCCCGATGCAATCA
>ODAK010003687.1_pt1 | contig 15847 bp, 10 predicted proteins | sample 1539591 | NCBI WGS metagenome assembly ODAK01 (sample SAMEA3539303, study PRJEB22396) | soil metagenome | biome: tundra; feature: field; material: soil | place: USA | collected 2010-05 | depth 0.15 m | reverse complement strand
ACGGGCTGACCAAAGCCGGTGTCGTGCAGCATTCCGAACCGGATTCGCGGGAAGTATTGCAGGCGGCGGCCTTCATGCATGACGTCGGCCGAGCCAAAGGTCACCAGGATCATCAGAAGAGATCGTTGCGCATGATTCGCAAGCTGTCGCGGCCTCTGGGTTGGAGTGCGCGAGAGTTGGAACTCGCGGCCGTCGTGGCACGTTACCATCGCGGCGCCTTGCCGCGTCCGCGCGGAAAGACCATGCAGCGGCTGGATCTGCCTGATCGGCGCATCGCGCTCGAACTGGCGGGCGTATTGCGCCTGGCCAACGCTCTCGCTTTGCGGAATGAGGCCGGGCGGAACGGGGCGGCGGGGAATGCAACGGCTCCCAAACTCCAGGTCAGTTTACGGGACCGGGTTCTGCTCGTGCAGTCCGCCGGCTACTCACCGCTTGACCGTTCCGCCGAAGATGTGGCGGCCGCCCGCCATCTGCTTGAACTCGTCCTCCGACTGCCGGTGATGGTCAAGCCGCTTCGCATCGCCAGCACCTCGAACCGCGCTGCCAATCCCTGATCGTCTCGGGCATATCCAAATTCATGCCCCATGAAAATCGGCCAGTTCGAACATTCGATACGAATGTCCTCTAATTCACGACAATACTCACCGGGACCGAGTACACACTGACGCTCTCGGTCGCGGTCACCATGATGTTCGAGTAAGTTCCTGGGACGGTGGCGGCAGTGAGCGTTTCCCGTCCCGATCCCGACGCGCTCGGGTTCGCGACCGAAGTCGCCGTGACGGTCACGCTCGGTGGATTGTTACGGGCCACGGTAGGAGCGGTGTACAGTCCAGTCGCATCGATTGTGCCGCCGTTCGGTGTTGTCACGGCCCAGGTCACGGATGTGTTCGTGGCATTCGCGACCGTTGCGGTAAACTTCGCGGTTTGCAGTGGCCAGCCGCTGTTGTTCGGGAACAGGCTCGCGGGTGTTCCGGAACTTACGCTGACCGACACCGGTGGTGCACTGCTTCCGCCTCCACCTCCACAAGCAACCAGAACACCCAAGAGTGCCAGAGAAACGCAAAGACCGCTGACCACCGAACACCTCGACACTTTGCGTCCCGCCAGGCCGAAAACCGCGATCCCTGCCAGTGGCAATGCCAGCGGCAACCATGGAGCGCGGCCATTTGCGGCATGTCGGCGAGCAGCGCCGGCAGGTGGATTGGGGCCAGTAGTCACGATGCTGACTTGAACCTGCGTCGTTCCGGCATTTGCCGCTATCTGCGTTGGATTGAAGCTGCAGCTCACGGTCGCGTCCGGAAGTCCAGAGCAGGAGAACGTAACGCTACCCGCGAAGGTCCCGGCGCTAGTCGGGCTCGCCGTGAAGTTATAAATAGCGCTCTGTCCAGCCATAGCGGTCCCAGTCGTGCCGCCATTGGCCACCCAGTTCATTGTTGGAGCTTGTATGGTCTGTGTAAAAGCAGCTGAGGTGCTGGGAGCGTTGTTGGCGTCGCCGTTATATGTGGCAGTGATCGAGTGGACACCCGATGACAATGTGGAAATCGTCAGTGTTGCCTCTTGAGAACCGTTCACTGCGCTCAAGCTTGCATTCCCTAGGGTTGTCGACCCATCTTTGAATATCACGTTCCCGGTAGGTGGGTTTGTGCCACCGGTGCCGACAATTGCGCTGAACGTCACCGAATCGCCAAAATTCGCCGAATTCGGATTGGCGCTGAGCGTGGTAGTCGTCGCCGAACCGGGGGACCAACGGGCGAGCAAGTTCGCCACGTCAATCGAGCCCAGCCCGGTGACTTCGTCAAATCCTGCGTTCACCAGATATCCCGACAGACCGCCGGTTAATGCCGTCGGCGAAGCAGTGCTGTTATTGCACATGCTCGGGTGTGTCACCACACAGCCGGTGACGCCGCTGGTGGCCACGGTTACGTCGTGAAAAACGGTATTCGATGGATCCGCCGCAATCTGATACAGTCGCTGATTAAGTTCACCCTGCGCCGAACCGGTTTGCTGATCCAAAAGCGCGGTAATGCCAGCCATGTCCGGCGCGGCGGCGGAAGTTCCGAAGAAATATTCAAAATAGAAGCTGCCATTCCGCACCACACAATCCCCTGGGTGTGTTCCTCCCGATGCGGCCAGACACCCGAAATATCCATCGTGAGCGGCAGAAGTGAATGCGATATCGGGAGTGTAGCGGCCCTGCGTACCCGGAACTCCAGGTCCCGTTTGCCACGAAGGTGTAGGAATGTAGGCGCTTACGCCTCCACCAGAAGACGCGACCCAGTAGGTGGGCGGAGGATTGATGTTAAGTGGTTCGTTCCATCCGCCCTCCGGGATATAGCTCAAAGCGGATTCCAGGCCATTGTTGCCTGAACTCCAGTATTGTGATGGATTCGAGCCCTCCGCGAATTCAGTACCACCGACGCAGGTGCAATAGCTGGAGGAGCAAATGTAATTCGGGCTGGCAATCTGCGTTGCTGGCGGAGCTTGAAAATAGGCATCGCAGCCCGCTGCGCCTCCGTCTCCCGAAGCAACGAATGTCGAAATGCCTTCCGCAGCCCCTTGGCTGAATATGCCGTCCCAGAACTGCACGTCTGCCTGCGTCCGATCGGCTTCGCAGGCTCCGAAGCTGATGCTCATCACCTGGGCAATCACGGGATTAGCGTCAACCACGTATTGGGCGGCGATCCGGAGGCCGCTCACCGTATTGCTGTCTGCGCTCACAACCAGGTCGATGGTCGCGCCGGTCGCGACGCTGGCCGAACGCATCACATCGAGGGTTGCCTCACCCTGGTCGCCGGAAGCTTTTCCTCCCGTGCCCGCGGGTGGTCCGGGATCCACTCCGTTTGGCGGAACGATGACGGTTGGAAGGTTGGATGGAATGCCCGACAGTGACTCAAAGTTTGTGACGTCGGCAAGGAAGACCTTGGCGCGCCCGATGATGGCAATCGTCTGCCCCGCACCGCTGATGTTAGTGTTCCATACGCTATTTACGTCGTAGATGGTGGAGAAATCCAAAGGCGTGACGAAATAAGTGCAAGGGCCACTGTTGCACAGGGAGAGCGCGGGCAACTCCGAACCCGCTCCGTTCGCCGGTACCTGCACTTGTTCCATCCCGTTGAAGGGGTGGTCGTTGACGGTGTACAAGCCGCTGATCGACTGAATGACGCCGGATAACGCGGCTGGAATATGTGGATCGTCCGCGGCCCCCATGCGCTGCTCGCCATTGACAACGTAGTGGCGCAACTCGGTGGCAAAAGCCGCACCGACTTGCGCTGCCTCGCCGCTGAAGTCGACCATCACCCGATTGTTAGCTACCCCGTTAACACGCAACCCCCGCGAGAGGAGCCACCCCGAGACCGCATCAATATCGTGCTGCGGAGCGCCGAATCTCTTGCCGAATTGGACGGGCGTGAGCCAGTGATGGTAGTTCGGCGACGCGGGATCCTGCAGTTGCTGAAGAAATTTCTCCAATGCTTTTTGCTGTCGTGGCGAACGCTTCAACACCAATGTGAGGTGCTCAAGCAAAGTATCGCCCGCAACCGGGCTCTGATCGTTTTCCGGCACCGCCCATGTCGGACGCTGGCCTTGCAATGCGATGCGGCTGGCGGGATTCACCGGCGTAGTAACTAAGTTGCTCGGCTGCGCAAAACACAATATCGGGAGCATGCTGATGATGGTTAGAAGTGCGAACAGTCGAATATTTGATCGGATCCACGTGGCGGTAACGCTTGCTTTCATGAGTAACTCCAGAAATGGACTTGACCAACCTTGTTATAGGGAAGTAATAGCTTGCGTGAAACATCGAGCGCCGCAGTATACGCCAGTCCAAGGCTCGCCGTCAGTGCTTTAACCCGAGACATTACGCTGCAGACGTTGAAATTCGGAAATGGCGAGAAGGTCAAGACTGAAAACTGGCGCAGAGCCATTCCGATCAAAACGCCTCAAAAACCGCTTGACTTTAGCTATCAAACAGCGCGAGATGGATAGAGGGACTAGCCGTTGCCTTGGTGCCTGTCGTCATGCCGGCTTATGGAGAGGATCGAGGGATTCGCGCGATAACTGCTAGGCGCTCAAGACTTTGCCTGCAACCCATTTCGGTTCAAGACTTTGGAAGGAATTTTCCTGTAACTCGATGATTCTAAGTACTACCGGGTAGGGGGTAGGGGGGTACTCATCCAATAATATTGGTCACGACGCACAGATTTGCCCCAATTCCAGACGAGTAGCAAGGCAGGCACTTTTCAGAGTGGGCTTTTCGATCCAAGCTTAACTCTGTGACTCATGCGAATCTCGTTTCCTCGGCGGTAGCTTGGCTGCGGCGCTATCGCTGCGGCGTTGTGCTTTCAGAGCAGGCCTGCGTCAGCGGCGAAATGCCAGATGCGATTGGATGGAAAAAGGCCTGCCATTCCGTCCTCGTAGAATGCAAGATGACGCGCGGGGATTTTCTCGCCGACCGCGCCAAGCGCTTCCGGCAGCAACCAGAGACCGGCGTCGGCTCGGAGCGCTATTACCTTGTGCCGCCGGGCTTGATCCAGGCCGAGGACCTTCCCCTCGGTTGGGGACTGCTTGAAGTCTGTGGGCGCGAGATCAGAACGACGAAGCGATCCGCGAAGAACCTGCGCTCGGCTGTCGGCTTCCAGCATGAGATGAATCTGCTCCTGGCCAGCCTGCGGCGGGTGGAGGTGCGCATCGAACCGCAGAGTATCACGGACTTCCTGAAGTGGAAGAACCGAATGGCGGAATACAATCGGGGCGCGCTCCCCGAGGGATTGATTTCCGCTGAGCGAGAAGAGAATCCATTTCTGCAGCCCGTGACCGGCGACTGATGGATTCTGGACGCAAAAAAATGAAACCGGGCTGTTTGGCCCGGTTTCGAAGGCGTCGGTTGCGATGCGGTTACATCACAACGCGGCGCAGCTGGCTCTGGGTTTTCCGCGGTCGCAATTCGCGTCCGCTCGTGCATCCCGCGCCAGCAAACGTCAAAGGAGCGAGGACATGAACCGGGAAGGTTGAAGCAACTGATGGGCCAGTGCTTGAATTAGCGTGACGCTTTTATTATGTCTTGTAAGTTGATGATAATAAATTACGTATACTACATATAATCACGTTGACAAATGTTTTTTCCGACACTCTCCGAGCCCGGAGGCTTCAAAATATTGCACAAGGACTGAGCTGGCCGTGGAGAAGTCGGCTTCGTATCAGGGCATCGCTTTAGCGATGCCGTTAGTCTTACCATCAATGGTCCCTTCAGTGTGTGCGTGAGAACTAGTTTTCGGCGACTCCTGCAGTGATTGAGAATCGAGCCCCGGAGGGCTGGATTCTGCGGTGTGCCGTTCTACCGGATCACCCGAAAACGAATTCGCACGCACGGAAGGACCGCTCTTCCACGGTTGTGCGAACAATCTTGGAGCTTTTCAGCAAACTGTTTAGCCGCTGAGTTCATGGCCTACGCAATCTGTAAAAAGAGAAACGCTCTACTCTGCCACGCCCGCGTGTTCGCGTTTGCGACTAAGCACGGCAAGCCCCGTCTCAAGGTCGGCAATCAGGTCGTCTGCATTTTCGATGCCTACCGAGAGCCGAATCATCTGCTCCGTCACGCCCATCTTCTTTCGCAGGTCGGCATCGATCATGGCATGGGACGTGAGCACCGGAATCGACACCAGCGATTCGACGCCGCCCAGGCTGGGGGCGAGCGTGAACAGATTCAGCGCCTCGGACACGCGGCATGCGTCGGCTCCGCTACCCTCTACTTCGAAGCTTAGGACGCCGCCCGCGCCCGTCATTTGCTTTTTGGCCATCGCGTAGTCGGGGTGGCCTTTGAGCATCGGATAGTGCACGCGCGCGACCTTCGGATTCTTGCTCAAAAATTCTGCAATCCGCAGCGCGCTCTGGTTCTGCCGCTCCACGCGCACCGCGAGAGTTTTGATTCCGCGGAGCAGCAGAAACGCCGCATGCGGATCCATGCAGCATCCCAGCGTATTGCGCAGGTGATGGATCTGGTCGATCAGGTCACGCCTTCCGGTTGCGATGCCGCAAATCAGGTCGGCGTGTCCGCCGAAGTACTTGGTTCCCGAGTGCAGCACAAGATCAATGCCCCATTCCGCGGGACGGCAATTGATGGGCGTGGCAAAGGTGGCGTCGATCGTCGAGATGAGGTTGTGTTTCCGGGCGAAGGCCGCAGTCTGTTCGAGATCGACGATTCGCACCATGGGGTTGGTTGGCGACTCGATGTGCACGATTTTCGTATTCGGACGGATGGCACGCTCGTGTTGAGCGATGTCGTTCGTGTCTACGAACGTGGTCTCGATGCCCATCTTGGGCAGCCATTGCGAAAGGAACTTGGTCACGCCGCCGTATATATCGCGCTGGGCAATGATGTGGTCGCCTGCTTTCACGAGCGCCAGGAAGGAGGTTGTGATCGCCGCCATGCCCGAGGAAAACAACAGCGCCGCATCCGTGCCTTCCAGTTCGGCGATCGCATTCTCGGCAACGGTGTGCGTAGGGTTGCCGTAGCGCGTGTAAAAGCGGTCGGTTGACGTTACGCGCAGTTGCTCCTGGTTGTCGGTGACCTCAAAGGTTGACGTCTGGTAGATGGGCGTAGTCACCGGGCCATTCTTCTTGTGCAGACTGCCTCCGCCCCGAACAGCCTCGGTTTCCTGCCGGAATTTGTGTTTCTTCATCATTGACTCCGCTTACGATTGCTCTGAAGCCGATCTCACACCTTGCCGGGAACGGCTGCTTGATTGATCGCGGGGACGAGCGACAGCCACTGTGCCGACCGGACATGCCGTCCACTAATGAGTTTGTCGAACTCGGCTTGCAGCGCCCGGGTGAGCCTGCCCGTTTTGCCGGCGCCGATCGTTCGAAAATCGATCTCCCGCAAGGCGACAACCTCGGCTGCCGTTCCGCAGACAAATACTTCATCCGCGATATACAACTGGTCGCGCGAGATAGGCTCCTCGATCACGGTGTAGCCCAGATCCGCGGCCAGCGTAATCAGGGTGTCGCGCGTAATGCCCTCCAGAATGCCGGCCTTCGGCGTCGTGTAGATACGGCCGTTGCGAACCAGGAAAAGATTTTCGCCGGTACACTCGGCCACATATCCGTCGGGCCCCAGCATGATGGCTTCGTCGAATCCGGCGCGGTGCGATTCGGTCTTGGCGAGGATTGAACTCACATAATTTCCAGAAACCTTCGCCTTGGTCATCATGATGTTGGGGTGGAGTCGTGTGAACGACGCGATATTGGCGCGGATGCCGCGCTCTTTGGCCTCGGCGCCCAGAAAGGCGTTCCATTCCCATACCGCAACCACGAAACGCGGCGTGCCGGATTCGACCGTCATCATCATGGCGCCGTCCAGGTAAATCATGGGACGGATGTAGCAAGCCGAAAACTCGTTTGCGGCAATCGTGCTATTGATCGCCGTCTTTACCTGGTCCGCGGTGACCGTCAAGTCGCGAAAACCCACGATGTGCGCCGAGTCCAGCAGGCGCTCGACGTGTTCGTTCATTCGGAATACAGCCGGTCCCTTGTCGGTCGAGTAGCAGCGGATGCCTTCAAACACGCTGAAGCCGAACTGCATTCCCGCGCTCAGAAATGGCACGACGCCTTCAGTCGCCGGCTTGAGCGAGTCGTCAATCCAAATATACTTAGCAGCTCCCATGGTCTCCTTGAACACCGTTTGTAATCTCCCTAGAGTACCTGCCCTGGCATATCGCGGCAAGACGCGTGTAGAGCCACGGGTTACTGCGTGTAGACTATGGCTGTTGTGGATTCGAATCCTGTTGCGCAGTGCATCCTATGAAAAAAGCCAAAGTGGCCCGCACGTCCTTAAGAAAGAGTAAACAAAAACAGTCTGTATCGAAGAAGACGACAGCCCATGTCGCACAAAGCAAGACTGCGCTTCCGGGCACGGTCGCGAAAGGCAAGGCTCGCAAGGCAGAATTACGACATGTTCCATGGAGATCCGTTGCGATTGAGAACCTGAACCCTCTGCTCGGGCTTCACTTCGTGGTTGGACAAAAGATCATGCTGGCCCGCGTTCTGCTGAAAAAAGGGTGCGTGGTGCCCGAACATAGCCATTCCAACGAACAGGTCACGTACATTCTTGAAGGAGCGCTTAAGTTCTGGATCGACGGAAAAGAGATCGTCGTGAATTCGGGTGAGGTATTGACGATCCCGCCGAACATGCCGCACAAAGCCGAGGCGCTGGAAGACACAGTCGATCTCGATGTATTCGATCCGCCGCGCGCCGACTGGATGAACAAGACGAACGCGTATTTGCGGTAGAAGTAACGAAACCAAGGTAATCTCCCGGTCACCGCGTTCCGAGCGGTTAAGCCTTATCATTGACGAAAGTCAATGCCGCTAATGAGCAAAGTGAACACGGATCAAGCCGCAACTGCGTTCCGCCTGCGCTGCATCGGCTGCGGAGCGACTCCCAATTCCGCCGCTCAGGACTTTCGCTGTACAGATTGCGGCGATTTGTTTGAATTCTTTTCTCCGGGATTGACCGGCGATCCCGCCACGCTGCGTGCCCTCTGGTTGGATCGCCGCACGTCTATCGGCAACACAACGAGCAATGCGCTTGACCGAAGCGGCGTTTGGCGTTTTCGTGAGTTGCTTCCGCACATTCCTGAAGAACATGCCATCACGCTGCGCGAGGGCAACACGCCGCTCTATCACCTCGACCGTTGCGCCCGCTCGACTGGAATAGAAGACCTCTACGCCAAGCACCAGGGCATGAACCCGACCGCATCGTTCAAAGATACCGGCATGACGTTCGCCGCCTCTTCCGCACACCAGGGCGGATTTCGGTGGGTCGCCTGCGCTTCGACGGGCAACACGTCAGCCTCTATGGCAGCCTATGCGGCGCGCGGCAACATGCGCAGCCTGGTGCTGATTCCAGAAGGGAAGATTTCCTGGGGCAAGCTTTCGCAATCGCTGGACTATGGCGCACTCACTTGCCAACTGCGGACCGATTTTGATGGCTGCGTTCGCATTCTTAACGAGCTTGTCCGCCGGAAGCCGGTCTACCTGCTGAATTCAGTTAACCCTTATCGGATCGAAGGCCAGAAAACTGCCGCCATCGAACTGCTGGAGCAACTCAACTGGGAACCGCCCGACCACATCATCGTGCCGGGTGGCAATCTGGGAAACAGCTCGGCGATCGGCAAAGCGCTGCTTGAGATGCATCATCTAAGACTGATCTCGCGCCTTCCTAAGCTGTCGATCATTCAGGCCCAGGGCGCGAATCCGTTCTACAGAAGCGTGCGCGAATTCGGCGGCACCAAACTCGAACCCATGACGGCCGACACGCTGGCCAGCGCCATTCGAATCGGCAACCCTGCCTCGTGGAAGAAAGCGCTGCGTGTGCTGCGCGAGACCGGTGGCGAGGTCGAGCAGGTCAGCGAGGTCGAAATCGCCGAGGCAAAAGCCGAAATTGGCGCCGACGGGATCGGTTGCGAACCTGCCTCCGCCGTCACGCTCGCCGGCCTGAAGAAACTGCGCGCCAGCGGCTTCGTCAAGCCCAACGAAATGGTCGTCCTGATCCTGACCGGCCACGTCCTCAAGGACCCCGATTTCACCATCAAGTTTCATCGCGGCGAACTTTTCGCTGGAACGCCAGACGAACGCCACGCTATCCAAACCAAATCGCTGCAGCGTGCACCGGTCGTGCTCGATGCCGATCTGGGGGCCGTTATTGCAGCCCTCGACGCGGCCGAGAGAAATTCGTAGCAGTTCGCCGCACAATCGTGTATAAGACACAATTTCGATGTTCTTATAGGTTGAAAGTGGCTCGAATCTTCGGGGAGCGCTATAAAGCCTTTTGTTTCTTTGATTTCAGGGCGGCGCGGACCGATAGCACTTGCCGGTAATAATCATCTACTATGCCTTCGCGTCCTATCTCTGGAGACCGGTCGTTGCGCCTGGCGCTGCCGGCAACCTCCGCCAACCTGGGTCCCGCGTTTGACGCTGCGGCCCTCGCGCTCGATTTCTATCTCCGCCTGCGCGCCGAGCGTGCTCCCGACTTCTTCGTCACCGCCCAGGGCCGGGACGCTCACATCTGCGGCCGGATGGAAAACCACCTGATCGTCACCACCTACTGCGAAGTGCTCGAATCGGAGAACCGCAAGATCGCGCCGCTGCGGATCCACATCGAAAACGAGATTCCTGTCGGCAAAGGTTGCGGATCATCCGCGGCAGCGCGCTTGGCCGGCATCGCGCTGGCGGTGCACTTCGGACATTTACGCTGGAAGGATGACCGCATCGTCGGCGAAGCCTCGATGCGCGAGCACCATCCCGACAACGCGTCCGCCTGCTGGATGGGCGCGCTCACCGTGGCCCGCATGGCCAACCAGGTTCAGGCGCAGGTGGTTGAGGTGAAGCCGAAAGGGAAGTGGCCGCTGCTGCTTGCGGTTCCCGAGGCGCCGCTCCTCACCGAGCAAGCCCGCCGCGTGCTGCCCTTTCAGTACTCGCGCGCCGACGCGGTTACCAACATTCAGAACTCGATGCTGTTGCTCTCGGCGTTCGCGAACGACCGTCCCGATCTTCTGCCGGCCGCTCTGGAAGACCGCATACATCAGCCCTATCGGGCGCCGCTCTGTCCGTTGCTGCCCGCGCTCAAGGAGTTGACGGGAGAGTCTGGCATCTTCGGTGCTGCCCTCAGCGGAGCCGGCCCCTCGGTGCTGGTCTTCCTGGACCCGAAAGTTCCAGTGAAACGGGTGAAACAGAGAATTGCAGCTCACCTCTTGAAACGGCGCCTTCCTGCCGAACTTCTGCTCACCCAGATCGCCACGCATGGCGGACGCGACGGAGCCGACTGGCGCAAGCATTATCCCGGCGCAAAAAAATAAGCTGTGTGGCAACGGCGTTCTTGTGGTGACGGGCTTTGCCCCGTCCCGGCAGGGCAGAGCCCCGCCACCACACAACCCTACCGGCTCGCCGGCGGAACAATTCCGTTCATGCGCAAATATTCCACCATCTGCCCGTAGTGATCGAAGCCATGCAAGGCGAACAAGGTTGCCAGTCCCATTCGCGTCGACTTGCCTTCGCCGAATGGACTCTTGACCTGTCCCGTAGCATTTTCGGCGGTGATCGTAGCCACCGCCTTATGCGCGTACGCGAACGAGTCTTTAGCGAACTTCACAATGTCCGCCTTGGACTTGATGCTGTCCGGCCCGTTTTCGCCGCCCAACTCCACCGGAGGCTTTTCGCCCAGAATCGCCGCTGCCACCATGTAGTTCACCGCCGCCACGTGTTTTACCTGCTGCGCGAATGTGCGCACGCCCTTGAATTCGCCCGCGGTCGGGGCGAAGCCGTATTTATCCTCCGGCATTGCCTCCGCGGCTGGTACGAACTCGCTTTCAATACCCTTCACTCCGCCATCCAGGATCTGCGAAATGGTTTTTGGTTCGTCCTTCGCCTGCGCAACGCACAACCCGCAGAACGTCAACAGCATGGCCAACGCGAACATCTTCTTCATATCGCCTCCAGGCAGATGAAATTGCAATTCAGCACTTCAGTGATGACCGTGATGAGGATGATCGTCCTGATTATGCCGCCACTTCCAATACTCCTCCTGCTCGTCGGGAGGAAGCTTGCGAAGATCGCGATCCGCATCGCGATGCGTCTCGTGAGCCCACCGTTGGTAGTACTCCACCTCGCTGTTGTTCCATTTGTGGTAGTCGTTGTAATACGCGTCGTAGACCCGATGGGAATGAAGATGGATGCAACCCACTCCCGCCGCGCAACATGCCACCGCCGCGCCCAGGCACATTGCACGGAAAAATCCGTATTTCCGCAGCATTTCAGTAGTACCTCCCTCAGAGAGATCACGACGATGCTAATTCAAACCAGAATTCCGCACCACCTTAAGCGGCCCGAACGCGGGCCTAGAGCCGAGAGCCCAACGCCCTTTCCGCAAAAGGCCACTCTCCACGCCGCCAAGAACGCACAATGTAAATCGCCAGCCCTACCACCAGAATCACTCCGGCATAGCGAACTTCGCGCAGGAAGTTTCGTCGCGAAACAAGAATAAAAATAAAGCTGGCCGCCGCGATCAGCGCCGGCAACGGATATAGCCACATCCGGAACGGACGCGGCATCTCGGGCTGTCGAATCCGCAGCACAATCACTCCGATGCTCTGCACCAGAAATTGCAGCACGATCCGGATCACGATCAGCGACGCAATCAAGTCGGCAAGCCGCAGGAAGCAGAACAGGGCCGCCACTCCCGCCAGCGCCAGCACCGACACATAAGGGAACCGATGTACAGGATGCACGCGCGCAAAGACTCGAAAATAATCCCCATCGAGCGCCGCCGCATACGGCACTCGCGAATACCCCAGCGTCAGCGAAAATACCGACGCGAATGCCGTCCACATCACCAGCACCGAAATCACCGAAGCCGCGCCGTGCCCGTACACGCGCTCCATCATGGTCGAGACCACGTACAACTTGCTGTTCGCCGCCCCCGATTGCGCCAGTTCCCGCCATGGGATGACCCCGAGAATGCTGATGTTCATCACGATATAAAGACACGCGACCGCCAGAATGGATAGAAACAGCGCCCGCGGAATATTTTTCCCCGGGTCCTTGACCTCATCCCCGAGGAAGCAAACGTTGTAGTACCCGCCAATGTCATAGGCCGCGATCAGCATCGCCCCGCCCAGTCCGTGAAAAAAATCGCGCGAAAACGTAAACGCCCCGGGAGGCAAATCAAATGCCTGATGCGCGTTGAAATGAGTTAGCCCGGTGAAGATGATCCACCCGATCGTCCCCATCACGCCGAGCCAGAGCAGTTTGGTCAGCCGAGAAATCGCGGTAATCCGCCGGTAGAGCAGGAAAGCGGTCAGCGCGCAGACGCCAATCGCCATCAGCGTAGCCGGCATGGCGACCCATGTCAGTTGCAGAGTTCCTACCAGCGGAAGAGTGAGGTTGCCCGTGCGCGTCGACCAGACGCGTTCCAGCCCCGGCCAGAAAAAAGCGGCATACTGCGACAGTCCAATCGCCCCCGAAGCAATCGAAAGCGGCGCGCTGAACGAGAGTTGCCAGATAAAGAGAAATGAAATGAGCCGACCCAGCTTCTTCGGCCCGTAAATCTCTTTCAAATACCGGTACGAGCCGCCCGACCCCGGCATTGCCGCGCCCAACTCTGCCCACACCAGTCCATCGCAGATCGCCAGGAACGCCCCCAGCACCCATCCCAACATCGCTTGCGGCCCGCCCATCGCCGACACAATCAGCGGGATCGTGATGAACGGCCCCACGCCGATCATGTCAATCATGTTCAGCGCAGTCGCCGAACTGAGGCTGATGCCGCGCACGAGCGGTGATTTGCTATCGGCGTCGGTAGTGGGGGAGATCGTCACGAAGTTTGTTGGAAGGGGTCGTTCGCTGTTTGTCGTTCGTCGTTCGCAAGGCAGATCATATTCATGAACAAGTGGTGATGATTTTACCTGTCATTGCGGAATTGAAAGTTTGATTCTTAATTTGCGAACAGTGAACTGCGAAATAGCCAAAACCAAAGCCTAGCGCCCACTCACCAGATTCACAAACAGCCGTACCGCTCCCGGCACGCCCGCCGGCAACTGCCGGAAGAACGCATATCCCGTGTAGATATACGTCCCCTTGCCATAGTGCGCCACCAGCAAGCCGCCCTTCTGCTCGCCCTCTCCCGGATCATGCGATTCAAGCAGCGGCGTGAACTGCGGATCCCACTCCGACATGAAATACAGCCCCCGCTCCTGCACCCAGCCGTCGAAATCTTTGGCGGTAATTTCATTCGGATAATGAAAAATCCCGTTCGAAGGCTCAAGAATCTTGACCGGCGCCTCTTCCACCGAAACCCGCGCCCGTCCAAGAGTTACCGGATACGGCGTGAACTTCCCCGAGTTGAAATCTCCCGCCGCGGCGGTGTACCCCAAAGTGTTGTACTGGACTACGAGCCGTCCACCGGCCTGCACATAATCGAGCAAGCGTTTGTTATTGGCAATCACATCCTTCTGTGTGTCATAAGCCCGTATGCCCAGCACGATCGTCTGAAATTGATTCAAATCCGCCGAAGCCAGCTTCTCCGCCGGAATCATCGTCACATTCATCCCGATCTGCTCCAGCACCGCCGGAATCTCATCCCCTGCGCCCATCACATATCCAACCTTCAAATCCTTCGGCACCTTCACATCCACGATCGAAACGCGCTGTGCTGCCGGCTGGTAGTAATAAGCCGCGCCAAGATCCTCGCGCGTAACCAGCGTGTATCCCTCGCTATATCTTTTTCCGCCCGCGTCCAGGACCGCGTGAATTTCAACCCGTCCCTCATGCAGGCCGTTCGGCAATACCTTGAATGAAAAGTCCTGTTTGTCGCCATGTTTGGCGAGCGCAACCGTCAACCGGTCTGGCTCGGACCTCCACCCCGTCGGCAGTTCCAGCTGCAGGGTTCCATCCTGAGCTCCCGAGAGATTCGAACTCACGCCAACCTTGACCGTAATTTCTCTGCCGTCCTGCACACGAAGAACCTGCTCTCCCGGTTCGAGACTCAGCGAAAATGCGGGCGCAACCGCCAACGGCGTCCGGTAGCGGCCACCACTCTCATCCACAAACGGCACAAAAACCGTTGCCGAAATCTCTCCCGTTGGTGTTTCCTTCTTCGCGCCCCGGTTCCGGATGACATCGGGCGCGGGAGAATGCCTTCCCGCGTGTTCGATCACCTCATAGTGCACGCGCACCCGCAGCGGCGAAGGCGGGAAGGGAAGCGTGCGATACGTCTCGTCGTCAATGGTGTTGAGCGCGTCCGTCTCGGGGTTATCGCGATGCCAGTAGGGACGCGTCATCGGAGCATCCGCCGGAACCTTGAGCGCGAAGTTGGCGTAATAATTCTGCCCGGGCCTAATCGTCATTTCCCCGGCATCGGCCTTCCTGACCCACCCCTCGCCGCCCACCACCTCGGCACCGTCCACCAGCATCCAGTGCTCCGACCCGTTGTGCAGGCGCGCCACCACCTGGAAGGTTTGTCCCGGCGAAACCACCGTTAGCGCATCCTTGAATGGGGGAGCAGTTTTCCCCGGATCGAGCCCCGACGCGACCGTTGCCTCCAGGTGCACGCTGAAAGCGATGTTCGCGGCTTTCTGCGCTTCCTGCAGCTCTGTCTGCAAAACCGGAAGCACATTCTCCTGGGCTGCCTGAGGGACTCCGCTCTTTTCCAGCCGCTCGATGGCTGCCTCAAGGCTCTTGCCGGCTTTTGCCAGCGGCTCACCAGCACTCGTGGGATCCGACTCCGTCTTCTCCTCGGCACGCTTGATTTCAGAAGCGATCGAGTCCAATTCCCCGCGCAGCCAGGGCGCCTTCTTCTCTTCATCCCCCAGCCGTGATGCCAGCCCCGGCAACGTCGTGTCGATCCCGTCGAAGAAATCTTGCTCGTGTCCGTCCTTATCTTTCGGAGAGTCCACCACCGAATCCACCAGCTTGTAATACGTGAACCGATCCCCATCCGGAACCGACACCGACGCCAGACCCTGGGATTCCTGATGGCGCAATCCCTTCAGCGCAAACTGCACGTACGACGTCCCCAGCACCGGATCCACCTTCCCTGTATTCAGCTTCACCGTGTACTTGTCCGCGTCGCAAGTCATCGCGCCAAACCCGCACACGTTCCCGATGTAAAGCTTTTTCGGCTGCCACGGCTGCAATCCTTCTGCAATCTGTTCGGGAAATTTCATCGGATCTGCCGCCGCCCGAAACGCCTCTTTCGTCAAAATCGCCGACGCCTGATGATGTCCATGCCCATCGCGATCGGTCCCTGAAAACCGCGCCACCAGCACGTCCGGCCGAAAGGTACGTATCACGCGCA
>ODAK010003685.1_pt1 | contig 15849 bp, 9 predicted proteins | sample 1539591 | NCBI WGS metagenome assembly ODAK01 (sample SAMEA3539303, study PRJEB22396) | soil metagenome | biome: tundra; feature: field; material: soil | place: USA | collected 2010-05 | depth 0.15 m | reverse complement strand
GCCGATGAATGCGGTCGGAGAAATACAGGATCTCGCCGAAGCAACCGCCCGGCTGCACGCTGGCGATGTTCTTTCCCTCAAGGCTGACGTCAACCTCGCCATCGGCCAGGAAAAAGAAGTTGTCGCCTGCTTCGCCCTCGCGGATCAACGTAGTCCCGGCGGGAATGGTCTTCCAGGCGCCGATCCGCACCAGCTCCCATAGGGCGACGTCGTTGAAGTCCTCGAAGAACGGGAAGCCACGCAGCTTGTTGAAGCGCTCCGAGTCCGAAATCGAATCGCCGACGAGGCGCAAGCTGAGGAACGCCTGGCTCAGATCCTTGCCGAACTCGAGCCACGATTGGTAGCGCTCGGCCGGCTCCTTGCTCATCGCCTTCATCACGATCGCGTCGAGCAGCAACGGCAGCTCGGGCCGCAGGTTGACGGGCGGCGGCGGAACGGTGTTGAGGATGGCGTAGCTCAGCCCTGCCTGCGTCGACGCCTGGAAGGGCAAGCGCCCCGTCAGCAGCCGGTACATGGTGACGCCCAGGGAATAGATGTCGGTCTGCTGCGTGAGCGTCTCCATGCGGATCTGCTCGGGCGACATGTACGCCGGCGACCCCACGCCGACGATCTGCGTCGTGTCCTGCCCGGGGCGCTGCTGGAACGAGGCGCCGAAGTCGCTCACCTTGGTCTCGCCGCTCTCGGAGAGCAGGATGTTGCCCGGCTTGATGTCACGATGAATGACGCCGTGCCGGTGCGCGTATTCGAGCGCCCGGATGCATTTGAAGATGATTTCCACCACCTTGTTGAGCGGCAGCAGCGTGGACACGTCGGAGTGCGCCTCGAGCGTCGTGCCGGGCACGTATTCCATCACCACGTAGCTGTGATCGGGCTCCACCACCGCGTCGAGGATATCGACGATGTGAGGATGGTTGAGCTTGCCCGCCAGCGAGGCCTCGGCGACAAACGCCTTGAACATCATCCGCTGCTCCTGCGGATCCGCATGCGTGTCGAACAGGAAGAACTTGATGGCGACGTCCCGGTCGGTGAACGGGTCGCGCGCAAGGTATACGCGGCTGGTCGCGCCGCTGCCGATCTCGCGCTGGACCGGGTACTTCCCCAAATGCTTCGGCAGCTGCAATTTCACGGCCGCCTCAGGCAGGCGCTGATGTGCTGCAGCAGATCGGCTTCCTGGTACGGCTTGCCGATGAAGGCGTTCACGCCCAGCGCCGCCGCCCGGCTGCGGTGCTTCTCGGCCGTGCGCGACGAGATGACGATGATCGGGATGCCGCGGGTGCGCGGATCGCCGCGCACGTTGCGGGTGAGGTCGAAGCCGTCCATGCGCGGCATTTCGATGTCGACGAGCATCACGTCGGGCAGGCGGTCCTTGAGCTTCTCGATCGCATCCAGGCCGTCTTTCGCGGTGATCACGCGGTAGCCCTCGCGCTCGAGCAGGCGGCTGGTGAACTTGCGCACCGTGAGCGAATCGTCCACCACCATGACGAGCGGCGTCGAGGCGCGCGTGCCGATTACGCCGGTAACCTCGCTCAGCCATGCTCCCGCGGCGGCCTTGCGCTGGGCGAGCTGCACCGGGTTGACGATGAGCACGATGCTGCCGTCCGCGAGCACGGTGGCGCCGGTCACGCCCGCGATCCTGGAAAGCTGCGGACCGATGGCCTTGACCACGACCTCCTGGTTGCCCAGCAGTTCGTCGACGTGGACGGCGACTCGCTGGATTCCGCTGCGCAGCAGCAGCACCGAATTGTAGTCCGTGATTTCGACGGCGACACGCTCGCCGAGGAGCGCTCGCAGGGAGTGCAGCGGATACACGCGCCCCTGGAACTCGACCTGGCCCTTCTCATAAAGGCTGGCCATCGCATCGGCCTTCAGCCGCAGCACCTGCTCGACCGTGGCCGACGAAACCGCCAGCGTCGCTGACCCTGCCCTCACCATCACGGTTTGAGTAACCGCGAGCGTAAGGGGCACGAAGATGGTGAAGGTCGTTCCCGCGCCGCGGGTGCTCGCGATGTCGATGCGTCCGCTGACAGCGGCAATCTCCGCGCGCACGACGTCCATGCCCACGCCGCGTCCGGCCAGTTCGGTCACCGCCCCGGCGGTCGACAGGCCCGCCAGAAAAACAAGCTGGTTCTGCTCCAGCTCGCTCAGCTCCTGGTCTGCCGCAAGAAGGCCTTTCTCGACGGCCCTGCTGCGCAGTTTTTGCACGTCGAGGCCGGCGCCGTCGTCGGCGACGATGATCACGATCTCGTTCGCCTCCTGGCGCAGCTCGATCGCGATGCGCGCGGTTTCCGGCTTTCCGGCCGCGCTGCGCGCCTGCGGATCCTCCACGCCATGGACCACCGCGTTGCGCAGCATATGCTCCAGCGGCGCGGCGATGCGCTCGAGCACGCCGCGGTCGAGTTCGATTTGCGCGCCCTGAATCTCGAGCTCCGCCCGGCGGCCGGTTTCGCGCGCCGTCTGCCGCACGACGCGGTGCAGCCGTTCGCTCAGGGTCGCGAAGGGCAACGCGCGCATGCGCATGAGGTCTTGTTGCAGCTCGCGGCCGATGCGCGCCTGCTGCAGCAAAGCGGCATCGGTTTCGTCCAGGTTCTTCAACAGCGCCTGCTGGATCGATGTGGCGTCGCTCAGGCCTTCCGCCATCATGCGGGTGAGCTCCTGCAGGCGCGTGTAACGGTCGAACTCCAGCGGGTCGAAATCGCGGTCGCGCTCGTCCAGGACAGATCGGCGTGACTGCATCTGGCTGTCGGCCTGGATTTCCACCTCGCGCAACTGGGTGCGCAGGCGAGCGATGCTGTCGTCCAAGTCACCGAGCGACTGCTTGACCAGCCGCAGCTCCGCTTCGATGCGCGAGCGCGCGATGGCGACCTCCCCCGATTCGGTGATCAGGAAGTCCAGCGTGTCGGCATTGACCCGCAGCGTGGCCGCGGCGCTAGGCAGCGGCGCGGTGCTGGGCAGCGGCGGCGCGGCAATGGCGGCGGGCGCCGGGGCGTTGCGCTCCTTCACCCGGTCCAGGTCGGCGCTCAGCCGATCCATCTTCGATTCGAGCTCGTCGAATAGTTCGCGCGGCAACTGGCCGGCTTCCAGCGCCGTTTCCACCTGGCTTTCCATGAGGTGGGTCAGTTCGCCAAGGCGGATCGCACCGGCCATGCGAGCGCTGCCCTTCAGCGTGTGCAGCGCTCGTTTGAGCGCGTCGGCGATGCGCTGGTCCTGCGGCTGCGCCTTCCAGTCGCGCAAGTCGCTACCGATCTGCGGCACCAGTTCCTGCGCCTCTTCCAGGAACACCGGCAGCAGATGCAGGTCGATGTCGTCGCGCAGGACCCGCTGTGCCTTGAAGCGCGCCGTCAGCTCCTGCATCTGGCCGAGCGCTTCCCCGGCATCGCCAGGCGCTTCTCCCCGCCGCAGCGCAGCCACCATGCTGTTCAGCTTCTCGATCACCGTACCGGCGAGCGCGACGTCCGCCGGCTCCACGACACGGCGCGCGAATGGCGTCCACTGCTCCAGCGCGCCGGCCAGATCTGCCACGGCGGCGAATCCGGCCGTGCGCGAACAGCCGGCGAGCGTATGCGCCGCGCGGATGAAGTCATCCGACACTTCGGCAGCTGGCTTGTATTGGGCGACCAGGGTCGAGACGTGGCCGGCGGCTTCGTTGAGATAGACCTCGATCAAGGTCTGCTCGGGTTCGGTCGCCCTGAGCTTGCGCGCCAGGGCCGTGACCGCATTGGCGTCGACGGTGATCGGCTGACCGTTCTTGAGCTGCGCCACCCAGTCCCTAAAACAGTTCGCCGCCTTGGCGGCCAGTTCGAGCAATTCGGCGGTCGCCGGCTGCTTGTCCTCCAGGCAACGGTTCATCACCTGCTCGACCTCCCAGGCGACTTCGCCGAGCTCGTTCAGCCCTACCATCCGCCCGCTGCCCTTGAGCGTATGGAATCCCCGGCGGATTGTCGCCAGGACCTCGGTATTGCCGGATTCCGCGCGGCAGACCAGCAAGGCCGCTTCGATGCTTGCGAGAACCTCGGTGGCCTCCTCGAGGAAAATTTGGAGCAATCCCTCGTCCTGCGCCGCCGGGGCGGGTGCTCGCTGCGCCGGCCGCGGCGCGGCGCGCTGCTGGAACCGCTCGAGGAAGAAATCGATCGCCTGCTCGCGCGGTTCGCGCCCCTGCAGGCAGGGCTCGAGATAAAAGCCCAGGCTGGAGAGGCCCTCCGCGATCCAATCCATGTCGATCTCGCCCGGCGCCTGAACCATGGCGTCGCAGGCTGCCAGCACCTCGGAGGCACGCTCGAGACCGAGCACGGCGAGCGCGCCGTGGATCTGGCGCAGCTGCGGAACGAGAGCCGGCAAACTGTCGCGGGCCGCGGTGCCGCGCGCATAAGCGTCGAGCACCTGCTCCACCTGCTGCAGGTTGGCGATGATTTCCCGGGCGACCTGCGCGCGCAACTGCATCGCGCTGATCTGCTGGGTGAGCTCGGCGCGCAAACCGGCCGGAGGCTTTCCCGTGGACTTGCCGGCGGCAGCTTCAGTGAGCCATGCGCTGAGGATGTCCACCTGCGCCTCCAGGTCCCCGGTCGCCTTGCCGAAGCCATCGAGGATATTTTCTGCCAGCATGAAAGCCGCGGGCAATTCGATTATCAGGCGCTGGTCGTCATCCGGCCGCGGATCGGGCAGTTCCGCGGCCACGAGTGCGATCGCGTCGACCAAGCGCGCGAAGTGGGGATTGAGAAGCCGGGACACCTGCTCCTGCAGAGACGCCGTGATGTCGCGAAAGCGCGCGGCGCCTGCACCCTCACCCATCAAGTACTGCTGCCACGCGCCCTTCAGGGCCTGAAGCCGCGAGCGCGCGTCCTCGATCGCGGGCTGCAGGGAACCGAGGTCCGGCGCCGCGGGCTCTGCCGCCGGGAAGAATTGGTCGAGCCGGAAGCGCTGCCTGACCTCCTTGAGCCGCTGCGATCCGGCATTGCAGCGGGCGATGGCATATAGCAATTCGCGCATCAACGGCTCGTTGACCGCCCGCGATCCGGCGGCGAGATCGCGCATCTGGAAGTCGAGCTTGTTGCACAGCGCTTTACCTTGGGCCAGCGATTCGGCATCCTTCGCCTCCTGCAAGGCATCCATCAGTGCGGCTGCGACCCACCAGAGCGCACGCCGCTCAGGCAGCTGCGTCGCCACCGAATGCATCGCGTTGAGCGCTTCGCGCATGTCCTCAAGCCCGCCCGGCCCTTGCCGCAGCCACGCGAGCAGCCCGCGCTGGAAGCGCGCGCGCTGCGCGCGCAGGAACGCGGGCAGCTCCGCTGCGTCGAGCGCCTTCGGCTCGGGATGTGCCGGAGCCGGCCGCGCCAGATCGGGGAAGAACAGGTCCTTTTCCGCGCAGGCCGTGTTGCCTTGCAGGCCGGCGAGTTCGCGGTATGCCGGATACAGGCGGACCGGCACATTGGCCTCTCCGCGCGCCAGGCCGTCGACGAACTGCTTCAGCGCCAGGACGCCGCGGTCAATCACGCCGACCGCCGCAACGTTAGGTGACGAGCCATCCAGCGTCGCGAAGCTGGCTTCGAGGGCCTCGCAGAACTGCGTTGCCTCGGAGAGCCCCACCATGTTCAAGGCGCCGCTGACCTGGTGCAGGTGCTCGGTGCACGAGCCTAGAACCGCCGCATCCCCCGGAGCCGCCTCGAACTTGGCGATGATCTGCCGCACCCGCTCGAGCGCCTGGTCCACCTCGGCAGTGATCCAGGACAGAGTCGTGGTGTCGGCCAGGGAACCCATTACGCCAAGCGGAATCCGGCCACCGATTTCTTCAGCGCCACCGCGAGTTCGGTCAGACGCGCGGCGGAGAGCGCGGTCTTCTTCGTGCCCTCGGTCGTCAGCTGGGTTTCGCCGAGGATCAGCTTCATGTTGCCGGCGACTTGGGTTGCGGAAACTGCCTGCTGCTGCGTGGCGCTGGAAATCGAAGCGATCAGCCCGGCGAGCCGTGTGGAGATCTGCTCGATCTCGCGCAGCGCCCGGTCGGCCTCGTCGGCGGTCTGCGTACCCTCCACCACGCCCCGCGTGCTGCGCTCCATCGCCTCGACAGCATCCTGCGTGTCGCGCTGAATGCTCTTGACGATGGCGGCGATGTGTTTCGTCGCCTCCGCGGAACGCTCGGCGAGCCGCTGCACCTCTTCGGCGACCACGGTGAAACCGCGCCCCGCCTCGCCGGCCGACGCCGCCTGAATCGCGGCGTTGAGCGCGAGCAGGTTGGTCTGCTCCGTGATGTCGGAAATCAGCTGCACGATTTCGCCGATCTCCTGCGAGCTCTCGCCCAGGCGCTTGATGCGCTTCGATGTCTCCTGAATCTGGTCGCGGATTTCGTTCATGCCGCGGATCGAGTTCTGCACCGCAAGCGCGCCTTTCTCAGCGGCGGCGAGCGAGGTCTTGGCTACGTTCGCCGTGTCGTTCGCGTTGAGCGAGACCTCGTTCATCGATTGCGCCATTTGCGTCACGGATTGGCCGGTCTGCTGGATTTCGCCTGCCTGGCGCTCGGTCGCTTGCAGCAGCTGCCCGGTGACCGTCTGGGCCTCCCCGGTGGCCTCCGTCACCTGTTGCGCGGCGTCGTTGATGCCCGCCACCAGGCGGCGCAGCTCGTCAATGGTGTAGTTGATGGAGTCCGCGATGGCGCCGGTCATGTCCTCGGTCACCTTGGCGCGCACCGTCAGGTCGCCGTCCGCGAGGTTGCCGATCTCGTCGAGTAGCCGCAGGATGGCGTCCTGGTTGGCCCGGTTCTGCCGCTCGCTCTGCTCGGCGCGCCGGCGCGTATCGTCGAGGTACACCTTGCCGATCAGGAGCAGGAGCAGGACGGCCAGCACCGACACGACGCCCAAGGCGACGAAATTGGCCCGCCGCGCGGCGAGCTCCTCCTCGTAGCCCGCGCTCAGCCGCTCCGCCGCGCCGAGCAGCGTCTCGCTGTCGTTGAACAAATCACGCGTCGCGCGTTTGGCGTTGACCAGCCTCTGCATGTTGCCGAGAATTTCGCTCACGCCGGTTTGGTACTCCTTGAAGCCGGTCTCGAGCTCGGCGAGCTTGCCGCGCATCTCCGGATCTCCTACGCGAGCGATGCGCAGCGCTTCATTGCCCTGCATCAGGCCCTGCAGCGCATCCCTGAACGTATTGGTGTCCTTGCCCAGCAGAAATGCCACTTCCGGGTCGACGATGTCGCCCGCGAGCATGGTGTTGGCGTTCTTTGCCATGCGCTGGGTCAGCATGACGAGCTGCGCGGTAAGGGCGTTTTGGCGGGTCGACCCGCCGGACTGCACGCTCAGCGCGGCGATCTCTTCAGCCAGTTCGAGCAGCGTGGGATTGTTCGTGTTGATCGAACGCACCGCCGCGCCGAGCGCGACCAGGTTGCGCTCCTCGCTGATCACCAACCCGGCGTTGCGCTCGGTCTTTTTCCACTCGGTCTCGAGCGCGGCGAGTCCCGGGCGCACGCGCTCGGTCGTGGGGGGCAGATCCACGCTGCCCGCCGCGCCGCCTTCACTGAGGAGCTTGACCAGCCCGGCGAACTCGTCGCGGCTCTCGCGCAGTTGTTTGAACGCCGCCGGGTTGCCCTGCGAGGCCTGCTGCGCCGCCTTGGCGAGCCGCTGCGACAGCATGCGCACCTTTCCGACCGCCGCGACGTAGAGGGTATTGTAGGTCGCCTGCCGCGCGTCCATCACGACGATGCCGGCGTCGACCAGAAGCAGCACGACCAGCAGGCCGGTCAGCAGCTGGAGCTGCCTCGCCACCGGCAGCTTTCCGATGAGCGGCAAGCCGCCCTGCAGGTCGCGCGGTGCAGCGCCTGGAGCGGCGTTGCGCCGCAGGAACAAGCGCTTGAATGCGTCGAAACTGAATGCCATGGGGTTCCCCTAGCGCAAGAATTTGCCGTCGCGGCCAATGATCGTGAGGTCGACGAATTTCGAGCCGTTGTGGTTCTTCGGCGAGAAGCTGACGAAGTACCCGCCGACGTCGACATCGCCCATCGTCTCGAGCGCGGCGATGAACTTCTCGCGGTTGAGATCCTTCCCGGCGCGTCTCAGCCCTTCCACGAACACCTTTGCCGCCACATAGCCCTCGATGGTGCTGAACGTGAAGTCCTTCTGCCCGGCCTTGAGCATGAGCTGCTGGTATTCCTTGACGACCGGCACGCTCGCTGCCCAGGGGAACGGCATCACCTGCGAGATTGCGACCCCGACGCCGTCCTTGCCCAGGTCATCGGCAAGCGACTTGCTGCCGACGAAGGACACGTTGTAGAACTGCGCCGCGCTGCCCGCCTTCTTCATCTGGCGGATGAACTCGCCGCAGGACTTGTAGGCGCTGATCATGACCACTGCGTCTGGCTGCGCCGCGTGGATCGCCTTGGTCGCGGCGGCAACGTCGATCGTGTTGCGCTCTACCGTGCCGGTCACCGAGATCTTCAGATTGCGCTTGGTCATCGCGCGCTCCACGCCCTTCAGGCCGGCTTGCCCGTAGGCGTCGTTCTGGTAGAACACCGCGATATTCTTCGCGCCGGTCGAGACCAGCTGCTCAACGATCCTCTCGGTCTCGTCGTAATAGCTCGCGCGCACGTTGAAGATGTACGCATTGAACGGGTCGCGCAGCAGCTCGGCGCCGGTGAACGCGCCGAAGAAGGGCACCCTGGCCTGAGTGAAGATGGGCAATGCCGCGGCTGCGGTCGGCGTGCCGACGTAACCGAACAGCACGAAGACCCCGTCTTCCTCGATCAGCTTTTTCGTATTGGGGGCGGTACGCGAAGGCTCGTAGCCGTCGTCCAGCGTGCGCAGCTCGATCTTGCGGCCGTGGATGCCGCCCCTCGAGTTGACGTAGTCGAAATAGACCTTGGCCCCGGTGCGCATTTCGATTCCCAGCGCGGCCGCCGGCCCAGTCAGGGCCACGGATTGGCCGAGGAGCACAGTGTTGGCAGTCACGCCGGACTGCGCCGACGAGAGCCCGGGCGCGATCAGCGCCAGGCTGAGCAGGTACACGGCAAGTCGCTTCATGACGTTGTCCCTCTTCATATCAGGCGCTGACATCGAGAAATTCAGGGTCGCGGATCAGCGCCGGGACATCCAGTTCTCTCCAGTGCTTTCCCTCCGCGTCGGTGTATTCGGCGCGTGTCCACTTCGACTCGGCGCCGCCCGCGCGCGGCTCCAGCTCGCCCGACTTGCGCAGGCCGAGCGAGCGGCCGACGAGCAGCGCGCATCCGGCGCGGAACCGGTCGCTGATCAGCAGGAGCCGCGCCTGATCGGTGACGGCCGTGGCCCCGCCGCCGAGAAACGCGGCGAAATCGACCACGCTGTAGAGGTTGCCGCGGATATTCGCGACGCCGCGGAACCACGGGCGCGCGAGCGGCACCACCGAAATCGGCGGCACAGGAATCATCTCGCCGGCCTCGGTGAGATCGACCAGCCAGGCGGCGCCATCGGCGTCCAGGCCAAGCTTCGAGGCCGCGCGGCCGTCCGTCTCGGCGCGCTGCAGCCGGGCCGACAACTCCAGCTGGTAATCGCGCAGAGATTGTTTTGCAGGCATGTCAGCCGAGCGCCGCAATCTTCGCCAGGAGGTCCGCCTGGATCACGGGCTTCACGATGTAGTCGCGCGCGCCCTGGCGCATGCCCCAGACCTTGTCGGTCTCCTGCCCTTTGCTCGTGCACAGGATGACGGGGATGTCCTTGGTGCTTTCGTCCCTGGTGAACATGCGCGTCGCCTGGAAGCCGTTCTGTCCCGGCATCACGACGTCCATCAGCACGAGGTCCGGGCGCGTTTGCTTGACCTTCGCCAGCGCGTCCTCGGCGCTCTCCGCCGTCGACACCTTGAACCCGTTCCTTGACAGCATGTCGCTCAGGTGCCGGCGGTCGGTCGGCGAGTCGTCTACGACTAGGATCCTGCTGATTGTCATATTGTACCTTTCGGAAAATCAGGGAGAAGTGGAAGTACGCTTGACGTAATCGCTCACCGCCTCGATCAATCCTTCCTTCGTGAAGGGCTTGGTAAGGTAGCGGTCGGAGCCGGCGAGCCTGCCGCGGGCGCGGTCAAAAACACCGTCCTTGCTGGAAAGCATGATGACCGGCGTGGACTTGAGCCGCGGGTTCTGCTTGATCAGGGCGCAGGTCTGGTAGCCATCGAGCCGCGGCATCATGATGTCGACGAAGATGACCTGCGGCTCGTAATCGGTAATCTTGGACAGGGCGTCGAAGCCGTCCTCGGCCAAAATCACTTCATACCCGGCCTCGCGCAGGAATAGCTCGGCACTGCGCCGGATGGTGTTGCTGTCATCGATGACGAGCACCTTCACCGGCCCCGTCGACGCATTGCTCACAGCCACTGTCCCTCTATCTGAATCCACGGCTCGTCGTTTGCACAGTTACATTTCGTGGACGAAACGAATGGTTGCGGAATATGATCTCATGTCCTTGGCGCCCAAAAGCAGATTGCCTCCAATACTGCGGGACGGTCAACGCGCTGCATGACGAACCCTCCCGGTGCGGGTTACTCAAGAAGGGCGGCGCTGCGAAACGGCTTCACGCGGACTGACGGCCTTGGACCGGCAACCCCGCCGCCATGCGCTCTTATCGAGCGTTTAGGCCGGTAGCTTTGCGTAGCCACCTTTCGGTGGCTTTGCCCTTGGAAACTATTTAACACTTACGCGAAACGGAAGTCAATAGGCTAAATGAATACCCATGTTCCAGGAAGGTGATAGCCGGTCGAAAGCGCAGATCGTACGCCGGGCAGCTTGCGCGTGGCAGATGGTAGCCAGCCAGAAACCGCGATTCGGATTCTGGCCAATATCAGAACCCCGGGAAGCCGACGACGAACAGAGCGAACGCGCCGACAATCGCGTGCGACACGCTGCTGCCGACCGGCTGCTCCTGGGCCGAAATCAGATGCTCAACGTGGCGGTTACCGGCGCACGGTTACGCCTACTCGACCTGCAGCTTTTGCGCCCTGATCAGTTCGCCCCAGGTCCTGGACTCGTTGAGGGCGCGCTCGCGGTTGCCCGCGGCGGTGCCGCCCACGACGACCATACTCATGGCGTCGAGCTTGGCCTTGACGTCAGGATCGGCGAACATTTTCTGCACGGCGGCGTTGAGCTTTTGGGCAACGCTTTGGTCCATGCCGGACGGGCCGATCAACGCATACCAGCCGGGCATGAACGGTACGTCGAGCCCCGACTCCTTGAGCGTTGGTACCGACGGCAACTGGATCAGCCGCGCCGCGCTCAGCACCGCAACCGGCACGAGGCCGCCGCTGTGGATCTGGGCCAGCGCCACTGGCAGCGGGCTCACCATCACATCGGTCTCGCCGCTCACCACGCTCAGAAGCGCGCCGCTAGTACCCGGATATGGCACGTGTGAGGCCTTGATGCCCGCCCTTACGGCAAGCATTGCCATCGCGAGGTGCGTGGAGTTGCCCACCCCGCCGCTGGCGAAATTGACACCGCCGGGTTTGGTTTTCGACAACGCCACCAGGTCCGCTGGGCTGTTGATGCCACTTTTCTTGCTCGCCACCAGTATGAAGGGTACCTCGACTGTGGGTGCCACATAGGTGAAGTCCTTGGTGACGTCGTATGGCGCGGCCTTGTACAAGTGCTGATTGAAGGCCATTTGTGACACTCCCGCGAGCAACAGTGTGTAACCATCGGCCTGCTGCTTGGCGAGAAAGGACATTGCGATTACACCATTGGCACCAGGGCGGTTATCGACAATGACCGACTGTCCCAGCTCCTGGCGCATTTTCTCGGCCATAAGACGGGCGTAAATGTCGCCGCCGGTGCCGGTGGTCTGCGGCACGATCACGCGTATCGGGCGCGACGGGAAAACTTCCTGCGCGACGGCCACAGCTAAGCCCAGGCAAACGCCGAGCAGCAGGATCCCGGAACAGGCCAGCAGAGGAAAAGTGTTTTTCATGTGAGATTCAGCGATTGATCGAAAACAAAGAAGCGCGAAAAGCCCGGTATTGATATTCTTTGGGATGCAGTGTGGATGCTTCGAGCAAGTTTAGCACTTGGGACCGCCCCGGGAACCAACTGAAGTTTGCTGGATCAATTTTCGCGTCAAGTTTCGCGGTTAGCTTGCCTGCCTGCCCGTGGTAGGGCCGGGACAGGCTCTAATAGACCCTCGGGGACGAGCGCTTGCCAAGATGAGATGTTGAACAATATGGAGCACCAATGAGCGACAGCGACATAGGAAGCAAGGCTTGGAGCGTGACTCCTAGCGATTACCTGAAATCACGCTCGCGGAATTTCCGCGTTCCGTCCCAACCTTTCTCGCTTTACGTGACCATGCGCGATAGCGTCCGACTGGCAGTGGATGTGTTCCTTCCGCAGCCGCTGAAGCCGGAAGGGGCGCCGCTAAGATTCCCGACCATCGTGATCCTGACGCCCTACTATCGGCGTTTCAAGATCACCGATAGCGCGGCCGAGCCCAGCCCCAACACGGCCAAATACCGCGACGCCTTTGTGCCCTATGGCTATGCCGTGGTGGTGGTGGACGTGCGCGGCACGGGCGCGAGCTTCGGCACGCGCGACTCGATGCGCTCGCCCAGGGAGCGCGACGACAGCTTCGAAATCGCCCGGTGGATAGTGGCCCAGTCCTGGTCCGACGGCAGCATAGGCTCGACCGGCATTTCATATCTGGGCGCGGCAGCCTGCTTTTTGGCGAGCACCGGGCACCCTGGCGTCAAGGCCATTGCGCCGCTGTTTGCCGTGTCGGACATCTACAGCGAGCAGCTTTACCCGGGCGGTCTGTTGTCGCAGATCTGGACCAACGCCTATGACGACCTGATGGCGGCTCTGGATCAGGACCTGCGTGGCAGCCTCGCCAAATACGCCTATTTCAACGACCCGCGCTTCGACGGCCCGCAGCCCGTGGACAGCGACCTGGATGGTAGCGTGCTGCGCCAGGCGATCGAGGTGCATCGCGACAACTTCAAGCTGCGCGACCTCGCGCGGGAATTCTTTTTCCGCGACAGCGCCCTCATTCATGACCCCGCGCTGACCTCGGCTGCATGCAGCCCCTATGGCTATGTGGACAAGATGCCGCCCGACGTGGCGGTGCTGTCCGTATCGGGCTGGTATGACGGTGCAGGCTACACCAATGGCGCCCTTTCGCGCTATCTGACGCTGGACCGCAGAAGCACGCACCCGCAGCGCCTGCTGCTAGGCCCCTGGGACCACGGCGCGCGCACCAATGTGTCGCCATGGCGCGAAACGCCAACCTCCCAGTTCCAGTTGATGGCCGAGCTGCTGCGCTTCTTTGACCGTTACCTGTTGCACCGCGACAGCGGCCTGGAGCGCGAGGCCCCGGTGCACTACTTCAGTATCCACGACAATCAGTGGCATGCTGCCGAACAATGGCCGCCCGGAACGCGCGACTGGCGCCTGTATGCGACCGCGCAAGCGGAACTGGTCGAAACCGCCCAGGCCGAGGATGGCGCGCTCGACTACCAAGTGCGATTCACCACCACAACCGGAACCCGGACCCGTTACGAGCGCCTCGGCGCCGCGAACATCGAGAACTATTACCCCGACTGGAAGGAGCGCTCGGCGGGCATGCTGCACCTGGAAACGCGCCCCCTCGCGAAAGCCACACAAATCACCGGTAACGCAGTGGCCCGCTTGACACTAGCCTCATCGGAGCCCGATGCATCGATATTCGTGTATCTGTCAGAAGTCGAAGCCGATGGCAGCGTGCGCTACATCACCGAAGGAATGCTGCGCCTGTTGCACCGCGCGGAGGCCGAGAGCCCGCCCGATTACAAAACCTCGTGGCCCTTCCACCCCTGCACTCGAGCGGCCGCACACCTGATGCCAGTGGGAATAGCCGAAACCATTAGCATTGCCGCCATCGCCGTGTCCTGGACCCTGTCGGCGGGAAGCCGGCTGCGCATATCGATCAGCGGCGCGGACGCGGAACATTTTCCGCAGGTGCCGCATGGGAGGCCGCCTAAGCTAAGGATTGTGACTGGAGAGGCAGGGGGGAGTTGCTTTGAGATTCCGGTTGGCGTAACGGATTGACGATCGAGTCCCTCTCGTAGACGCACTGTCGGACTGCGAACCTGGGCAGACAGTCGCGTTTCCAGGAAGCAGTCACTCAACGTCGGCGTCGGGCGCGCCGGTTTGCGCGCGTCGCGTGCACCCGCGGCTTGGCCGTCATCGGACCGCCGATGGTCAGACTGCGCTCTCCCGCAACATTTCGCGAAGCTTGAATTTCTGGACCTTTCCGGAAGGCGTGGTCGGCATGGCCTCGAGCACAAATAGCCGCTCGGGGATGTACTGCACGGCGATCTTCTGCAATTTCAGGAATTCCACGATGGAAGGCAGGTCGATGCTCTGTCCGGCTTTTGGCGCCACCACAGCACAAGCGCGCTCGCCTAGCCGCTCATCTGCATAGGCCACGATGGCCACCGCGGCGATGGCGGGGTGCCGGTATAGCAGCGCCTCGATTTCGACCACCGGGATGTTCTCACCACCGCGGATGATCACATCCTTGCTGCGTCCGGTGATGCGGATATAGCCGCGCTCGTCCATGCGCGCGAGGTCGCCCGTGTCGAACCAGCCCTCGGCGTCGGTGCCGTTCCATTGCGGGCGCTTCAGATAGCCGCCGAAATTCGAGCACGAACGCACGAGCAGCCCGCCGACCTGGTTCGCAGGCAGCTCGGTGCCGCTGGCGTCGACCACCTTGAGTTCCGCGCCAGGCAGCGGACGGCCATCGGTCGTAAAGGCGCGCTCGTCGTCATCGTCGAGCTCGATCAAGGTGACAGCACCGTTTTCGGTCATGCCCCAGGCCGACACGATCTTGGTTCCCAGCACATTGCGCGCCTGCTCGACGAGCGGACCCGGTATCGGCGCGCCCGCGCACAGGAAGGTGCGCAACGTCGGAACGGCTTTGCCGGATTCAGCCACGAACTTGGAGAGATCCGCCAGAAACGGCGTCGACGCCATGGTGAAGGTCACACCTTCGGCGCGAACCAGGTCGATCGCCTTGAGAGGCTCCCATAGGTCGAGCAACACCACGCTCGCGCGCAGCATGATGGGCATCATCAGGCCATACATGAAGCCGGTCTGATGCGCCATCGGCGAGGCCATAAGAACGATGTCGCTCGCGTCGAGATGAACGCGTTCGGCGTAGGGAATGATATTGGCCATGAGGGTGTTGGCCGTGTGCATCACGCCTTTGGGTTCGCCGGTGGTCCCCGAGGTGTAGATAAGCTGGGTCACTTCGTCCGGGCCCGGCCGGTCATGCGTCAGGATCGCGCGCGCGTCGGGCTCGTCTTCCCAGGCTGGCCCGCTTAGCAGGGCGTCGAAGCTGTTGGCGCCAGTACCGCCAACTACGACGATACGCTTCAAGTCAGGCAAGCTCGGCTGCAAGGCCGAAATCATCTGCTCGTGGTCGAAGCCGCGAAACAATTTCGGCACGATCACCACCTTGGCCTCGCCGTGCGTGAGCATAAAGGACAGTTCGCGCTCCCGGAAAATGTGCATCAGCGGGTTAAATACTGCGCCTATGCGCGAGCACGCCAGGTAGGTGACGGTGAACTGCCACCAGTTGGGCAATTGGCAGGAGACGACATCGTTGTGGCCCACGCCCATGCGAACCAAGCCCACGGCGACGCGCTCAGCCATTGCCGCAAGCTCGCGGTAGGTCAAGCGCGTTACGATGCCGCTTTCCGCCTGCACCGCGGTGAGCGCCATCTTGTCGGGGCAGCGGATGACGCAGGCATCGATGTCGTCATTGATGGTCTTGTCGTGCCAGTATCCCTGGGCCACGCTCTGAGCCCGGCGGGGCGCGATGAGGACGGCGTCGAATTCCATAGCTTTGTCTCCCGATATTTGGAATTGCGCCCGTCAGTCTAACA
>ODAK010003684.1_pt1 | contig 15849 bp, 23 predicted proteins | sample 1539591 | NCBI WGS metagenome assembly ODAK01 (sample SAMEA3539303, study PRJEB22396) | soil metagenome | biome: tundra; feature: field; material: soil | place: USA | collected 2010-05 | depth 0.15 m | reverse complement strand
AATCTCTGCACACTCAAGCTCAGCACCATGCTTACGGTCCAACCGGGAGGTTCAATGCTCACGTCATAATAATTCGTTGCGCCTTCTGTTAAATCAGGATCACTACCGTCAAGCACATCTTCAGCGATGAACTGTGCCGCTTGCCACTGTATGTTATTGTCTGCCGGCCAGCGGTGCTCACCGGCATCACCATGATTGAAGCTAGAAAATTGCCAGGGCTTCAAGATTACACTGGCCACGTCAACTCCCCACCAACTGGGATGATTGGCCCTATTTTTTATGACATGCCCTACACCACGCATGCCATCGTCACCTTGGCTGTCGGCCTCGCGCCACTCGCAGAGTGCAAGCAATAGCACGTCACTCAATTCGGAATAAGGTTGTTCAAGCACTTGCCGCATCCGCTACCGCCAGATTATGTGCGTTCACACTTCTCTGGCTGGCATCATGATCGTTGGCAACCCTCTCAGCTCTTTCGGCGGCATCTCTGTCCTCAAGCGTATTCGTTTGATTTGCCAATAGCCGCAAAGCGGTTGCCGTACTGCGATATGCAGCACCTAACGCACTATTTGTAAATATGTGTATCTCATCAATTTTCTTCGTTTGCCTGTGGGATGTATTGGCGGCCCAGCGAAGTGCCATGACCTGAATAACACCCAATGACGCTACCGAAACCGGGGTAGCAAAGGCAAGCCACATCGCCAATGTTCCAGTCGTTACAGGAATTGGCGGAGGACTTCCCAGGGAAGGGACCTGCAAGAAATGCAGTACCATCAACACAGTCGCAGAAGATGAAGCTAAAGCGATTCCAAAAAAGATTGGAAATGCAACACTGAGCATAGGTAGTTTTTTCATTGGGCTGTTTTAGGCGGTATCGTAGTCGCCTCGACCTTCTCTATTACTTTTGCACCGTGTGTTGTCGTATCCACCCGATCTTCCATCTGCTGACGTGATGCTTGCGCCGAAAGTATTGCCAGCAATGCACCTGCAAAGCCCACCAGTAAAGTTTTAATTGTCTCTGAAGACGTACCTTCACCAGTCTTTGCCATACGGAAATAGGTAACCAACAAACCTGTAGTGGCCAGCAGCAAGATCAAAATATTACCACCACGTGTAGAAAGCGAATCGAGAAAATCTTGCCACGCTTTTCCCGCTACACTCGTATCCCACCGCCTGCGCTTTTGGAATTCCATCGGTTCACTTTACGCTTGGCTGTTATTTGCTACCGACAGCTCGTTCCCATGCTCGGTGCTGAAAGTTCCCAAATAAAACAAAACGCGTATGCTTAGCTATCCAATTCGTTACCGTAGCAATATAGGCCCACTTCTTCGATACAACCGGTTGTGCCCAATTTTTAAACATGGTACTCTCCCTTTATTAATCTACTCACTTCTTAACTTCGTGTTCTGCGGATTCTCTATCAGCTTCAAAATGGCGCTCCATATCGTCGGCCACAACAGTCGGCGCTGTCATATTGAATGTCTTCGTCTTATCGAAAATCGCCCTTGTCAGGTAGCCGAATGCAAGACTGTTCGGATCAAGTATCTCGGAGGTACCGGCGACTAATTGTTTTGCCGCCGATGTAGTCACAGCCGCAGCAAGAGCACCAATGTCATTCGCGCAAGTTGTCGAAATGCCATAGCACGCTAGGTACTTGTCAATGAGCTTGAGTACCGCATTCATCGTGCGTTCTTTTTGCCTAAAGAATAATTCAGAACGCTTTTCTTGCGCATCTAAGCTCAACCCTTCAACAACAGGCGTGCCATCGAATACTTCATCAATCTTGTCGTCATACTTCATCCAACGTTCAATAAAATCGCAGATGACAGTCGCAGCGCTGCGGCCCGCCTCTAGGCCATCTAAACGCTCGGCACACGCTTTGCGAATTGCACTCGCAGACTCACGGTCTGAGAAATAGGCTTTTGCACGGAGTTGCTGCCAATCGCCTAGGTGGGGAACAACTCTGCCTACAGGACGGCCGACAAGCATCGTACGATCTAATTGTGGTGGTCGTGGACCAATCGCACGAAAGATCACTTCTAGCTCAGCTGAACTTGTTGCTTTCTCTTTTGCAAAACCCCAGGCGTATAAATACTTCATGCGCAGCCCTTTTTCATCACGGGCCGTCAGGAATTCATGCCACCACTTATCCCAAGGACAACTGTTAAAGAACTTTGCGAAGTCGATATTCTTTTCTTGGGAATGATAAAGGCGGGGGTGCTTCGGGCCGGGTTTCTGCGGCTTCGACTTGATAGGTGTCTTGATTTGAGCCACTCGTGACAAGGACAACCTCAGCGCTGACGCTTTTTCTTCTGTTCGTTATGCTTGCGCCAGCGCACTTGTGCTATGTGCCTAAAAAAGTCACTACCGTACTTCGTCAAAAGGGCATTGCCGGCCTTCTCACCCCATGCCTGTCTCTGCTCGGGAGTCGTTACAGCTACACGTGCGTAGCCGCCTAACACTCCGTTACGCTGCGATGCACGCATGCGCGGCGTAGACAAGTTACTCTTTCTTGCCGCCTACAGGAATCGGCTTCTTGTTGTGCTGATCGGCAAGTGCGGCGGCGGCGTCTTTGTATCCCACTTGACTCTGCCAAGCGGTGTCTACGCCGCGCTGAATATTTTTACTCGGGGAAGTGCCTTTCGGAGGTGTCGAAGGTACAGGGGTTTTGTCTGCCATGTTCGTTTAGCTCCTTGTTTTATAGACTTACATTTTAACGCCTCCTCAACCTTGAACGCACTCAGCCACAAAAACTTTTCTCGGTAAGTCTTGTATATGCAACCTTGCGGATTGTCAAGTGGCTTTTCGGAGGAGTGACATGGCCTGCTCTCGATGTTTCATTCTAACGTGCGAGCGCAATGACAGTTGCTCCCTTTTTAATCCACTCATATTGAACGTGACGAATCCTTTTGATCTTCAGACTAGCTCAGACATATCTTTGAACTTCCCAGTCTCCCAAGGGCAGTAGGGGCACTTCAGGCCGCCCCCTTCGTCTCTGGAGTGATGAATAAGCGAATCCTCTCTGCGAGTGTTTCAGCGGCCTCCTGCATGGACCTGCACTCATCTTCTGTGATAGCCGAAAGTGTTTCCATGCCTCCCTTGTTCTGCTCGGCGGCGTACTCATCACATACCTGAGCCGCTTCCTCCAGCGCCTTATCGCGTGCGATGGCCTCGCGCTGCTCGATGAAGGCAGCCTCGGCCTCAACACGTTTGTTGGCGTGGGCGATCTGTAATTCAGCTTCCTGCTGCACGGCATTATGAACGCGCTGCTCGATGAGGCGAACGATGTCGTCATGCAAGTGGGGATTCGCTGCGAGCCGGATGAACTCCTGCGACTGTAGCTGCTCTCGTAACTCGCCAGGTAGCGAAGGCTTCGCCTTCACCTCATCAGCCACAGCCCAGACATGCGCTCCGTCGTGCCCCTTATGTCGCTGGCAGCGATTGTGCTTCGACAGCATTACCGTACATCGCTCGATATCTCGTAACTCGCTCATGGGCGCTCCGGCTGCGGTGGATTCTGGACGCGATTCTCTTTGCATGTCGTACAGTCGCAATCGACCCCGTGCGTTGCGGTTGTGGTGTCGCTCACGGGCTTCTCCTGCTTCGGCTCATCACTTGGACTCGGCCCCATGAACTGATTCTCGCCCCAATATCCACAGACTGGACCTGCTCGCTTAGCTCCGCTCATTTTATTTTCCTGTCACGTATAGTCCGTGTTTAAGAACACGCAGATTACGCTCAAGTTCATAGAAGTCGCCATACAGAGTGCGAATCATTGGCATCCCGATAAACTCGCAATCGGGAATCGCGATGTGTCCCACGACAATTCCCCGCAACGGCTCCATCGTTACGCCGTCCCAATGCGTTACGCCTTTGACGCCGCTCCATTCCACGTAGTCACCTAAGTTCATATATCCTTTACTCCATGCAGCTTTGCCCACCAGAGACGAATGATGTGCCAAATAAATTTCATTTCCCCTCCGATTCGAGCAGGGCGCGGTTCGCAACGGTGATGTGGTCCTCAGACCGATAGTTTATGCGCCCAGCGGCAATATCCTCGTTGTACGACCTCAATTTGCGCAGAGCATTCCGAAGCCTCGCTATTGTCTCGTCGCGCTGGTCGGGCGGGGCTGGTTCGGTGCTACCTATGCCAGCCCCCTTCGCTGGAGGAGTAACAGTCCCCTGGCCCGTTGCGAAGCTCGAACCCTGCGCCCCTGTGATCTGGGCGCGAATACGTTCAGCAGCACCAGTGAGTACGCGAATCAATCCCGGCAGCATCGTTCCCTGTCGATCTGCCGCCTCTTTGTCGATAATCGCAGCATCGGCGCGGTGCGCCTCCGCCACGGCTGCCTGCGTATGGCGTTCGAGTGCCCCTGCGGACGAGGGGGTGAATTGAGTCTCAAGTTCGGCCTCTAGTTCCATGATGCGTATCTCTAGGGAAGCGATGCGCTCCAGATACCTCATCAACGGATGCTGCTCCCTGGTCAACCTAGCCATTCCCGACCTCCTTCCTCAACAAATTAAGTTCCTGCATGGCGGCTTTGCACAACTCAAGCAGGCCCAAATGCGTACCTTCAGGCTGCAACGATTCGAGTGCTTTATGGCACTCGGCGGCATAGGTCTTTGCTAAGCCACACTTCGCGTTTACATAGGTTATATTCGGCTCACGTCGTACGCCCATGTTTTTATTCACGCTCCGCTATTCGGCAGTTCATTCTTGATGACTCACTCTGAACAAGTACAATGCAACGCGCATGATTCGTACGCGACCTATACAGTTCTTTTGCCATGACTCGTTCGCCGTGTATGCAATTACGATTGGCATGACTTGCTCGTCATCCCTACAATTCATTCCTGATGACTAAGCGTGCTAGTATTCTAAATCAGGAGGCGACTCGACAACATGAAAACTATAAAATTTCTTGCATTACTCATTCTCTTGGCATGTTCCACAGCCAGCGCACAACAAACACCTGCGCCTACGGTTACAATCATCCGCACAGCCGCTACCGCACATACGGTTGCACTCTCATGGACACAAAGCACAAGTCAACCTATTCCAATCCCCACCGGTCAAGGCTATAACGTCTACACAGCAGGCGGAGCATGCCCGTCGAGTGCACCAGCTCAGCCTTATCCATGGCTACGCTTGAACTCGTCCCCAGTCGTAGCGGAAACGTATACCGATGCAACTGCTGAGCCGTCCGGCTTGCGCTGCTACTTTGCGACGTTCTTAGGGACAAGTGAAAGCATAGCTTCGAACTTAGTGGTTGTGGCAATCCCTGCACAAGGACCTACCTTTACGCAAAGCGTACAATCAGGCATTATCTCAATGTCTTTTGCCTATATCCTTGGCCAACCAACTCCTGCACCACAGACTATCGCTATTATCGCCACACCTACTACGCCACTTCCTGTCAAAATCACAAGCAATCAACCGTGGCTCACTGTGACAACAGATTCTCCTACGACTAAGGTAAATGTCACAGTGTCCGTCAATATCACAGGACTGGCGGCAGGCACATATACGGGCAATATCATCTCGACAAACACGGACGGCACGGCAATCAACACTCCGTTCCTTATTCCAGTAACCTTGACCGTTATTTCACCAACACAGACTCTTTCTAAACTAGCCATCAAGACGTTTGCTGTGACACCTTACAAAACCAAAATCACGGTTATTTACAGTGACTCGCCCTCAGCACAAACAACCGTCACCTTCTTTGGCATAGGCAAAATCTTATCGCAGCAAAATCCAGTTCTTTCGCCGGCTGGCACATACACAGTCATATGGGGTGGACCGAAGCAGCAGAATGGCTTTGTCACGGTGTCCGATTCTCAAGGCGGCTCGAAAACAGTTTCATTTGCGCCATAAATTCAAGCCTTATTCCCCTGTTGCTCGACACGCTCGGTGGTGTGCGTCTCACAGAAGTATTGCAGCTCCCGTCGAGCATCTGGCTGATGCAGCACTTTCATCAGCTTGCCATTCGAGTTAGGCACGTAATCGTAAAGCTTCTTGTCTTCCCGCCATTCGATTGTGCCCAACAGACATTGGCTGTTCTTTGCATATACTAGCCATTTTTCTGAACCGTTCTCGATAAAATCGAATACTTCGGTGTGCATTTTGAACACGCTCCCCGAACTTACATTTCTACCGTCTTGGCTCGCTCCGACCCTCATGCAATTCAACGAATATGTCTCGTTCTCACAACACTTGCAATTCCGTTCCACATAACTCATTCATGGCGTTTGCAATTCGCCTACCACGGCTCATTCGACCAAGCTTACAATTCCCAGATTCCGGTTCGTTCTCACAACTTGCAATTCGTTCCACATAACTCATTCTTGCTTTATACCAATTCAAACCCGATGATTCGCTACCGCGCCGTACATTTCCTACAATGTGGCTCGTTCCGACTTGTTGCAATTCAGCCGTCATGACTCGTTCCTCAGCCCTACAATTCAACCTTAATGACTCGTTCACGCCACATACAATTCAGGGCAATGTGACTCGCACCTCAACAATGCATTTCTCCCTGTATGGCTCACTCTCGGTTCAGGCAATTCCCTTCGCCTTGGCTCGTTCCCGGATTTTACAATTCACACTTGATGGCTCGCGCCAGTTTGATGCAATTCAACCACTATGGCCTCGCCCACTCCCCTTACAGTTCCAGTTTAATGACTCGTTCTTCGTGAATGCAATTCTCCCTGCATGACTCAAACCCTTTTAAAGTGCCTTAACTTATCTATCGTCAGTTCTAGCTCGAAATTGCGCCTCTGCAACACACACACTCGGCAGTCACAGCTGGGATGTGGGCCTGAATCGTGGTGCATTCGTGTCTGTGGAAGCTCACCTTTCATGAGTATGTCTGGCACATCATCATGCTCAACAAGCCTAGTTCCTACACGCTTTGTGACAAGATTATTCTTGTGCTGCTTCCAAAGCAGCCTACCTAGATAACCTATACTCAAGCACGCGAACGCTAGCACCAGATAGCCAAACATCAGTACACCCACATCACACCTCACTGTTCCTGTTGCGTACGCAACTTCCACAACTCTTCTAAAATACCTGCCAGTAGTACGATCATCCTCAATTCACGCCTTGCTTGTTCACTTTGCAAATGTCTTAGGGTGGGGTCGTGCAATTGCTGACTCGCCTCATTCGACATCTTGGTCCACTCATCTCTTTCCACCTTCATTTCTCCTTGTCTTTCTTGTTTAGGTACTCACACAACGCTTCTGCCCAGACCTTTGCGCTACTACTTTGGAAGTCGGCACTGATTCTGAAACTCCCAACGTCTTCATAATATTCATGCGTTACTCGTTTAGTAGGCTCGATAGGCTTGTTAGTGTCCTCAACGTACCACGCCACTCCATGATCTCCTGCCATAACTCTGTAACGCATGCTACGACTCCTTCACCTGAGCCTGTGGCAAATACTCAAATAATGGACGCCTCTGCCCAAGGCGGTCATCGGTGCTTTTCACCTTCTCAATCAGGTCTTCGAATGCACCTTTTCTGCTTGTATCCACGAACACATGAAACTCTTCTCCAATCTCATCCAACGCGGCGTTTCTGGCAAAGAATACCTGCGCTAATTTCGTTCTTGGCAGCTGTGCGAAAACCCTTACGTGGATATCTACAAACTGAAATGAGGTCTTGTCTTTCAGGCACCTATCCCTAACGATTCTACCAACTCCTTTGTCGGTACTGCTTGTCACTACAACTAATCCGGAATACTTCTGCTTTAACATTGCCAATAATTCGTTCACCTGATTTGTCGCTTGTTCACCTGACCATTCTCGGCTTCCTACGACGACAACATTCATTGGCAACACCTCATTTTCTGGTTTCTCTAGGCAATTTGGTTCTGTACGCCTTGTTTCTCAGATTTTATTCGGCGGCCACCCTTCCCCAGATAGCCGCCGTCCAGTCATGTGGCTAATCTACTACTCCCGAGGAAATGGCCACCATGGTCCGCCGGGCAATGGAAATCCCATTTGTCAATCACCTCCCTTCGATTCGACTCACGCCGTCCTTCTTGCTTATTATAATACTGTTCTCTCCTGATAACTCACCAACGATCACAGGATTATGCGAAGTCAAAAGGACTGTACCAATCTGACCTTTGAGTTTCTTCAAACCTACGGCAAAGGCTTTTGCATTCATAGGGTCTAGGCCATCGCCAGGCTCATCAAGCACCAATAGGTTAGACTTAGGAGCTATTTCTCTCAGTGCAAAGCTGGCAATCAATGCCGCCATCTTTTTCTCACCTGTCGATTGGTCTTCGATTCCTTGCCCACCATGCGCATTGATAATCTCTACCTCAAACTCGGACTCTTTCATGCCAAAGCGCACTTGAATCTCTTTGTCTGTGAAGATATCCGAGTAATACTCGGCGGCTTTGTTCAGCACAGGACAAATTTGTGCGTTCAGGAAGGCCGGCACACCGTTCCTGGAGAATGCCTGTGCACAATAGGCAATGATCGCCTCATCTTCTGCTAGGCTTTCTAATTGCTTGGCCCAAAACTTGATCGTGCGCTTGGACTCTTTGATTCTCTGTTGCAAAGACTGTCTACGTCGTGCGGCTTCGTCACGGTAGCTCGTTACGGATTCTAAGAAGCGTTGCGAACGCTTTACCTCTAACGACGCAGATTCTATCTGTGTCTCGTACAGGCTTATTTTCGAGGTCAAATCACGGATATTTTCCGCAATCCGCCTAGCACTGTTCACAATACCTTTGTTCGCTTCTTCTGCCACACACACCTCATGTGCAGCTTGTTTCAACGCCTTTTCCCACTCTTCAATATGTCCCTGTAAATGCTTCTTATCGACAGGCTGCTTACAAGTAGGACAAATTGGCTTGCCTAATACTTTTTGTACTTCCCGCAGGTTCGCAGTTAGGCTATTGCGTTTGCCATACTCCTCTGCCAATTCACGCTGCAACACAACCTGGCGCTCAAGCTTTTCTTTTTCTTGCACCCTATAAACCTGCACATGCTTACGCATCTCAGGAACATCGTATCCACTTACCTCTTTGTATTTTGCCTTCGCCGCTTCCAGCTCGAACACCGCATCGTCATAATTCGTATCCTCAGGATTCTCGGCTTGTAGCAAATCACGGTACGTGTCGAGCTTCGACATCCCAGCGCTTTGCTCGCTTCTTACATCTTCGGTGGCAGCCTGCGTTCGTTTTACTTCCTCTGTAATCTCTTCAAGCGCTTTTGCAAAACGCTCTAGGTTCTGAAAACGCTCAAGCACTTTCTTTTGCTCAGCAGGTGAACCCGACAAAAAAGTATTCACCTGCACTTGGTCGATGTACACAGCATTCGCCAAGGTCTGCCACGTAAATCCCGACAATTGTTCAATCAGCCCTTGCGTTCCTGTCTTTGCGGTCGGCTGCATGCCACTTGACCTATCCTTACCATCAATAAACAATTGCAATCTGCCTGGTCGCCTGCCACGTTCTATCTTAATCACGCGGCCTCTGTCGTCTTTGAAACGTATGTTGGCGAAGGCAGGCTTATTCGTTGACCAGAATGCCCAACTGTCATGCTTCTGACCTTTGAATGTCGTACCAAAGAATGCTACAGGAATTGGTTGTAGTGCTGAAGACTTGCCAGCGCCATTCGAGCGCCCCATCCAATCTTGGTTTCTGCCAATAATCAGCCACAACCCAAGCATTTTCTTGAAGTCCATCTTCAACTTCTCAAAACTCAAGAAGTATTCCGCTTCGACATCAAGGAACTCGACACTACCAACAGCCCTCAGGCCGGTTCCCTGCACTCGTTCTAAGCGATACAGCAGGTAACGCACGATTGCGTCTTCATGCTCACGCAACGGCTCTGGCAAACTCTGCCTTACATAGGTGCTCACTTTGATGCTATCGGAATCAGATAGCTTGAGCTTTACATCGGGTGTCTCAGTATCTTGAAACTCAGGCACAGTCGTAATTACTGCACCGGCATATTTATGCTCAGCCTCTTGGCGTGCTTTCTGCAATGCTAAGCCATAATTCTTGCCAAGCTCAATCGGCACATGCACGCGCACTCGTGTATCTTTCCAATCGCGTTTCTCTTTTGGGAACCTAGGCCATGAAGGATCGTACCAGCCAGGAATTGACGAAGGCACAGGCGTCAGCTTCTCGCCATTCAGTATGAGATAGCCTTTTGCTTGATTCGCCTCACCCCAATCGGTACAAAAAGGATTGCCGATATAGTGGATATTCTCACCAAGTTTTTGACGCAAGTGCACATGGCCACCTAGACACAGGTCATATGTATCAGGCCGCAAATCATCAATGCGCAGCTTGCCGTCACTTTTATGGCCAAGTACATTGTATGAGCATCCCAACAAATCGTTGTGAAACACCAGGACCGCTTTGGCATCACCGGTACGCTCAGCGGCTAGTTCTTTTGCCCATTGCTTTGTTGTTTCTATATTCGAACTGAATGGCAGGCAATACAAGGTACCATTTTCTACGCCAATTCTCTTAGGTGACTTATGCACAATCTCGGCACCTGACTCGCGCAACACAGGCAACCAATTCTGTGCATCTAGGTACATCCCGACACGATCATGGTTTCCCATAACCAGAATCACACGCAGACTTTGCTCCATTGCCCTACGGATAAAGTTTTGCCAAAAGATCACGACCCGTACATCTATTGGATTGTACTGACGCTTGAGGTCACCTGCCGCAACGAAACCTTCTAGCTTATGCTCTTTACAGATTTGCAGAACTTCGTACGCCATTTTCTCACACAAGTCTAGGTTCTCGAAATCCGCTTGAATGTCGGCGGTAAATAAGAGCTTCAGACGCACCCCCAGCACGAAAGTGACTCAGAACAGCATACAGCACTTGAAAATCGCTCCAACTGTCTAGGAATCGCTAGAAACACGCCTCTGGAGAGCATCTGGAGTGTCATTTATCGTCCGTTGCTACTAAACCACTGACAAAGCCTGTACATCGCTGCTATCGTGCCCGACAGTTGCAAACCTTCTTCGTAGACTGAGCATGCGCTTAACTCACGAATCCCATCAGCGGCAAGTTTTGCTTTCTGTCCACCTGTTGAATTAAGCAAAATGGCTTTCAGATAGCCACCAACAGAGGCGCGCACCGCTCTTGCATCGTCAGGACTTGCGGCAAATAAAACCTGTCGTACATCTTCCCAGTCGCCTTTCACTACCGATCGGCACACGCGCAACGTATCAATCGACGAATCAAGTCCTACTTGCGCCGCTTTCTCAGGTTCTTCGCCGGCAAGATACTTTTCTACCGCCATCATGATAAAGCCAGGACTCGACACATTCGCCTCTAGCAATGCTTCGACAAGCGGCTCAACAGGCTTCTTGCCATTCACAGAGTCAATCGCACGCTGTACTAGGTTCGTTGTGCCCTTGATACCTAAATCAGGAATGGCATAGGTCATACAGCGGCGCCGTAATGTCTTGAGGATTTTCTGTGGTTCGGTCGTGCAGATAATCCACACGGTTGTCGGTGGGCTGTCTTCGAAATATTTAAGCAATGCCGACTGTGAAGCTTTCGACAAATTTTGACTTTCATCGAATATATACACGCGATGTGTCGAAGGTGGCTTTGGATTGTAGAATGCACCTGTAATCACAGCCTCGGTCTCTTCCACGCCAGAGGCCTCTGCCGCGTTGATTTCTACAATATCGAAATTGTGCCTCTGCTTTATGCAATCAGCACAGGGAACGCCAAATACTTCTTGGTGTGTACACTGCAAGGACAATGCCAATATTCTAGCGGTAGTTGTCTTGCCGCAACCACTCGCACCTGAAAATAACCAAGCGGCAGGCATCCTTCCCGATTGCACATGACCACGGATAATCCGTACCATGTGTTTCTGCCCAATCAAGTCGTCAAGCGATTGGGGGCGCAATGACAGGCTTAAAACTTGATTAGCCATTTTGTTGACTCTGTGATGCAAGAGTCGTGGACACTTCTTCAACCATGGCATCCGTAATCTGCTTCAACCGGCGCATACGATTCCGAACATCAATAGGCAATATAACTGGGACGCCATGCGGCTGTTGCACCCATTCAGCTAACATCCTACGCCCTTGTGGCATCGTCAGCCGCTCACAATCAATCTCACGCATCACATAGCTCAGAATGCCCAAGCCTCTTGGAATTGTTGGTTTATCACTGTCACCTTGTATTTGCGGTTCATTGGCAGGTTCTTCCAACTGCAACTCGACAATCTTTGCCGACCAGTGATTGTGCGTCTCCATATTGCACATCTCACGTGTGTCGAGTACCTTCTCTTGCCCACACGAACAGGTCCAGTGCCAAGTCTTATCGGTTGTATATTGCTGGTGCTTCGTCACATGATCCTTGAGCACTTGCTGAATATCGGCAATCGTAAGCATCTATTCACCCTCCTCAGCGTCTTTTTTGAGCTTCGCGGCATCCACAAATCGCCAATCGTTGCTACGGAACAAAGCCTTGAACCCAACATCGCAGCCCTCTACCGATCCTTCACCGGCTTTGTTCTTCAGATTTCTAATGATAGCCCTCAAGCCCACCATCTTCCCATTATGCAAAAGCTTGCCATTTTTCACACGTTGTACTCGTGCGCGAATACTGCAATAAAACTTGAGTGCTTTACCACCAGGAGTCCTTTCAGGATTACCCCACCCACCAGGAGCCTCACGCAATTGATTGATGAACAGCATTCCGGCAGAGTAGACCTGTGACAGCGCTACCCAACGCCTAAGCAGTCGTGACAAGAAACTAGCCAGTGCCACCTTAGTACGCATGTTGGCATCTTGATTGCCCGCCTCTAATTCCTCTTCGACAAGCATTGCGGTAACTGAGTCCACAAACACAAACATTTTCTCTTCACCAGCATCATGACGACGCACCATCCACATCTCAACTTCATCACACAACTCTTCGGCAGTCTGCAACCTAGGCTTTTCTTTTTTGCTTTTCTGAATGATTTTTGGAAAGAAGTGATACATCTTGTCAGGGTCTACACCTTGCGTCTTTGCCCAATCGGCATCGAAGCTATTCTCAAAATCTACCCAAGCAACAGGTGCACCATCTTCTTGTGCTAAGCCGGCAAGCAACAACGCCAGCAATGTTTTACCGTTTGACTCTGGCCCAAACAGTTCAATCATCTTACCATAGCCAATGCCTTTTTCTTCTGACCCGAGTACGGCATTCAGCCTACGGCTACCTGTGTCTAACCATTTGCGTGGTTGCAGCTCGAACGTCAGCAACCCAAGAGCCTTCTGGATTGCTGACGCTTCGTCTGCCGGAGACAACTGCTTAGTCTTTGTTGAAGTCGCCACTATCGTCTGTAGTGATTGTGATTGGCTCTTCTTCTGGGACTTCATGAGCTGTCTCCAATTCCTGCATGTTTAATGACAAATCGTCTTTGTTGATCGGCTCGTGCTTAGTCGTCTTCGCTGGCGGCAGGGCGTTTTTTCTTGGGACGCTCTTCCTCTTCTTCAGCGTAGACTTTTTTGGCTTTGGGCTTGGGCTTTTCTTCTTCCTCTTCAGGCTCGGCTTCTGGCTCACCTTCATCCTCCTCAACAGGTTTCTTCTTTTTTGGACGCTCTTCTTCCTCTTCAGCGTAAACTTTCTTCTTCGGCTTCGGCTCTTCCTCCTCTTCCTCTTCGGCAACGGGACGCTTTTTCTTAGGCGCCGGTTCGTCCTCTTCTTCAACAACAGGAGATTTTTTCTTTGGTGCTGGTTCGTCTTCCTCCTCTTCAGCGGGACGGTGCTTCTTTGGTGCAGGCTCATCTTCCTCTTCGGCATGCGGCTTCTTCTTTGGGCGGTCCTCTTCTGACTCAGACGCCTCTTCACCTTCAGTATCCTCAGGTGCCGCTTCCTGTTCATCACGACCAAAGTAGGCAGCTTTCTGCTGCTCCTCAGAGTAAGGAGCAACATAGCTCTCAAAGGACTTGCCGGCACCAAAAATACGCCCGGAAAGTTTCGACGACTCCTCATCGGGAGTTATCTGCCCATAGATCGTATCCGTCTTACCGGTTCCTGTGCGCTCGATTGTCAGGTTGTACCCTTCATCAGGGTCAATGTAATCACGCTTCGTGCTCTTCAACACACCCAAAATACGTGCCGCAAGTGAACGTGAACCACCTGTTGGAACCGTCCAAAGATATGGCCCACGCATCTTCTGTGTGTCTGTGTCAACAACTGCAACCTGTAAGCAGAATTGCTCCTTTGGCTCTAGGCTAGCAGCACGCTTCTCTTTTGCAGGATTACCGCTGCCTTGCAATTCCGGGATTTTGCTGTCGCATATCCAGCACTTCCCTTCTGTATGCATGTTCTTCCCACATCGCACAAAGCGTTTGTTGGGCCCAACCTCGCGGTGCACCATGTACTCGTAAAATGGCGTCTTGCTGTCCTTACCACCAATGCGCGGAAGGATGCGCAACGTGTTCTCACCTTCAAGCAACTTGAAACGGCCCTTCTGTGACTTTTCTTTGTATCTAGCGGAAGCTTCTTCGCGCCAATCAGACTCACCTTTAGCCATTGTCAACATCCTCTCTTTCACAACGTTTAGTTGAACTTACCTACTTTGTCTGGAACATCCAACTTCGACAAACTCGTTAAATATTTTGCCTTCTCTTCAAAATACTTCACACACAACCAGCCAACCAACAAACCAAGCTGCTTGCCGACTGTTTGCGTTATGAAGCTGAATAGCAGCATGAACAGCAATACGTTGAAAGCAATAAAAACCTCAAGTTCAAACAAGTGACCACTCATTCACCCCTCCCAGGATACCGTTTGCGCACAGAATCTTTCAGTGACTCAAGACCAGCAAGCTCAACTTCTTTGCGCACTAATCGAGCCTGCGCCGAAGCCTCTGCACCCAATAATTGTGCCAATGTTTGAATCGCATGCCCCCTTTGGCGATAGGCTTCTAACAAACGCTGTGACCACTCTTCGTAAACCTGTGCTTTGTCGAATGATTCACGTGCCTCGACAACAGCTGCACTTACGGCAACCTTTTCCTTGATATAAGGCTCTGTAAGTTTGGCGTTCTTATCCTTCGAATTGCGGCTTTTCAGCCTGAGAAAGATAGACGCCTGTGCCTTTTCGGTATCAAGATTCGACTCAGCACGAATACGCGCACGCATTCTCTTCACGCGATAGCGCGAGGCTTCTAGGTATAACTGTGGCTGCTCACGGTTCGCCTGAATGATGTTCTCTTCTGAGAAGTCGAGATGATCTATCAGCCCAGGCAGATCAACAGGCTCACTTAGTATCTCTTCAAGTGTATTTTTTCTTGGCATTCAACTCTCATCCTATGATACAGGATTCAAACAAAACTACAGTTTGAACAACGGATTTAGCTCTGTATGTTTCATAGCTGTCTTACAACGATCTAGGCGCATGGCGGCAATCTCACAATACTTTTCTTCAATCTCAATACCGACAGCCTTACGATCTAAATCCTTAGCCGCGCGAAGCGTGGTACCACTACCCATGAATGGATCAAGTATGGTTTGCGCATGTGGGAAAATAGACAAGCACCACTTCATAAGAATCAAAGGTTTTTGGCACGGATGAATAGTATTCATACCTGCCCCGTCAGCATTACATCTCCACCCGTGAAGTAGTCTTTTTATCTTAAATTTCGCTCTATCGTTACACCATGCCAACTCAAAAGGGGAGCCGTATATTTTGTCCGCCCGCTCCGAGCATCGCTTATCCCAAACCAACCATCCTCCCATAGGCAACCGAGATGAAAAATTGTTTCCACCCCACATGATTATGTTTTTGAACGAAAGAAATGGAGTTGGATCGAATGGTTTGTCATCCCCATAAATGTAATGGTCACG
>ODAK010003683.1_pt1 | contig 15851 bp, 14 predicted proteins | sample 1539591 | NCBI WGS metagenome assembly ODAK01 (sample SAMEA3539303, study PRJEB22396) | soil metagenome | biome: tundra; feature: field; material: soil | place: USA | collected 2010-05 | depth 0.15 m | reverse complement strand
GTCGGCGCCAAGGGCGACGAGGTTTTCCACGAAACGCGGATGCGCGCGGGCGATCGGCTCGGCGTTGATGATCACCGAGCGGCCCTCGATCGAAGCGGCGATCATCAAAAGCGCGATGGCCACCCGGATGATGTAGGGGCTCTCCACCGTCGCCGGCGCCAGCGGCCGGCCGCCGAAGGTGACCACCCGGTGCGGGTCGCAGGTCACGGCCTGGGCGCCGAACTTGGTCAGTTCCGAGGTCCAGCCGAGCGCGCCTTCATAGACCTTGTTCCAGAACAGCACTGAGCCTTCGGCGCGCACGCCGAGGGCGATGAAGATCGGCAGGAGGTCGGCTGGGACATAGGGCCAGGGCGCGGCCTCGACCTTTTGCGGCAGGTGCGGGGTGAAGGCGGGCTGGACCCGCAAGGCGCCGCCGCCGCCGACCCGCGACCAGCCGCCCAGATGGTTCACCTCGACGCCGAACTTGGCGAAGGTGCGGTCGAGCAGCTGGAACTGGCCGGGCGCGCCGTTCTTCACCTGCACCCGTCCGCCGGTAATGGCGCCGAGCGCCAGGAAGGTGGCGATCTCGTGATAGTCCTCGGCGAAGGTGTAGTCGGCGCCGCCAAGCTCGGCGCGGCCGTCGACGATGAGGGTCGAGGCGCCGACCCCGTCGATCTGGGCGCCCATCAGCCCTAGAAAACGGCAGAATTCCTGCACGTGCGGCTCGCAAGCGGCATTGACCAGCTGGGACTGGCCGCCGGCGACCACGGCGCACATCAGGAAGTTCTCCGTGGTGGTCACCGAGGCGTAGTCGAGCCAGTGCCGCGCCGGGCGGAAGACGCGCGGGGCGGTGATCGCGATACCGCAAGCTGCGCTTGAGACCTCGGCCCCGAAGGCGCGGAAGACCTCGATATGCGGGTCGATTTCCCGGACGCCCAGCGTGCAGCCCTTCGGATCGTCCTCGATCATGGCTCGGCCGAAGCGCTGCAGCAGCGGCGGGATCAGCATGATCGACGAGCGCATTCCGACCGGAAGGCGCGCCGCCCTGGCCTCCAGGTCCCGGCCATGGGTCAGGCGGACGATACCCGAGCTGAAGTCGGCCTCGATGGCGCTGCCCAGGGCTTCGAAGAAGGCCAGGATCTTCCGCACATCGGTGATGTCCGGCACGTTTCGCAAGGTCACCGGCTCGCGGGTGAGCAGGGTCGCACACAGCACCGGCAGCACGGCGTTCTTGTTCGTCGACGGGCTTATCGCACCGCTCAATGGCCGGCCGCCGTTGACGATAAGCCGTGCCATGCAGATGTCCCCTCGATGCGCCGGAGGCTCAAATCGCGCGTATCGCCAGGCTCCGCAAACGATGTAAGCTGAGCCAGACCCCTAGATAAATTTGGGCTTGGACATGGACCGGCCGCAATTGCCGTTGAACGCACTGAGAGCCTTCGAGGCCTCGGCGCGGCATCTGAACTTCACCCGCGCCGCCGAGGAGCTGTGCGTCACCCAGGCCGCGGTCAGCCATCAGGTGAAGGGGCTGGAGGCGCGGCTGAATGTTGTGCTCTTCCGCCGCCTGGCGCGCGGCCTGGTGCTGACCGACGAAGGCCAGGCCCTGTTGCCAGTGCTCAGCGACAGCTTCGACCGCATCGGCCGCGCCATGCAGCGGTTTCGCGAGGGCGCGGTGCGCGAGGTGCTGAGCGTGGGCGTGGTCGGCACCTTCGCGGTGCGCTGGCTGTTGCCGCGCCTGCCACGCTTCCGCGAGGCGCATCCGCTGATCGAGGTGCGGGTCTCGACCCACAACAACAAGGTCGACCTGGCCGCCGAGGGGCTGGACATGGCGATCCGCTTCGGCGACGGCGCCTGGCACGGCGTGCAGGCCGACGAAGTGTTGCGCGCCCCGCTCAGCCCGCTCTGCACGCTGGGGTTCGCCGCGCGGCTGGAGTCGGCCCAGGACCTGGCCAGCCTGCCGCTGCTGCGGTCCTATCGGCGCGATGAATGGCCGGAATGGTTCGCCGCCGCCGGCGTGGAGGCGCCGCGGCTCACCGGCCCGGTCTTCGACTCGCTCAGCCTGATGGTCCAGGCGGCGGTGCAGGGCGCAGGCGTGGCCCTGGCCCCGCCCTCCATGTTCGACCGCGAACTGTATACCCGCCAGCTGGTGCAGCCCTTTCCGGTGCTGGCCGAGGTCGGCAGCTACTGGCTGACCGCGCTCAAGTCCAAACCGCCCTCGCCCGCCATGACCGCCTTTCGCGACTGGTGCCTGGCGCCGGAATTCCGCGAGCCGGCTTAGGGCCGAACGCGTCCTTCTGGGCGAATAAGGGCAACCGCTTACGTGTTTGGGGCGTTCTCTAAGGGCCTGGAGGGGGACTCGCGGGCGACGTCCGCCAAACAAGAAATGGGAGAGACGTACAAATCATGACCTTCAAACTTTTATGCCTCGGCGCCGCCGCGGCCCTGGTGATTGCACCGGCCGCGTTCGCCCAGACCAACTCTACGATGGGCGCTCAGAACCCCACGCCGCCTGCGGCGACGCCGACGGCGCCCGCTGCGCCGACCACCCCTACGGCGCCTGACCAGACGGTTGACCCCTCGGCCAATGTCGGCTCGGCCGCCAACGCCAATGCGACGGTGGGTCCGGCCCCCGACGCTTCGGGTACGACCTCGACCACCGCCAAGAAAAAGACCAAGCCCGGCGCGGTGAACGGATCGACGCCCAATGGCTCGATGTCGAACGGCAGCCAGGCGCCGGCGCCGGACGCGACCACCCCGGCTCCGAACAGTACGGCGCCGACGGCGCCCCAGTAGACTCGTAAGGTCTCGCGCGGGCGGCGGCCAAGGCCGCCCGCCGCGATTTCCATCCTGCGCAGCTGGCTGAAACCCCGCATCTGCAGGTCGTGCGGATCGCCTCGCCCCGAGCGCTGACGCTCTGGCTGGCCGGTCTCTAGCCCAGGGCCGCCTTCAGGCCGGGTGCGAACTCCGCTCCGTCCGGGACCGTGATCGACGAACCCTTGAGCGACTCGCCGAACGGCTCTGCGCGACCGCCCAGGCAGCCAGCCAGGAAGTGTTCGGCCGTGGCGAAGAAGGCGATATTGTTTTCCGGCCGCGCGAAACCGTGGCCCTCGTCGGGGAAGAGCACATAGGTGACCGGGATCGATTTCGACTGCATGGCGGTGACGATCTGGTCGGACTCCGCCTGTTTCACGCGGGGGTCGTTGGCGCCCTGGCCGATCAGCAGCGGCCGGACGATGGCGTCGGCGCGGGTCAGCGGTGAACAGGCCTTCAGCAGCGCCGCGCCGTCCGGCGTCGTCGGGTCGCCGACCCGCTTGTAAAGCTGGATGCGCCCGGCTTCCCAATAGGCCGGAATGCTGGCCAGCAGCGTGTTGAGGTTCGACGGCCCGACGACATCGACGCCGCAGGCGAAGACCTCGGGCGTGAACGCGAGGCCCGCCAGCACCGAATAGCCGCCATAGGAGCCGCCCATGATCGCCACCTGGTCGGCCGTGGCCACGCCCTGGTCGACCGCCCAGTTCACCGCGTCGATCAGGTCGTCGTGCATCTTGCCGCCCCATTCGAGATAGCCGGCGGCAAGGAAAGCCTTGCCGAAACCGGTCGAGCTGCGGAAGTTCGGCGACAGCACCGCATAGCCGCGGTTGGCCAGGAACTGGTGCAGCGGGTTGTAGCCATAGACGTCCCGCGCCCACGGACCGCCGTGGGGCACAAGCACCAGCGGAACCGGCGACTTCGGCCGGCCTGTCCCGTCCGGGTCGCTGCCCGGCGGCAGGGTGAGATAGGAGGGTTGCACCAGCCCGTCGCGCGAGCGGATCTCCACCGGATGCATGGCCGCCAGCACCGCTCCGGCCAGCTCCGGCCGGGTCAGATAGAGCTCGGTCAGCTTGCGGCTCGCCCGCTCATAGAGCCAGGCCGCCGGGGCCGAGGTGACCGCATCGACGCTCACCACCCAGAGATCGTCCGCATGGGTGCGCGAGGTGATCGAGATTTCACCCTTCAGGGCGCCTTGCAGGAAGTCCAGATCGGCCTTCACGGCCGCGTCGAGCGCGATCCACTCGGTGGTCAGATAGGTGGCCGGATAGGCTTCCACCCGTCCGGTAATGGGGTTGAACATGGCGTCGGGGATGTCGACCCTGGGGTCTTCCGCCAGCACGGTGCGGGCGCCCGAGGCCATGTCCTGGGCGACCAGGGCGGCGGTGTCGCGACCGCGGGAGTCGATCCAGTAGAGCGTCTCGCCGTCGGCGGTGAAGCGCAGCGGATTGACGGTGGGCGCATCGTCGAAGCTGACGCTTTCGATGGGCTCGGCCCCGGCGACGCCGTCCTCGATGCGGTAATAGTCCTCGCCGCCATCCGGCCTGGGCCGCGCGCCGCCGCGCACCGCCAGGGTCTGGTCGATCAGGAACGAGCCGAAGCCATCATTCTCGAACACCAGGATGAGCGCGCCCGAGGCGAGGTCGAGCGCATAGACGTCGTGCCAGCGCGGATCGCGGTTGTTCACCCCGACCAGGATGCGGTCGGGGACCTGGGGGCTGACCTTGAGGATCTCGGTGCGGGTCTTGTCGAAGGGGGTCAGCGTCTTGGCCTCACCGCCCTCGGCGGCGACGCCGTAGAGCTTGAAATTCTCATCGCCGCCCTGGTCGTTGACGTAGAGCACCGTGGCTGAGTCCGGCGACCAGAAATAGGAGCGGATCGGCCGGACCGTCTCGTCGGTGAGCGCGCGCGCCGCCGTTGGATCGGCCCTCGGCGCGACCCAGATGTTGAGTACGCCGTCGCGCGGCCCAAGCCACGACAGCCAGCGGCCGTTCGGACTGATCTGCCCGCCGGCGCGGCTCGGATTGCCGAAGAACTTGCTGCGTTCGATCAGCGGCGCATCGGCGCTCATGGGGCGTCTCCCTGAATTTCAAAGGTCAGCTCGGCCGCCTGAGCGGTCGCGCCGCGCTGGACCGGGTCGTTGGCGTCGATGTCGAAGGGCCGGCCGATCCGATTGCCGGCGACGTCCTCCAGTATGTCTTCGGCCTTGAGCGTGTAGCGGCCGGCTGTCCAGGGCCGCGTCGGATTGAAAACCAGACGGGTCTCGTTGCGTTCCAGTTCGGCCTCGCAGGACAGGATCGCCCCGTCCTTGCGCACTGTGATCGCCCTGAGCGCCAGGGCGGCGTCGAGCGAGCGGCCGAGATCGACGATCAGCGGGTCCGTCGGCCGCGCCGGCGTCGTCAGCCGCCAGGCCCCCGGATCGATGGGCGCGCGCAACGGCGCTTCGACCAGGATGGGCTTGACGAAGGGCCGGGCCAGCAGCCCGCCGGCCGCGTCGCGCCAAAAGGCGTCGATCTCCAGGCTGTAGCGCTCGCCGGCGACCAGGGGCGGGCCTTCGTTGATGTTGTCGACCAGGCCGCGCTTGATGCGGCCAGGGTCGAACAGCACCGTCAGGCGACGGCCCTCGGTGTCCCAGAGTTCCTGGTCGATCTCGACGAACAGGCCGCCCAGGACCGCGCCGTTGGCGTCCTTGATGCGGATATTGTCCCAGGCGACCCCGATCCGCATCGGCGCGGAGAAGGTGATGTAGAGCTTGAGGATATTCTCCGGCCAGATCTCGGCGCTGGGCGTCACCGAAAGCACCCGCGTGGTCGGCGCGCGCGGCGGGACCGGTACGCCACCGAACCGGGCCGTGACGACATCCGCGCCCGGTGGTCGATAGACAGCGCGCAGCCTCAAGCCCGGCGCGGGCGCAAAGCGGGGCGTGAACGCGACCGCATCGCCATCCCGCGCATAGGCGCCCAGCATGGCCGGGGCGGCTGGATCGTCGCCGGCGAAGACCGCGAAGACCTCCCCCCAGCCGGCCGCCGGCTCAGCGCCGCTCCACGGCGCGGCGCGAAAGGTCCCTCCCGCCCGGGTTATGCACGGCGAAGCGGCCGGATCGCTCAAGGCAGGGCGATGGTCGTCAGGTTGAGCACCTCGCCGGTCGCCACCATGGCCAGGGCCGAATTGTCGTCGAACCGGTCGAGCCGGCGCACGCCCTGCAGGCCTTCGACGGTCTCGTAAGGCACGCCCTCGGTGGCGGCGATCTTGTCGGTGATCGCCGCGTACTTGCCGAGGTTGCTGGCGTCCAGCTTCATCACGCCCCGGTTGGAATTGGCCATCAGGATGAAGTCGGCGCCGTCCTTGCTGTAGGCGATCATGTCCAGCGGCCGGTTCATATTGCCCAGCTCGGCGATGGTCGTGCCCATGACCTTGGCGCCCGGGGTCAGCTTGGCGACCGGGATGCGCACCAAGGGCGTGCAGGTGTAGGAGGCCAGGATCTCCGGCTTGCCGTCGAACTGATAGGAGATGAAGGTCCGGATCGGCGCATTGGTCTCATAGGCCCCGTGCGCGCCGTGCCAGATCTCGATGCTGGCGCCCTTGGTCACGTCGCCGAAGGGATAGGGGATGGCGCGCAGCGTCGAGGCGAACTCCTCGTTGGAGAGGCCGGCCACGATCACCTTGCCGTCGACATAGCCGAGGTCGGTGATGGTGTCCGTGCGCAGCGCGTTACCGCGCCGGTCGAGCTTGTCGGCGTCGGGCTGGTCCACCAGGGCCACGCGGGTGTGCGGCGTGGTCTCCAGGTCCAGTTCGCTGAGCCTGCCAGAGCGATCGGCCCTCAGGATCAGGGTATCGGCGTCGGCGCCCGCGCCCCTGGCCACCGCCAGATAGACATTGCCGCTGTCCGGATTGACCGCGATGTCCGGCACGCGGATCTGGTCTGAGGTCGTGCCGAGCAGGGCGGCGATCTTGCCGGTCAGGTCCTCGACCTGCACGGGACCGGAACCGGTCTTCGCCAGATCGCCGGTCTCGAAGGCGTAGATGGCGCCGCCAAGTCCGTCGCCGACCAGCAGCACGCCCCTGGGCGCGAAGGCGAGCGCGCTGGCCGATTTCAGGTTGGCGCGCTGGGTGCGGGCTCTCTCAAGCGTGGTGGTGTCGCCGGATTGCGCCATGTCGTTCCTCCTTATGGGGTTTTGCGAATTCTAGACCTTTCGATTGAGGTCGCCAACATGCCCAGGCCCGTTTCCCGATCGCGGAACGAAGGCCGCGTTAGCTAGGCTGTCGTCGCCGCCGCGGCCGCCGCGGGCAAGACTTCGGCGGGCGCGCCCTCGACGGGCGCCGGGACCGCCGGTCGCCACCAGGGGATCGCGGCCCACAGCCGCTCATGGAAATAATAGAGCGCGATCTTGGTGAAGGTCTCGACCGAGGCGATGGACAGCGCGAAGGTCAGCCTGCCGGTGATGAAAAAGCTGATGACGAAGGTGTCCATGCTGCCGAGAATTCGCCAGCTGACCGCCTTTAGAAGCGAGCGGGTATGGGCCTCGGGCGCGCGAAAGAACATTCTGACCTCCGGTCAGCGACCGACCGTGTTCTTCATCCCACCGCATGGCCAACCGCGCCAGGGCCCCAATCCATAGAAATACGGTAGGGCTTTGGAGATTTCCTCCTAGCGTGCTGGATTTGAAGTTCGCCTGCGCCTTAGATCGACCTTGCGCGAACTTAAAATCCAAAAAAGCACGCTAGAAATCAAGAGGTTGTTAGTGTGGCTTTTGATTTAGAAATTCGCTCTGAGCCCGCTACAAAGCGCTGACGAATTTCTAGATCGCCACACTAAAGCCGCTCCGCCTCCCTGAGGCGGTCAATCAGCCAGACCCTGGCCGGCGGCAGGGGCCGGTTCATGGCGGCGAAGACAAAGACCTCCAGGAAGTGACCGGTCAGCGTCATGCCGTCGTCGATATCGCCGGGCCGAAGGCCTCCCTGCGCCGAGAGCAGGAAGGGCGGCAGGCGCAGCAGGCGCTCGGCATAGGGTTCGCCCGCCGCGCGGCTGACGGCGCGGCCGGACTTGGGGCTGACATAGATCAGGTCGTCGGTGGTTCCGGTGGCGGCGCAACGCGACAGGTCGAGCGCAAAGCCGAGCTCCTGCAACAGGCCGGCCTCGAACCGCACATAGACCGCCGGCCAGATATCCGGCGCCGGCAGCACCGCGGTGAAGGCCTCGAAGGCCTGGAAGGCGCCGGAATGGGCCTCGCGCTCGGGCAGGGCGCCGGCGGCGACCGAGGCGGCGGCGGCCAGCGCCGCCAGCGCCAGCGGCTGGTCGAAAAAGGCGGCCGGCCCCTCCCCCACCGCCTCCAGCTGGGCCGAGCCGAGCTGGTCTTCGACGCGCGAGCGATAGCGCGCGATCACCCGCGCGCCTGGCTGCAGGATGGGCTTCATCCGCCGCGAGGCGCCGCCGGCGACATGGGCGACGAACCGGCCATGGCTCTCTGTGAGCAGCTCGACGATCGCGCCGGTCTCCCCATGCGCGCGCGCCGCGAGCACAAAGGCGTCGTCCTCGAAGTCCATCAGCGACGCGGCCGCGAAAGATCCTCCCCCGTAGGGGGAGCGGGACCGCCTGCAAGGCGGTGGAGGGGGTGCGATGCCGTCCGCGCCCGTCGAAAACTTGACCTAGGATTGGAGTCCGAGCGCCGAGGCGCGGCGGACCCCCTCCACCATGCTGCGCATGGTCCCCCTCCCCCTATGGGGGAGGATTTGGACACGCTAGACATCGAAATCCAGGCCGGAGCCGGTGTAGAATTCGCGCTCATCGGCCCAGTTTTCCCTCACCTTGACGGTCAGGAACAGGTGCGTCGTGCGGTCGAGGATCTCGCCGATCTCCTTGCGCGAGGCCTCGCCGATCCATTTCAGGGTCTGGCCGCCCTTGCCGAGCACGATCGGCCGCTGGCTGTCGCGCTCGATATAGATGGTCTGCTCGATGCGCACCGCGCCCTTCTTGGCCTCGACAAAAGCGGTGGTCTCGACCGCGGCGGCATAGGGCAGTTCCTCGTGCAGGCGCAGATAGACCTTTTCGCGGGTGATCTCGGCGGCCAGCAGCCGCGCGGGCAGATCGCCGGCCTGGTCGGGCGGATAGAGCCAGGGGCTTTCCGGCATGGCCGCCGCCAGCCGCGCCTTCAGGTCGTCGACGCCGGAGCCGTCCTTGGCCGAGATCATGAAGACCTCGGCATAGGCCCCTGTCTCGAACAGCCGTTGCGACAGGCCAAGCAGGGTGTCGCGCCGCACCAGATCGATCTTGTTCAGGGCCAGGATCGCCTTGCGGCCGGCCTTCTTCAACCCGTCGACGATCGAGGCGGTGTCCTCGGCCGCCAGCCGGTCGGCGCCCTTGGCGGTTCCGTCGGCGGCGGCGAGCTCGGCCTTGGCGTCGACCAAGTGCACGACGATGTCGGCGTCCTCGGCCCCGGCCCAGGCGGCGCGCACCATGGCGCGGTCCAGCCGGCGGCGCGGTTTGAACACGCCCGGGGTGTCGACCAGGATGATCTGCGCCTGGCCCGCCATGGTCACGCCCTTCACCGGAAAGCGCGTGGTCTGCACCTTCTGGGTGACGATGGAGACCTTGGAGCCCACCAGCCGGTTGACCAGCGTCGATTTGCCGGCGTTCGGCGCGCCCAGAATGGCGGCGAAGCCGGCGCGGGTCGGTGTGTCGTTCATAGCTGTCCTTCTCGGGCGAGCAGCACAGCCGCCGCCGCCTTTTCCGCCTCCTGCCTGGACGGCCCCTCGCCCATCGCCGGATCGAGGCCCTCGACCGTGACGGAGACCGTGAATATCGGCCGATGATCCGGGCCGCTGCGGGCGACGATACCATAGGCCGGCAACGGCCGGCCCAGGCCTTGCGCCCATTCCTGCAGGGCGGTCTTCGGATCGCGCGGCGTCGCGTCGCCCAGGCTGGCGAAGCTCTCGGCCCAGAGGTCGAGGAAGACCGTGCGGGCCGCCTCCAGGCCGCCGTCGAGATAGAGCGCCGCCATCACCGCCTCGACGGCGTCAGCCAGGATCGAGGGTTTTTCGCGCCCGCCGCCCTTGGTTTCCGAGCCGGCCAGCCGCAGCGCATCGCCCAGGCCCATGCGGCGGCCGACCTCGGCGCAGGCCTTGCCGCTGACCAGGGCGCTCAGCCGCGGCGAAAGCTCGCCCTCCGGCGCCTCGGGATGCAGTTGCGCCAGACGCTCGGCGGCCAGGAGGCCGATCACCCGATCGCCGAGGAATTCCAGCACCTCGTTGTCGCGCGCCTTGCCGCCGCCCGCCGCCGCGCTCGAATGGGTCAGGGCGCGCTCGAGCAGGGCGCTGTCGTTGAAGGCGTAGCCGAGGCGGCGCTCCAGTCGCTCGACCGCATCGGCGCGCGCGTTCATTTCAGCGCGTGGAAGAACCGGTCGGGCCGAACGGCGATCCAGGTCCAGGGCTTGAGCAACGAGGCGCCTGGCTTCCACGAGGCCAGCACGAACTGCGCCTTGCCGACCAGGTCCTCCTCCGGCACGAAGCCGACGCCGGGGTGGTCGGGATCGGTCTGGGCGTTCTGATCCACCGACTCGTCCCAGCCGCAGGTCTGCGAACCGGTCATGCTCATCGGCATGAAGGGATCGAAGCGGCTGTCCAGCGAGTTGTCGCGGTTGTCGCCCATCATGAAATAGCAGTGCGGCGGCACCGTATAGACGCCGGTATTGTTGGCGTTGCGCGCCGCATCCTCTGGCGCCATTTGGATGATGTATTTGCGCCCGCTCGGATTGGTTTCCTCGAACCGGTCGACCGGCTGCGCGCCTTCCTCGTCGATATCGCCCATGCCGGGCGCCAGCTTCGTCTCCGACAGCGCCTTGTCGTTGATGTAGAGTTGGCCGGCCTTGACCTGGATGCGATCGCCGGGAAGACCGACCAGCCGCTTGATGTAGTCGGTGCCCTTCGACTCGGCGTCGTGGGGTAGCTTGAACACCACGATGTCGCCGCGCTCGGGCTGGTGGAAGAGGATGCGGCCGGAGAAGATCGGCGGGCTGAGCGGGATCGAATGCTTGCTCCAGCCATAACTCCACTTGGAGACGATGATGTAGTCGCCCTCGTAGAGGTTGGGCTCTTCCGACGCCGAGGGGATGGTGTAGGGCTGGAACAGCACCACCCTCAGGACCAGCGCGATCAGCAGGGCATAGACGATGGTCTTGACGATCTCGACCGTCTCGTGGACGGCCCCGCTCTTGGCGGCCGGCGCGCGCTTGGCGTCTGTGGTCATGGGATAGGGCGGATCTCTTGGGCGGGGCCGGGCGCGGCGTCGAGCGCCTAGCTAGACGTTGGATTAGGCGCAAGCAAGGCGGGTCGCGCTCAACCTACGGGCCGGGCAAAGCGGTTGGTGCGCAGGCCGAGGATCCGGCGCTCGCCGTCGGGGCCATCGGGACTCCACGAGAACAGCACGAGCACCGCCTTGCCGACCAGGTTCTCCTCCGGCACGAAGCCGACCCCGGGCTCCGCCGGCAGGTACTGGTTGACCGATGCATCCCAACCGCAAGTCGCCGGACCCGACGCACCTGCCGGCATGACCGGGTCGAAGCGGCTGTCCAGCGAGTTGTCGCGATTGTCGCCCATCATGAAATAGCAGTGCGGCGGCACCACATAGACGCCGGTATTGTCGGCGGGGCCGTCCTGGCCGTCCTGTTGGATGATGTATCGCCGGCCGTTCGAGGCTGTCTCCATGTAGCGCTGCACCGGCGCATAGCCGGCCTGGACATCGCCCATGCCGGGCGCGAGCTGGGTGCGCGGGATCGGCTTGCCGTTGATATAGACCACGCCGTTCTTCACCTGGATGCGGTCGCCGGGCAGGCCGACCAGGCGTTTGATGTAGTCGACGCGGCCATCCAGGGCGCGCGGCAGTTTGAAGACCACCACATCGCCCCGCTGTGGCGCGTTGAAGAAGACGCGGCCCGAAAACAGCGGCGGGCTGAACGGAAACGAGTGCTTGCTCCAGCCATAACTCCACTTGGAGACGATGATGTAGTCGCCCTGCAGGAAGTTGGGCTCGTCCGAAGCCGACGGGATGGTGAAGGGCTGGAAGATGAAGCTGCGCAGCACCAGGAAGACGAGCACGAAGACCATGATCAGGGCGGCCTCCCCGATCAGGTTGGTCTTGCCCCGTTTGGCCGGGCGCGAGCGAAGGGCGTCGGCGGTCATGGCCTGGCCGCGGCCCGGGCTGACGGGCGAACGGGAAGCTCCGGCTCTACCGCGCCCAGCGCCTCGATGATCACGAAGGCCTGGGCGTAGGGGTGGTCGTCGGTGAGGCTGAGATGGATGGCGCCGCGCATGCCGGGCGGCAGCATCTCAGCCAGCCGGGCCGCCGCGCCGCCGGTCAAGGCCATGGTCGGTTGGCCTGAGCGCAGATTGACCACCCCCATGTCGCGCCAGAAGACCCCGCGCTTCAGTCCGGTGCCCAGCGCCTTGGCGCAGGCCTCCTTGGCGGCGAAGCGTTTGGCGTAGCTTGCGGCGCGATCCTGCTTGCGCTCCGAGCGCGTCCGCTCGACCTCGGTGAAGATCCGCGTGATGAAACGGTCGCCGAACCGCGACAGCGTCTTTTCGACACGCCGGATGTCGGTCAGGTCCGAGCCGACGCCGATGATCAAGCCGCCGCCTCGTCGCGCGCGGTGTCCATCAGCGCGCGCATGCGCCGGATGGCGGCATCGAGGCCGGTGAAGATGGCTTCGCCGATCAGGAAGTGGCCAATATTGAGCTCGGCGATCTCGGGGATGGCTGCGATGGCGCCGACCGTCTCGTAGTCGATGCCATGGCCCGCATGCACCTCCAGACCCAGCGCGGCGGCCTGGGCCGCGCCCTCGCGCAGGCGGCGATAGAGCGGCTCGGCCTCGGGCCGCCGCTCGCGCACGGCCATGCAATAGGCGCCGGTGTGCAGTTCGACCACCTGGGTGCCGACCGAGGCGGCGGCGGCGATCTGGCGCGGGTCCGGCTCGATGAACAGCGAGACCCGGATGCCGGCCTGCTTCAGTTGGGCCACCACCGGGGCGACGCGATTGTGCTCGCCGGCGACATTCAGGCCGCCCTCGGTGGTCACCTCCTCGCGCCGTTCGGGCACCAGGCAGGCGGCGCGCGGCTTGTGGCGCAACGCAATGGCCAGCATCTCGTCGGTGACGGCCATTTCGAAGTTGAGCGGCCGTCCGCGCCGCTTGGTCAGGGCGTCCAGCGAGTCGATGTCGGAATCGGAGATGTGGCGGCGGTCTTCGCGCAGGTGGGCGGTGATGCCGTCGGCGCCGGCGGCGATGGCGACCTCGGCGGCGCGGACCGGATCGGGATAGGTTTCGCCGCGCGCGTTCCGGATGGTCGCCACATGGTCGATATTGACGCCCAGTCTAAGTCTGCTCACGCGTTCAGCCTCCGGCTGCCAGGGTCTTCCGCCGGCAAGGCGGCGAGTTCGGGCGGCAGGGCGTCGGCCGCATAGGCCGGCACGTCCAGCGTCGCCAGCGCCACCATCGGTACGCCGGATTGCGCCCGCCCGCCCGAGCGATCGACGATGCAGGCGGCGCAGACGACATTGCCGCCCGCCGCCTGGATGGCCTCCACGCACTCGCGCGAAGACAAGCCCGTCGAGACGATGTCCTCGACCATGGCGATGCGCGCCCCGGGCGGCAGCGAAAACGCGCGGCGAAACTTGAACACCCCGCCTTCGCGCTCGACATAGATCGAGGGCACGCCCAGCTGCCGCGCGGTCTCGTAGCCGGGAATGATGCCGCCGACGGCCGGCGAGACGCAGACATCCACCTCGCCCACCTGGTCGCGGATCTTCGCCGCCAGCGCGGCGCAGAGGCGCTCGCAGCGGTCCGGATGCATGAAGACCAGGTTCTTCTGCAGGAAGACCCCCGAGTGCAGGCCGGACGAGAGGATGAAATGCCCCTCCCGCAGCGCGCCGGAAGCCTTGAATTCAGCGAGGACGTCGTCGTTTGTCATGAGGTGGGTCGATAGCGCGTTCGGGCACGGCGGAAAAGGCGCCCCCTATCCCCTCGCCCGCTCCACCGTCTCGATCGGCGGGCAGGCGCGCAGCGCCGCGGCGATATTGGTCAGGTGGCGGGCGTCGCGGACCTCGAGGTCGATGTCGACGTCGAAGAAGTCGGACTGACGGTGGTCCATGCGCAGGCCGACAATATTGCCGCCGGCCTCGCCGATGATGGTGCAGGCCTGGCCAAGCACGCCGGGCGCATTGCGGATGGTCGCGGTCAGCCGGGTCTGGGTGACGGTATTGGCCTCGGCCTGGGGCGTCCATTGCAGATCGCGCCAGAGGTCGTCGCGATCCTCGAACTCCGCCAGACGCGAACAGTCGATCGCATGCACCGTCAGGCCTGAGCCGGCAGGGTCCAGAATGCCGACGATGCGGTCGCCGGGCACGGGATTGCAGCACTCGCCGAAATGCAGCGAAACCCCGGGCGTCAGGCCGCCGCCGCGCACATAGAGCCTGGCGCCCACCCCGTCCTCGATCCGCCGGCGCGCCGCCGCGGAGGCCTTTTCGCTCTCCTTCATGCCGGGAAAGAGCGAGTCCAGCGCCTGGGCCGGCGTCACGCGTCCGCGACCGATGGCGTCGAACAGCTCGTCCTCGGTGGCGACGCCGAAGCGATCGAGCGCCGGGCGGAGGGAGACGGAGCCGCGGGTCTTGCCGGCGCGTTCGAGGGTCTGGTCGATGGAGGCGCGACCGAGACGGACGAACTCCTCCTTCTCGGTCTGGCGGATGTGGCGGCGGATGGCCGAACGGGCGCGGCCGGTGATGGCCAGCGAGCGCCATTCCGGATGCGCGGTCGGCGTCGCGCCGCGGATCACCTCGACCACGTCGCCATTGGTCAGCGGGTTGCGCAAGGGGCGAAGCTCACCGTTGATCTTGACGCCGACGGTGGTGTCGCCGACGTCGGAATGGACCGCATAGGCGAAGTCGAGCGGCATGGCGCCGCGCGGCAGGCTGATCAGCCGGCCCTTGGGCGTGAAGACGAACACCTGGTCGACGAACATTTCCAACTTGGCGTGCTCGACCAGGTCCTCGGCGTCGCCGCCGTGTTCGAGCACCTGGACCAGGTGGCGCAGATTGACCAGCGGATCGCGACCGCCGGCGGCTTCCATGGCCTCGGGGTCGAAGCCGTAGGAGGTGTCCTTGTAGCGCCAGTGGGCGGCGACGCCGTCCTCGGCGACCCGATCCATCGCCTCGGTGCGGATCTGCATCTCGATGCGCATGCCGCGCGGACCCATCACCGTGGTGTGGATCGAGCGGTAGTTGTTGCGCTTGGGCGTCGATATGAAGTCCTTGAACCGCTCTGGAACACACGGCCAGGCACGGTGGATGACGCCCAGCGCGCGGTAGCAGTCCTCCTCGGTGTCGAGGATGACTCGGAAGGCATAGATGTCGGACAGCTGATAGAAGCTGATCGACTTGCGCTGCAGCTTGCGCCAGATCGAATAGGGATGCTTTTCGCGGCCATAGACCCGCGCCGGCAGGCCCTGCGCCTCCAGTTTTGCGGCGATCTCGCCACTGACGACCGCCACCGCCTCGCCCTGGCTGCCGCGCAGGGTCTCCAGCCGCCGCACAATGGCCCCGCGGGCGATCGGATTGAGATGCTGGAAGGCTAGCTCCTCCAGTTCGGTGCAGATGCGGTGACAGCCGATCGAGCGGGCCAGGGGCGCGTAGATGTCAATGGTTTCGCGCGCGATGCGCTCACGCCTGGCCTGCTCGGGTATGAAGCTGAGGGTGCGCATATTGTGCAGCCGGTCGGCCAGCTTGACCATCAGGACGCGCACGTCCTTGGAGATGGCCAGGATGAACTTGCGCAGGTTCTCGGCCTGGCGGGTGTGTTCGCCGGCGGTCAGCTCCAGCCGCGACAGCTTGGTGACCCCCTCGACCAGCTCGGCGATTTCCGAACCGAACAGGCCCTCGATATCCTCGCGGCTGACCGGCGTATCCTCGATGACGTCGTGCAGGAGCGCGGTGACGATCGAGGCGGTGTCCAGCCGATACTCGGTGAGGATGCCGGCGACCTCGATCCGGTGGGCGAAATAGGGGTCGCCCGAGGCGCGGGTCT
>ODAK010003682.1_pt1 | contig 15851 bp, 9 predicted proteins | sample 1539591 | NCBI WGS metagenome assembly ODAK01 (sample SAMEA3539303, study PRJEB22396) | soil metagenome | biome: tundra; feature: field; material: soil | place: USA | collected 2010-05 | depth 0.15 m | reverse complement strand
TGGCAGTAATGTACATGCCATTGATCCATCGCAAAAACTTCCTTCAGGCGTTTATGTGATAATCGCTACTTCCAATGATAAAATATACCATAAAAAGTTAGTTGTTAATGAGTAAATCCACCCGCCCGCGCGAGTGTGTCAAGTAACGCAGACGCGCAGTTTTTAACTGATGGCTATGCGTCCTAAAGGGGTTTGCAAAGATGTGATAATAAAAACTAAGCTAACATCAATAGCAAATTAGCGATGTTCAAATCTGTTAATTTGCTGTATTCCTGCTTAATTAGTAAGCGACAGACGCAAACTCAAACCGGCATTGGTATTGGTGGTAGCAAACGAGTTGGATGTTACCGGCTTATTGAGGATACGGTCGTAGAAAAAACGAATATTCATTTTATCATTGATGATATAATCAGCCGAAAGCTTAATAGATATAATGTTTGAACCCCCGGTCAATTGACTGTTTTCTTCGTCTATTCGTCTAATGGTCGTGACATTTTTGCGGAATGACAAATTAGCTATTAAATTCAAATCACTTTTGATTGGCTTGCCCCTAATCTTAATATTTTGACCTAAACTTACGTTTTTAATTTTATAACCTGTACCAACAACAATTTCCTGACCTTCTACTTCTGTAATTGTTTTGCTGGTTAAACCGAGAGATAAATCTCTGGTTTTGTTGAATGCAAAATTTACTAATGCGCTATTGTGAAGAGTTACATCCACCTTCATTAATGGGCTCCATTGCTCGGAAATAGTAGCAGCAGTGATAATATTTTTCACTAAAAAATTAGTGTTGTTAGAATCAGAGGAAACATGAACACCTTCCCTTACACCGGTATAACCACTATTGTTGGGATCAGTATATAGCATGTTGGAAGTATAACCACCCACATTATATGTTGAATGATATCCATGACTCAGTGTTACCGTTTTAAAAAGCGTTTTAAATAAATCCATCTTCGATAATCCATCGTATGTAAGGCGCCAGTTCGGTAATGGTATTGCCGGAAAAGCGCTTAAACCTACCTTATCCGGATTTTTTCCTGAATATGCCGCCACAAATGCGGGAATCAAAACATCTTGTGAAAAACGATTATACCCATCAGCATAGCCGTTAATCATATTTTGTGAATTAATATTTTGTTGACCTAAGCGTGTTGATATTGCTGAACGCATTCCTAAAAAGTTCTCAAAGGTCTTTTCTCCATTTGTAAATGAAGTACCAAAGGCAAGAAACGACATACTGAAAGAGCCTGTTTCCATAGGCGAATCGTGTACAAAATGATCAACAAAAGTACCATTTGCCAAAGAATCGTGCGCTCTCCATCTAAAAAATTCGCTATTATTTTTTGTTTGGGTACGCACCGCCGTAAACTCAACTTTTAAATCAGGCAATGGCTCCACATTGGCTCTTAAATTAAGAGTTTGACTATGTGTGTTTACATAAGGTGTGTTTAACGATTGCCGCTTCACTAACCAGTCGTCTGCTATCGCTTTATTTCTGATGTCTTTTTGACTACCCAAAACAAACCCGACAGTAGGTCCCGAAAATTGCGAATTCATCCCCATCATATTCGTTAATTGATTGTAACCCGTTAATATGGTTCCATCATTGGTAGAATACGTTGCGCCAACATTTTTCACACTCATTATTATTCGCCCTAAATATTCCATTGAAAGTGGAACATATTTTGGTTTTTTCTTGGTGGTATCCTTTGCTACTGTGCTACCTTTATTTTTTATATCCGGAACAACCTTTTTTTCTTTCACTTTTACAAGAGTTCTTTTATTACCATTTTGAATAATTCTTTTGAAGAACGGAATCCTATTATAAATGGTAATCATATTCAACTCACCCGTCCAGGCAATAACACGTGAATTTTGAATGGTATTACCCAACGTATCTGGAACTGTCTGAGTTGCGAAAACAGGGGAGCGCGTCCAGTTATATGTTCCGGTATATTTCACCGATGCTTTTGTAAAATCAAGAAAAGGCAATTTGTTAACTGGAATTATATAATTCGCATTGAACTGATGATTGTATAAAGTGGTTGCTCCTAAGTTAAGGAAATTTTGTTTTATCGTATCTTTCTTTGCTTGCGTGTTAATTAAACCATCCGGCTCCAAAACACGAGCGTTGTCCGTTGCTGTAAAATCTACCTTTAGTGCTTTTGTAATGGCATAACTTAAATTATAATTACGAAACCAATTAAAAGTTTTATTGAAAGTTGGAACCATTATCATATCACTGGCTGTTACATCCCTGTATTGGGAAGTATTGAAATTTCTTACCACATTAGTTGAAAAACCTAATTGATTAGGGAAAAGAGAAAAATTGATGTCTCTAATCAATTGCAAATGTTTCGACTGCAAAAATGCGGTTTTGGCAAATGGATTATAATTTTTAGGAGTAGGGGCAAAACTATAAGTTAATCCCCCTGTGTATGTTTTTGTTATATTGTAATCAACATTCACATTGCTTTTGTATATGGAGCTATAAGCATAAGTTGCAGATAGGTTTTCAATATCATATATATGGCTTTTGCCGGCGTTTTTCCCTTTGGTTTTTTTAACATTGGTAAAATTAATGCTCTTATTTTGAGTATAATCTTGCGTTTCATTTTTTAATGCTTTTTTACCTGCAGCTGATAAAGCCGGATTTTTTATTGCATTGGCTAATAACATATCCGGGTCTAAAGGATTGTATTGTGGTGTAATATATATTTCGGAAAATCCTGCATACATGGGTAAATTTATATTAGATGACAAAGGAAGAAATTTTCCAAGTTCAAAATTGGAAGTAATATTATATTGTTTTAAAGTTTGGCGACTACGCGCGCTTACCTTATCTTCAATGCTTCCCCAACCGGGAGTGTATATGTTGCCCGCCAAAGATATTGCTCCAAAATCGGCTAACTTGGCGGTAACATGTGCTGTGGCTGCCCCACCACCATTTTCAATAAAATCGGTTAGTCTTAATTCATCAAACCATACTTGTCCGCATTTCGCTAAACCATCATCTGTGCCATCCGTACCCGCTTTTTTGGGATTTTTGATTCCCAGCATTATCGTTTTAATAGCAGCTAAATTCGGAGTTCCTTTGATGGTAATTTTTCTGGTTCCATCCATTACGGTATATTCAGTTGCCGAACCTGTACCAATAGCGCTGTTTCGTTGTAGTTTTGCGGATTCTAATTTTGCAAACTCTAAAATCATGTCATTGGATGCGGGCCAAACTCTTAATTGGTCATCTCCATTGGTGCCATTATAATACCCGGGAGGGGTTACTGCCAAAGGGATTTCATACTCATAATAGTTATCGGTATAATCAGTACCCAAACGGATAAAGGCATGCAAATCATTGTTGTTTAACTTTTCTGTTTTGTCTGCTGATGCTTCGTCATGAATATACATCTGCAATTTTTTATACGAGCGTACATCTAAAGAAACATTTTTAAAAGAAGCACGAGCCTCCCCGTCTTTTAGATTACAAACTGTAAGTGCCAATGATTGCTCATTTAATGCGACTAAATTAGCTGATGAAGCATTTACTTGACGGGTAATACCCGGAGGCAATACATAATTTACAGGAGTTTTACTGCCATTTTCTTCCAAATTTACAGCTGCAATATCAAATAGTGTCGAGGCATCATCATTCGGATTATAAATTCCGGGTTGTAATAAATCCAAAGTATATTTACGCCATTCGCCACGCACAAATTCTAATGCAGCGAAACGCATTACAATGGGTTTGTCAACACCTTTGAAAAACATACGAAAAAAACGAATGGATTGAAAATTGTCAATGGTACCCACTTTTGATTCAGGCTCTCTGATTGGAATTTTAAATTGATACCACGTAATTGGTTTTGCTGTACCGTCTTTAATGTTTTGTCCGGTAGTTTTATACACATTGGTAATGTAATTATTGCCTATGGTAAAATCGCTTGGTTTTAAACTAATATGGTATTGATAATAACTTTCAACGGTACTCAAATTATTATCCTGATTGATGTCCTCCACGTTAGGAGTTAAGGAAGATGCGGTAGGATAACTTTCCGGAGATTGCGAAGTGGTGCGGGAGTTATCTTCCATCCCATTGAATTTTTTGTAACGCTCTAATGTTTTAAGATTGGCAGCATCATAATCACCACCTCGGAAATAATGAAAATCATCAGCGGAAGGGTCAGTATTAATCTCAGCAACAGCAGTGGATGTTATACCAGGAATTTTTTGAACAGCATCAAGGTAACTTTTAAAAAAACCCTGTTCTGTTGGTGTTGTAAAACCCTTGCCCGATAATCCGTCAAAACCTACATCTTGATAAGGTCGGTCAGTAGGTGTGTTGCTAAATACGTTCAACAATGGCTGAACAGACGGTACTTGTCCCCATATTGTCGGTGTTGTTGGGGCGGGTGGAATAACAGATGGAGCAGGCAATCCATTTTCAGAACTTTTATATCCATCCCTTAAAATATCTTCAGAAACATTTCCAAGATTAAAATACAATTCACCAGATGTATTCGCTCCCGTAGGATTGAGTGGGGTTGAACCTCCTGTATTATCAGCATTAAAAGGATCCATCAACCAAAACTGAATGTAACTAACATTTGAAGTTTCAAAATCAGTGGTTTGGAGGGCACGCATAACGCCAGCCCAACGGGTATTTGGGCTTTTCAAATTTCCATTTACATCCAAGCCCTTTGCATCATAATTATAAGGTCCGCGTTCACTTGGATAATATGCCATATCAAAGGTTGAAATATTGGTTGGCGTACCGGTGGCTAACTGTTTATTCGGAAAAATTTCAGTTTGAAGTACTTCACGAACAAAGTTATTCGACATATCCTTATCTGTAATGTTACCAGGTGTTATGGTGGCAGTTTGACGTAAAAATTCAGGAGAAATGGTGTACCATGCTAATTTTGAACGGTTGTAGCCATTCGCCAAGTTACTATCTAAAATCCCTTCCGGAAATAACGATGGCTGCCCTTGAGGAGTGCTGCTGATTGCCCATGAACTTTGCGAACGCATATCAATGGTTGATTGGGTTCCTTCAAAATCGTCAATATAGGAAGTACCCGTTGATCCAATGGCTTTATTAACACCAGGAATAAGGTATGCAAGTTCTCCACCGGAAGTGATACTACTCATCGTTTTTGTATCAATAAATGGAATTTTATCAACAAAGCGAGTCAGGAAAGGAGCATCTGTTTTGTAATCACCATTTAAGCCTAACATCGTATTTGAAACAGGTTCACTTCCAATATTTACTTTTTTGGTTACCGGGCGTTCGGTTAAATTCATAATGGTTCCCCCCACAGTAAAATCTTTATTAATTCTATAATCGAGGTGAGTGGCAAATAAACTTTTCTGCTGAATGGCAAACATAGAATTACTCTCTAACGAAATTTTAATTGGTGTTCCGGAATTTAAAACTCCGGCATTAATAATTTTAACACGTCCCAAAGCGTAATCTACCGTATAATCAACATTCTCGGTAAGCTTAACACCACCGGCAGTAACTGTTACCGAACCTTGTGGAACATTGGGAGCGCCCAATAAAATTTCTGAACTGTTAGATGATTGATAAGAACCTTTAAATTTAAAACGATTAAATTGTGGAAAAAACTGCTGCGCTATTATTTTAGTTGAATCATATAATTGAGTAAACAAATAACCGGCAGCTTCAGTTGCTGAACATGCTTCACTAAATTTTGAATTCAAATATTCGCCAAAAGGATCAATAACAGGAAATATGATAAGCCCGCTATTTGCATTAATAGTTACTCCGTCAATAAAATCGAATAGACCGTCGCCTACCGGCTCATTCTGTTGATTGAGCCTATCCAAAGCCAATACTTGTATCAACGGCTTTGATTTAATCTGTCCTTGACAATCTGAAACAGGCAAATAATTAATATCGGTACCCGTTTGTTTATTGGTATATAATATATTCAATACAAAACCTTGGGGACTAATTTGATACCCGCCTATTGAATATATATTTTTCATCATCAAAGGCCACATTGATTGTTGGGGATTGATGATAGAACTTTTCAACATCTTTGTAAATAATGCTTGCGGAGCGCTAATACCATCAGTAGAAAATTCACCAACCTGATAAACTTTTCCATTAAGCGTATATTGATAAGCAACCGAAAGTACCTGATCGGGATTTAGTTGCCTGCTTAATGAAATATATCCCAGCCTTGTATTTAATGTATATTCCGTAGGTTGGAGTTTTCTGGCACTTGATACTAATTCAAAATTTGTTTGTTGTGTTAAGGGACTAGGGTAATTAATGATTGATGAAACAGTTGAACTTATTGTCCTTACAGAAGGGCGGCTCTCCATTTTTCTATATAAAGTATTTTGCCCATTAGAAGGTAAAACACCGGCGCTATCAGCAATGAATATTCGTTGGTCTGATGGAACATGAGATATATCTTCTGCCAAATCAGCAAACGCAACGATGCTGCGAATATCTGTGGTAGAGGTGTTGGTGTTAGAAACCCATACTTCAATACGATTAATACTAACTAAAGAATTAACAAAAGGCAAATGCGCTAAAGCGGTATTATATTGGTCGCGAAAATAATGCGCAAGAAAAAAGTGTTTGTTCAAGTCGTAGGCATCTCCGTTAACTTGAAAGGTAGTTGATTGGGAGCCACCCGAAGTATTTATTTCCGATTTCGTACCTTTTTCTTGTGCTACAACAGTTGTTACCATTAATCTTCCAAACTGCAATTTAGCTTTAACGCCAAACAGAGTTTGACTACCTGTGATTAAGGAACCGACAGCAGGCATACTCACATTACCCGCATCAATTGATTTGATAATATCATCATCATAACCGGTAAACCCTATTTTCATTTGATTTTCAAAATCAAATGTAGCTTGAGTATTATAGCTGGTACTTAATTTTAATTTATCGCCAATTTTGCCAACTACATTCAACTGAATTTTTTCGTCGAAATTAAAAGTGTGTATTTTACGATTTTTTTGGGGTATAGCGGGGTTTTCGGTTTTGGTGCCGTTGTATGCAAAAATTAATTCGGCAGAACCCGTAGGTTTTATATCAACTGTATTACCACCAAAAATTCGGTCAAAAATTTCACCACCTACTTTCAATTTAGGAATTATTGGTTTGTTTTTTGAGTTTGGCGAATCGGCATGTGCGCGATTATTCCAGTAGTCTCGTACTTGTTTTTTAAACATATAATTTTGATACTCTTGACTTTCCAAATAGGTGGGCGGACGATAATTATAGCCACCCATTGTTTGATTGATATTATAGTTCCCACTGGTAGGATCGTACTCAACCTTAGTATTAACATTTGCCGGATTATTAAGCTTTAATCCTCCGGTATTAGGTTCTGTTACTGGGTCTGTTGTTGGTTTATCTTGAAAATCGTAGTGTAATTTAACAGGAGGCGGAGGTTCGTCTTTATTCGTTTTAGGCGTATCAAGCGCTACAAACGCTTGATTAGCCTCAACAATTGCTGCATGATTGAAGGTACTTACCTTTGCATCAGAGCTAACAATCAATGATAGCAATGACAAAGAAACACCTCCGACAACAATATATTTTGTTACTGAATTAGTCAAAAGTCTAAACTATTATTTTATTTTAAACAATACACTTCTAAGTTTCCCCATAAAATCTGAAGGAAAGACAATTATCTTTTCTTATTCAGTTATGACAATTAACAGTAAAAATGCACCATAGTTTAAAATAAAATTTATAATAATTTAGCTGTATTTGTTAGTGGTTAAAGATTTTTTAAGGCTGCTTTAATTAATTGCTCCACGGTTTGACCTGTTCCTTCAGTTCTGATAATTTTTTCAAGCGCTTTATCCGCAGCTGTTTTATTGAAACCTAACATTGCGAGCGCGGATAACGCTTCTTCCTTCAAAATATTGTTGGGTGACGTAATAAAATCAGATGCCACCAATCCTTTGCCGAGCTTATCTTTTAAATCCACGATAATACGTTGAGCCGTTTTTTCTCCTATCCCTTTCACACTTTTAAGCAATGCGACATTACCGGTTACAATCGCATTCTGTATTTCTGTTGCGCTTAAAGAGGATAACATTAACAAAGCACTTGTGCCTCCTACGCCCGACACGGAAACCAATTGGCGAAAAAGATTGCGTTCAGGAATATCCGCAAAACCAAAAAAACGAGGCGTATCATCACGAACATACACTTGCTCGGTAAATAATTTACATGTTGAACTATCACCAATTTTTGTAAAAGTATTTAGCGAAATCTGCATAATATATCCCACACCTGCCGCATCAATTACAGCGTAAGTAGGTGTTTTTTCTACTAATTTTCCTTCGATGTGATAAATCATTTTTTAATAGTTGTTAGTTGTTAGTTATCAGTTATTAGTGCCGTTCTAAACACTAACAACTAACCACTAACAACTATTTTTATCTATTTGCTTGTGCATCTACAACCGAAATCACCACCATATTTAAAATTTCCTGAACGCTGCTTCCATATTGCAAAACGTGAACAGGTTTTTTCATACCTATTAAAATGGGTCCTATTGCTTCAGCGCCGCCTAATTCCTGCATTAGTTTGTAGGCAATATTACCCGATTCTAAATTTGGAAAAATAAGAGTGTTCACTTTTTTGCCGACTAAATCAGAGAACGAAAATTGTTCTTTCAACAATTCATTATTTATTGCAAAATTGGCTTGCATTTCGCCATCCACAATCATTCCCGGATAATCTCTGTGGAGAATTGCCACTGCATCACGCATTTTGCTTGGCACTTCACCATCTGTTGAACCAAAGTTGGAATAAGATAATAAAGCGATGCGTGGCACAATGTTAAACTCTCTTACACTATTAGCGGTAAGTACAGTTATATCAACTAAATCCTGAACAGTAGGATTTTTATTCATCGTAGTATCCGCAAAAAAGAAGGGTCCTTGTTTGGTATTGAGGATGTACATTCCTGCTACACGTTTGGTACCTTCACGTACTCCTATAATTTGCAATGCGGTACGGATAGGGTCGGCATATTTACGTGAAAGACCGGATATAATAGCGTCCGCTTCGCCGGTATCCACCATCATTGCGCCAAAATGATTACGTTCCCTCATTAATTTGCGAGACTCGTATAAAGTAAATCCTCTGCGTTTGTGATTTTTAAAGAAAATATCCCCAAAGGCATTTCTTCTTTCTTCTTGAGAAGCGCTCATAGGGTCAATAATAGGAATATCCAGAATATCTAAATTATTCTCAACAATCATTTTTTTAATTTTTTCTACATCACCTAACAATATTGGTTTAGCAATACCTTCATCGGCAACTTGTTGTGCCGCTTTTAAAATTTTATAATTATCTGCTTCCGCAAATACAACACGTTTAGGGTCTCGCTTTGCTTTAATAGTAAGGTTTCTCATCAATTTACTATCTAATCCTACACGGTTTACCAGTTCCTGACGATATGCTTCCCAATCAGTAATCTTATGTTGAGCAACACCAGATTCTATTGCTGCTTTTGCAACTGCGGGCGCAACGGTATAAATTAAACGCAAATCAATTGGTTTAGGAATAATGTATTCTGGACCAAAAGAAATATTTTTACAATCGTAAGCTAAGTTGACAGCATCCGGAACCGGCTCTTTAGCGAGTTGCGCGATGGCGTGAACGGCAGCCAATTTCATCGCTTCATTAATTTGTGTTGCTCTAACATCCAATGCTCCGCGAAAAATAAATGGAAATCCCAGTACGTTGTTCACCTGGTTAGGATGATCGCTTCTGCCGGTAGCCATAATAATATCAGGGCGTGCAGCTATTGCGTCTGCATAAGGTATTTCAGGATCAGGGTTTGCCAATGCGAATACTATCGGTTGTTTTGCCATAGATTGAACCATTTGCTGGCTTACTATATTTCCTTTTGAAAGTCCGACAAACACGTCAGCCCCAACCATCGCTTCTGCCAGCGTGTTTATATTTTTAATGGTCGTAGCAAAAAACTTTTTCTGTTCATCTAAATCATCTCGCTCAGCAGTCAGTACGCCTTTGCTATCCACCATTATAATATTTTCTTTTTTCGCACCCAAAGAAATATAAAGTTTAGTGCATGATATAGCTGATGCTCCAGCGCCATTTACCACTATCTTCACTTTACTTATTTTTTTCTTCGCTACTTCACAAGCATTGAGCAAGGCTGCTGATGAAATGATGGCTGTACCATGCTGGTCATCGTGCATCAATGGGATTTTCAACTCTGCTTTTAATCTGCGTTCAATTTCAAAACATTCGGGAGCTTTAATATCTTCCAGATTGATTCCTCCAAATGTTGGAGCAATCGCTTTCACAGTATTGACAAATAAATCTACATCGGTTGCGTCCACCTCAATGTCAAATACATCTATATCGGCAAATATTTTAAACAATAATCCTTTGCCTTCCATTACCGGTTTGGATGCCAAAGCGCCAATATTTCCGAGTCCGAGTACGGCGGTACCATTTGATATTACAGCAACTAAATTACCTTTAGCAGTGTATTTATAAACATCTTCCGGATTTTTTTCAATTTCCAAACAAGGCTCTGCAACACCTGGCGAATAGGCTAATGATAAATCACGTTGAGAACTATGTGGCTTGGTTGGCACCACGGCAATTTTTCCCGGTCTGCCTTGAGAATGATAATCTAACGCTTCTTGCTTTCTGAATTTTGACATCTTTCAATTTTTTTTAAGATGCGAAGATAACAATTTACACCGAATTACGATTTTTTTGAACTAAGAGATGCTCTCTACAAAATATCTCGGCAAAACCTACCTGCTTAAATTTTTTTACCAACACCTTGTTGATTTCTAATACTTCATTATTAATAACTTTGGTATAAAAAACTTACTTTTGTTTGCAAACTTATATGCTATGAAATCAAAATTAATAACTCCGCGTTTTATTTTTATTACTTCCGCTATTTTTATAATAGCTGCAAGTCGTTTGTTACCACACGTTCCAAACTTTACCCCACTTGCCGCAATGGCATTATTCGGTGGCGTTTATTTATCAGACAAACGATTAGCGTTTATTATTCCATTGTTAGCATTGTTTATTAGCGATGCAGCGATAGAATTATTTTTTGGCTGGGGTTTTCATAACACCATGATTTATGTTTACATCGGATTTATTTTAACTTCATTTATTGGAATGATTATAAAAAACAATGTTTCCATTCTATCAGTAACTGCGGGTTCTCTAATATCTTCGGTTGTATTTTTCATCATTACTAATTTTGGCGTATGGGCTGCATCAGGCTTTCAGATGGGCATTGCAGGATTGGAAACAACCTATATTTTAGGTATTCCATTTTTTGCTCCAACATTATTAGGCGATTTATTTTTCAATAGTATTTTGTTTGGCGCATTTTATTTTGCTCAAATTAAATTCCCGGTGTTAGTTAAAACTAAATAAAATTGAATGATGATAATTGAAAATAACCGTTTCACAGCATCATAAACAAACAACCTAAAATAATATAAACATGAGTACTTCATTAACAACAGATTTTACCTATAAAACAATTGAGTTGAAAGACGATTACGAAGGAAAAGCAACAGCTACGCTTATTGCAGCGAAATCTAATACAGGAAAAAGAAAAAGTATTTTATACCTTCATGGGTTCATTGATTACTTTTTTCATCCTCATGTAGCAAAACAATTTGATGAACATGGTTATGATTTTCACGCCTTGGATTTAAGAAAATATGGTCGTTCATTGATGAAGCATCAACGCGCTTGTTATTGCAAATCTGTGGATGAATATTTTGAAGAAATCACCATAGCAATCCAAGAAATTAATGCAAAAGGAAATGATTCGGTTATTTTGTTAGGGCATTCTACAGGCGGATTAACAGCAAGTTTATACGCCAATTACGGAGCCGAAAAAAAATTGGTAAGTGGAGTTATTTTAAATTCTCCATTTTTTGAAATGAATCTTCCCAACACTACTCGTTCAGTTTTAAAAGTATTATCCAATACTATTCCTTTGATTAATCCTTATGCTAAACTTAGTAATGCAATCCCGGCTGCTTATGGAAAAAGTTTACATAAAGATTATAATGGAGAATGGGATTACAATTTAGAATGGAAACCACTTAAAGGATTTCCAGCTTATTTTATGTGGTTTAAGGCGGTAATGGCGGGTCATAAAAAATTACAAAATAATTCAAATATTACTGTTCCGGTTTTAGTAATACACTCCTCGCAATCACTTCCTAAAAAGTGGAAAAAAGAAGATTTTCAAAAATCGGATATTGTCCTCAATGTGAAGCATATCAAGGAAATTGGAGCTAAATTAGGCAAACAAATTACGGTGCTTGAAGTAAAAGATGGTATGCACGATATTTTTTTATCAAGAGAAGATGTAAGAAATTTTGCATTTACAGAAATGTTTAAATGGCTGCAATCAACAGTTAATAAAACGAAATAATATCTTCCAAATTCAGCAAATAAATATGCAATAATTTTGTTATTGGCATATTCATTTCAATAAACAAACTCTAAGGAAATCAAGCAGAACACCACCTATGGAACATTATAGAAAAGCAGAACGAATGTATTTGAAAGCAAATATCAATAAAAATATATTTGATACTACAGCAATAGAAATTACTGAAGGGAAGTCAGTCATCAGTATAGATATATCCGATAAATTTTTTCATGCTTTGGGAGCTATTCACGGCGCGATATATTTTAAATTGCTTGATGATGCTTGTTTCTTTGCTGTTAGTTCTATAGTTACCGATGTGTTCGTATTAACAACCTCATTTAATATTCATATCATAAAGCCTGTTAGTTCCGGTAAAATTACTGCGATCGGAAAAATTAAATTTCAATCGAAAAACTTCTTTATCGCAGAAGCAAGTTTATTTAACGACAAAGGTCAGGAAATTGCTTTTGGAACAGGCGATTTCACAAAAAGCAAAATTGAGTTGACTGAAAAAATCGGATATTTGTAATTCAGATTTAACACAACATTTCCGAAAAACCAACCGCATTATGAAATTCATTATTCAACTTATCATCTCCACATTAGCAGTATTAATTACTTCGTATTTTTTACCCGGTGTAAAAATTGATGACAACAATTTTTTTATAGCGTTGAAAGTCGCGGCAGTACTGGCTTTTTTGAATGCTATTATAAAACCGATTATGGTTGTGTTAACAATTCCAATCACCATACTTACACTCGGATTTTTTTTATTAGCTATCAACGCCTTTATAATATTGCTTGCAAGCAGATTAGTTGATGGCTTTCATGTTGATGGATTCTGGTGGGCATTGCTATTCAGTTTAATTCTTTCTGTTGTTAGTTCAATTCTCGAAAGCGTTAAAAAACAGGATGAGAAATAGCATATAATAATGTGTCGCGTCATTGCGAGGAACGAAGCAATCTATGGGTATATCATAGATTGCTTCGTTCCTCGCAATGACGGCAAAAAATAAATTTTCAGAAACTAAACAAACATAAGTGATAAACATCGGCAAATACAACGAATTAGAAGTAGTGAAACAATTAGATTTTGGTATTTACCTGCGTGATGGTGATATAGAAATTTTAATGCCAACAAAGTGGGTTCCTGAAAACACTAAAATTGGTGATACGTTAAATGTTTTTATTTTTCGTGACTCTGATGATAGGCTTATTGCAACTACTGTTGAGCCTTATGCTGTTGCGAATTCGTTTGCATTTTTAGAAGCAAAACAAGTAAATGAAATCGGCACTTTTTTGGATTGGGGAATGGATAAAGATCTGCTTGTCCCTTTTCGTGAACAACAAAACAAAATGGAAGCCGGCAAAAGTTATGTTGTATTTGTTTGCGTTGATGAAGAAACAAATCGTTTGGTTGCTTCTGCGAAGTTGAACAAATATATTGAGCGTGAAAATATCAATTTACAAGATGGCGATATTGTAGATTTATTAATTTATTCCGAAACTGAACTCGGCTTCAATGCCATTGTTAACAATCTATACAGCGGTTTGATTTATAAAAATGAAATTTATGAAACGATACGTATTGGAGATACAATGAAAGGTTTTGTAAAGCACATTCGTGAAGATAATAAAATTGATTTGAGCTTACAAAAAAGTGGTTTTGAATTGGTAGATGATGTAAAATGGCGCATCCTGAATATGATAAAACAGAACGATGGCTTCCTTTCATTAACGGATAATAGCTCACCGGAAGAAATAAAATCAAAATTACAAATAAGTAAAAAAGCGTTCAAAAAAGCCATTGGCACTCTTTATAGAGAACGACTTGTAAAGCTTACGGATAAAGGAGTTCAATTAGTTTAAAGTTTAAAAATTTGTTAACCAGAATTTTTATTTTTAATAGACTACTCGAAACTAATCAGCAATTATTTACTTTTAACTACAAAGCAAAATTTTAAACTTTCAAACTTTTGAATGTAAATAATACAGATACCATTGTTGCTCTCGCTACACCGCAAGGAATAGGCGCAATAGGCGTTATTCGTCTTTCCGGCACAAGAGCAATTGATATTTGTGAAATTATTTTTGGCACTAAAAATCTAAAAAAAAAATCACTAAATAATCAGGCAACTCATACTATCCATTTTGGTGTGATACACGATGGCGATATTATTATTGATGAAGTTTTGCTGAGTCTTTTCAAAGCTCCTCATTCTTATACCAGTGAAAATACAGTAGAAATTTCCTGCCATGGTTCCAAATTTATTCAGCAACAAATTATTCAACTGATTATTAAGCATGGCGCGAGAATGGCTAATCAAGGGGAGTTTACCTTGCGTGCATTTTTAAATGGCAAATTAGATTTATCACAAGCCGAAGCTGTCGCCGATTTAATTTCTTCCAATTCTGCATCGTCACACCAAATAGCGATGCAACAAATGCGTGGAGGATTTTCAAGCAAAATAAAATTGCTACGTCAAAATTTAATTGATTTCGCTTCGCTCATTGAGTTAGAGCTCGATTTCAGCGAAGAGGATGTAGAGTTTGCCGACAGAAAAGATTTGAAAAAATTAGTTTTTACGATTCAAAAAATTGTTCAACGATTGATTGATTCATTTGAAATAGGCAACGTAATTAAAAATGGTATTCCCGTTGCAATTGTTGGAAAACCAAACGCGGGAAAATCAACACTCTTGAATGTTTTATTGGAAGAAGACAGAGCCATTGTATCAGAAATACCAGGCACTACACGCGATGTGATTGAAGATGAAATAAATATTGACGGCGTACTTTTCCGGATTATTGATACAGCAGGCATCCGCGAAACAAACGATATCATTGAATCTATAGGTGTTCAAAAAACATTTGAACAAATAAAACTTTCTTCAATTGCCATTTATTTATTTGACGCGCATGAAATAACTGCCTCCGAATTAAAATTAATTGTTGAAGAAATAAAACCACACTTACACGATTCGCAATTGGTTTTGGTTGCTAATAAAATTGATAAAGAAGATGTTGAATATACGAAGCGTGAGTTTATTGAATTCAAAGATTTGCTTTTTATTTCTGCCAAAGAGCTTATTAATATTGAGGAATTAAAAAAATATTTGGTATCACTATTTGATAATCGCATTGTAAATGTTACTGAAACAATTGTTACCAATGCACGCCACGTAGAAGCATTGTGCCATACCAACTCCGCTTTAATAAAAGTATTAGAAGGTTTGAACAACAATGTTACAGGCGATTTTCTGGCGATGGATATTCGTGCCGCATTAAATTATTTAGGAACTATTACCGGAGATATTTCTTCTGATGACCTATTAACAAACATCTTTAGTCGTTTTTGTATCGGAAAGTAACCACTAC
>ODAK010003681.1_pt1 | contig 15854 bp, 11 predicted proteins | sample 1539591 | NCBI WGS metagenome assembly ODAK01 (sample SAMEA3539303, study PRJEB22396) | soil metagenome | biome: tundra; feature: field; material: soil | place: USA | collected 2010-05 | depth 0.15 m | reverse complement strand
CGGCAGTGCAGGCGCACTACCTGCAGCGCTTGCGCTGGCGCTGCTTGTGGCGCTGGCACTCGGAGTGCTGCTGCTTGTGGCGCTGGAGGTCACCAATGGCACCGATGTTGCCGATACGGCAGGCGGGAAGGGCGGCGGTACTACGGCAGCCGCGGTCGTCAGGCTCGACTCGCGGTTGAGCGCCATCACGACGAAAACCATTGCAATTACGGTCATTGCGGCGACCGCGCCGATTGCCCCCCGCCTGTACATGGCCGAAGGATACGGCGGTTAGCTCGCGCGGGGCAGAGCCGATTGTGCTGTCGGCGGCACCGGATGGCTGACGTTCACGTCGGCGAGCCATCCGTCGAAGACGTCGCTCGGCATGGGTCGGCCGAGGTGGAAGCCTTGCGCGGTCGTGCAGCCGAGCGCAGCCAGCGCGTCGAACGTCGCGGCGTCCTCGATGCCTTCCGCGACCGAGTCGAGACCGAGCCGCTGCGCTAGCTCTACGCCGGTGCGGACGATGATCGCGTCCTTCGGGTGCGTCAACATGTTCGTGACAAAGGAGCGGTCGATCTTGATCTCCTGCAGCGGCAAGTCGCGCAGGAACGACAACGACGTGTAGCCGGTACCGAAGTCGTCGATCGACAAGCCGACACCCAGGGTGTGCAAGCGACCGATGATCGACCGGGCACGGTCGGCGTCGGCGATGATCGCCGTCTCGGTGAGTTCGAGTTTGAGCAAGTGCGGCGGCAAACCCGTCGCCAGCAGCGTCGCAGCAACTGACTGCGGCAGCCCAGAGTCGAGCAGACACCGCGCAGAGATGTTGACGGAGACGACGAGAGGCAATCCGGCGGCTTCCCATACCTTGGCTTGCTCGCATGCGGCCTGCAGTACGAAGCGAGTGAGTTCGTGGATGAACCCGCTGCCTTCGGCGAGCGGCACGAAGTCACCCGGCGGAAGCAGACCCTCGTCCGGGTGATTCCACCGGACAAGTGCCTCGGCCCCGACGACGTGGCCACTGGCGATGTCGACCAGCGGTTGGAAATACAGAACCAATTCACCGTTGTCGGCTGCGTCACGCAGTTGCGACAGCAGCGTGAGCTTTCGTGGATTGTGACCATCGAGCGCACCGTTGTACAGCGCGATGTCCTCGTGCCGCGACTTCGCGAGGTACATCGCGATGTCGGCGTGCTGCAACAAGATGGAGCCGGTGTCACCATGCGCCGGCCACACCGCAATCCCTGCGCTGGCCTCGACGGCCAGGGACACGTCGTCCACCACGAACGGCTCGTGGAGGGCATCGAGGATCCGCCGCGTGAGATCCGACGCCGCGTGGATCGCCGACTGTCCGGTCGCCGTAGACGGGAACAGCAAGACGAACTCGTCGCCGCCCAACCTCGCCAGCACATCGACGTCCCGCAAGACGGCGCCGATGCGCGGACCGATCTGCTGCAACAAGGAATCGCCATAACGGTGGCCGAGTGTGTCGTTGATGTCCTTGAACCGGTCGAGATCCAGGAGGACCACTGCGACCGTGCCCTCAGTCTCGCGGGCGCGGTCGAGCGCGTTCTCGAGGAGCGTGGCGAACATGCCGCGGTTGGGCAGGCCGGTCAGCTCATCGTGGGTGGCCTGATGCGCGTTCAGGTCCGATTGCGCATGGTGCGCCTTCGTCGATTGCCTGCGCAGCCGGCTGAACAGCAGGATCAGGATCGCGCCGGCTCCGACCGCCAGCGAGGTCGCCCACCGCGCGACACTCTCGATGCTCAACAGGCGCTTGGCGGCCGTGGCGTCGACACGACTCTGCACGGCAGCCTGGGTGAACACGATCGTTTGCATGGCGTTGAACACCGAATCGATGCCGCCCCGATCGATGGCGCTCGCCGCAGTCGGATCAGCTCGGTCGACCGCTGCGAACATCTGGTCGGTCGTGACCAGGGTGAAGGAGAACGCAATGAGGGACTTGTCAACGAGGTTCTCGTTGTCCCACGAGGTGAAGGCGCCGCCCATGTAGAGCGTGTCGGTGGATTGGCTCACGTAGATCGCCTGGACGCCGCCATTCCCGCCGTCCGCATTGCCGCCGAGGGTGCCCTGCACCGCGGGATCCCACGAGGTAGCGGCCGCGTTCGTGTCGTCGAGCTGAATGCCGAAATAGTCCGGCGACGTCGCCGGGTTGTCGGACGTGCTGTTGTGGTAGCCCGCCACAGCGGTGTCTCCGACGCTGCCGACTGCCTGGGAGTCGCCACGCGTGCCGTAACGCCAGAGGCGCGTACCGGTCGCGGTGTCGGTCAAGATCGTTTCGTTCGACGACAGGCCAGCCGGGGCATGGCCGCCGATACCGAGGAGAATCTGGTTTGCGTCCGGTCCGACCGACAAGGCGATGCAATCCTCGCCGTCGTATGCCCCGTATTCGCCGACGCCGTCATCAGTTCGCAGGTTGGCGTTGAACGCGGTCACAACCGAGCCGTCGCTGAGGTTGACTTTCACGAGACCATGCTGCGTCACGACGCCGTACGTCTCGAAAAGGCCGCCGACGTAAAGGAATCCACCGGTCTCGAGCAACGCGTGGATGCCGCCTCCTGTGACGGCCTGCTTCCAGACCATGGCTCCGGTGGTGGCGTCGAGCGCCTCCAAGAAACCCAAATCGCCACCTACGTAGACGTTGCTGGCGTCAGCGGCGATCGCGCGCACGGTGCCGGTCACCTTTGGAGCCCACGCAGTGACGTTGAACGACGCGTCGAGGCTGCCACGTAATTGCGCGCCGTCTGGGTGCCGCCTTGGGCACCGACCGACGTGAAGTCGCCGCCGATGTAAGTAGTCCCGCCAAAGCTGGTGATCGCTCGCACGTATCCGTTGGTCGCCGAATCCGACCCGGTGCCGACGGTCTGGCCAGCGAAGATGACCTGTCCCATCGACTCGGAGATCACCGCAAAGTCGGTCGCGAGAACGGTCGTGGTTGTCACGGCCGGCGCAACCGGCGGCTCGATCACGTGGGTGAAGTCGCCTCCGATCGCGAGCTCGTCGGGTCCAACTTCGGTGACCGCGAGAATGTCGCCGTTCGTGCGGGCGAAGGTTAGCGGCGTGGAGTTGATCGTCGTCGTTGCGATAGGCGTGATCGCGGGGGCGAGCGCATTGGCGTGGACGGCGCTGCTGGCGCCGGGGGTCGGGCAGTCGGCTGACGCAGGCAGGTCGTTCATGGCCTTCGGCGCGTCGATCGCGTTACAGGTGCCGGTGGAGGTGGCAGCGGACGCCGAGACGGCGACCACCACGCTGGTCGACAACAGGGCCGCCAAGGCTGTTACTGCTGTGACTGCCAGGCCGATCGACACCGAAGAGAGATTGCCGTGCGCATGGAAAACGTCCCCCTGGACGGAAGCTGAACGGGCGCGTTGCCCCCTGGCGGCATGTCCGCGTCTTCTCGAATCCTCTGTGACGGGTTGCCCACCCGCAAACCAAACGGCCTAATTTAGCCTGAATGGACCAGGAGACGGACTGTTCGACCAAATCTCAAGCGCACCTGATCGGCACTCGCGCAAACCTCGGCTAGTGACTTCGACCCCCCTCGCCCGCCGCCGACCCTCTAAGACCGCGCCCCCGCCGTCCGCGAATCTAGGTAGTACCTACGCGGCATCTGAGGAGGTCTCCCGATGCCCGCGTTAGCTCCTTAGAGACACCTTTGGACTCGAGGCGATCGCCACTGGGGTGATCGACCAGCCGGATCGGGTGACCGAGCCGGTCGAGCCGAAAGGGGAACGTCATGAGCGCCACCACAGTCTTCGGTCAGGTCCGCAGTGACCAGGTTTCGACCCACTCGAAGCGCAACGCCGTCATCGCACTGACCGTCATCGCACTCTTCGCACTGTCGTTCTTCGTCGGCCGGGCCACGGCCACCAGCCACGTCAGCTCGTCAGCCCAGGTCAGCGGCACCACGACCGAGCAGCTCAGCCCAGCCAACCGCGCACTCATCGCGAACGACGTCGCCCCGCTCAGCAACGCCGGCACCACCGAACAGCTCAGCCCAGCCAACCGCGCACTCATCGCGAACGACGTCGCCCCGCTCAGCAACGCCGGCAGCACCGACAAGCTGAGCCCCGCGAACCGCGCCATGATCGCGAACGACGTCGCCCCGGTCGCCCAGCAGCTCAGCCAGGCCAACACCGCGTCGTGCGTCGCCGGTCGACCCTGCTAAGTGACTGCCAGTGATGTCGCGCCGGCGGTAACCTCGATCACGTCGCGCCGGCGCATGGGGACAGGTGAAGCTGTGGGGGGTCGGGTGTCATCCCCACAGTTCGTCGGCCGCACCGAGCAGCTCGCGGTTCTCAAGGCAGCGTTCGATCAAGTCACAAACGGCCGGACGACGACAGTGCTCATCGGCGGGGACGCCGGGGTCGGCAAGACTCGGCTTGTCGAGGAGTTCAGCACCCAGCTCCGCGGCGAACAAGCGCTAGTCGCGACCGGGGTGTGCGTCCCGACCGACAGCGGTGGACTCCCCTACGCGCCGATCGTCGGCATCGTGCGTGACGTGCTCAGCCAGCTCGACGAAGACAACGCCGATGTAGTTGGCCCGGTCGCCCGGGGCCTCGGCATCGACACCTCCGGTGAGGTTCTGCCGGTCGACGAGTTCGCCAAGACCCGCCTCTTCGAATCGATGCTCACGTTCATCACGAAGACGGCGCACCCGTCGCCCGCAGTGTTCGTCTTCGAAGACCTGCACTGGGCCGACTCTGCAAGCGCCGAACTGCTCGGCTATCTCGTTCGCAACCTCACCGATGCCAAGGCCCTCATCGTTGTCACCTACCGAGCCGAAGAAGTCCTGCGCGACCACCCGCTGCACGGCTGGCTCACTGAACTCATCCGGCACCCGCGCACGACTCAACTAAGACTCTCAGGACTCGATCGCGACGAGACCGCGACCCTGATCGGCGCGATCCTCGGCCAGCAGCCGAATTGGGCGCTCGCCGACGGAGTCTGGGCCCGTTCGCAGGGCAATCCGTTCTTCGCTGAGGAGCTCATCGCGGCCCGCGACGACCCGTCGTTGTCGCCGGAGTTGCAAGGCGTCATCCTCAGCCGCGTCGAGGCGCTGTCGAAACCAACGCAGCAGGTGCTGCGGGTCATTGCCACAGCGGGGACGACGGTCACTGACCGCCTTGTGGCGGCCCTCGGCGTCCTCGATTCTGATGCTCTTGACCTTGCCCTCGCCGAAGCCGTCGACCGGCAGATCCTCGTCGTCGACGCCAGCGTCGCGGGTTACCGCTTCCGGCATGCGTTGTTGCGCGAGGCCGTCTATGCCGCGATGCTGCCTGGCGAAGCACGCCGGCTGCATCGCGCCTTGGCGACAACACTCACCGCAGACCCGTCGCTTGGAGCATCAGGACCGGGACACCGCGTCGCCGAACTCGCGGGCCATTGGTGGGCGGCCGGCGAGTGGCCGCAAGCTTTTGACGCGTCACTCGCCGCCGCCGAGGCAGCCGAGGCGGTGTGGGCTTTCCCCGAAGCGCTCGCCCATCTTGAGCATTCGTTGTCAGCGCTCGACCGAATGCCAGGCGATGCCCGAGCCGACCATGTGCAGTTGCTCGCCAAGGTGTCGGAAGTCGCCCACTTGGCAGGCGCGGGTTCGCGGGCCGCCGAGTTAGCACAGGCAGCCATCGATAGTTCTGACGCCGAAGCCGATCCGTTCGGTGTGGCGCGGTATTACACGTTGCTCGGGCGCCACCGATGGGCACTCGGCGAATCACAGGCTGCGTTCGATGCGTATCGGGAAGCCGCTGCGCTCTTGCCCAAGGACCCGCCGTCGGTCGAGCTCGCCGGCATACTCGCCGAAGAAGGTCGGTGGCTCATGCTCGTCGCACGCAACGGCGAGTCTGAGGTCCTGTGTCATGAGGCAATCGCCGTCGCAAGAGCCGTCGGTGCTCGGGCGGTTGAGGGACACGCCCTGAATACGTTGGGAGTCTGCCGTGCTGATCTCGGTCATCCCGATGAAGGCCTCGAGATGCTGCGCGGTGCACTCACGATCGCGCTAGAAGTTGGCAGCGCGTGGGATATCGACCGGGCCTACGTCAACCTCGGTCACGTGCTCACCGACTGGGGCGACCTTGAGGGGGCGGTCGACCTGGTTTTGGAGTGTCGCGCGGCTGGCGAGCACCGCGGATTCCCCAATCTGAACGGCGCCGTTATTAACGGCGCGTGGGCGCTCATTCGTCTCAGCCGTTACGAGGAGGCCAAAGCGATGCTGGCGAGCGTGGGCCGCAAAGGAGTCGGCACGTCTGACGTCGCCCCACAGCTCGCGCCCGCGATCATCGCGATCCGTCGCGGTCGACTCGAGGAGGCTGAGCGGCTGCTAGCTGACGCTGAGCGATCGTCGGTCAACCTCAGCGATATCCAGACCCGAGGCCTCCTCTATATGGAGAGTGCTGACTTGGCCATCGAGCGCGGCCAACCCGAGGAGGCGTACGCCCACGTCGAACGTGCACTAGCGCTCGTCACGGTGACCGACGACGCATCACGTCGTGCACAAATGTGTGCGTTGGGTGTGCATGCGCTCGCAGACGGATTGGCCTACGACCGAGCTCGAGGCCGACAAGCCGACGTCGAGAATGCGCAAAGGCTCGCAGCTGGGCTGGTCCAAGAGGCCAACCGATTGGTTGACGGTGGCGCAGGTTCGCGTGCGCCACAGGCGATGGCATGCATATCGATGTGCATTGCAGAGGCGTCTCGGCTCTCACGGTCGGATCCGTTGTTGTGGGCTGCGGCCGTGTCGCTCTGGAACGCGGCTCACGAGCCCTATCGCGCCGCGTACTGCCAGTGGCGGCAGGCGGAAGCGCTGCTAGAAAATCGAGTCGGACGTCGAGAAGCGGCCGAGTGCCTGTCTGTTGCGTTCGCTACGGCCTCGCGCATCGGCGCGAACCCGCTACGCATGCACATCGAACAGCTCGCTCAGCGTGCGCGCATCACGCTGTCTGTCGACCTCGTTTTACCTCCGTCTCCGGCTGACTCTCTTGGGCTAACCCCGCGGGAGATGGAGATCCTCGGCCAACTCGCCGACGGACTTACCGACCGCGAAATCGCCGAGGCATTGTTCATCAGCAAGAAGACCGCGAGTGTTCACGTGTCGAACGTGCTGCACAAACTCGACGTCAGCAACCGCGTCGAAGCAGGCCGAGTCGGCCAAGCGCACGGACTCGGTACCCACAAACCCGCACCCGCCGCCGTCCGCTAAAGGTTTGGCGCCTTCGCATCTAGCAGCGGCGCGTCAGAAGCGGGCGGCTGCGGCCTTGGCGAGCGTGACCATGTTGGCCTTGATCGCGTCCGGGTTGGTCGTGAGGTTGGCCAGCGACGGGAGCGTGAAGCTGAAGCCGCGGCTTCCCTTGCGTACGAATACAACCCCGACGGTCTTGTTGAAGAACGCATCGTCGCCGAGGCCGTCAATGTGGTCGCTGCCACTCTCGATCTGGGTCGTCGTTGCCATGCTGTCCTGGTCGTTGTAGACCTGCACGTAGATGAAGAAGCTGGGATCGTCGACGGCGTGGTAGGTGCAGATCGTTCCTTCGCCACCCGCAAGCTCCATCGGCTTTCCAGCTCCGGCACTGATTTCGGCGACCGTGGCGAGGCCGCATGCGGACCCACTGTCAGAAACAGCCGAGCCGGAGGCCGCGTTGTTCGCGTCGCCCGAACCGGCGGCCGCCGCCGCGCTCGCAGCAGCAGCGCCCCCGCCCGTGAGGTCGATGCCGCAGGTGCCCTTCACATAGGCAAGCAAATGCTGTTCGGCAGCAGCGACGTTAGGTGCTGACATACCCGCCATGTCCGCCGCGTTGAGTTTGCTGTAGTCATAGTCAACCTTGGCGAGAGCGTCGTACATCGCGTTCGATGCTGTCACGAGCACCTGGACGTCTGACTTGATGGCCGCCGGCGCACTGCCCACCATCTTGTTGGTGGCTGCGCGAGCCGCCAGGATCTGCGCCTTCGGATCCGTGCCCGCCGTCGCGGCCGACGCCGCCGAACTGTTCATCGCTGTGGCCAGTTCGGTGCAGAATTTTCCGCCACCCGTGGCCTTCACCGGCGCGGCGCCAGCGGCTGAGTCAACCGCTGGTGCAGCCGAGCCAACAGCTGGTGCAGCGGAGCCCGCGGCGCTGGTGCTGGCTGCGGTCTTCGTGCCGCCGGAGCAGCCGCTCACCATGACCGTCGCACCGAGGATGAATGCGAGCGGTGCGAGACGCAGCGTGCGTGCTGTATTCATGGTGAGCCCTTCAGAGAAATGTTGATGAGTGGGTGTACTACAACTTGGCGATTGCGAGTTTGGCGATCTGTTGCAAGCCGTCTCCGTCGCCGAGGCTGCCGTAGATCTCGAGCATGGTTCCCTTGCTGAAAACGAAGACGTCGATCTGGGCGTCCGCGGTCGCAGAGTCACCAAGACCGGGGACGGCTGAGTGGTCGGAGTCATTCGCGGTCTCGTCGAAGTACTTGCGGTTCGCGCCGTCGAACACGCCGACGTAAATCTCGTGACCTGTCTGGTCACTGGTGATGAGGTTGTAGCTGCAGCGATTCTCGGTGACGGGCAGGTCGACGCCACCGATGCCGGTCTTCGGATCGGCGAGTTGGTGTGCGGCTGGACCACCCAGTGCGGTGCTCGCCTCGCTGTCGGTTAGCAAGCTGCACGGGTCGATAGCGCCACGTGCCGGCGCGGCACTATGAGCGGGCGCAGAGCCGTCGGTCGAAGTAGAGGCTGTCGCTGCGGCACTGACGCCAGCTTTCGGCGTCCCGGCTTGTGCGTTGTTGCTCTTGGCTGAGCAGGAAACCAGGCACACGCACAGCGAAGCGATGCCAAGGAAGATGCCTGCTGGACGTCGAGTGGTGGAGGTCATCGTGTTCTCCTCGTGCTAGAGAGCGAGAGCGGGCAGAACCCTGGCCGCGGTTGCGCCAGCGCGTCGGAGGGCTTCCATGACGGTGGCCGCATCGTCGGCGTCCATCAGGCAGAGGCAGGTTTGATCGGCGGGCACGTACGTCGTGTGCAGCACCTTCACCGGCAATCCGGTCGCCGTCATGGTCAATGCGGCGGCCTGGATTGCCGCGACTTCGGCTCCGAGTTCGGCGACCTCGCCGGCTCCGACCGGGCGCTGGATCAGGTAGGTGCTCACATCGGCTGACGCTAGGAGCGACGGCGGCCGTCCGTATCCGTGGAAGGACGGGTCTTTATACGTAGACGACCCGCTCTTGACCTGGCTGCGACACTGAAAGCGGCGAGCGGGCTGTGACACTGACCGCGACCAGCGATGGGTGCGCCGCAGCGCCCGACGGGTAGTGACAGCTATGACCGGAACGGTCCCGGCGCCGGCGCCCGCCTGTCGCGAGGCCGAGACCGATGCAGTTGCCGCGTTCTTGGTCGCCAGGACTCCCGCTGCACTGGTGATCGAGGGCGAAGCCGGGATCGGGAAGTCGACCCTGTGGGGTGCTGGGGTCACCGAAGCTATGAGGCGCGGCGACGTCGTGCTGTCGGTGCGACCAGCGCAATCGGAAGCCCGGATGTCCTTCGCCGGGCTCAGCGACCTGCTCGATCCGGTCGCGGATTCGTTGCTGCCGCGGCTCGAGGATCCACAACGGACCGCCCTCGAGGTTGCGTTACTTCGACGCGTCCCCGCCGGCGTCCCACCAAACGAACGCGAGATCGGTGCGGCCGTCCTCGCGGCGCTGCGGGTGTTGGCGAGCGACTTGCGGGTGCTACTTGCGATCGACGACGTGCAGTGGCTCGATCGAGCCAGCGCCGAAGTGCTGGCGTTCGCGCTACGACGCTTGCGTGGCGAGGCTCTGTCGGTACTGGTGACCCGGCGCACGGCCGACGTTGGCGGCCCCTCGGCGTCCGATCATGATGGCGATGCACGCGTCGTTGTTGATGCGCTGGACGCGCTTAGCCCTGTTGTGCTTGTACTAGGGCCGTTGCCCGATGTCGAGCTCGTGCAGCTCGTGCGCTTTCAGTTGGGCGCGCTCCCGTCGAGCAGTGATGAACGCGGGATCGTAGCCGCGGCCGGGGGCAATCCGTTCTGGGCGTTGGAGCTTGGCCGCACTCTCCAGGCTGCTGGGCCTTCGCGCGGGACCGAATTGCCGGTTCCCGAGTCGATGGCGATTTTGCTTGGGCGAAAGCTCGCTTTGCAGGGCGACGACGCGCGCGCGGCGCTGTTGGTTGTTGCGGCGCTGTCGCGACCGACATGGGGGGCGACGCGACGTGGTCTGGAGGGCACGGTCGCGGATGCCGATGCCGCGATCGACGCCGCAGTGGCGGCCGACTTGATTACCGAAAGTGCCGGCCGGCTGCGTCCAACGCATCCATTGTTGGGTTCTGCTGCATTGGCGGCCGAGTCGCCATGGCAGCGTCATCGCCTGCACCGGCGGCTGGCCGACATCAGCGCCGACCCTGAGCAACGCGCACGGCACCTCGCGCTGGCCACCGACGGCGAACCGGATTCGGAGGTCGCTCACTCACTGGAAGTTGGTGCTTTGTCGGCCCGGATGCGCGGAGCGACGCAGACGGCCGCCGAGCTTGCGGAGCTTGCGGTGGCGCTGACGCCGTTAGCCGACCGATCCGCGATTTCTCGGCGCCGACTCGCTGCGGCCGAACTACGTTTCTCTGCAGGGGATCTGGTCCGCTGCTGCGAGCTAGCAGAGGAAATCGTCCGCCAGGGTCCGTCGGATTCGGAGTGGCCGAGTCTGCTGCCGCTTCTGGTGGAGTCAACGTATTGGGTTCGAGGACAGTCGGCTGCACAAGACTTGCTGCGCGCCGTGCTCGACGATTCGGCGGCAGCTTCTCGTCGCCGCGCGGTCGCGCTTGCGTGTGCTGCGGACGTCGGAGACGGCCGAGGCACCAGCCGTGGTGATCTGGCTCGCGAGTCGATCGCGCTGTTCGACGGACTCGGTGACACCGATCCGGGCGCGCTGTCGACCGCACTGATCTATCTCGCCGAGGATCACCTCGACGCCGGGCAGGGACTCTCGACGTCTTTGTTCGATCGCGCCGAGGCAGCTGAAGCGCGGCAGCAACTCGTGCAGCCGCATGCGACACCGGTGCTCAATCGGGCGCGGAGCATTCGTGCCTACCAGCTCAAACTGGTCGACGACCTCGATGGTGCGCGCGTCGAGTTGCTGCACGCACTCAGTGTCGCTCGCAGCGAAGGTGACGACGCTTCGATCCCGGCATTGCTTGGCCACCTTGCCCTCACCGAATGCTGGGCGGGTCACTACCCGGCTGCGCTATCCGCTGCCGACGAAGGGCTCGCTCAGGCCGGGGGCGTTGCGCCGGCGTCCTTGTACGCGGCCCGGGCAATGCTCGGTGTGTTGATGGGCGACATTGCGGCGGCGTGTGAGCTCGTTCTTGGCCAGCTGGCCGGAACCAACGATCGCACGCTGTCGAAGAAAACCATTGTGTACCAGCATGTTCTCGGGCTCGCGGCCTTGCTTCGCGGCGACGCGGCCCGCGCGCTGGAGCATCTCGAGCTGGCCTGGACGGCCGCCTCAGGTCTCGGAATCCGCGAGCCCGGACGGCGACAGCGGATGGAGGGTGACTTCGCGCACGCCCTCATCATCGCCGGTGAGTTCTCGCGGGCCAGCGACATCGCTGCCGAACAGCGCGAACTTGGCACGCGGCTGGGCCGACCGACTCTCGTCGGCGTCGGGTACCGAATCGACGGGCTGACGTTGGCGGCGCAGGGCGACCTTTCCGGTGCGGTTGCTGCGCTGGACACAGCGGTTGAGGCCCACCTGTTATCGCCGCTGCCGTTGGAGTTGCCGCGCAGTCTTCTCGCACTCGGCCAAGTGCAGCGACGGATGCGAGCCAAGCAAGCCGCGCGGGCGAGTTTGGTCGCAGCGGCTGACGGCTTTACTGCTCTCAGCGCTGCGTCGTGGCGGCAAGTGGCGGACGACGAACTGCGTCGGCTCGATGGGGCGCGCACCGGTGCGAGGTTGACCATCGCTGAAGACAGAGTTGCGACACTGGCCGCTGCCGGCCGCAACAACAAGGAGATCGCTGCCGAGCTGTTCCTCAGCCCGCGAACTGTCGAGAGCCACCTTGCGACGATCTACCGGAAGTTGGCGATCCGCGGTCGGGTCGATCTCGCAAACCTCGGCTAGACCTGCCGTCCGCTCCGCTTCGGGCGGCTACCTCCCCGCCGTCCCGCTTACGAGCCCGTGTGCCCGGGCCATCCGATACGCGCAGCCACGTTGGACGACTTCGAAGAGCGCTTGCCACAGCGCGTGCATTCGACCAACGTGGTATCGAGCGCTTCCACCGATTGGTCCCGGTAGACGTGCCAGTTATGCAGTCCGATCCGGCACCTCAGTGGCTTTCTCATGATCGGACTGTATGCCCGTATTGCTCGCTTCGGAGGAACTGCGAGATGGACGACGACCGGCTGGTACTGGATCCGGCAACGCGCACGCCCGACGTCTCGGGTTCACCGAGGCGACGCTAGAGGTTCGCCACAACGTTGTTGTTCGCACGCACCCGCCGTCCCACACTCGCGTTATGAAACGAGACGATGTGATGGCGGTCGTGAATCTCCGAGCTTCGATGGTTGCCGCGCAGCTTGAATACGACGAACTCGACCTCTCGCCGAGCGCCTCACACGGCGGCGAGGTGCCGCCGCTGACCGCTCACCAGGAGTTCGTGGTCCGCCGTTTCGCCGCTATTTCGCTGATGTACCACCAGGCCGTGCATCGCTACTACGCGCTCGCCGAGCGCGTGCCCCGAGCTGGCCAGTCAGCGCTCAGCGTGCTCGACCTGGAGCTCACTCATTCCTGACCACGAGGTCGCCGCCTGCCTGCCTGTAGTGGGGTCGACACCGAGCTACAGGAGCACGCTCATCCAGGCGATCGAGCGATGCCGAGCGCGCAACGGGCGTACCGAGATCTATAGCACTCCTTTGATGCGCCGAGATTTCGCTTGGCATTCGCTCCAGGTTTCGCCATCGGTCACGCATTGAACCGATGATCGTCTTGTGCGCTGTGCCCGATTGCACATCGTGTCGGCATGGGTGGGGAACGCAGCAGAGTTCGTAAGGACGGGGATGAGGATGACACCAGATGTGGACCTGAACGCCCTCCTGCGTCGTTGGCAGGTGGCGTCCGCCGCCCTCATTGAGGCCGAATGCCGCGATCCGTACAGCTATGAGGTCGACGACCTCGCCGACGAGGTGCTTGCGGCGAGAGTCGCCCTGAGTCAAGCCGGCGTCCGTGACATCGACGCCTTTACTGAAGGTCGAGATGGGTTCGCGCAGCTAGTCGACATGGTTATCGGCTTCTGACTATCTCCCGTTCTACCGCGTTCTAGTTTCACCGGTGCGGTGGGCTCGGATCCGGCGTCGACCAGCAAACACGAGCGCTCCGAGCAGCAGGACGCCGGCGCCAGTCAGAGTCGAGCGTGTAGGCAGGCTAACTGCTAGGACGACGCAACCGAGCAGGCCGAGCACGGGTAGCCAGCGGGGCGGCCTGTGCTCATCGCGGGTCAGAGTCATTGCGCTCGCATTGGCTATCGCGTAGTACGCGAGCACGCCGAACGACGAGAAGCCAATCGCGCCCCGCAGATCGATGGTCGCGACCAGGAGCACGACGACTGCGCCGACGGCCAACTCCGCGCGGTGCGGCACCCCGTAACGCGGATGCACGGCGGCCAGCGCCGGCGGCAGGTGACCGTCGCGAGACATCGCCAATGTAGTGCGGGAGACACCGAGGATGAGGGCAAGCAGCGAGCCGAGCGCGGCGATCGCGCCGCCGATCTGCACGAGCGGAGCGAAAGCGTGCAGTCGTCCGGCATCGACCGCGGCGCGAAGGGGTGCCTTGGTCGCGGCGAGCCCACCAGGTCCGGCGGCCATCAGCGCCGAGACCCCGACGACCGCATAGATGACCAACGTGATGAGCAGTGCGATCGTGATTGCTCGCGGAATGGTGCGCGTCGGGTCGCGGACCTCTTCACCGAGCGTGGCGATACGGGCGTAGCCCGCGAACGCGAAGAACAACAACCCACCGGCCTGCAGCACCCCGCGCACACCAGTGCCGGGAAACGGCGTCAGGCGATGGCCGCTTGCGTGGCCGCCGGCGAGGCAGGCGATGACGACAACCGCCAAAGTAAGCAGCGTCAAAGTGACGATGAGCCGGGTCAGCCACGCCGACCTTTGCACACCGAAGTAGTTCACGGCGGTCAGCGCGACGACAGCGAGCACACCGACTGCCCGCACGTGAGCAGGAGCGGCATAGGAGGCAAACGTCAAGGCCATCGCGGCGCAGCTCGCGGTCTTGCCGACGACGAATGACCATCCGGCCTGATAGCCCCAGAAGTCACCAAGCCGGCGACGGCCATAGACATACGTGCCGCCTGACTCTGGATACAGCGCCGCCAGCCGGGCCGAAGAGGTCGCGTCGCAGTACGCGACAATCGCGGCGACCGCGAGGCCAATGAGGAGGCCCGACCCGGCAGCCTTCGCCGCCGGCGCGAATGCCGCAAACACCCCTGCACCGATCATCGAGCCGAGGCCGATCACGACGGCATCAACGAGGCCCAGACGCCGTTCCAGTGCACCTGACGGCGATGGCATGGTCACATTGTGAGTGGTCAGCAGAACTCGGTTGTCTTGCCGTACTACGTCGCCGTAGAGGCGTCGCCTTGCTACAGGCCGAGCGCTGCCGATATAGCCGCAGCCACGCTTGCTGACAGGGCGGCGGTGCCGCCGAAGATTGCCGTGCTGGCCACGGTGGTCTTCACGCTGGTCAGGTACGTGCTGGTCGACGTCGGGAGCACTGCCGGGTCGGACAGCACCATCGCGCCACCAAAGTGCGCCTGGTAGACCCCGCCGCTGAGCGCGTCGGGGAACTGCAGGCCACTCGCCACGCCGATGGTGGTCGGCCCGCCGGCAAACACCGAGGTGTCCACCGCGACCGCGGTCGCGTAGCGGTCGGTTCCGGTCAACGTGGTCGCCGCCGGGTCCGCCGCCGCCGCGGGAGCGCCAACGGCGTAGACGGTGCCCGGGTGTGCAGTCAGGTAGGCATTCACTGACTGCGGCATCGCCGACCCATCGGTCAATAACACCACCCCGTGCAGGTGCGCGGCCGCCGGTCCAGCAGTCAACGCGTCGGGGAAGTTCGTCCCGGTCGCCAAGAACACCGTGCCCGGGTTGTTCAACCCAGCAGCAACCGCCAGCGCGGTGCCGTACCGGTCGGTGCCCGCGTAGCGCGTCACCGCGAAACCGAGCGCGTTCAACGCGGTCGACACGCTGTCCGGAATGGCGGCGGTACCTCCCAGCAGGTAGACCGTGCCACCCGGCGGCAGTACCCGCACGATGTCAGCCTTGGTATTGGCGCTCAGCGATCCGCTGACGAACAGCAGCGGCGCGTTCTTCGCTGCGGCAAGTGCCGTACCGATCAGTGCGTCGGGGTAGTTGGCCGCGGTCGCCAACACGACGGCGCCTGCGCTGCCAGCAGTCGGGAACTCGGCAGCCAGCGCCGCGTCAGCCGTACCGAACCGATCCGCGCCGGCGATCCGCACCGGTGCGGTAGCAACCACAGCCGGAGCACCGCCCCCACCACCACCGCCACCACCGCCACTGCCGCCACTGCCGCCACCGCCACCGGCAGCTGCCGGCGTGACGGAGTTAGAGGAGGCTGACTTAGCGCCGGTGCCGACGCTGTTCACCGCGGCGACCTTGAACGTGTAGGTGGTGCCGTTGGTGAGCCCGGTGATCGTCGTCGACGTCGCGGGGCTGCCGACATCGATCGGGCTGCCGGGGATCGACGGGCTGGGCGTCACCAGGTAATCCGTGACCGGCGCGCCACCGTCACTAAGCGGCGCGGTCCAGGTCAGGCTGGCCGTGGTGTCGCCGGCCGTCGCGGTGCCGATCGTCGGG
>ODAK010003680.1_pt1 | contig 15859 bp, 13 predicted proteins | sample 1539591 | NCBI WGS metagenome assembly ODAK01 (sample SAMEA3539303, study PRJEB22396) | soil metagenome | biome: tundra; feature: field; material: soil | place: USA | collected 2010-05 | depth 0.15 m | reverse complement strand
GTTTGCAAGTGCTCGATGCCGCGATTCTTGACAACGAGATCGCCGAGCCGGCTCCAGGTGTCCGAGGCCCCGACGGCCACGCGCGCGGCGGCGATTTCGTCATCATGCGGCGGTTGTGGGCCGCCGTAGGTTGCCAGCCAGGTCAGCGTTCGGCCATCAACAGTGGGGGCCTCGGGGTCGGCCGCGATCGTGAGGGGATGTGGTTGCAGAGCGGTGACCACTTCCGCAGGTTCGAGATCTCGGCTCTTCAGCTTGCCGGCATCGAGCTGGATGCGCATGGTGTACTTGTTCTCACGGACGACGTCGCGCAGCTTGACGATGCCGATATTCTGCCCGCCCGGAGCATTGGCATTGCCGCCGCCGGGCCCGGTCGCCGTCTTGCCGGCCTTGACGATGATGTCGGCGAACTCCTTGGGATCGTTGAGCCGACCTTGCGTGTTAATCGTCAACTGAAATTGCTGGGCTCGCGTGGTCGGCGGCTGCCCGATCTGCCCGGCGGCGACTTGCACGTTTTGCAGGGCGATGGCGTTGACTACGTCCATGCCGCTCAAATTCAGCGTCGCCAGCTTGTCGGGGTCAAGCCAGGCGCGCAAGCTGTAATCGCGCTGGCCGAGATAGGTGATCCCGGCGACGCCCGGCACCCGGCCCAGCTCGTCCTTGACGTAGATCGTCGCATAGTTGCTCAGGAAGATGCTGTCCTTGCTCGGGTCGGTCGAAATCAGGTTGACGATCATCAACGTGTTGGGCGACATCTTCTTGACGCTGATGCCTTCGTTCTGGACCAGCGGCGGAATGACCGGCAATGCCAACGAGACGCGGTTCTGCACGAGCACCTGGGCCATGTCCGAATCCACGCCGAGCTTGAACGTCACGGTCAGATTGTAAGCGCCGTCGTTGGTGGCCTGGGACGACATGTACATCATGCCTTCGACGCCGGAGACCTGCTCCTCGATCGGGGCCGCGACGACGTCGCGCACCGTCTGGGCGTTGGCGCCGGGATAGCGGGCCGACACCTGCACGGTCGGCGGCGTCACCTCGGGATACTGTGCGATCGGCAGCGTCCAGACAGCGACGAACCCCGCCAGTGTGATGACGACGGAGATCACCGTGGCGAAGATCGGGCGATCGATGAAGAAGCGTGAGAACATGTTAATTCTCTCTACCAGCCCCACGCGCGAGCGCGGGGAGTTCGGCCCGGTTCACCCCCGCGCTTGCGCGTGGGGCTGGTGAATTACCTACGCGAGTTCGCCTTCCGATGAAATCCGCGCGCAGCCGCAACGGCGAGGATGCCGAGGCCAGCGCCGATGATCGGCGCCCAGAACGCGCTGCCGCTGCCCAGGCGCGCCAGTAAGAAGCCGCTGGCAGCGCCTAGCAATCCGCCCAGCGCGATCGAGATGGCCCACTGCGCCGTGTTGCCGGTGAACAGGCGAGTTTCGCCGATCCCCTGGATAACATAGAAGAACACCGGGGTCAGGAAGATGCCGAAGGCTGTGACGCCGACCATGCCGCTGAAGACCGCGATCCCCAGCGATTTGCGCATTTCCGCCCCCGCTCCCGAGGCGACGCAGAGCGGGACTACGCCGAGGATGAACGCGAACGACGTCATCAGGATCGGCCGCAACCTCAGCTTCGACGCTTCCAGCGTCGCGTCATAGACCGATTTGCCTTGCATGTGCAGCTCCTTGGCGAACTCCACGACGAGGATCGCGTTCTTACAGGCCAGGCCGACCAGCACCACCAGGCCGATCTGCACGAAGATGTTGAGCGAACCGTTCACGAACCGCACCCCGATGAGCGAACAGAGCACGCAAAGCGGCACGACGAGGATGACCGCGAGCGGCAACGTCCAGCTCTCGTAGAGGGCCGCCAGCGCCAGGAAAACGCACACCACGGCGAACGCAAAGACGATGCCGGTCGTGTTGCCTTCCTTGATTTGCAGGAACATCAACTCGGTCCACTCGGTTTTCATGGAGCGTGGCAGACTTTCCTCGGAAATCTTATCGACCGCCGCGATGACCTCGCCGGAACTGATCCCCGGCAGCAACGCGCCGCCGATGGGCGCGGCGGTGGAGAGGTTGTAACGCCGCACGAAGAGAGGCCCCGTCGTCTCGCGCAAATTGACGAGCGTGCCGAGCGGAATCATCTGGCCCTTGTTGTTGCGGACGGTGAGAAAATTGACGTCCTCGACGCGCGCGCGGAATTCAATGTCGCCTTGCAGCGTGACCTGCCAGGTTCGGCCGAACGCGTTGAAGCGGTTGACGTTGAACGAGCCGAGATAGATGGCCAGCGTCTGGTTGACGTCGTCGAGGGAAACGCCAAGCGAAGCGACCTTGTTCCGGTCGATGTCCATGAAAAGCTGCGGCGTGTTGGAGCGGAACTGCGTGTTGACGCCGGCCAGCATCGCGCGGCGCGGCTCATCCTCTTCCTCATCAACGGGGGCTTTTTTCTTGGCCATCGCGCCTTCGCCGATCTGCTGTTTCACTTTGCGGATGAATTTATCGGTCTGGTCCTGCAAGGTGGGCAAACCGAGCCCGCCGCGGTCTTCGACCATGATCTTGAAGCCGCCGGAGGTGCTGATGCCGGGGATTGGCGACGATGGGGCGACGACAATGCGCGCGTCGATCACTTCCTTGGCAAAGCGCGCCCGCATCTTGGCCATGATGGCGTCGGCGCGCAGCTCGTAAGGTTGGCGTTTATCGAAGCGGTCGAGGATGACGAAGAACGATCCGAAGTTGGACCCGTTGCACGACTCGACGAACGAGATGCCCGCGAGCCCGACGGTGTGAGCCACGCCAGGAATTTTGCGGATGATGGCATCGACCTGGGCGAGCGCCACCTGGGTGCGTGCGGCACTGGCCGAATCGGGAAGCTGCACGCTCACGATGAGCCGGCCCATGTCTTGCTGCGGCACGAAGCCGCGCGGAGCGTCGCGAAAGACCACATAAGTCATGAACACCAGGCCGCCGTAAGCCAAGAGGACGATGACGCTCAAGCGCAAGCCGATGCCGATGGTCCAGCCGTAGATGCCGGTCATGAAGTCGAAGAAGCGATTGAAGCCGCGGAAGAATACGCCCAGGACGGCATTGACCGGCTTGATGCTGAACCAACCGATGACGAGGCCGATCAACAGGCCCGGCGAGAAATAAATCGCCTTGAGGCCCCACAACTGCCAGGCCGGCATCTCCATCTCGTCATCGTCCGGAATCATGGCCGGCAGCCCCAACGGTCCCGCCAGGTAGTCCGGCCCCAGCGATAACGTGACGAGGCCGAGCAGTCCGAAAATCCACCAGGGCAGGGCTTCGCGCTTGTGTTCGTGGCCATTGTGTCCTTCCTTGCTCTTGAAAATCACGAGGGCACGCGACGGCGTCATCGTCAAGGCATTGATGGCGGAGATGACCGTCGAGGCGGCGATCGTCACCGCGAACTGCCGAAAGAATCGGCCCGTGATGCCGCTGATGAAGGCGCATGGGACGAAGACGGCGCAGAGGACCAGGGTGATCGCGAGGATCGGGCCGCTGATCTCCTCCATCGCCTTGATGGTGGCGGTGCGGGCGTCGTGCCCCTTCGCCATTTGCCGTTCGATGTTCTCCAGCACGACGATGGCGTCGTCCACGACGATGCCAATCGCCAGCACGAGGCCGAACAGCGAGATGTTGTTGAGGCTGTAACCCATGCAGGCCATGACAGCAAAGGTGCCGATCAGAGAGACCGGCACATCGATCATCGGCAGGATCATGGCGCGCCAGTCTTGCAGGAAAAACAGCACCACAATGGCGACGAGGAAGACGGCATCGCGCAACGTGGAGAAGACCTCGCCGATTGACTCGCTAATGAAGGGGGTGGTGTCGTAGGCGATCGTGTAGTCCAGGCCTTCGGGGAAACGTTTCTTGAGTTCGCGCATCTTGGCGCGGACGATGTCCGCGACGTCGAGGGCGTTGGTGCCGGGAAGTTGATAAATATTAAGTCCGACGGACGGTCCGCCGTCAAAGGTGCACGAAAGGTTGTAGTTCAGGGCGCCGGGTTCGACGCGAGCTACGTCCTTGAGCCGGACGATGCTGATTGACGGTGCGGCGGGGCCTTTGCTCATGGCGGTGCTTTTGACGACCGCCTTGTTGACGGCGCTGGTTTGGGCGCGTTTGCTGAGGCCGGGCGCGCTGAGAGTGTCGAGCGAGGCCCCGCCGCCGCTGGTAGCGCCGCCGCCGGTGGTGCCCCCCCCGCCGCTGGTGGCGCCGCCGCCGGTGGTCGCTCCGCCGGCCAAGCTGCCGCTGGGGCTCATGGTCATCGTCGTCGCTCCGCCGGTGGCATCATCCTCGACGGGAAGCGCGACCGAGGACGAGGCGCTGGGCTGGTTCGACCCGACCTTTACGATGATCTCGCCGAATTGCTCCGCAGTGCTGAGTCGGCCCAGCGTCGCCAACGGCAATTGAAAGGCCTGGCCTTGGCTGACCGGCGGCTGCCCAATCTGCCCGGCGGCGGCCTGGATGTTTTGCGTGCGAACCGCGTTGGCCACATCGATGGCCGTCAAGCTGCGCGACGCCAATTTCTGCGGATCGAGCCAGGCGCGAATGCTGTAGTCGCGCTGGCCCATGATGCTGACGTCGGAAACGCCGTCGACGCGCAGCAACTCGTCCTTGACATTGATGACCGCATAGTTGCTCAGGAAGATGTCATCGTAGATCGGCTTGCTCATCGCCTTGATGCCCTTTTTGGCGATGCGCTGTTTCTTTCCGTCGGAATCCAGCAGCGTGAGTACTTCGCCGTCGTCCCCTTTGAGGACACCACGGATCACCTTGCCGCCGGTCAACGTGACGTCGATGGCCGAGATGAAGTTGACCATGCACAAGGTGTCAGGTGTTTTCTTGCGGATGGTGATTCCCTGGTTTTGGACCGGCGACGGCAGTAGCGGCATCGCCAGAGCCACGCGGTTCTGCACCATCACCAGGGCCGTGTTGAGATCCGTGGCCACGTCGAACGTGACGGACAACGAATACGAGCCATCGTTGCCCATCTGCGACGACATGTACAGCATCCCCGGCACACCGGTGACTTGCTGCTCGATCGGCGCCGCCACGGTGTCCGCGACCACCTGGGCGCTCGCCCCCGGATAGCTGATCGACACATTCACCGAAGGCGGCGTGATGCGCGGATACTGCGCGATCGGCAGGAACCATAGCGAAATCCCGCCGGTCAACGTGATGATCACGGACAGCACGGTCGCGAAGATCGGCCGGTCGATGAAGAACTTGGAGAGCATTTTTTGCTTTCTCTTTACGCTACCGAGCCCGAGCGCCAGCGAGGCTTCCGCGGAATTCCTCGCTGGCGCTCGGGCTCGGACCGGATCACTTCTTCCCCTTCTGCTTCCCCTTCGCGGCGCCTTTTTCCAGCACGGGGATCGCCGGCGCGTTTAGCGATGGCATCGATCCTTGTTCCGGCGTGATCTTTCGGCGCGGCTGCACCTGCTGCAAGCCGCCGACGAGCACCCAGTCGTCCTTCTTCAGCCCCTGCGTGATCACGCGCAGGCCGTCTTCCTGGAGCGAACCGGTGGTGACGCGGCGAGCTTCCACCTTGTTGTCGGCGTCGATCACGTAAACGTATTTCAGCCCCTGATCCGAAGTGACAGCGCGATCGATGACCAAAAGCTCTTGCTGCGGATCACCGATCGGCAAGCGTACACGCACGAACATCCCCGGGGCCAGCAGGTAGGTCGCGCCGCCCACGCGCGGATTCTCGAATCGGCCTCGCACCGAGATGCTGCCGGTGCCGGGGTTGACCTGGTTATCGAAGAAGTTGATGGTCCCCTCGTAGCGGTACACGTCGTCGCCGGGCAAACCCATCATCACCTTCATGTCGGCGCCGAGACGGCCGGGGAGAAGGATCGAACTCGCCAGCAATGGAGCATGCAACGGCGAGCCCAAGAGCAGCATGGTCCGCGCCGCGATCTGTGGCACCGATTCCGTGTTCTCGCGCGGCAAGCTGATCTTGCCGTCGTTGATCGCCTGTTTGATGCGGAATAGCGTCGGCTCGTCCATGTCGAAGTAGACATCCATCGGGTCCACTGACACCACCGTCGTGAGCTGCGTCACGTCCTGATTGACCAGGTTGCCGACGGTCAAGTAATAACGGCTGATGTATCCATCGATCGGCGACACCACCTTGGTCCATTCGAGGTTGAGTTGAGCGGAGAGGAGATTGGCCTTCGCGAGATCGAGGTTGGCGATGGCCTGGTCTTCCTGGGCTTGATATTGGTCGAGTTCACGTTCACTGACGGCGCCGATTTGTTTCTTGTTAAGTTCCTTGAAGCGCTCGTTGGTCGCCTTGGCGTACTTGAGGCCGGCGACGTTTTGGGCGATTGCGGCCTCGGCGGCCTTGAGCTGCGCCTGGTAGGGACGCGGGTCGATCTCGAACAGCAGCTCTCCCTTCTTGACGTCCGCTCCTTCCTTGAACGGCATCTTCAAAAGATAGCCGGTAACGCGCGGCTGGATCGTCACCGCATGTCGGGCGTTGGTTCGGCCTGTGTAATCGATGAAATCGGTGACTTCCCGCTCGATCGGATGGCTGACCGGCAGCACCGGCGTGACCTCCGCGGGGGCAACCTTGCTGGGCCCGCGCTCGCAGCCGGCCAAGGTCGCCGCCAACGTCGTGGTAAGACAGACAAGCATGGCAAATCGGTACACCGCCGGCCTCCTGATACTGTGCTCTGATTTATGCGGGCGACTCGACATCGCGTCAATAATGGGGCAACCTATGCCGATAATCATCCCTGTGTCGATTGTATCGGCTCCAGGCAAGGATAATCCGAAAAATAAGAAGGCAAGCTCATGGAGATCGCACACGCGACATGGCGTTTAGCCGGCGAGCTTGCTCGCCGTGAGGCAACGGGGCCTCGGCGAGCAAGCTCGCCGGCTAAACTATACTGCCAATTTCTACTTGTCTTCCTTTGCGGTTGCACTTCCTTGCCAGAGTACGTTCACAACGGCTTCAAGGTCGGTCCCAATTTTGTTACGCCGTCGGCGCCGGTGGCGAAGGAGTGGATCGACGCCGGTGATAAACGGGTGCGCTCGGAAGCCGACGATCTCAGCAAGTGGTGGACCGTCTTCGAAGATCCGATCCTCGATCAACTTGTCTGTTCCGCGTATCGGCAGAATCTGACATTGCGCGAAGCCGGCTACCGCATCATGCAGGCCCGCGCCACGTATGGCTTCGCGGTGGGCAACGTCTTCCCGCAAACGCAAGACATGACCGGGAGCTACCAGCGGATCGGCTTGAGCAGCGAGACCGTGAACGGCCCGCTGACCCGAACACGCTTTTTCGACCAGTGGAGCGTCGGCTTCAACCTCGCCTGGGAGCTTGATTTTTGGGGCCGCTTCCGCCGCGATGTGGAATCAGCCCGAGCGAACCTCGACGCCTCCGTGTTCGACTACGACGACGTGCTGGTCACGCTGCTCAGCGATGTCGCCACCAATTATGTGCTGATGCGCACCGCCGAATTGCGGATCAAGTACGCCCGGGAAAACGTGGACATTCAACGAAAGACGCTCAATATTGCCGAGGCGAAGTTCAAGGGAGGCGCGGTTCGCGAACTGGACGTGGATCAGGCTCAAACGCTGCTGTTCCAAACCGAGGCCACCATCCCCGAATTGGAGATCAATCTCCGCGTGGCGACCAATCGGTTGTGCGTGTTGCTCGGCATTCCCACGGAAGACCTGCGTCAGCGCCTGGGCGCCGGCCCCATCCCTCTCGCGCCGCCGGAGGTTGCCGTCGGCATCCCGGCCGACCTGCTCCGCCGCCGCCCCGACGTCCGCCGCGCCGAACGCCAGGCCGCCGCCCAGTCCGCCCTGATCGGCGTTGCCGAATCCGATTTCTATCCGCACATCTCCCTGATCGGCACGCTCGGCTACTCGGCCGCCTCATTCAGCCATGTCTTCCGTTCCTCGGCATTCAATGGAAACGTCGGCCCGACGTTCCAGTGGAACCTCCTCAACTATGGCCGCATTCTGAACAATGTCCGCTTCCAGGACGCCAAGTTCCAGGAACTGTTCACGACCTACCAGAACAAAGTCTTGACGGCGCAAGAAGAAACCGAGAACGGCCTGGTCACGTTCTTGAAAGCGCAGCAGCGCGCGAAGTTGCAAGGCGACAGCGTGAAGTATGCCGAGAAGGCCGTCAAGATCGTGATGACCCAGTACGACGGCGGCATCGTCGATTTTACGCGCGTGACGCAGCTTCAGCAAATTCTGGTGCAAGAGCAGGACCTGCTGGCGCAGTCGCAGGGTGAAATCGCACTCGGCCTGATCCAGGTTTACAAAGCGCTGGGCGGCGGCTGGCAGATTCGCAAATGCGATTGCGAACCGATGCCGGGCCTTGACGAATTGCAGGCGTCCCCCGCGCCCGCCTACGTGCCGCCGCCGCACCTCGGAATCGCGTTGCCGGAGCCGGATTGATCGCCCTCGCCGCTTGCGGCTTCGCGCTCGCGTGTCGCTGCTTAAGCTTGCGGGTAACGTCCGTCCCCCGTTAACTTCATTCAAATTGATGCTTGCGATAGCCTCGGTTTGCCGTTAAGGTAAAATAATGAAGCCCCAGGAATTCGTGGATGTCGATCCGCGGACGTTGCGTCTGCCCTGGAGCCGCCGGGATGGCGCCGATCCGATCAAACTGACGCGCCAGATCGGCCAGCGCGGGACATCAACCCAAGGAATGCCGCCGCCCTTCGTTTACCGGGCCACGGACGGGGAGTTGGTTCTCAGCGATGGCGTCACACGAGCCACTCGGGTCGCCAAGCTGTTGCCCGGAACAAGAATCCGTGTCGAGGTGATCGGCGACCTCGGCGTACCCGGTGCGACCATGCCGACCGTGGGAGACCGCCTGCCATGACAACCTCGACCCGTCAGGAATTGCTCGCCGTGCTGACCGATTTGAGCGACATCTGTCCCGAAATGCGTTTCGGGCAACTCATCGCGAACCTCTCAACGCTAGCCAAAGGTTTATCAGCCGAAGGGCTATGGGATGCCGAGGATGAAGAGCTTCTGGCCGCGGCGCGGAAGCAGTTAGCTTACTTTTCGGATCGGCACTCGGCGGTCGCCTGATCCAAGCGTTCAGCTTTGCCTAAAACCGACCCCCATGTGGAACGTTGTCATGGTCACGAAAGCCAACGTAATCGCCGCTATCATTGGGGCCAGCGTGGTTGGGCTGGCTTGGGTCCTTACGAGCTACTTTGCTCCCGGTGTTACGATCGTTCGAGGCGATTTCCGTGTGCGGCACACGGTGGTGACCTCCACAGGAACCTCTGGGGGCGAAGGTGGCGGGATCACGGCGATCGAGTTTCATCCTCATTACATTGTTCTCAAAGATCGCATGAACGGCGGAAGCGTGGTTTTCTTGGAAAGAACCCATGACTTCAGTTGGCGAGTGGACAAGCACGAAGCTCCCCGGCCGGTCAAAGAAGTAGAAGAATAGTATCTCGCGCACAAAAAAAGATCAAAAAAACATTTGACTCGTTTTGACACGCCTGCTCTCATTCCGACAGATAACGTAGCCTGCCTGATTGCGCCCGTGCAGACCAGCCACCCACCAGAACATTTTTCCACACCGCAGAAAGTTCCGTCAACAAGAGGGATGATGAAGTTGAATTTCTTGGTTGCCGCATGGTGTCGCGTCCACGTTGAGCAGTTCGCCGGCTAAACACCCGGATGTGCCCGCCGCACCGCGTTGATCGTCTCGTCCAACTTGGACAGGAAGCGCGAACGGTCCTTCGGCGTCATCGGCGCCGGCCCACCGCGCACCTCGCCGGCTTGCCGCAGATCGTTCATCAATTCGCGCATCGCCAGGGCCGAGCCGATATCGTTGTCGGAAAGAGCATGCCCTTTCGCATCGAGAACGCGAGCTTCCTTCGCCAGGCATCGGCCCGCCAGCGGGATGTCCGTGGTGATGACGATGTCGCCGGCCCCGACCTGCTCCGCGATCCAATCATCGACCTCGCCGAAGCCGCTGCGCAACACCAACTCCACGAGCTCATCGGTCGGCACGCGCATCTGCGAGTTGGCAACAACCAGAACGCGCATCTCGTATCGACGGGCGACGCGGTAAACCTCGTCTTTGACCGGGCAGGCGTCGGCGTCGATATAGATGATGCCCATGAATTGCATTCTCCTGATTAGCGACGCTTCGCAGAAGCGTTGGTTCGCAGCGCTTCTGCGAAGCGTCGCTAATCTAGGCGCCGTGCTCGCTTTTGGGGATCGCCTGGTCCGGGTGGTGCGGCAAATTGAGAACGTCGTCGCGGAAGAATTCCACCAAAAACTGGACGATGTCCTTGACGGACAAGATGCCCACGGGCTTGCCGGCGCGGTCCACGATGGGGATGTGCCGATAGCCATCCACGCTCATTTTGTTGAGGGCGTAAGCCACCGAGGCGTGCGGCGGCAAGGTCACGGGATTGCGGGTCATGACCGTATCGACCTTCCAACTGCGATTGCCCTCGCGGAAGCTGACGCGGCGGAGCACATCGCGCTCGGTGAAGATGCCGACCAGCTTGCCGTCCTGCTGCACTAGGACGCAGCCGATATGCCGCTCGTTCATGGCGTTGACGGCGGCGACCACGGTGGCGTCCGCGTCCACCACCATCGGTTCGCGAACCATGAGTTCGCTGACCGGCGTTTCCAGGACGGCGCTCTTGATGCGCTCCATGTCCACTTGGTCGTCGTCATAGGCGTCTTCGAATTCGCTCACATTCATGGCGGTCTCCGGGGTGAGAAATGATGTTCGGAGTTTAGCACGGCACGCGGGAGAAGGCCAGCGGTAAATTGGAAAGAGGCTTTTGGTTGGTCGTGTTCACCGTTTTCGCACGTGTCGACACGAATATGATTTGCATTCCATGCGGTAGTCGGTTACAACGATCGAAAAGATCGACGTCGCATCACGAGGCCCCAACCATGACAATCAGCCCCCTCAAATTCGCCTTCGCCGCGTTGGCGCTGGCGACCACCATGTTAATGCAAGCCGACGTCATCGGCGGCGATGCCAAGAAGAAGCCGCCCGAGAAAGACAAGGCCGAATGGAAGCCGCTCTTCGACGGCAAGTCGCTCACCGGTTGGAAATCGACCAACTTCGGCGGCGAAGGCGACGTTACCGTCAAGAACGGCGCGGTCCTCCTGGAACAGGGCAGCGATATGACCGGCATCACCTTCACCGGCAAAGATTTCCCGAAAATGGATTACGAGGTCGCCCTCGAAGGCAAAAAAGTCAAAGGCAACGACTTCTTCTGTACCACCACCTTCCCCGTCGGCGATGCCTTCTGCTCCCTCGTCGTCGGCGGTTGGGGCGGCACCGTCGTCGGCCTTTCCAGCATCGACTCCCGCGACGCCGTTGAGAACGATACGACACAGATCAAGCCTTTCAAGCACGATCAGTGGTACCGTGTTCGCATCCGCGTCGCGAAAACAAAGATCGAAGCCTGGATCGATGACGAGAAGCTGGTCGATCTCGTCACCAAGGACAAGAAGATCACCATCCGCGGCGAATGCGAAGCGAGCAAGCCGTTCGGCATCTCGACCTGGCGCACCGAAGGCGCCATCCGCAATATTCGCGTGCGGTTGCTGACGGCGGCGGAGAAAAAGGATGGCGACAAGAAGTGACTTGCCGGGAGGTGCAACGAAATTTCGTTTTGTGGTTGCCTTCTCGCCGCGGCTTCGGTGATAATAGGGGCGGGACGAATCTCTCGAACGTTCTCCTTTCTTTTGCAGGGAGTAAGTCATGGCCGGTGCGACTCTTTGCGTAGCGTGTGCTCAATTGCCGACGAAAGATCGATCGTTGGCGGTCAAAACGCAGCAGTGCCCCGAATGCAAAGCGACATTCGGCGTCACCTCCTACGGCGCGGCCTTTCGCGCCAAACCGCCGCGGCGCGTTCTGTATATGACGCCGACGTTCTTCACGGGCGCGGCCATCGGCGCCGGATTGTTTTCTTTTGTGGTGATGCTGGTCGGCCTCGGCATGTGGTCGCACGACCAGATGACGCCGCACGCCCGATCTCCCGAAACTCGCGCGCCCAACGGATTGGCGCGTGTCCCGGAGGTGTCGGTGACCGACACCATTCCCCATTCGCAAAATCCCGCAGTTTCGAAAAATGAAATCAGCCATTTCAGCGGCCTTATCAAGCGGGAAAACGACCGCAAGCAAGACGCGTTCGTGCTGGCACAGATGGACCGCCGGCCCGAACTGCGCGGCATGCCGTTCGTGATGGGCGGCGCTTGCCGTTTGGACGCGGCCCGAGCGGGAACCTTTCAAAACACGGTCGAAGCGGCTCGCAACGGTCTCGGCAACGATATGGTCAGCGCTCGATTCCATCATGCCGACGAGAGTGCGCCTTTCTGGAACACCTATCTGTCGAGTTCCGGCGGCAACGGCATCGACAGCGATGCGGGAGTTGCGGCGCTCACTCAGGTGCTCGGCCCGGAGCGCGGCGTTCTGCGCACCAGCATGATCCACAAACTTGCTCGCAACGATCGCCCCGAGGCGACGCGCACCATCGCCAAGGCGGCCATCTTCGATGCCTCCTTCGAGGTTCGCCAGGCCGCTCTCAAGGAGCTGAAGAAACGCCAGCCCGAGCAATACAACGATATCCTGATGCATGGCATCCGCTATCCGCTGACCATCGTCGCGACGCGCACCGCGCAGGCAATGATCGTGCTTGATCGTCAAGACCTGGTGCCGCAGCTGGTCAACTTCCTCGGCGAGGCGGCCCCCGGCGATCCCGAAGTCGTCAATGAGAAGCATTGCGTGCGCGAAGTTGTCCGCATCAACCATCATCGCAACTGCCTGTTGTGCCATCCGCCGAGCCAGACCGGACAGCCGACGGAAGTTCCGGGCGTCATCCCGATTCCGGGGATGCCGTTCCCGTCGTCGCCGAGCGAAGCCTATGGCAACGCGCAATCGTCGGGGGAACCGATGGTGCGCGCGGACACGACCTACCTGCGGCAAGATTTCTCCGTGCGGATGCCGGTCGAAAACGCCGCCCCTTGGCCGGAGATGCAGCGGTTCGATTTTCTCGTCCGCACGCGAATCGTCGAAGGCAAGGAGCTGGCGTCACTCGAACGGAAAGCGGCCCAGCGTCCGGCTGATTTCAAATCGCCGAATCATCAGGCGGCAGCGCATGTGTTACAGGAGTTGACAGGTCATCAGAACGTGGCCGCGACGCGGGAAGCGTGGGAGCGTGTTTTTCGTAAATAAACCCAACAATTTCCGAGCCTGAAGCGTTAGCGAAGTTAGACCAAAAAAACTTCGCTGACGCTTCAGGCTCGGTTACCAAACCGAAATCATGTCATCGTCTCCACTCGCTTTCTTTATCACCTTCTCGACCTACGGCGCTTGGCTGCACGGCCGTGATGTCGGCTCGATTGATAAAAGCCATAACAAGGTTGGGACGCCTTTCTTGCCGCCCGATGAAGGGCGCGAACGGCTGGAATCGTCTAATTTGCGAGAAGCGCCTTACCTACTTGACGATGATAGACGGTCCGTAGTGCTACAGACAATTCTCGAAGTCGCCCGCCATCGCCGCTGGAAAATCTGGGCCTGTCACGTTCGAACGACCCACGTTCACGTTGTGGTTTCGGCCGATGCCAAACCGGAGAAGGTCATGTCTGATTTCAAGGCTTATGCAAGCCGTCGCCTGAAGGAGCGTCTGAATGAAAATGCCGTTGCTAAACGCTGGACTCAGCATGGCAGCACGCGGTACTTATGGAAGGAAGAAGACGTGGCTGCGAAGGTCGAATATGTCTTGAACGGTCAAGGCAATCCGATGGCCGTATACGATGGAAGGAATGACGAATCCGAGCCTGAAGCGTAAGCGAAGAGATTTTTTGCGAAAACTTCGTTTACGCTTCAGGCTCGGATTGGCCGCTCATTTCACAACCGCTCGCGGCGGCGACGCGAACGCCGTTCGCGCGGCTTCGGCCTGTTCCTGCGTCATCTCGCCGCTTTTCAGCCAGAGCCGATAGTTCGTCACCAGCGGAGTTTTCTCCGTCAAGTCATACTCGAAGTAGCAGCCGAAGCGTCCGTAGTCGCGCTCGCTGAATCGGCTCTCCTTGGGATTGCTCGGATGATTCAGGTAGCAAACCATGTAGCGTTGATTGTCGAGCATGAAACTCAAGGCATCCCAGGGCAAATCGACGGGGCCCTTCTTCGTCTTCGGCTCCCAGTTACGCGTAGCGCCGAAATTTCCTTTGCCGTCGGGGCGTAGGTAATACGTCTGAGCAGCGATTTTTTTGTCGGCGACCTCGTTGGCGGCGCGGAACTGGAAGCCGGCGTGCTGCGGATCGCCGTCGATCTTGATCTTGCCGTCCGTGGTTTTGAGCCGTGATGCAAATTCCACTAGCGTGCCGCCGGGGACGTTGTAAACGGTCAGCTCGCGCTCTTCCGCGGCAAAGCGTTCGTTCTTCTCGCCGTGCCAGCCCAGGAGCACGCGATGCCGGCCCAACACCGGGCCTGCCTCCGCACTGAGCGTTTTCTCATGCGCGACGTGGGCATCCCCCGTGCAATGCCAGGTGTCGGCTTTCTTCTTAAGATCGGGGCCGTAGGTGCATTTCATGAAGCCGTACTGGATGCCGCGATGATGCGGAAATAGAAGTTTCTTCGGGTCGGTGATATTGTCATTCGTGAACCCGCCGTTGGTGACAAATCGCTTGCCGGCCGGATCGTAGAGATGATGGAACACCTTGTACGACTTTTCCCGCGCATCTTTCGAGGAATTATCGTAAGGCCGATCCATGTAGCGCAAAATCGGCGTCGTGGTTCCCGAGCGTGCCAGGCTCAACTCGGCGTATTCTCCCTTTTTTTCGGTCCAGACAAAGCGGGTGACCTGTGGCTCCGCCTTCGTGAAATGAACGACCAGCTTGCCGAGCTTCTGCGCTTTCATTTCGGGAACGATCACGTGCAGATCGCGGCGAACAAGCCCTTCCTTCGTCGGCTGGATCGCTTCGGTTGTGATGCCGGGCGTGGTGAACTGGCCGACTCCCTTGACCGTGCCGTCGCCGTTGTCGATGTCCAAGGCAACTTCGTCGAACTTGGCCCATTCCTTGGAAAGGCTCAACGGGATGCAGATCGGCGTGTTGCTATACTCGTGATTCTCGGACGCGATGGCAATCGTTAACTGATTCTCCTGAGCGAGGCCGACATGGGTCACGGCCAGGCCCAGCACGATAGCGGCAAACCAGCGTTTCATGGGAGGCTCCTTGAAGAGAGGATTTCGGTTTCCTGTTAATGTAGGCGACGTGCCCAACGCAGCATACATTTTGTTGACAACCGCTTGCGTTTCAGCAAAGATTATCTTGCGGCAGGCCGGCACCAGGCAGTAAGATGTGCCCTGACAAGTTCAGGAGGTGTTTTTATGAAGATCAAATTTATCGATATCTCCGAAGTAACCTCAATACCGCCGCTGCGCGACCTGACGGCCGAGGAGTTGGTCACGGTCATCGCCGAATATAAAGCCACACGAACGGCCGAAGCACTTGATGCCGACTACGCCGACTTCGGAAAAAAAATCGCCGAGGGAGTTTCCGCTGAGCAACTTCTCCAGGACCTGGAAGATGCTTCCGCAACGGAGTGACAGCCATGTCGAGCGAAGGAAACGGCATGGTCTGGCATATTGTGTTTGCCGGAGCCACGGCTCAGCACGTGAAAACTCTCCACAAGTATGCCAAGGAAGTCGGGCTTGGCGACATTTTCATTGAAGCCCTCAAATTCGCTCTCTACCGCATGCGCTATAATCCACTGGCCTTCGGCGAATTGGTGAAAAGTCGGCCCAAGTCGGGGCTAGTTTTTCATGTCCGTGTTGTCGAGCCCCTCCTATTCGAATTCGCAATCCACGAAGAAT
>ODAK010003678.1_pt1 | contig 15860 bp, 14 predicted proteins | sample 1539591 | NCBI WGS metagenome assembly ODAK01 (sample SAMEA3539303, study PRJEB22396) | soil metagenome | biome: tundra; feature: field; material: soil | place: USA | collected 2010-05 | depth 0.15 m | reverse complement strand
TGGTGTCATCGTCGATCTGGGACACCCCGCCTTCCTGGGCACGGATGGCGCCGGCAAAGTAACGGAAGTGGTCGGCGGCCAAGGGGATGTCTGCGTTCAGGGTCTCCCGGATGGCTTTGCCGTTGTCCCAGGTCTCGGCGACGGCGAGCATCTCCAGGTTGTCCATCATCCGGTCCGCGATCTTGTTCAGAATGACTGCTCGATCCGCCGGAGAGGTCTTGCCCCAGGCCGGCGCCGCCATGTGCGCAGCGTCCAGGGCCAGCTCAATGTCCTCCTCGGTACCGCTGGCCGCCTCAGTGAACTGCTTGCCCGTGATCGGGGTGACGTTCTCGAAGTACTGCCCTCTGGTGGGGGGGACCCACTTGCCGCCGATCCAGTTCTCGTAGCGTGCCTTGAACTCGACCTTGGCACCGGCTTGACCTGGTTGTGCATAAACAGTCATGGGAGGCTCCTTAAGCAGGTAGGACTTCTTTGTCCAGAATCCCCGGAGGCTAGACCTGCGGGGGTTGCATCCACGTTGCACGGCTTCGGATCAGGCACGGCGGTCCCTGACATCTGCCTCACAAGGTCGGGCCGGGACCAAGGCTCCTGTTGAGCCTGCACGCCGGTGTCTGTACTGAAGGTCAGCAGGCACCGTGCAGGACCGATCGAGGGAGCGGACATGAGCAGCAGCACGAACCAGCCCGGGGACATGGCCCGTCGAAGTTCTGGGATGACCTAGCGCCCTGGAACTCCCGGATGCAGGACCTCGTGCAGGACCTGTGGTCGCGCAGTCCCTTCCCGGGCGAATTCGCCCCCAGTGGGGATCTGCACGAAACCGACGAGGCGTTCACCGTCGAGCTAGACCTGCCGGGTGTCGACAAGGGCGACATCACGATCGACATCTCGGGCCGCCGGGTTATGGTGCACGGCTCGAGAACGGCCAAGGAACGCCAAGCAGTGGCGCGCCACTGGACCCGGATGACCGGCTCGTTCAGGTACGAGGCCGTACTTCCCGTGCCGGTCGCCGAGCAGGCCGTCCCCGCTGCGCTCAAGGACGGGATGCTGACCATCACGATGCCCAAGTCCGCGACGACAAAGGCCACCCGTATCGAAGTGAAGTGAGCCGAACGCCCCCTTCGCTCGGGGCCATGCGAAACCGACCCTTCAGCTGTCAGGAGGTACCTCAGGTGTCACGCCAGGACCAGGGGTCGACCCCTGAAGAACCTCGGCGACCGGCGAGGCCGCCGGCGCCACGGTTGTCGGGAGCTATCGCGAGTTCGGAGTTATCCGCCGCAGCTCATTGGAGTTATCCGCCGCAGCTCATGAGAGACCTGACGCCCGGGCATACGACAGGGGCTTGGAAACCTTTGCGAGGTATTCCCTGATGTCTGGCTCGGGGTTGGATTTGCCCGGTGTGATCCCGTTCGTCAATAAGCACCCAGAGTCGTTGATTGGCCATGAGCGACGACCCGATCTGCGCGCCGCGAGACCTGGTGGCCCAGCCTCTGCCAGAGCTCCACCTGACGCACCGAGAGCGCTCCACCTCCTTGCCCGGACGGCATTTGGACGATGCCATGACCAGCGGCTCGGAGTACACGAGCGGGAAGCCGGCCATGCAGCGGATGGATGGCTACCCGGGGCCGGGGCCAGAGTGGATGGGCCCCATCGACCCGAGACTCCCGGAGCTGCGCCCGCTGATTTGGCCGAATGGGGTCAGACATAAGGCCGAACACCCGACCGGACTCCATGGCACACTTACCAGGTAAAGATTGAGTAAGATTTTGAATTTCGCATACTTTGAGTCATTTCCGACAGTATGAATCATTTGCGCCTGTTCGAAAGGGAACGAGATGCCTACTCAGACGAGCAGGTTCGAGGACCTGCTGCAGGCTGTCCCCGACGCCTTAGTGGGGATGGACCAGAAAGGCGTGATCCGGTTTGTCGATCGCCAGACCGAGTCGCTGTTCGGCTATGACCGCGACCAGCTCGTCGGCCGGTGCATCAACACGTTGGTCCCCGAGTCTTTGTGGCAGATCTACGCCGAGCACCGCCAGGACTACTTCGCAGACCCCAGGGCGCGGTCCACTGGGCTCGACCTGGAGCTGAGCGGACGCCACCAGGACGGCACCCGGTTCCCGATCAACATCAGCTTGTCCCACATCGACACCGGGGACGTCCTGCTGGTGATCACGGCGGTACGCGACGTGACCCAACAGCAGCAGGCGGTCAAGAACGCCCAGCTGATCGCGGCAATCGTCGAGAGCTCAGCCGACGCCATCATCAGTGGGTCGCTCAACGGTGTTGTGACGAGCTGGAACCCTGCGGCCGAGCGAATGTACGGCTACGAAAGTGCAGAGATCATCGGCAAGCCCGCCGCGTTCTTGACGCCCAAGGATCGGGCAGGCGAAGTCGAAGCCATCCTGGAACAGATCAAGATCGGCCAGCGTGTCGAGCACTTTGAGACCACGCGGGTCCGAAGGGACGGAACGGTGTTCCCGGTCTCGCTGACAGTCTCACCGATCCGCGACGAGAACGGCACGATCTTCGGCACCTCCGCCATGCACCGCGACCTGACCGACCAGAAGGAGGCGCTGGCGGTCGCCCAGCGCATGGCGGCGATCGTCGAGAGCTCGAACGATGCGATCGTCAGCAGGACCCTTAACGGCGTCGTCACGAGCTGGAACCCGGCCGCGGCCAGGATGTTCGGCTACTCCAGCCAGGAGATGATCGGCAGACCCATCAACCTGCTGGTTCCTGAGGGCCGAGCCGGCGAGATGATCTCCATCCTGGCCAACTTCAACGCGGGCAGGCCAGCGGGTGACTATGCGACAATCCGTGCCCGAAAGGATGGAACAGTGTTGTCAGTTTCCGTCACCGTCTCGCCGATCCGCGACGAGAACGGCGCGGTCGCCGGCGCCTCCGTGATCTATGGCGATGTCAGCGACCTGAGCCATGCAGCCCTGTACGCCCGGAGCCTGATCGAGGCGGCGCTGGATCCCCTGGTGACGATCAGCCCCGAGGGCAAGATCACCGACGTCAACGAGGCCACGGTCAAGGCCACCGGCGTCCGCCGCAACGCGCTGATCGGGACCCCCTTCTCCGACTACTTCACCGACCCCGACAAGGCAGAAGAGATCTACCAGCGAGTCATCACCGACGGGAAAGCGGTGAACTACCCGCTGACCATGCGCCACCGCAACGGACACGAGACGCTCACCGAAGTCCTGTACAACGCCTCGGTCTACCGCGACACCAGCGGAAACGTGATCGGCGTGTTTGCTGCTGCCCGCGAGGTGCCCAAAACAGACCAACTCCCAACCGGAGTTGGCTGAGCAACAAGCCAGGGAGCCTCTCGGCCGCTGATCACTGCTGGGATGTGCCCTCGGTGCTGGCAGTTTCCCCGGATCGCCTGGACTGCAGCGTGCTGGCGCAGCGCCCCCACTCCCAGGTGTGATCAGCCCAGGTCGTTCTGGAAGACGTGGTGGCCCGCCTCATCTTGATTCCCCGGATCCCTTGACATCACTGCGGGGTCGACCCTGTCTGCCAAGAACGCGGTAGGCGGTCTTGGCAGCAGGGCTGATTCGCGACAATCACCAGCTCCGGTGTGAGATGCCCTATTTTGGGGGCCCGGCAGGTAACCGCGCCAGGCTTGGCGCCCAGTTGCCAACCTCCACAGGAGGGGCGCCCTTCCGACGAACGCACCGGCCGGGAAAGACGGGCCTCGGGTGGGACGTTCACCTCAGCGCTCACCACTGTTCGTGGGGCAAACTTGAGCAGGACTCACTGCTGCTCACTGTTGAGGAACGGTTCACATGCACATCGGGGTATCCGAACGAAGCGGTTACGGCACCACAGACGCGCGGGCCGGCGCACGATGGATGGTCGAGCGGGTCAGGGCCGCACGAGACGCAGGGCTGCAGTCCCTCTTCCTGGGCGAGCATCACGGCACGGGGGGCACCTACTACCAGAGCGCACCGATGCTGGGCCGCCTGCTGGCCGAGTGGGGGGAAAGGCCGGTTGGCGCGCTTTTCTTGCTGCCGCTGTGGCATCCGGTGACTCTGGCCGAACAGGTGGGGACCCTCGCAAGCCTCACGCGCGGGCGGTTTATCCTGCAGTGTGCCCTGGGTGGTGGCGACGACCAGTTCGGCGCCATGGGCGTGCCGCTGCGCGGACGCGTCGCACGGTTTGAGTCGACTTTGGCGGTGCTTCGGCGTCTGCTCGCGGGCGAGGAGGTCACCACTGACGAGCCGCTGCCGCTGAGGTCTGCCCGCAGCGGCCCACTGCCGCCCGAGCCCGTTGACGTGTGGATCGGTGCCTCGGCACCAGCGGCCATTGAGCGGGCCGCCCGACTCGGTGAGGGGTGGATCGCCGCACCGCGCCTGACTCCGGCGCAGGCTGCCCGGCAGATCGAGCAGTACCGCGAGAGCTGCGCCACGCATGGCCGGCCGGTGGGTGTGACCGCCATCAGGCGCGATGTCCACGTCGGCTCAGACCCAGCCGACGCCCGGCGGGTGACCGATCCAATCGTGTCCGCCGGCTATCGGGGACTGGCTCCTGAGTCGCTGGTGATCGGGGGAGTCGCCCAGGTCAGCCAGGCTTTCGCAGACCTCGGCGACCTCGGGTACAGCCACGTCCTGGTGCGTCACCTCGCCGATGACCAGCGCCAGGTCCTGGAGTCCTACCAGCGGCTGGGCGCCGTGGCCTGCGACCTTGCCAGAAGATAGCGACGGCGGCCCTCAGATTTCATCCGCAAAGGGGTTGCCGATCGGTGTGGGGGCAGTAAAACTATCGCGTCATGGGTACTCCAACCGACGTGACCGTTCTGCACCTGCCGGACCAGCCTTCGACCGCGCTGCGAGATCGTGAGGAGGCCGAGATCTACGTGGCGATGGTCTGTTTCAAGCACGGACCTCCGCGGTTGCACGGCGTCGAGCTCGAGTGGACCGTCCACCACGGCAGCGATCCCAGCCGACCCCTGGACGCAAGCCTGCTAAGACTTGCGCTGGGGCCGCACGCACCACAGACGATCAACCCCCACCATGACCAGCTCCACCTTCCCGCCGGGTCCCTGATCACCGTCGAGCCCGGTGGCCAGGTTGAGATCTCGACGCCACCGACCAGATCTGTCGCCGACCTCATCGCTGTTGCCACCGCGGACGCGGCAACCCTCGCGGATCTCCTTGGCGAATGCGGGCTCGTGCTCGGCGACCACGGCACGGACCCGCACCGTCCGCCGAACCGCTTGCTGCAGGTTCCCAGATACGCAGCCATGCAGTCTGTGTTCGACCTCATCGGTCCGCACGGTTCCCGGATGATGTGCAGCACCGCGTCGATACAGGTCTGCCTCGACGCCGGCGAAGCCGACCAGATCGCGACGCGCTGGCAAGCCGCCCATGCCCTCGGCCCGGCCCTGGTGGCGCTGTTCGCCAACTCACCCAACCTGAACGGACGTCCTACCGGATGGGCCTCGGCACGTCTGAGAGCAACGCTGAGCACCTGCCCACCCTTCACCCTGCCACCCGAGCCCAGCGATGACCCGGCCAGCCAATGGGCGCGGATGGCCATGCAGGCCCCCGTGATCTGTGTCCGCGGCCATGGCCGCTCGTGGGCTGCGCCGCCCGGACTGACGTTCTCTACCTGGATCGCCGCGCCGGCACGTGTCGGCCGACGGCCGACGTTCGACGACCTCGACTACCACCTGAGCACGATCTTCCCGCCGGTTCGCCCCAAGGGGTACCTCGAGATCCGCTACCTCGACGCACAGCCCGGCTCCCGGTGGGTCGCGCCCTTTGCCCTCCTAGCCGCCTTGATGGCACGCCCAGCCACGATCGAACGGGTTCTGGACCTTACTCAGGCCGGCGCACATCGCTGGTTCGAGGCTGCACGCGACGGCCTGGCAGACCCGGTGCTGAGTGCAGCCGCGCACGAGGTCGTCCAGCTCGGGGCCGACGCTCTGGACCACCTCGACCTCACCGACGCTCAGCGCAGGCAGGTCCTCGACGACCTTGCGGTGCGCCTGGCCCCGCCGGGGCGGCGGCGGACGGCATGACCGGGACATCGCCGACTCCCGAGGTGACCCCCGAGCGCTGGCGTTCTCACGTCGCGGAGGTGCTCACCCGAGCCCGGGACCGCAGCCGGCTGCTGACCGACGCCGTCGACGACGACGACCTGGTGCGTCAGCACTCGCCGCTGATGTCTCCGCTGGTCTGGGACCTTGCCCATGTCGGCAACCAGGAAGAACTCTGGCTGGTCCGCGATGTCGGCGGTCGCCCTCCAGTGCGGCGCGACATCGACCAGCTGTACGACGCGTTCAAGCATGCCCGCGCCGACCGGCCCTCGCTGCCGCTGCTGGGTCCGGAGGGGACCCGCAGCTACGTGCGCGAGGTCCGCGACAAGGTCCTGGACGTCCTGGCCCACAGTCCCCTGGAAGGACGGCCGCTCCTGGACAAGGCCTTCGCCTTCGGAATGGTGGCCCAGCACGAGCAGCAGCACGACGAGACAATGCTGGCAACCCACCAGCTGAGGGCCGGCCGCGCGGTCCTGGACGCGCCGCCTCCGCCACCGCCGGCACCCCTAGGCGCAGCTGAGGTTCTGGTGCCCGGCGGACCGTTCACCATGGGCACCTCCACGGAGCCGTGGGCCCTGGACAACGAGCACCCGGCCCACGCGGTGGAGGTGGACCCCTACTTCATCGACACCGCGGCGGTAACCAACGGCGCCTACCTGGCGTTCATCGACGCCGGCGGCTACGACGAGCCCGCGTGGTGGAGTGCAGCCGGCTGGGCACACCGCCAGGAGGCCGGCCTGACCGCCCCCCGGTTCTGGGAACGTGAGGGCGACACCTGGTGGCGGCTGCGCTTCGGCATACGCGAACAGGTTCCCCCATGGGAACCGGTCATGCACGTCTGCTTCCACGAGGCGCAGGCATATGCCAGGTGGGCAGGGCAGCGACTGCCCACCGAGGCTGAGTGGGAGAAGGCTGCACGCTGGGACCCGGCGACCGGGCGGTCCCGGCGCTACCCGTGGGGTGATCAGGATCCGGGACCCCAGCACGCGAACCTCGGCCAACGCCACCTACGTCCCGCAGGCGCTGGTGCCTACCCCCGCGGAGCCTCACCACTTGGCGTACACCAGCTCATCGGCGACGTCTGGGAGTGGACCAGCAGCGACTTCGGTGGATACCCGGGCTTCGCCGCCTTCCCGTATCCGGAGTACTCCCTGGTCTTCTTCGGCTCGGAATACAAGGTGCTGCGAGGTGGCTCTTTCGGTTCGGACGCGGTGGCGGTAAGAGGAACGTTCCGTAACTGGGACTACCCGATCCGGCGGCAGATCTTCGCCGGATTCCGCTGCGCTCGCGACCCTGCCCCCGGAGAGGTCGACTGAGGCATGTGTCGTCACCTCGCCTACCTCGGTCCACCGGTGTCTTTGGCGGGTTGTCTCCTGCACGAACCGCATTCGCTGCTGCATCAGTCGTGGGCACCCAACGACATGCGTGGTGGGGGCACCGTCAACGCCGACGGCTTCGGAATCGGCTGGCTCGCCGGTGACCCGGGCGCCGGAGCTGTCGCGCGTCGCTATCGGCGGGCCACCCCGATCTGGTCAGATACCTGCCTTCCCGACCTGGCGGCCTCGATCACCTCGGGGGCGATCTTGGCCGCCGTTCGCAGCGCCACATCAGGTATGCCGGTGAGCGAGGCTGCCTGCGCACCCTTCGTCGAGGCAGCCGCGATGTTCAGCCACAACGGTGTGATCGACGGATGGCCGCATTCCGTTGCCGCGCTGGCCACCGCGCTACCGCCTGCGGTTCTGATGAGGCTGGACGCACCGACAGACTCCGCGTTCCTGTGGGCCTTGGTCCGAGAGAAGCTGCACACGGGAAACTCGGTTGCCACGGCCGTGGCAAGCGTCGCACTTGAGGTGCTTGCGCTGGCGCCGCGATCCCGCCTGAACCTGCTCCTGAACGACGGTCAGTACATTGCCGCCACAACGGTCAGCCATGCCTTGTGGTTCCAGCGTGGCGAGGGCAGCGTCACAGTCAGCTCCGAGGCACTGAACCCCGGCCAGAAGCAATGGCAGGCCGTGCCCGACCTGTGCCTGCTCGAGGCAAGCGTGGCCCACTGCTCAATCCAACCCCTGGACTCAATCCAACCCCTGGACCAAGGATGACCATGACCGAACCGGTAATCGACGTCCACCTGATACCAGACGATGCCGAGCGCTCGCTGCGCCGTGATGCACGCCTGGGACTGACCAGCAACCCCAAGTGGCTCCAACCGAAGTGGTTCTACGACGAGCGTGGCAGCGACTTGTTCGAACAGATCACCCGGCTTCCGGAGTACTACCCGACACGGACCGAAAGCTCAATCCTGAGCGCGCACGCAGGGGACATCGCCCGGCGTACCGGCGCACACACACTGGTGGAGCTGGGGTCCGGTTCCTCCGAGAAGACCCGCCTCCTGCTGGAAGCACTGCGAGAGGAGGGCACGCTGCGCCAGTACGTGCCCGTGGACGTCTCCGAGAGCGCCCTGCGCGATGCGGTAGCGGCGATCCATGACGACTATCCGATGCTGGCGATCCACGGGGTCGTCGCAGACTTCACCCAACACCTCGACCGGGTCCCCGGACGGACCCCACGAATGATCGCCTTCCTGGGGGGCACGATCGGCAACTTCCTGCCCGACGAGCGAGCCGTCTTCCTGGGCGACCTGCGCGACACCCTCGTGACCGGCGAATGGCTACTGCTCGGAACCGACCTGGTGAAGAACCCCGACGTCCTGGTCCCCGCCTACGACGACGCGGCCGGAGTCACCGCGGACTTCAACCGCAACGTGCTTGCCGTCCTCAACCGCGAGCTCGGCGCAGACTTCGACCTGGCCAACTACGAGCACGTGGCCATCTGGGATGGCCAGAACGAGTGGATCGAGATGAGACTTCGGGCCACAGCCGCCGCCGAGGTGACCCTTTCGGAGCTTGCCCTTGACATCAGTCTGCAGACTGGGGAGGAGATCCGGACGGAGATATCGGCCAAGTTCCGACCAGAGGGTATCGAGGGGGAGCTGGCCAAGGCCGGCTTCGATCTCGACGTTTGGTTGACAGACCCGCAAGGACGTTTCGCCCTATCCCTGGCTCGAGCCCGCTGAATGTTATCGACAAACAGACCCGTGTCCGGCCGGGCGTTGAACCAACGTATATCCTGCCGATGACCTGACACGCCGAACTATTTCCTGAAAGGACCCCTCAGTGACTGCAACTGACCTCCAACCCGTCGATGCGAGCGGCGTTTCCTCGACCGACGAGCACATCGCGCTGGCTGAGGGTGTCATGGCCAACAACTACCACCCGCTTCCCGTGGTGATCGCTGAAGCCCACGGCGCCTGGGTGACGGACGTAGAGGGTCGACGCTATCTGGACGCCCTGGCCGGCTACTCCGCTCTGAACTTCGGTCACGGCCACCCGGACCTGGTTGCAGCTGCCCAGGCTCAGCTGACGCGTGTGACGCTGACCAGCCGGGCGTTTCACAACGACCAGCTCGGACCGTTCTGCCACGACCTGGCCGCCCTGGCCGGCATGGATCTGGTGCTGCCGATGAACACCGGTGCGGAGGCCGTTGAGACGGCGATCAAGGTCGCCCGCAAGTGGGGTTACGACGTCAAGGGTGTCCCTGACGGTCAGGCGAACATTATCGTGGCGGACGGCAACTTCCACGGCCGCACCACCACGATTGTCAGCTTCTCCACCGACGAGGTGGCAAGAGCGGGCTTCGGGCCGTTCACCCCTGGTTTCACTGTCGTGCCCTACGGCGATGCCGCAGCACTGCGCGCAGCCGTCACGGCCCACACGGTCGCTGTGCTGATCGAGCCGGTACAGGGAGAAGCCGGCGTGATCGTGCCCCCGCCGGACTACCTGCCGGCGGTTCGCGCGCTGTGCACCGAGGCCAATGTGCTGTTCATCGCCGATGAGATCCAGTCGGGGCTAGGTCGCACCGGGACCACCTTCGCGTGCGAGCTCGAGAACGTGGTGCCGGACATGTACATCCTGGGCAAGGCGCTGGGCGGCGGCATCGTTCCGGTCTCTGCAGTGGTCTCCTCGAGGCAGATCCTGGGAGTCATCAAGCCAGGCAGTCACGGCTCGACGTTCGGCGGCAACCCGCTGGCCGCCGCAGTGGGCCACGCGGTAGTCAAGCTTTTGGCCACGGGAAAGTACCAGGAACGCGCCAGGGTGCTCGGCGAGCAGCTGCGGCTCCGCCTTGAGGCCCTCATCGGTCACGGCGTCCTGGCCGTCCGGACACGTGGTCTGTGGGCCGGGGTCGACATCGACCCCGCGCTGATGACCGGCCGCGAGATGTGCGAGCGTCTGTTGGCGAAGGGAGTCCTTGCCAAGGACACCCACGGATCGACCGTGCGTCTGGCTCCGCCGATCGCGATCGAGGCCGCTGACCTGGACTGGATGGTTGACCAGTTCGCCGCCGTCCTGGCCGAGGCGACCTGAGCCAGCGTGACTTGACTGTTCTGCGGTGCACGTGGGAACGTTCGACCACTTGACACCCGCGGTCTGGGGAAGCCGGTCGGACACCGGCGCTGACCCGCAACCGTAGGCCGCCTTCGGTCGTCGCGCCCTCAACGGCGTCGATCGAAGCCATGCGGCGAGCCGGAGCACCGGATCGTGGGCCAAGGCTCCATCATTCGTCCGCCGAGGTCTGCGGTCCGGAGTCGGTCGCCGTGGTGTACTCAGCCCGGCCTCCCTCTCCGACGCGAGAGAGGTCCAACCCATGAAGTCCCCCCGTCGCACCCGCGTACTGCGCGCTGCGGTCATCGCGATCCTGCTGACCCTGGCTGGCGGCGTGCTCGCCGCACCGGCTCAGGCGGCCGCCTACCGTTACTGGGGGTACTTCCACCTCACCAAGGGCGCCTGGGCCTTCGCCGCGACCGGACCCGCGCAGGCCGTCCCGGCCGACGGAGCCGTCGAGGGCTGGCGGTTCGCGGTCGCAGACGAAAGCTCTGTGCGTACCCCTCGGGCGACGCCAACCTTCGCCGCACTGTGCGCTGGGGTTGCGGCCAAGGCGGGCAGCAAACGCGTGGGCCTGGTTCTCGACTTCGGCCGCCCGGCTGACAGTGCCGACGCCACGACGCCCCCGGCGCCCAAAGCGACCTGTGTGACGGTGCCCGAGAAGGCCACCGGTGCAGACATCCTGGTGGCCGGTGGCGCCACCCTGCGTATCGACAAGACGCTGGACTGCGCCATTGACGGCTGGCCGGCCACCGGCTGCGGCGACCCGGTCGCCCACGTGTCCGCCGCGGCAGCCAGCCCGGACACCAAGATCACCATTGCCGTTCCCAAGGCGAGTGCGGCCAGCCCGACCGGCAAGTCCGCCGGCGCGAGCTCAACCGGCTCGCGCGGGCTGGTCCTGGGTGGGGCCGGGGCGATTGTCCTGGTCGCTCTCCTGGGGTTGGCGGCATGGCGACGTGGCCGCGACGCCACCAGCGACTGAGGAGCCGGAACTGCTGTGACGCGCGCCGCCCAGGACCCACGGCTGCCGCGCCTGCTGCACCCGGCGGCGTGGTGGGCGTGGGCGATCGGCCTGGCGATGGCTGCCAGCCGGACCACGAACCCGCTCTTGCTCGCCCTGGTCGTGGTGGTCGCAGGCTATGTCGTGGCGGCGCGTCGCGAGCGTGGTGCGGCATCGCCTTTTGGTGCCTTCCTGCGTCTGGGCCTGTTCGTCATCGCGATGCGCGTGGTGCTCGTGGCGTTGCTCGGTGGGGGTGTCCCCGGTCAGACCGTGCTGCTGAACCTGCCCCAGATCCCGCTGCCAACCGGCTCCAGTGGCGTGCGACTGGGCGGTCCGGTGACCCTGGAGGGTGTGCTGGCAGCCGCCTATGACGGGGCCCGGCTGGCCGCGGTCCTGGCCTGTATCGGTGCCGCGAACGCTCTTGCCAGCCCGCGGCGGCTGCTGCGCTACGTCCCGGCCACGCTCTACGAGGTCGGGACGGCACTGGTGGTGGCGCTGACCTACGCACCCCAGCTCGTGGACGACGCCCGGCGCGTCCGGGCGGCACGACGTCTGCGTGGACACGCCGGGCGCGGTCCCCGTGAGCTGGCCCGACTCGCGGTTCCGGTGCTGGACAGCGCCCTGGAGCGCTCGCTGGACCTCGCCGCGTCGATGGAGTCACGAGGATACGGCCGCTCGGTGCACCGCGATGCCAGCTCCCGCCGAAAGGCCACGGCACTGACCCTGTTCGGGCTGGGCGGCGTCGTGGCGGGGGTCTACGGTCTCCTGGACGGCGGCTCCGCACCGCTGCTCGGGCTGCCGCTGCTCCTTGCGGGGTCGGCGGCGGCCGCCGCGTCACTGGCGGTCGGGGCCCGCCGCGAGCGGCGCTCGCGCTACCGGCCCGACCCGTGGGCTGCGCCGGAGTGGGTGGTCGCCTCCAGCGGCGCGATGGCAGGCGGGCTCGTCATGGTGGCGGCCCAACGCGCGATGGCCGGGATCATCTTGCAGACCTCACCGGCAGTGTGGCCGACTCTGCCCTGGCTACCGGCCCTGGGCGTGCTGCTCGGGCTGATTCCCGCCTGGCTGGCTCCGATGCCACCGCTGCGGGCGCGTGAGCGTGCCGGCGGCCCCTCGGACATCAACGCTGCTGACATCAACAACCCCGATACCCGCCCTGACGACATCCACCCTCAGCACATCGGGAGCACACCATGATCTCGTTCGAGAACGTTGGGGTCAGGTTTGACGACGGCGCCAAGCCGGTGCTCAGCGGCGTTGACCTGCATGTCGACGAGGGTGAGCTGGTCCTGGTCGTGGGGGCCACAGGCAGCGGCAAGACCACCTTGCTGCGCTGCGTCAACGGGCTGGTCCCGCACTTCAGTGGTGGCACCTTGATCGGGCGGGTCACCGTCGACGGTCGCGACACGCGCACCCACCGTCCCCGCGATCTGGCGGACATCGTCGGTGTCGTCGGTCAGGACCCCGCAGCCGCTTTCGTGACCGACACGGTCGAGGAGGAGCTCGCCTATGGCATGGAGTCCCTCGGTGTCCATGGGGACGTCATGCGCCAACGCGTCGAGGAGACCCTTGACCTGCTGGGCCTGGCCGACGTGCGTGGCCGAACCCTGAGGACCCTCTCTGGTGGCCAGCAGCAGCGGGTTGCTATCGGCGGGGTGCTGGCCGCGCACCCGCGGATCCTGGTCCTTGACGAGCCGACCTCTGCCCTTGACCCGGTCGCCGCCGAAGAGGTGCTCGCCGCCCTCACCCGGCTGGTCCACGACCTGGGACTGACCGTCCTGCTGGCCGAGCACCGGCTCGAACGGGTGGTGCAGTACGCCGACCGCGTGGTCGTCGTCGAGAACGGGCACGTCAGCTGCGACCTGCCCGCCGCGGCGATGGCCATGTCGCCGGTCTCACCGCCCATCGTCGACCTCGGTCGCCTCGCCGGCTGGTCGCCGCTGCCCCTGTCCGTGCGGGACGCCCGGCGCGTCGCCGGGCCGATGCGCGCCACTCTTGCTGGCCGGCTCCCCACGAGGGTGGTCAGGTCGTTGCCCATGGACGCTCAGAGCCAGCCCCTGCTCACCACCCGCGCCCTGGTGGTCAACCGTGGGCGCCGGCCGGTGCTGCGCGGCATCGATCTGCAGGTGCGCGCGGGCGAGGTCGTGGCGCTCATGGGTCGCAACGGGTCCGGCAAGTCCACCCTGCTGGCCGCCGCCTGCGGCCAGCTGCCCGCGCGAGCAGGCAGCCTGCGCACCGGTGGCCTTGACCCGGCCACGCTGAAGCCGCGCGAGCTGTTGAGGCACGTGGGGCTGGTCCCCCAGGACCCAGGCATGCTGCTGTACGCCGAGAGCGTCGGGGCCGAGTGCCGCGCCGCGGACATCGACGTGCGCGCCGCCGCCGGCACCACGCGCGCTCTGCTGAGGCACCTGGCACCCGACGTCGCGGACAGCACACACCCACGCGACCTCTCGGAGGGGCAACGACTAGCTCTCGCGCTAGCCATCGTGCTGGCAGGACAGCCACCGCTGGTGCTGCTCGATGAGCCAACCCGCGGGCTGGACTATGGCGCCAAGGCCCGGCTTGTCGCCTCGCTGCGCTCGCTGGCAGCCGAGATGCACGGTGTCCTGGTGGCCACCCACGATGTCGAGCTGGTGGCCGTGCTGGCTGATCGGGTGATGGTTATCGCCGACGGCGAGGTCGTGACCGACGGCCCCGCGGCGTCGGTACTGGCCGGCTCACCGGCATTCGCGCCCCAGGTGGCCAAGGTGATGCACCCGCAGCCCTGGCTCAGCGTCGCGGACGTCGCGTCGGCACTGGAGGCATCGTGACCGCTCGAGGCCTTCGGCACGCTCAGAAATGGTTGATCCCCGGCAACCCTGTCCTTGCCGTCCGGTGGCGGGCGGCCACCACCTTGGCTGCGACCACGCTGGTGGGGTTGGCCGCCTTCGGATGGCCCTTCCTGGCCAGACCCAGCTCCGCCCTGGCACACAGCACCGACGCGCCGTGGCTGTTCGTGCTGCTCATCGCGCTGCTCGCGGCGCTGGTCATGGCCGAGCTGTCCAGTGGAGGGATGGATGCCAAGACCGTCGCGGTGCTCGGAGTGCTCGCAGCCGCAGGCGGGGCGCTGCGGGTGTTCAGCGCCGGGACCGCCGGGCTGGAGCCGATCTTCTTCCTGATCGTCGTGGCCGGCCGGGTGCTCGGGCGTGGCATGGGATTTGTTCTCGGCGCTCTGGCTGTGCTGGTCGGCGCCTTCCTGACCGGAGGCATCGGCCCTTGGGCCCCGTTCCAGATGATCGCCGCGGGCTGGGTCGGCTTCGGCGCCGGCTGCCTGCCACGGGCCAGCGGGCGCCGCGAACGGGTGGTCCTGGCCGCCTACGGGCTGGTGGCCGGCTTGGCCTACGGGTTCGTCATGAACCTGTGGTTCTGGCCCTTCCTCACCTCCGGTGCTCCTGTCGGCATGGCGTTCGTGCCGGGCCAGGCCATGTCGGCCAACATCTCGCACTACGGCGCCTTCTACCTCGCCACCAGCCTGGCCTGGGACCTGCCACGAGGGATCCTGACCGCCGTCCTGGTCCTGGTCGCCGGGCGCCCCGTGCTGGCCAGCCTGCGACGCGGAACCCGCCGTGCCGCGTTCGGCGCCACCGGACAGTTCGCCCCAGCGCGCGGCGCCGCCCAGCAGAACCCGTGATCATTGTCTCATCGGCGGGGCGGGTTCACCGGACGCGAACCATCAAGAACCATGACCTGCCAAGGCAAACGGAAGAACATTCGTGACCACGGCCGCCTCGACCTTAACCGCGTCAAGGCGACCCGGTTGTTTGCCTTGTAGCTAGTTGAGCGAGAATGCCGCTTGTGGTGCGCAACGCGGCGCCCCACTGATGACGGGAGCGCTGATGTCGGCGAAAAATGACATGGAGGCCGCGGAACCTAGCGTGGGTCAACTGCGCGAGCGCGTGGAGTTGATGCGGGGCAATCCCGTTAGCTCGGTTGAGGTGCGACCCCTGTCTCGTGCGGGCCTGCGCTCCACCGGTGAGGTGGCCTGAGTGGCTACCCAGCTCGAGGTCGGAGTCGGCACACCGGGTAGGGCGCCCATTGCCGCGGCCACGCTGCGCAAGGACAACTGGAAGAAGTCACCGATACTGACCTTCATCGGTCTGTCGGCATTCGTGCTCTACGGCCTGATCCGTACCGCCACCCAGAGCGACTACTACGTATCGGCTTACCACTACCTGTCACCGTTCGCCTCACCCTGTGTGAGCTCGACCTGTGCACAAGGAGCCAGCGAATTCGGCACGTTCGGTGCGTTTCCCGCGATGGTTCCCTTGGCCATCCTCACCCTGCCCTTCCTGCTCGGCTTCCGGCTGACCTGCTACTACTACCGCAAGGCCTACTA